>Ga0181612_172499_pt1 | contig 10191 bp, 10 predicted proteins | sample HoacroProtozoa21_FD_119630 | JGI IMG/M metagenome (GOLD analysis project Ga0181612, IMG submission 119630) | Hoatzin crop microbial communities from Cojedes, Venezuel. Combined Assembly of Gp0051906, Gp0051904, Gp0051908 | reverse complement strand
TCTAGTTTCAACCCCCCTGCCATGGCAGGGACACCTTCCACTAGACCAGGTTGCTCAAAGCACCATCCAGCCCAGCCCTGAACACTTCCAGGACGGGGGCATCAACAACTTCTCTGGGCTACCTATTCCAGGGCCTCACCACACTCACAGGAAAGAATTTTTTTTTTTTGTAGCTAACCTAAATCTACCTTCTTTCAGTTTAAAGCCATTACCCCTTGTCCTCCTACTACATGTCCTTGTAAAAAGTCCCTCTCCAGCTTTCTTGTGGACACCCTTCAGGTACTGGAAGGCTGCTATATTTGTTTTTCTTTTTAATGTGTTGTTTGAAATGTTTTTTATAATAGTAAGGTATTGATGATCTGAATAAAAATATTTTTAATGACTTTTGAGATGATCACCGTATTGAAATCACCTTTACTGTTCTATCAAGTTCTCCCATGAATGTAGTGGATGGTGATTTATATTGTTTTCCTTTCTACAAAACAAAAATGTCACAATTTTTTATAATAGTAAGGTACTGATGATCTGAAAAAAAACATTTTTAATGACTTTTGAGATGATCACCATATCGAAATCACCTTTATTTTTCTATCAAGTTCTTCCATGAATGTAGTGAATGATGATTTATATTGTTTTCCTTTCTACAAAACAAAAATGATCATGAGCCTTCCCACAAAAATACGTTCTCTTCAAGCAATCATGTTTAAAACAATCCTTTTCTCTAAGTAGTTATGTCTAATCCTCAAAAAACTATGAGATTTTTCTTCAGATAAACATCCAAGACTCAGGATATTTTTGAAAAAAAGACATTCTGAAGAGTCAGTTTTGTCTCTAGTTGGCCTCATGTATGATTTTATTATCTCTATGAGATCTTTCTTTAACTCACAGTTTTGATTTTTACATTTAAAGTCTGCCACTAGTGAATAGATCTTTAAATTCTCATTCATGTTTCGGAGAGGCTGGGTTAGAGGCAAAATTAGTGAAGATCTGAATATTTGCTTTGGGAATTTTGCTTTCTCTGTATTTTTACTCCATATTTTAATATAATTTTATCTCGGGGTGGGAAGAGCAGTATCCCATTGTTGCTGTCAGATTTCTTGTACTGTCTGTGATTGATAGATTTTACTATCCAATTCTGGTGACATTTTTATTCTTCCAGTGTATTTCTACTCTACTCTACTCTACCGACATAAAGCCTCTATGAAAATTTTTAAATAAAAAAAGAGGGCTTTTTTTTTGGTAGAAATTGACTCTTCTTATTATTTTGAGAGAAAGAAAATAAAAAGCTAACCTCTATGCAGTTTGAAAGTATGATAATATTCTAATAACAATTCCCTAAAATCATCAGGTTAGTTACTTTAATGTGACAGTAAAAACCTTTCATTTTTACCACCCAAAAGCATTAAATATTTTTCATTTTACTTTACAATCTTATTGTCACTATCACCAATGATTTGTTACAATATATTAAATAGAGGGGCTACTTGCAAATACAGACAATAAGACCTGTAAAATGGAATTCACGTTCTCTAAAAATCCTCATTTGCTAGGAGAAGAAATAATTCCTTTTTTCTGTCATCTATAATGGGGAAAAAGGTTACTGGTGCAAAAGGATGTGGGAATGGCTGTGAATCCCATGGTGTGTTTGGTTATCAAACTGTCTTGGTATCTGTTTTATCTGTTTCTCTTTTTAGAATTGGAACACAGAAAAATAAGTGTTAAAATTATAAAAAAAGCAAAACTTTCATGACCATTGTATTAAAAAGGAATTATTTCACTGAATTAAGAAGTTAAACACTTTTTTAATCTGCTTATGAGAGATTCTACTTCTTTTTCAAAACTGTGAATCACATGAGAACTTTATCTTTCGATCTCTTTTTAAACAGATTGTTGCCATGATAAATGTCACAATTCTCTATACTCAAAGGTAGTTTATAATCAAAAGTAGTTCCTCTGCCTGTCATGTGTCTCCAGTCTTTATTATATTCTTTAAAAAAATCAAACTGTGTGATCTCCTGAGAGTTCCCATTGCAACCTGTGCAGAGACTTAAATTAGATTAATTTCATATTTGTGTCTTACACTATTGACGATTATTACTCCAATGCCTTGAATAATCTGCTTCTTGGTAATTCAGGCAATTTTTTTAATTTTTAAACAAAAAAGAATCAATTAATTTCTCTTTGTTACGGAAGTTCAGTACTATTTTTTTTTCCTAGAAAAAAGGAAAAAGGAGGTGTGACTATGCAAGCTCTAATTCTTAAAATCTGCAAAACCTGTGAACATAAAAAAGAAACAGCAGCAAGATTCCCAGAGAAGGGTGAATTTATTCTAAAACACTCAGTTATGACTTGTATTCTATGCAGCAAGGCAGCAATTCAGTTTCCTTTTTCTTCAGTTCTTCTAAACAGAAGTGGTTAGACTTCTGTATAATTTCAATCTGGCCTATAAATGTGATGCCTCTTTTCTAGAATTAGATTGCTAACAGGAACAAGTACTGTTTTTTACATTCTAGGAAGAAATGCATGAAAATGAGAACGCAAGGGAAAAAAATATTCTTTATACTCAAATCCTCCTGGAAGGATTCCCCTCTAGATCAGACACCTTAGAGTAGGGATGAGACTCAGTTGCCTAGACATGCTGTAATTTTAGCAGATCATTTTAGTATTTTGTTTCAGTATGTGCTCACTAGTTTCTATTGACTATGAACTGTGTTTCCAGTGACTACAGCAGGAGGTTTCTGGCCTTAAACCCTATATTGTAGACACTTACATTTAGACAAGTGAATCTGGAGACAAATTTCACTCTTTGTGTTTTCAGAGGCTGGCTAACTAGAACAACCCAGATTCTGCTCAGGGCCAGTAGAAGTGCTTAAGGAAGGGAAAATCTCCTCCTTCATTGTGATTTACCCAGTTGCAGAAACAACAGGGTGCGGTGGGATTATCAGTTGCAGAGGGTTATGCCACAGTTCAATAGACACAGACCTCATCAAAGGCATCCTTTGTGGCATCATACAGTCACTAGAATTTTTTATGTCAAATCCATTAGGTCTCTGAAACATGGATCTTTTCTCCCATCATACGTTGCATGCAGCCATCCTCAGGTAACCGCTTTTATAGCAAAAGGTTAAATTAAGCGCCCCCCCGCCTGTATCTGGTACATTTCTCATTCAGACAAAAAATTTGGGCTTCTTATGAACATTGTGAGTATGGACAGATCATACGGAAAAGTGTGTCAGGTTTCTGGGTAGGGCACGGACCCCTTGTTTTTATTGTATTATAAATAATGTCCTAAGCATTATGGATATGAATCAATCAATGCCATTTTAATTCAGGGACAAAAGGTCTCAGACCCAACCTGGAGGAGCAAAAATGTAACCTTGACAAAAGGTGGTAGACTGAAATAAAATGCCTAAGAATAAGAAAATAGTCCTGAAGAAAGGAATTTTTTGAGGTAAAAGTCTGATTGAGATGTCTGAATGAGAAGAAGTCTGAATACAGAAGGATGTATGAGAAATAGGCAGAAATGTCCTTGTTCACTACCTTTCTTGTGTCTATTCCACATTTTTCATTTTTTTTTCAATGTTTCTAAGCTTAAAGAAAAATGCTGATATGTGTAAACTTTAGCTCCAAGGCCAAAGCGTGGATCCTGTGACCAGCTTTAAGATATGAGAAAAACAGTCTGGGACACTTGCATAGATGATAGTGATATGGAAAGCACAGTAACCTGAAGAGAGTCTTATAGATTGTAACAGTGACATTTGGACAATCTGTCAGTTATTAGACATAGCGGAGACAGTCAGCTGTTAAAAATACTATCTATGAAACACCAGGAAGCAAAATCAGAGTATGACAGTTAGTCTTAAATGAAGATGCCACGTATGAGCTAAATAGCTACAAAATAATAAAGTAATACTACTTAATAATCACTGTACGCATTGTGTTGAGACCTTACATAAATAAATTCAGTCTTTAACAAAAAAAAGGAACTATAAACTAAAGTGAAGATTTGCTAATCAAATTGTTCAGCAAAAACTAGTCATAGACAAAAATATTTATTGTACATTATGACTTGCAGAAGTACTTGAGATTTATTAAAACATTTATTGCTTATTAATGTTGGTGAGTTAAAAGTGCACATAAAGGATTTTGTACTCAATAATTAAACAAGCTTGCTCATATATTTAAGTAAAGATATTAAGGAACTTGAATAGGTTTCCAGTTACAATGTGCTGGTCTCTGGTAATTCCAAGACTTTGACACATAAGGCACCTACACACATCTTAAATATAGCCAAATTAAGAGCACTGACTATTGTTTTCAAATTAATTTAGCTGAGAAGGTGTGCTCTGCTGCCCACGTTTCTCATCCTCTGGAGCTGTATTTCCTCTCGCAAGTGTAGTTGCACCACACCATAGCTATTCAGAGACCAACACTTTAAGGCAAATTGAATGTGCTTCTTTCATATATTAATATAGGTGTGGTGGGTTGATTTGGCTGGTTGCCAGATACCTACCCAGCTGCTCTCTCACTCCTCCTCCAGAACAAGTGATTAAAAAAAATATGATAAAGTGAAAAATTTCATCAAGTAGCGCAGATGCGACAGGGAATGGGGGTTGCAGTCAGTTCATAACAACTCCTCTCTGCTGCTCCTTCCTCCTCATTATTTTCTTCCGTGCTCCAGCGTGGGTCGTCTACATAGGCTGCAGTCCTTCAGGATAAGACTGCTCCAGCACTGACTCCTCTCCACAGGCTGCAGCTTCCTTCAGGGCACATCCACCTGCTCCAGCATGGAGTCCTCCACAGGGTGCAGTGGGATTATCAGCTCCAGCGTGGTGCTCTGCATGGTCTGCAGGGGAGTATCCACGCCAGTACCTGGAGCACCTCCTCTCTCTCCTTCTGCTCTCAGCTTGGTGTTCACAGGCTTGTTTCTCTCCCTTCTACTTTTTTTTTTTTTTTTTTTCCCCTCACTCCTCACACTGCCAAGCAGCATTTTGCCCTTTGTTAAAGCACCACCACATTGACCGATGGGGCTCAGCTGTGCCCTGTGGTGGGTACCTTGCAGCTGGCTGTGTCTTTGATGGGGCAGCCCCGGTCTCTCATCACAGAGGCCACCCCTGCATCCCCACGCTGCCAGCACCCCAGCCACATAAACCTGCTGCAACAGCACACCAGGCACTGCTGTGTCAGGTACCACAGGGGATTTCTCTGTCCTTATCAAGGGGGAATTAATTCTGGAAGTGGGGCCATGTGGACAGGTTGAGGAAGTAATCAGCCCTGCTTAATCACTTGCTGCTTAATCCAGCCCTGGTCATGAGCCAGTGCTCTGGACAGCCCCATGGCCTCAACTGTGAGTCCACTGCTGTAGTCATACTCCACAAAGGGTTAAATTTGGAAAGTCTGGCCTGTCAGAAGGCAAAAATTGTTAGATTTTTTACAGCTCTGTCTGGTGTAAGTTAATAAATTTGCTGCTACATTAATTATTATTTTTATTTGCTTTTAATTTGATCAGATTTTTAAAAGTAAAAATCAAAAATAACATTTTGCTTGTAGACCTGCTTATGTATAGTCAGGACTTCATCTGCTCCCATTCCTATGCCAAGTATTTTTGACAGATTCAGGAGTAGTTCTAAGACAGTCACCAACTACCAGAATCCCAGTAGCTTCACATTGTGAAAAATGGTCCTGTGACTGATACCTTTGTAAATAACATCCACAGAAATGGAAAAACTCAATAGATGCTAGAAATAAATGTGAATTTCTCATGACCTGTGCTGAGCGACAGTGGCCCAGGACTGAGCTGCCAGTGATCACACTTCAAGGCTCTCACCTGCGGACTGAGGAAGTTGCTTCTTTTGTTTCTCAAGATTCACTTCTTCGAATGCACTGAGCAAGATGTGTGATGTGTAATGTCATAGCATATATCACAAAAAAGGAAACTAAAATATATAATTACAGAGGTTGTGATAAAATCTGTGAACTCAGTAACATTTTTATGAAGTTATAAAGTAGTTTTCTAGTAAAGTATCAAACATAATATTCAGTTCATTAACAGCTCTCATTATCCCTAAATCCATAAACATTAATTTATTTTACTGTACAGCAACTTCTACAATATGTAAGTCATAAAATGTAAAAGAAACAGTTTAGAGAGATGGATTAAAAAAGTGAGTAATCAGATCTTTTTTCTCTTCTTGTCAGTCCTATCTATTGCCTTTCTTCCTTTTTTTTGCTCCTCCTTTTTCTAATTAACTGCCATTAAGTCAACTGATACAATTATAAGTCATTTTTTAGGATACTTAGCAGTCCTAGAAGCAGTTGCCTCACATATAAACTATCATGCCCAACTGGCCACTACCAAAGAACTAGGTTTTTATTTCTCCTCATTCATTACTGTTTTGATTGGTCTGAACAGAATAATTGAAGAACAGCAAGTGCTTTTTATTTCAGTTCTTTAAGCTTGTTTCTTACCTTACCCTTTTAATAGCTATGTTCTTTCACAGCAAGAAGGCAATTAATTTGTGTGTATGCCAGAAGATGCCACTGTAACACTCACTGACAAACAGCAAAGACTAATGGCAGGGGAGAAGAATGTGAATATTATGAGGTACAGCACCTGATTTATTGCTCCTGAACAGGTATTACTGTGAGCATCCTAAAAGTACAAGGTCTTAATTTGGTAAGAGAATGAGATTCTGCAATATTTTTGATTTTTACAAAAAAGAAATAAAAGCATCTAGATAATGTGAATTAAAGGAAATAGGGATTTTATGGCATCATTTCATTAACTGAAATCCAAGTACAGTATTTGCCAATATTTATGTGCTACAACCTTGTAACAAACATCAATATGAGTACATGTTCTTTCTCCAAAGGGTTTTTCTAGAAAGGATTTCCCCACTGTTTAATATACTGTATAAATCACTTTTAAAAAATGACCTCCCTAGGTTACTATTTCATTTTCTTCTACACCTAGTTAATCGCAGAGAGGTTTGAAATCATCTGTCTACTGCAGTGTCATGGTTCTTTTTTTTTCTTTCTTTCTTTCTTTTTCTTTTTAAAAAATGCTGGTAGTGAGCAGTCCATCACTAGCTTTAGAAACTAGGCTTTTCCCCAGGCAATAAACAGGACAGCCAAAAAATACTTCCCCAAGAAGTCTATCTAAAAAGATGCTTTATTTTCTTTTATTTTGGGAACAATTTGAACATTTTATCTCTTGACAGCTATGCTACTTGCTGGTGACAGGAGAAGAGGGAGGAAGCTTACTGTGCCTCATTGATGGTCAAAAAATCTCAAAATTATAATCTATAAAGAAATACAATAGGAGGAAGAACTTTAAAAGCACTTCCTTTGAACAAGCTCTCTATTAATTAATTGTTTGTCCTCAGAGACAGGGTGGTGCCTACACAAAAAACCAAGCAAATATTTTCAAAGTGTGTATGCACATATGTTTTCCAATGGCACGCTGCAGGGCACTGTCAAATGTGAGTACCATCAAATAGACCACCAGAATGCATTCTTGAAACTTAAGCTATGCAGCGTTTTCTGATATGAAATGTGGAAAACATTAATTAATCACAAACAATGTGCAATGCAAATTCTATGCCACATATTATCAGTGAAAAAGAATTTTTTTGTTGTTACAGACTTCAGGTCTCGAGATCAACCAGGTTTATCAGCTAACATTTAGAATTTATGATACTTGTGCCTGGTTAGAAGCAGGCCCACCTTAACTCTGTGTAAGATTGGGGGGAAAAAGGGAGAGTTTTCCAGGCAGTCATAGAATCACAAAATATCCCAAGTTCGAAGGAATCCATGAGGATCATTGAGTCCAACTCCTGATTCCACACCGGGCAACTTAAAATTTAAGCCATATATCTCAGAGCAAGGTCCAAGTGCTCCTTGAACACTGACAGTCTTGAGGCCATCACAACTTCCCTGGGGAGCTTGTTCAAGCTTCCAGTGCTTGAACACCCTCCCAGTGAAGTGCTTTTTCCTAATATCCAATCTGAACTTCCCCTGATTCAGTTTTAAGCTATTCCCTTCCTTCCTGTTGCTGGACACCAGAGAGATCAGGACCTCACTCTCTACTCCCCCTCATGAGGAAGCTGTACACAGCAATGAGGTCACTCCTCAGTCTCCTCTTCTCTAGGCTTATCAAGTCTAGTATCCTCATATCCTCAGCTACTCCTCGTAAATCATGCCCTGTAGTCCTTTCACTATCTTTGTTGCCCTCCTTTGGACACATTCTGATATATTTATATCCTTGTATTCTGGAGCCCAAAACCTCTCACAGTACTTGAGGTGAGACTACACTAGTGCTGAGTACAGTGGGATGATCACATCTTCAGACCGTTTAACCACACTGTGCTTCATGCACCCCAGGATACGATTGGCTTCTTTGGCTGCCAGGGCACATTGTGGACTCATATTGAGCTTACCATCAACCAAAATTCCCAGATCCCTTTTCTAGGGAAGCACTCCTGTCTCCTGTCCATCCAGGAATACACTATCCCAGGTGCACTGAGCACTGCCACATGGTGGGGAAACTGGGAATGCCTTTTACACAACTGAAATTTATGCCTTCTTAGCTATCTTTATAAAACACTAGCTGACCACTCTGTCCTTTCTTTCAAATTTTCAAAATGTAGGGAGGAACCAGAAAGGATGTTTAATCAAGTGACAGAATATTGAACAGTTAATTACTATGAGACACAACCACAATTCACGTATCATCTGCCTATTGTAATTTGATTAAATATTCTTACATCAAACATTTTTGCTCGAACAGTAAAATTACTTGAATACTCTTCTGAAGTTGGTCTAATAATAGCAAATGATCTTACCTGATGGCAGTTCTATGGACTGAACTTTAGCCTATCTAGACTCACCATAACACATAGTGACTTTTTGTTTTACTTACTATCCTGGTAACTCTTTTTTCTTTACTTCTTCATAGTGTGTGATCTTTGCAGCTTTTGTTTTTGTGAATACCAAGTACACACCATAAAGCTAAGGCTATAAAATACACTTAGATTCTTAAGTTATATTTGTATAATTAAAAGGCAAAATTATGACATAGATGCACCAGCAGAAATTTTTTGATGCACAATAACATTGCATTTTGACAAAGAAGATAAAGTAAATAAATCTTAAATCCCATTGTCCTGGGTTCGGCCAGGACAGGGTTAATTCTCACAAGAAGCCAGGAGAGGACACATCCGGATGGGCTGACCCAAACTGGTCATACAAATGGGATATTCGATACCATGTGCACTCATGCTGGGTTCTGAGTGGTGAAGCTGGCCAGGGGAAGGTTAATGATGGCTTGGGAGCACGCGGGGCATTGGACAGTGAGACAGTTGCTCTGTACGTGTTGTTGTTTTTGTATATTCTTATCAGTATTGTTGTTGTTACTGTTTTCTTCCTTTGCTGTTCTGTTGGACTGCCCTTATCCCGACCCACGAGTTTTGCCTTTTTCTTCCAATTCTCCTCCCAACCCAAGTGGGGGGAGGGGCGATACAGTGACCACGTGGCCCTTTGTTGCCAGCCAGGGTCAAACCATGACACCAATCTGTTTCAAACTTAGGGTCTTCTTACCAGTAATTATGACATTTTTATCTGGAAAAAATCAATTTATTCAAAGTATTTCTACCTTATATACAGCTAAAAATGTCGTGAATAAAGTTATATTTAGAAATAAAATAGAACTCCCCAGCATCAATTTTTGATACTAGCAAACATCTAACACAATTTCTACCATAGCCTATGGGTTCCATGTTTACTGCTGTCCAGTGACCCATGTGTTACTCAGAAGCCCCAAATATTAGTCACGTATGAGTCACACTACTGTGTGGCTGAAACATTTAATATTCAATAGAGACTTTTCTGATGACTCATAGGTAGGGCAAATGAATATTATGTCACTGTGCACATCAATTTTGCAATGAAAAACTGCTAATTTCTGCTTTTACGGCATAGGTTTAATTTTTATGCTTATCTATAAAAAAGTATGGTGGATCCAAAAACATTTGAGAACTGGCTGAATGGCAGAACTCAGAGGGTTGTCATGAGGGGCGCTGAGTCTAGTTGGAGGCTGGTGACAAGTGGTGTCCCTCAGGGGTCAGTACTGGGCCCAGTCTTGTTTAACTTCTTCATCAATGACCTGGATGAAGAGTTAGAATGTACCCTCAG
>Ga0181612_147607_pt1 | contig 10191 bp, 3 predicted proteins | sample HoacroProtozoa21_FD_119630 | JGI IMG/M metagenome (GOLD analysis project Ga0181612, IMG submission 119630) | Hoatzin crop microbial communities from Cojedes, Venezuel. Combined Assembly of Gp0051906, Gp0051904, Gp0051908 | reverse complement strand
GGTTGTGGAGTCTCCCTCTCTGGAGATACTCAAAACCCACCTGGAGATGGTCCTGTGCAACCTGCTCTAGGTGACCCTGCTTTGGCAGGGGGGTTGAACTAGATGATCTACAGAGGTCCCTTCCAACCCTGACTGTTCTTTGATTATCAAAGTTTCTAACAGGCAGGGTTAACTTCTACTGACAACATTTTCTAGAAGAAAAGCAGGCAACTTCCAGAGAGAAAGAACTGAAAATACTGTCTTGAAAACCTTTCCTCTACATTTTTCAAGTACAAAAACTTGTAAATGATCCACATCTATCACGCTTCAGGCTTTTTCTTGTGTAAAAGCCATTTTCACTATAGCTGACTTCCCCCTTTCCTCCTCTTCCCATGTTCTTTGTCATTTTTCTAATTCCTCTCTCGTTTGGTATTCTTCTCCTTTCCTTTTACCTGTGGCAGCCCTTCCCGTTTCCTTTTGAACCTACTGCTCTTTATTTTTCAGATACAAAGTCCACAGCCATAAAAATATCCAATGTATGTACACAGTGAACTGTATCTCTCCTACTCACTTTAAAACTTTTTTTTTTCGCTCCACTCAGAGTGAGCCTTTTTCATCACTTCCCTAAAAGGACTCCCAGTCACTACTCCTGTCTCTCTGCAGTCAATCTATTTCAATACCACTATGGTCCCAGCCTATCAGACTTCATACCAGCAATATTCTGACATGTCTCTATTAATCATACCAAAAATAAAAGTTCAGTAATTTAAGCGAAAGCACATACTAATTTTCTTAAGATGTGCTTTCCCCAAGAAAAACAAAGTCACTACTGAAAGGTAACAAATGCTTTAAGTTCTCATCCACAACTACTTGACCGTCTGTGATATGTGATAATTCAGTAATCATACCTCATGCTTAAGGGATCAACCAGCAGTAGTAGTAATGTTGGTTTTAAAAGATTGGGAAATGAATCTCTAAATTATTCAGGGAGATGTCCAGCCTGTAAATACTTCCTAGCTTTCAACTTCAAAAGGCAAATTTTGAAACTAGTTTCAAGATTAACACAAAAAAAAGCACAACTTAACATCCAACCTAAACCTTAGCTTCATACTGCCATTTCCATAATATAATACAAAAGGTATTAATACTTTGTTAAAAATACATTTGGTAATAAATGACCAAATTGAAGAACTGTGCTATTTAAATATTTGTTTAAAAACATGTAAACAAAATAAAAAACACATGTGTTTTAACCAGCACATGAACAAGTTAAGAAATCATGCATTAACAAGCACCTACTGCACCTAGATTGTAACTGTGTTAAATTTTCTTTTCAAAATGACCCTGACTAATGAACTTAAACCTGTATAGCAAAAGTGGCAATCTGGATTTTCCCCCCACTTCTGTCTTAACAGGGCAACAGAGTACCAGTATACATTGGAACTTCGAAGATTTAAAATTGCTTATGTGAAAGCTTAGTTTCTGCAGAATAGCAATTCCAGAAGACCATTCATGGCTGCTCCATTTGGCTTTTAGCAATAAGTGTTCACTTGCTAACTCAGGAGACAATATACTGCTATTTACACAGAGATACAGAACAAGATCAGCCAATTCAAACTAATTAATATTTTATGATATAAATACATATTATCACAAGTGACCAAATAGCAGTTATAAAGAGTGTATAACTTCCTGCAGGAATACGTGAGTCCACAAGTAACTTGGACCCCATTTTATTAAGCATTTTAAATACCAATAATTGCTCTGTACACAATGAATTATGACAGCTAGCTTCTTACAACCTATCATCAAGACTTTCAAATTCAGGTTTTTTGCATGTCAAATAATGTTCAGATAGCAAGACAACAGATTAGTAAAATAATACTTAAATAACTCTTATGCATTATACTAGTTATCTTTTTGGGGAGTCTATAAAGTTACACACATACACTAACCTTTATTTGTGTCAATTAAAGGGGTATACTTATATCATAAAGAAAGCTTTATTTTACGTACAAATACTTGTGTCTCAAAACATTTGAACGTAGCACTAACTGCTAAATTGGGACAGGTTACCTACTTAACACATTATGTCATTGAGCATACTTTATTCTGGCATCACAAATAAGGTTGTGATGGAGATGAAGGGAACCAAGATCTTCCATATGGATTAAGCCAAAAAACTAAGCAGTGCCACTTCCAAAAACATTTTAATCAAACATTTCATCATTTATTTACAGCTTTATGGAAGTCTTCAGAATTGCACCTTACCAGGATTATGATGAGTCACAGATTCTCCATTTTGAAACACATCTCCAGCCACGTTCATTCTACCAGGATTGAAAGGTCCTACACCAGTCTTGGTCTGTGAAGTCAAAGATGGGGTGTATGTTTGCATATTAACACCAAAATTACTTGACTGCAGTCCGTTAGATACATCTCCCAAGCTGGCATTCTGCAGTGATGTTACATGTGTAATCATTAAGTTCATGTCACGCCCTTCAGCATTTTCTAAATGACCATCACTCACTGAGCTCACAGCACCTGTTTCTAACGTAGTAACATTAGCAATCTGAATTTCAGAGTCTGGTTCTGTGGTTATACCACTATTACCTATTCCTGAATTTACCTTACTTCTCGAAAAACTGGAAGCTGAGAATTCCATATCGTTGGTTCTATTTTTACACTCTGGAAGTCTTCGATCATTAAAACTGGAAGCATTCTTCTCCTCTTCTTGATTTGTTTCAATGTCTTCTTCATCATCAATAATGATAGTTTCACTTATACTCCCCTTTTGAGAATTTAAGTCTTTTGGAGGAGGAAGCATTTTGCAATCACTCTCTTGAAGTTCTTCATTTTTTGATGATGTAAATGTAGTGTTCCTCTGATCTGCTATCAGTGATGTAGAATTTTGTGGAGGTTGTACAGGTTCAATAAAAACGACATCATCATCGTCTTCTATAGGCGAGTTTTGGAATTTACTAGGTCTAGAAACTAAAGAACTTGGTGGACCTCCAAAGGTATTTCCTACATTTGCAAGACCTGCTGCCATGGTGGTATTCCCCAGTAGATCAGGAGTATGTTCAGACAGTTCTAATAATCCTCCCAGAGGACTTGTGTCCATTCCAGATCTGCTGTTAAAAGAAAAACGTAAAGCAGGAAAAAACACACCCAACTTGAGAGGAAGATAAACAGTTCTTAAAAATAACTACAGAATTAATAGTTCCAGCTTTTACTGTTTTCTTCCTGAGATCATGTAAAGAAAAAACAAAGTTTCTCTATGCTCTTCTTTCAATGTCTTCACATTCATTCACTTTCTAATCCTATGCTAGCAAAAAAATACTGCCATCATCAACATTTCCCACACAATAACTACACACGATTATGTTTACCAATACGTATATAGGAAATTGAATTTTTGATGGTATCTATCACGTGATCCTGATTTCTCAGTCCCTTTCCCATCCACATATGAACACAATGATCCTGTAACACTGCCCTTGCCAGACTGCAAAGCAAGAACAAAAGTTGACATGCAGAAAGAAAATCTGAATACCTGTTAAATTTCATTCCTACTAGAAATGTTAGAGTTTCAATAGCAATACATTCATACAATAAAAGACTGAAGCCTGTATCCAAGTGCCCAGCAAAAAAAGAAAAAAAAAAAAGGCAACATCATTTTGCATATTAACAACTTATTTTCATCCAACCCCACACTGCCAAGGCTCCTTAGGTGGCCCTAATATAACTGGAAACACCACTCAGTATGGTTCCAGTATAACTGCAGCTTTCGTGAAAGGCCAGAAGCAGCTTTCTGTACTTTTTCATAAATCTTTTATAAAGGAAGGTAAATAGAGGAAGTAGAAATGTCCTGCTCATCAATACTTACCCATCCAGAAATCCACTGCAATCTGTTTACCTTAAGAAGTTGCTCCAAGAGCTTTTATTTTCTTTCCTGTGGGGAACTTGCTCTTCTTGTATCAACTTGCTGTCCTCCACAAAAGCAGTGTGTTCTGAAACAGGGTTAAAACAAATATTAGATAACCAAAATAGTTTCTTCATCTCAAACCTCTTATACCAACTATGCTTATTAAACTGACATCCTTGTAAATTTACAGTTTAAGTTCAAAGCTGACTTATAGCGCCATCATCCTACAACACTGGAGAGAGAATGTCAGCCTATACAATCATTGCCATGATTAAAGCAGCCAACAGTACTGTTTACTTGAGATTTTCCACTGTCACATCGTATTTCCACAATCCTTTGTTTGATGCTTTATAGACAGCTGGAAAAAATATAACTTTTGGTAAGGGACAGACATAACTACAGTTAAGTAATCAAACACTATAAATTAAGAAGTGTATCTGTAAAAGAATATTAAAGAAATAAATGGTTCAAGTAAACTGAGCTATTGAGAAAAGAAACCTTAGCAGTTACATTTCTTTGCTTTTTATTGTGACAACATCTATGATGCTTGTAGCAGAATATACTATGCTACACTTAAGATATAGAAAAAGGAAAATTACAGAACATACATTACAAATCAGGCTTCCAATGCAATACAAACCTTACATTGCTAACAATTTTCAAATTGTATAGATGCACTGCAGTGATACTTAGCACAGGTTCAAGCATCCATAGCTTATATTAACACGTGATCATTCACAAGAGACTTCAAATGTTCAAAGTTCAAACCTATACTTATGCTTCAAGTCTTATAACAGTCACTAGGTTTCCCAGACTTGGCAGCATTTTTAAAATAGAGAGTATCAACTTGTATAGTTATCTACTGTTTGAGGACAGCCCTTAAAACCCCCAGGCAGCGAAGAGGCCCAGAGGAATAAAACTTAAATATTCTTCTAGGCATTTACATTATCCAAGTCCTCTTGTCCAATAATGGGGAGCAGCAGCCTGGGACAACGACCAAACAGCAAAACTGTGAACCAGATTAATCCTAGAAGGGATGCGACCACCTTTTAATTCCTTCATATATTAGCCTTACAGCCACATGCCATTATGTAATAGCATCTGAACTGCAATAAAGGTAACATTCAATTGGAATGAAAGAGGTTTTCTTGCAAAAAAAAAAAAAAAAGTATTATCAATGCAGTTGGCTTGTACCTCCCTGGAAATCAGTCAGTTACAGTAAAGATTAATTTAATCCAATATTCTCTTTCACCTATCTTATTTTTCCCTCTAGGGCTGAGTAATTCCAAGTTAGATTTGCCTACATCTCAGCTTTTGCTGAAAAGAATTAATTCAGTTCACTGATTCTTAAAGAGTTTCCCAGGTTTATTCCACACATCATCTTTCTCTACAAGGACAAAATTATCACAAGCACATAAAGCTTTTAATAAAGTTTTAAATACACCTGAACAGATGGAAGCAAAGAAGAAATGAGACTATGCCAAGACTATACCTCAGGCCTGACTCAAACCTTTGCTATTCCTATTTTTACAGATTCCTAGTACAGAGACAGTTGAGCTGTATGACAGTACATGCACACAATATGCAACAAAGGTAAGACCCAAAACATGTATCTTTTTGCCTAAACATATTTATTTTTTCTCCACAAAGGCTCTTAAAAAGGTTTTAATGACTTGTATTATTAGGTATGACATAAAAATAAGAAAACTTTATGTGCTTAAGTGTTAGTGCATAGTCATAAGTAAGATTTGCACATATTTCCTCACAAATATCAACTCCTACCTCTGCAACACTCAGCAATAAAATCACTCCAAAAATAATTTTTTTTTTCCCAAAAAAAATATTTGCAAAATCACATAGGTTGTTTTTTAAAGAACTAGTACCAAGGAAAAACACAAAAACTATACGGGCAATGTCACAGTCAGTATTTCTAAATGAATAACAAAAAAAAAAAGAATTGTCTACAGAGTGAAAAGGTTTAGAATGGGAAACTAGGAAAAACCTCGCACCTCACAACTGTTAACAGTGAAAGATGCTTACTAATAGAAACAACTGCTAGAAACCTGTAAGACTGATTAGACTGATCACTGGATGAATTCTTGCGACTTTGGGAAAAAAAAAAAAACCACAAAACACAAACTGGTGAAACTTAGTCTGCAGAAAATGCATGTTCAATACTACAGCAGAATACGCTTAAGGCTTTGTGATAGCACGCAGGCACCAAAACTAAAGCTGGATAGAAACAGAGGTACTACCAATACAGAAAAGCCCTTCCTGAACCAGGCTTTGTGTGCCCTCCTCTTAAATTAGGCTACACCACTCATCTACAAAAGCCTTCATGCTGTAACAGATTACAATGCTACAACTACTTTCAGGGCTTAACTGCTGGAAGAAATCAAAGGCAAAATGCAAGTACTTCTCTAGAAGCACAGCAAATACTACAGCTTTTAAGACAGCCAGCTAGATAACATTCCATAGACCAAGTCTTAATTCCATCACTGAATGATAAAATAAGAGTTTTAAATTTATCCTGAAGTGCAGAAATTGAGGTTGGGGTACATGTCTACCTAAAAAAAGAAAGAATAATCAAAAAACCCTAAAGAAACAAAAACAGCACACAAAAAGCCAACTCTACTTTAACAAAAGCAGAATCCAGAATTCAAAAGCCTTTACTAAGCACCATTAATAACACCTGGGATGCAGGTGACAGAAGAACACAGTCATGGTTATGTACACTTGAAACCAAGTCACCAAAATCAAAAGAAGTCCCTGAAATCCTGTCAAAAGTACAGTTCCAACAACACAGCAGACATCCAAAGTAGGACCAGAATGTGCAAGTGCTCCCATTTAAAGGCTAGAAGCCTACAAATAAAAAAAGGAAAACTTGGAAGACTGCTTTTGAGAAAATACATAACTCGGACATTTTCAAAAGGGAACAGATGAACAAAATTCAGGAGACATTATTATATTAAGATACAAACACAGGAACAAGAAGAGAGGGATTGATTTGTTCCAGTGAAGGAACACTACTTTCTGCTAGGAAAGCACAGTGTCCTATCTATTTATCTCAACAGGTACTGTACTGCATTTAAAACCCACACCCAAACCAGAAGAAATAGCGTATTAATGGTATACTATCAATCATTTCCACTCAACAGTGACAGTACATGTGGGATAGGGGGAACAAGAGAGACCACAAAGTAATAACTAAAGACTTCAACTACTGTTGTATAGATTAGGGGAAGAGGGCAGACCAAAAACAAACAAAACCAAACCACCACCAAAAAAACCACCACTGAATGATGGAGAGAAATTCTTACAACACAGCCAACTACTACCAGCTAGAAGACTATCCTAAGGAAGAACAACTCCTGCTCTAACTCTGAGCCACACAACATAGTTCAAGATGTAATTATCCAGACAGCACTCCAGAAAGGCCTTATTTAAATTCCCTGGGGAGTTAAAAATAAAATATAATAAAATACTTCATTACTTCAACATTTGACTTCAAAAAGGAGAACAACAGAAGTATCGGGAACCCAGTTGAAAGGACATGAAATGGAGCAGCTAGAACAAAAAGCTTCTTGAGAGCACGAAGACCATTTAAAAAAATCACCATATTAACAAAGACACCCAAAAAAACCATAAAAACTACTATCAGGAATCCTCTGAGCTACAAAAATGCTGGAATTATACTAGGGTGAAGTTTCATATACATTTGCCCTATTCTTTACCTTTTGCTAGGCATGGCTGAAGACAGGCTACTGAGATATGTCAGAGCAAAGGTTTGTCTAAAACACCAATTCTTGCTAATTTTAAAAACAGTAAAACTTTCCTGAAGAAAAAGAGTACCCAAGAAGTCTGAATTGCAGTAGAAACATGGACTACTCTATGCATTGATGTTCAGTAAGGAAAAGATCAGGGAAGACCACATCTAAGCTTTCTTTCTAGGGGTCAAGTCAGAGGAAAAATGTCGTATCAAAGTGCTAATAGAAGACGATTTTAGAACATATCACTAGGGCCACGTGGCATTCACTTAAGATTTAAAGACAGTCAGCAATTTTATATTTCAGTACCTGTAACCAATTACTTAAGCAGAAGGTGGTAATAACTACCCAGGTAATTACAGACTACAGTCCTATCTCCATCACTAAACAGACTGATAGAAACCACAGCTGAATAAATATACAAAAGCAAAAATAATACATGGGGAAAGAATTAACATGGATTTTGCAAAGAAAAGGTAATGCCTCACAGGACTACTGGAGAGATCTTCTAAAGGGTTCACGTACTTGTTGACCAACACGGATTAGACTGGCATACAGCACTTATGACTTCCAAAAGGCACTCAAACACACTCCTCACTAAAGACTGCAGTGGAAGTTATAACAAAGATTTGAGAAAGGGTTCTCTGGAGGATTTGTAATTATTTAAACAGAAAAATATCATGCGTTGTTTGCCGTTATATGTAACAGGGGTTCCATAATAAAATTATATAGGTCAACATACATAAATCAACCATAAGAGACAGTGACTACCCAAGTGACAGGTTCCTAATCATACAAAATTATTCACAGCAGCTGAAAACAGAAAGTGGTTGTAAAGAACTACAGAAGGATAGCACAGTGCCAAATGCTCAGACAGTATGGAAGGCAAAAATCACTAGTGATAAACGCAAGGTAATGAACAGGGAGAAAAGAGTAACTACATACATAGCAACTCCTCTATAAAGTGGAAGTTGTTAGATCCAAGTTGCAATTCTTCCACTCTTTCACATCAAAACTACTCAATGATCAATGACCAAAGAGGAAAAAAAACACTCACTACATGAGCAAGATGCTGGTGAACTATGTTTTTATCACGAGATGTTCAGGTCACCCTGTTTTCAGAGAAAAACAGATGAGTTATATGAACAATTTATACTAAAGGAGAAGTCTTCTCATTGGAAAAGAAAGACAACTCAAGGAGATGACAAATCTGCAAAAAAATATATATAACATAAATAGAGAACTATGCCCAGTGTCTCACAACACACAAACAAAAAGGCGTCCAGTGAAATAATTAAGTAGCTTTAATGGTCTCTTGTGCAGGAAAACATTTTCCTTCCGTTGAGAGACCCACTGCAGTAGAAAGCTACAAAGGCCAGAAATGCAACCAGATCAAATAGGGATTGGGCAAACATGAAAATAAATGCACTGATGACTTAAACACAGTGGTCCAAAGGCAACTCTACCAAAGTTCTTAGTCAGCCAGCTGCTGAAAACCAGAATACATACGCAGAAAAATCGTGCTGCAACTGCCAAGCTTCTATTCCAAGACATCACTGTTGCAAATAGATTACTGAGTTGTCTACTAACCTAGTACAGCGATTCATCTAACCTAGTAGAGGAATAATAATATTCTGCCACACATAAAAAATGTCACTAGCCTCTTGGAAGCTTTACCCACTTGCCCGCAATATGAATTTTGGCCTATGGCTGGCAGGCTTACTTTAGTCAGGGGATGGGTGTCAACATTTAGACAAAATATTCAGGTAAGAGACTAATCTCAACGCATCTCGATGTTCTGCAAGGCTACACGGTTTTAATGATAAACTCCTGATCCTGACATTTCTTTGACCAGAACATCATTTAATTCCTTAACTCGGCTACTTCCAAGAGTTCTTATCCTTCCTAATTATAGAACATCACTTTTTATCACTTGACTTTTCATACGTCTGATGACCAAAACCTCAGACTATTGTAAGGACTGTACGCAGCTATCAAGCAGCTCTCTAGCTTAACAGTATGCTGTAACCTCTTGCTCCAACCCAGCAATGTTCATTCCCTACACAACCAGATGCAACCTACATACAACAGCTTTCTTGGCGTATGAACCATCAACTGCACCCCAGCAGCTGACTGCACATATGCCAGAGTTCAACCGCAAAAGCAAAGTACACAAAATCACCTTTAAGTAGCTCTTTTACACTGCAACTGAGCAGTCTAACAGCCCAACTATACCCACTCACAAGGACTGAAAAGTGCTAGAAAAGCAGAAGTAATCCAACATTTTAAAGGGTTGCAATTTAAGCCAGCTTTAAGCTAAATCTGAATGCTGCTACTGCAGTCCAGTCTCAGTTTGGGTAGTGAATATACACTGTGTGTGGACAGACACCCACCTACCCAAGTAGAACTTCATGTCAGAAAAAAAGCAGTTACATGGCCCTTCTGAGTCACACAGAATCACACACAGAATGGTAGGGGTTGGAAGGGACCTCTGTGGGTCATCTAGTCTATCCCCCC
>Ga0181612_137985_pt1 | contig 10191 bp, 8 predicted proteins | sample HoacroProtozoa21_FD_119630 | JGI IMG/M metagenome (GOLD analysis project Ga0181612, IMG submission 119630) | Hoatzin crop microbial communities from Cojedes, Venezuel. Combined Assembly of Gp0051906, Gp0051904, Gp0051908 | reverse complement strand
GGCTCCTAGAGGCTTTTTTATAGATTATGGGGGGAGGATGTGTTATAATAAAAGGTAATAAGAGCTTTCCTGCCTCCGATAGACTCTACCTTCAACTAACCTACAGCTATCAGGAGTCAGTAATCCATGCTGGATAAAGAGACTTTGAGGAGCAATTTTATTCTATTGGAATGCACCAGTTTGCACAATGGATTTGTTCACTTTTTGCAGGCAGCCTTCCTGAGAGACGATATTTCTGAAGCTCTGCAAAACGCTTTTTCTGTTTTCATTCTGCAGTTCTTTAATTGGGTGAATGGGCTGCAGGGGCCTAGAAGCTGGACTGAGTTAAATTTGCAATCTTTGAAAAACCAGCCAAACAAAACATGTCAAGCAGTTTCACATGACACTAGGATCAAATGAACATAAAAAGAAAGCCTATTTAAAGAGCAGCGCATTAATGTTTTAGTGATGTTCACTTCAGGCTGGTACGTTTTACATGAGTCTCTCTCCCTTGTGGGAAGGTAGTATGCTCCGAGTTGACGAAGTGCGGATCCTTTTCATAAGAGGTTGAAGGAATAGGCATTGGGAATGCAGCAACAGTGGTGTGCTGAACGCAGAATTGGGGTATAATGCCATAAGGCTAATTAACATCATGTATTCCCATTGTGTTCCCTTAGGGGGAATCGTGGTTTTAAATGATAAGTATGTAGATTGAGACATTCTTAATCTAGGCAAGCGGTGCAGTAAAACATTACGCTACTCACTGCATAACAAAAGGAATACGAAATTGAGTATGGGCAGTATATTTCAAATGAAGTGCAGAGTGTCCTTTTTCTCCTTTTCGTTGTGTTTAGTAACTGATTTATTCATTGAAAAGAAGATGGAAGATGTGCTATTTTAGACTAGGAGTATAGGGTTTGTTTTATTGCACTCTATAAAGAATTTTGACTTCTGATGGGCTTGTCCTTTGGAATATTTTTCCTTTGGTGCAAGCTCAATGTTCAGCAGTGACAGGAAAAGTCACGCAGAATCTTTTTGAAGGGTCAATAGCAATAAATCCTTCAGGAAGCATTGATTTGCATGTTTTTTCCTCACGTGGGTTAGATGCTCCAGAACATCCCGCATGGGATGCTGCTGTAGCAAACTCAGCAGTGCAGCCAGTATCTCCTGCTACTTTTGGGCATTTCTGCTAATCAGGTACTGGGTAGAAAAATACTTGCAGAGACGTGACATCTGTTCTTTCCTCGTCTCTTATGTCCCACTTGGCACCCAGAACTTTTCAAGAGAGTCAAGTTGAACCACTGACCTAGGATTAGGTTTTTCTGTACCCCATTACGACTCTGAGTAATTTATCCTTTTATTAAAGACATTCCTGGAGAAGTTTTGCTTAATGTAAAGAAAAAAAATCATGACTCTAGATGTATACATGCACGTGTTCAAATACAGTACCATCCTCTTCAGAGCTGACAATAGAACAATACTTATATGCAGACTTAGCAATGGAAGTTGGTACAGACAGCAGTATTTGCTGAATGTAGTCGTGCATCATCTGCGAAGAGTTCTGTTCATTGACTGAATATATTAAAATACGTGGTGAGAAAAACTCACCTATGCACAGCAAATGATTGGAAAGTCACAAGTTTAGGTAGGGAACCGTTTCTTCAGGAGGGCTAGCAAGTAGGAGGAGGCTTTAGCCAGATGCGGAGTGTGGCTGAAAAAAGGGAAGGAGAAGGTGCATTTTCCAGGGAGATGAGAGAGATCCATTCTGGAAAACGGGGAGACTGCGGGTGTAGCAAACAGCTTCAGGGTGAATCTTGGAATCAGACTGGGAATAGGAACAATAGAAAGGTCGGGGAATCCAGCATTCTTTTAAGGGTAAGATATTTGAAAGCTGCACAGGTAGACCAGGCATGGGAAGGAGGCTCAGCAGATGAATCGGCAGAGCTGCTGCGCTGCGCTGGTGTGGCGAGGAGGTGAGAATACCTTGCTATTTGGGTTGTTCAGAGGCTTTATGGCTTTGTGGGACTTCCTGCCTTGAACAACGTTTTGTCCTATTTTTGAATTAGGTAAAATCCACGTGCCTCTAGCAGAGCTGAATTTTGTGACATATCTAGGAATAGCAACAATTGTAGGTCTGAGTCCAATGATTTTGAGCTGTGGTTCAACCTTCAAGTGTAGTGCAGATCATGGTTTAAAATACCTGACAGTTTTTGATTTGTCCTCTGTCACTGAAGGAGAGAGCGAGTTAAATGGTCTGTAGTAAAAAGCGATTGAACAAATCATTTCTAAAAAAGAACAAGAATGTATTTCTTTTTCCGCTTGGTTACTGACAGTAGCTTTTGGATATTCTCAAAAATCCGTGTTTTGTAACAAAAAAAAAGTAACACTATTTTTAAAGCTGTTCATATTTATGTTTCCATATGTATATGCCTGTTTATGTGTCTGGCTTATGTGTGAACACAGACACGCATTGTAGGCATAAGTAACTTTAGCTCGCCACTTCTAAAGAGTATACAAAATATGTTGAACTTTTCCTTCATTTTCCCACTCTTTCAGAAGACTGAAAACAGAAAGCTGCCTTTTTTTTGAAGTAATGGATAAAAATTACATAAGAACAAAAGTTACTGCATCTCTTGACTTTTTAGTTTTCTGCACAGCAGCTCTTATTATGTAGGGAAAAAAAATATGTTTAGGGTTTGTAACAGTATTACGCTTTGCATTCAAGAGCACATATGATCTGTCTCAGCCACAGAAAGGTGTGTGGTTCGGAGATCATTTCTCAGTGCTTGTAAACAAAGCATATATGATGCATATCATGTGCGTTTTATTGAGTGATGGACATTTTTCGATTATATTTGACTGAAGGCTGCATAGTTGCTTTTAGCTTTTTTTTCTGAAAGAAACAGTTGTATGGAGGTGTTTTTATCTGTTATGCTTGAGGTTTTGGTCATTCCTCCTACCACCCCTTCCTTTCCCCTTCTTTTTCTATGCAGGATGCAGTACTTGTTCTCTGAGTCATGCTGGGACATATTTTGGGAATTCATGGGATTATCACCAGGGCTACTGCTATCAGGCAGAACACATGCACATTTTATTATCTCATCCTACAGGTTTTCATTTTCTATGCACACTGAGTCAGTATAGAGCAGGAAACATGCTGCCATTACTACTGGCAGAATTCGATAAATATTATAACGGTCTATTCAGTGCTGCCGAAACTCATTCTGTCATGATAATTCAACGTCTAAAAATTTCTTATAGTCCTTATTTCCTATCTCTTCCTGTCTCTCATCTGCCTTTGCAAAATGGACAGTATCCTGACCCTGAGCAGCCTAAAAGATGGTGCATATTGCTAGGCTATGAAATGATTCAATTAGTCAAATGAATTTGTGGAGCCTTTAAAATGTAAACATGCAGCTGCAGCCAGTGTCCCCTTTTGGGAACTGTGTTCGCTGACAGTCAGTTTGGAAGATAAGACAGGCAGGTTAAGTGAAAATACCTTATTAATGAAACTAGTTACATCAGTTTTCTAATACCCTGAAGAACATCAGTCTGGTAGTTTAATAATCTACTTGGATTGAATTATAATTTGTTGCATATATACAGACTGCATAGGATGTGATTCTCTGTTTTGAGGTGACTAGCTGAGTAAAATCTGGTGGAGCTTGAGAAAATTACAGAAGATGAGACAGGGTTAGCTCATCACAGAAACCGTATCCAAGTGAAGTTGATTGTAGGACAGTCTTTGTATAAGCGTGTGCTTCTCCTGTGGACACAGAGTGTGACCCCAGACCGCTGCTGTGTATCAGTAGGCATCAGTGACTCGCAGCTTTTTCTCTTCGCTTTGGGTTTTCTCTGTTCTCCCCTTGCCTAGCAGAAAAAATAAAATAAAATCAAGTTTTTCTGGCAGAATTTTGTCAGTATGACTGCACGTACCCTAAATACAGCTGACTGCTCACAGATCAGCTTTCTGCACGTTCCTTACCAGGTTGCCTCTCCTGCACAGCCTGAGGCTTTGCGATGGGAATCGGCATCACACCATCCAGTGAGTGAGAACGAGCTGTGCTCTGGCAGAATTACCTACCAAAAAGGTAATTTCCTGTCATACAGTCTGCCTCTGACAGTGCCTCTAGAAGTTTGTTGTATAGATGTGGTTCAGTATTGTAAACAGACATTTCCTTCTATTGCATTTATTAGAGGTGACATAACTCTGTTAGTGTAAGGACAAAAATTGCTTCTGTATTTATTAATATCTCTGCACATATGAAATTTAAAGCTTAAAACTCTTGGGGTGACATGCAGTGCAACCTGTCCACTGTGCTTAGTGTTTTTATTTTGAGACAAAAGTGCCTTTTTTCCTTTTCCTGTTACGATTTCTTTCCTTTGTATGTGACTTCTGGGTCTTGGAGGAAATGTTCATAGTTTTGTGAGTTTCCTTTGGTGCTTGTTCTTCTGAAAGTATTTGCATGACTACTTATACCACTCCTTTTCTATCCGTTGGGAGTGTGCAATCCTTTCTTGCATGGATTTTTCCTCTGTCTTCCCACTTACCTTAACTTTTTCAAAGTTAATGCACTGCTCACCATTCTCTTTTTCCAAATCTTTGCATTTCAACACATGCCCAAAGAGTCTGGGAATTCTGCATGTCCTAGTTGTGACAGGACAGAAGTTAGGGTTGGAGTTTGTGTCTCTCCTTGACAAAATTAGAGGAAGGTGTTCTTGAAACCTTTCATCGCCTTAGCAGTAGTAATTCTGCCACTGTCTGTTTCGAAGGGGAAAAAAGAGCATTGAACTAGTCAGATCACCTCTTCACAATCAGAAACCAGCCCATCTGCAACAAAGTTAATTAGAGATACTTTGCAATTTAGGGCAAAACCCAAAAGCAATCATTTTATTGTGTTGAAAATGAAGCATTCAGGTAGAAGTTGACTCTGGCAGTAGGAGTGAGGCACATAGGTATGGAAATGGAACTGTGCTCATAATTCAAGGGCGTTATGGCAACAAGCTGAGAAAAGTAGTTTTTTAATTAAGCAGAATATTTTAAAAAATAAATAGCATATACTTTCTTTTACAGCACCTACCTCTGATGGCTTGATCAATGACAGCACGGTGAGAGCAAGCCTTTATTATCCCTGATCATGCCTTTCTTGGGTTTGCAGTAACAAGGCCCAAATTCTAACTCTGTATTCAGGCAGTCTAATTGACACTTCCCGAGCATACGCATGTTCACCTTGTGCATTTCTGTAAGGTAGGCCTTGAAATGAAATGCAGGATTTTGAAGACCTAATTTTTAGCTTGCTTTCCCCTGTGCTCGAAGTCTTTGTCTTGAATGTACAAGAAGAATCGCTCTGATGTGGGGCAGTCTGAAAGCACAAAGTGTTCCTCTGCAGCTGGTTGGAACAGGTTAAAGCTCTCTGCCCAGCATGCAGCTAGGAGCGTGCAGAGGATCCATTACCCTCCATAACCCTCTAGGTAGTGAAAAACCTGAATTTTTCCTTTTCCAGCTGTGCCCTTCTCTGTTTATGTTTTTTCTTTTATGAGCCTCATCATAGGTCTTTAAATATGGGATGTTGTTTGCTAAGAAACCACTCCATTATTCCAGGAACATATGTTCGTGACAAGTACAAGTCATGAACATTTGAATAGTCTCCATCTGGCATGAATTAACATGGTATCATAATAAATGAGAAGTGTTAATACTAAGAAGCTTGTCTGGGAATTCTAGATTTAACCAATATTTATAGTTATATATACGGAATTTAGTTTTGGTTTTGCTTTGAAGAGCATAGCTAAAAGTATGATTTACTGTACCAGAACTGACTGCAAGCCATGGGATGCTTCCAGTAGTATAATTCTTGAAATAACCTGATCATAAAGTTTCTGTGAGATCCCCGGGTGCTTTTTAGCTCTTAAAAGTACTTCAAATGAAAATAATAAATGAAAAAATAGAATACATTACTGTATGCTGCAGTGAAGACAGCACTGCATGGGTGCCAACTCAGCATTATTTGTTAACATATGTACTTTAAACCCTTCAATGCCCCTTGAGTATATAACATATATCTAGCAGCCATATGGCCATATGGAGACACTGCGCTCGTTTAAATAACAAGTGCACAGTAAAATTATCTTGGGCCTAGAGTGCATGTTGTTTATAGAAGGGAGTTACTTCTTAAATTAAAATAAGAAGAAAACAAATGAGTGTTTTCTACTGAACGTTAAGCCTAAACTATTAACCAATAGAAATTTTGAGACAAGAAGAACTTTTAACAAAGTATAACAGTCGCTGGTCTTTACTCACTGCTGTGTATTCTGTAGAACAGCCAAATATATTTTTAAAAGTCGATGTTCCCACTGCAACTTTGTCTAATTCAAGTGCATATAAAGTTTTACTGTGCATTTCTGCCGTCCTCAGAAAGCTCCCTCTGTTCTGTTTTTGGTTTATTTTGGTAACTGTGCGCTATTTTTGAATGCATGGGAAAAATATACAACAAAACACCATGATGGAGGCTGTGGTTTTTGTTGTGGTCTTCACTAATACTGATGTATTGAAGAACACAGCAGCCCTCCACACTAGAGTTAGGCGTGTTTGGTTTTTTTTCCAGCAAGCTTTTCTTTTCTGGTTTTATTCCATTTAAAGTGGAAATTTCTCTGCTACTCAGGCTGCGCACATCTTTGTGCCATGCACACACCTTCCTTACTGCCTGAAGTGGAATAATCTACAGTAAGGAAATGATTCTCTCTTTGGTATTTCTTTAAAAGGAAGCGAAAAGGCACAATTATAAGGTAAAAATCTTATGATGTTTTTGCCAGAAAGATTTAAGCCAAAAGACAGAACACGATTTCACCTAGTGACTGGGGTAGAGTTTCCCCAAAAGAGCAATGAGCAGATGACAAGTACTCTTTAGTCCCAAAGGAGCAAAACCTCCCTAAGGGGAAGGGGGAAAGTTGTTTTGCTTTTGTTTAATCTTTCTTACTTGGTTCTGCTGTACAGCACTTGATGATATCACAGCTGCAACGTGACATAGATTGTTGTAGGCTGTCGTGCAGTGTGTCGGTCAGTTGCTGTGTGGCAATACAGCCATGGAACGCATTGCCCAATTTCAGTGTCCACAATCGAGAGCGAATTACACCTCTCTACCGCACGTTTTTCAAATGTACATTCATTCTATAGAGTAAAGTATTGTCCAGCTGGTAAAAAGATTACAAAATACGTTAATTGGTCCCAAAAATATAATTTGGAATTTTCATGTAAATATATGCAAATGGGTTATATAGCAGTCCTGTACTGAAGTAGGTGATTCAAGCTGTTCACCTATTTTTTTTATTCATTCTTTCTAGTTTTGGTTAAAAGGGCAGACAGTAATGGTCCAAATTCCCTCCAAATCTTTGTTTTGCTGTAAGTCTTTGGAAATTAATGCTTCTTGGAAGAGTTCTGGAATCTGGAACATCTCGTTAGACACAGACATGTTTACAGTCCCAAGGCAGCCTCAGGTGGAGATCTCAGCTGAGAAGTCCTGGAACCCTTCACCACTTTATTCTCCAGCCCACGCTTTTGTCATGCTCTGCTGCAGCACTTTCCGCTCAGTACTCCATGGTGTAGCGCTTGTGAAGAGACGCACTTTCGCTGGGAGACATCCCTTTGCGTTCCTTTGCACTTGGCTATGTTATTCTCTGTAATGACTTTCATTCTGGGGAAAATCAGAAAATGTGCTGGCATGAGGAGCTGAAATAGAAATACATGGAGCCATGAATTTTCTAAGAACTTTCAGCAGCAACTTCTGTATTTTTTCTGAACTCCTGTGAAATCCAAAGGAAAAGAAGCAGGTTTTTTTTTCCCCTTCCTCTAGGTACAAGTATGACACTGTGTTAGAGTCAGTAGTAGGAAAGGGGCTGAGTCTGGCAAATTGCATAATTCAAGTCCTGTTTTTAATAAAGGTCCTAGGACTTGGCAGTGTGGAAGAAGCAGATGGGTACTGAGATAGCAGTCTCGGCTGGCTGCCACCCCCAAGTAACATACAGCCTCCTTGTTTAGTGTGTCTGGGCGTAATTTTCACTGACACACAAAGAAGTATTTTTAGGAGTGATGTCAGTTCATTGGCTGAACAGCATTGTTTGGCTTGCTGAAATGATTCCCAAAAGCACTCACTGCTTTTGAGAATGGCACTTTCCTCTTTGCAGAATGTCATTATTCTGCATGGTAATGACTGTTTTGAAGGGCAGGTCAGGTAGTCAAATAAATGTGTGGTTGGTGCTTTCTGATTGTTTCTAAAATAGGCAGGCCAATTTCTGCTGAAGGAGAGTGAGTCTGAAGTGTGCCAAAAATCATTCGGATTTGCTAGAGAAATTCCAATAGCTGTAAGCACAGCCAGGGGAGCCGGGCTAATGTGTTCAGCAAAAATGATCATGTAACGTTCACAATGTGGTCATCTTATCTTTGTGCCTCTGTGCAGCCCATACAACAGAGACAAATGGGGAGAAGAAGCAAAACTGGCTCTGAGTTGTGACCCAAAACCATAAGCATAGAAATGACAAATAATTGTGTTTGTGATGTGAATGCTGCTTGTGTAGGCATGTGTGCAGTGTTTAGTGACACCAGACAGGAAAAATGATTAATTTGGGTTATTTTCCATTTATAAAAATAAGAAATGCCAGGATTTTTAAACGAGGATTATTCCTTTTTTTGAAACCGTGTGGACTGAGAAGACTGCATTACAAAGAACCCTACCCAAATACCTGCTAGATACTCTAAAACATTTCTGAACAATTGAGAAACAGGTTTGTCTGGATTTCTGAGGGAATTACTTTCCTAAGTCACTAAAGCATTGTATAAAATTCCATCTGTAATTACTGAACACGGTCAAAGAGTGAGCAATAATAAGAGGAAAATATGCTGAAAGTTGTTGCGCTCTGACAGTGTATAATGAGCATGTCAGGTAATACAGCTATTCTGTATGGCAAAGTACAATCTTTCATCCTGTGTCAAAAAGCTTCTCTAAAGTGCTTTTCCTATTAACAGTGTCAGATATATATCAAGTTTTTTCTCAGTTTTGAGGCAGAGAGTGAAGAACGAGTTAGTGATTTGCTAAGATCACTAAGAAATCAAAGCCAGAATGAGGAGCTCAATTCTTCTTTCAGCCCCTTCCTTTATTTTCATGACATTTCAGGAGTTTTTCTTTTAAATAGTTTTAGAAATGTAGGAATGATACATTTAAAGACACTAGATATAACATCCAAGCCAGTGGGGTTAATTCATTTCAGCATGTGCCTGTCATTTTGTGCCACTGAGTGCTAAACCCTCATTTTACAATTCATCTAAATGGATTGGCTCCCAGCTTCCTAGTAAATCTGTTTTATAAAAAGTTCTGGGTTCTCAGCAGTATTCTTGAGAAGAATCAGGATGAAACCAAGAGATTGGGGCTTACACTGTGAAAACTGAAAAAGCCAGTGGTTGAATTGTCTCAGAGCAGTGCCAGCCATGAGGTTGCTCCCCTCTTTTTGGTTTTCGTTTCTTCTTCGAGCGTTGTTCCATGGAGCGTGGTGGTGGTGTGTTGTTGTGGCTGAAGATGAAAGTTCTTTTATCTTTCATCAGTCCAAAAGTATTGTTGAAAACAAGGCAGTGTGCTTCAGCGCGAATGAGATCATCTCCATGTCTGACATGGAGCTGGGAACTCTGAAACCACAGCTGGGAACCACAATTTAGAACTTGGCTGCTAAAACTTCTGCTTCCTCCAGGGTTTGGGGGGATGGCCTACTTGTTTCTTACCTTCTTACCACCTTTTAATTTTCAACACATGTTCACATATCTCTGTTTCTCTTCATCCCATGGAGGCTAGCAGTTTTAACTAGTCATATTAATCAACTGTTAAAAGATAAAAGCAGTTTGTACTTTACAGCAATAAGGCATATGATCAAGGGAATTGATGCTGACCTTGTTCCTCTTGACAGTTGTTCCCAACCTGTATTTAAATGAAGTTCGCTTCTTTTGTTTCATTTCCCTAGAAGTGCTTCTGTGCCTGAAATAATGAATTGTTCAAATAGCAATTTTAACCTAGGTCTTGAAGCGTGAAGTTTCATGACACCTTGGAGTTCATCTAACAGCTTGCTGCTTCCTACTGGGCTTCCGCTCTCTCATCCTGTAGTCCAGGCACTCCTCCTGCTTCTCCTGTGCCAGCTCCAATGCTTGCAATACTTGTCACTTTTCTTTTTTTC
>Ga0181612_109803_pt1 | contig 10191 bp, 6 predicted proteins | sample HoacroProtozoa21_FD_119630 | JGI IMG/M metagenome (GOLD analysis project Ga0181612, IMG submission 119630) | Hoatzin crop microbial communities from Cojedes, Venezuel. Combined Assembly of Gp0051906, Gp0051904, Gp0051908 | reverse complement strand
TCACTGCAGGGGGTTGGGCTAGATGACCTCTAAAGGTCGCTTCCAACCCAAACAATTCTATGATTCTATGATCATCATGCTCAAAGTCAACAAACACATTGCTAGAGTTTGAAAGCCTCTTCATCCAGATGTGTTTTGTACTTCCTCAGGTATTTTTCTCTCTCATTATTAAGCCCTTTTTATTTAAAACAAAGGCATGTGAGGTGAAAGATTAAAAGGTCTTAGAACAGTTCCAAGTTGTAAAACCAATGGCTACAAATAACACAACAAAACACACTGAGCTACGTTCATACTTCAGAGAAATACTATTCCAATGATACGCTGGTTCGCTCAGGTTGGTACCAGGTGTGTGGCATGTGAAGTTGCGTGCACACACAAATAACCTGCACTGTTCTTTTCTTAGGTGCTTGCTGTGCTCACAGAATTTGCTGCCCCAGCTTCTTTTCATTGTCTACTGGCTCCTATTCTGCCATTAAAGCTAAAAGCTCTACTCAGTTCTGAGAGGAAAACGGGGGGGGTACTGAAAGAAAACATCAGTGAGAGGAAGGACACCAGGAAAAACAAAATCAGCGGTAAGAGATGAAAAAAAAAGTTGGAGGCGAATAGTGGGAGGCTGGCATTTCAACATGTACATTTTATTTATATGACTTTTGAAACAATCAGGCTTTATATGTTTGCAATCAGTGTCATAGGGTGGTCTACTGGAGGCAGTTATTGGAAAATTCACAGTCCTACTAGAGAACAAGTTTTTTACATGCTGCCTTAGATTATTTTTTTCTTGTTGCCAGCTGTGTGGTGCTGGAGCCAATTTTTAAAATATACTGCCTTAATAAATTCAGTTTTTCCCAACAGCAACATCATGATACACACTGGTAAAGACTGGTGTGAAACCCACCAAATATTTTATTTGGACTGTAAACCAGTGTTTGGATGATTCCAGGGTTGAAAAGTCAATGAACTCTCCTACTCACCACCTTGCTTCATGTAAAACATTAATCATGATCTTAAACTCAAAAAAGGATGTAAATTGCAGGTATCTATATACTGCAACTCATTGTCCATCACAGAAGAAAAGTACTGTTAGACAGAACAAAAGACAGATCCCTAGGCTTGACTTTATATCATCCAGAAAGGTCATAATGTGTAATAAATGTGGAACATCATTCATAAAATCTAGCCAAGAGATCAATTTCTGTGACTGCTGAAGAACAGAGTAAATGCATAGATCCATGCAAAATTAATCCTTAGTATTGGAGAAGATACAGAGGAAGTATTTATTCAGAAGTGGCATTTATTAATGACTTATGAAAGAGCTCAACAGAGACACCCAGTTAGAAGAGGGGGACGAGAATGCCAGATGAACATACGTTACGTCTGTGTGTCTGCCCTTTACAGCCTGCCTTTCCTGTGCTGTCAGTAAGTCTGCAGAGCTTCAAACAACACCACATCACGGTGTTACCCTGATTGGGGTGTGCAGTCCTATTTGTTTGCTTGAAGCCGTGTGGTTAACAAGTGACTGTTTTATGGCTCTGTCCATACTTCTGCTTGTGAGAGCAAAGAGTTGCCCAAACAAGTGTAAAGGAAACTGGGAACATGAGGTAATCAGCCACAAGTTACACGGAAGTCAGCTGGCAAGCCACAGGTTTAAAACCAGGAGCAGGAACAATTTAGGAGCAGAAGATAACAGCAAATTTGCAGCGAAAGCACTCTGTTTTACTCTTCCACACTGAGGACCTTACCCCTGTGCTTGGAAGTTTGGAAAGGCTTTTTGGATGATCTTTCCAAGAAGTGGAAGGGAGTGCAGAGAATCAGTGAAGTCTGTCGATATCTCCAGACAAATGTAGCCTTCTCCAGGTGTTCTCAGTCCCTTAGAGTGAACAGTTCACATCCCCTTCTCATCCTGACAGCAGCCATGTACCCCCAGGCCCCTGCTTCGTAGGAACTGTGCACAAATTGGAAGTCTCCGAGTTCCCTGTCTCTTTCTGTGGTTCCTTGTCTATACTGGGATTCAGTGGCTATTTGTTCCAGTGGCTTTTCTGTGATCACGTGCATTGTCATGGTTTGGGGAACTGAGGCTGGAGTCAGGGACATAGAACATTTTAAACATTAATTAATTCAAATACATTCAGCCTCCACAGTGCAGAATACAAAGACTCCAGGATACACCAACTATGCAGTGAGAAAACCTGTTACCTAACGAGAAATTATTCAGATGCAACATTATTTTGTCACTTAGCATTGAGTATTGATAATCCTGACATCTTACATCACTATATTTATGATGTACAGAAATTATTTTCAAAGTTTTATTGCTGTATAGCTACAAAAAGGTTTATAGCTATAAGTGAGCTCTACTCAAGGTCACACTCATCTCCCACAAAAGTAGCTGGCACATCATTGCTTTGGACAGTTGACTTAGCTGGACAAAGAGTCAGCATAGAAATTTGATGGGGAGCAGTCAGAATCAGAAAAACTCTGCAGGGTTAGAAATGCAGAATTTTAAGACTTCGGGATCATATATAGAAAGTTAATGGCTGTAGCTATCTTGCAGACTGGTGATTTAAGACATTTAAGCTCTTCAATTATAAAATCAAGGTTGCTCAGGTTACCTCTTACAAGCTGTTTTCTGCACACGCAGAACATTATGAAGCCAATAACTACTTGTGATGATGAAAACAGTTACAGGCACTGCAATCCAGATGTGTGGCTTCCAGGGTAAAAATCGTACTTGTTTACAACCAAACTTTGGGAGTAGCAGCAAAGCTGAATTAAATACATTTGGACCTTACCAAAAAAATGCAGCTTTCCTTTCAAGTCGTATATTTTGAAGGCCAGGCCTTTGGTCTCAGTTGCTCTCAGCAGTATTGTTCTAATGGACACAATAGACATAAGAAACCCTGTGTGCCTATTTCTATTCTTGAACTGCCAAGTGACTACAAGGAAGTCACGTAGGCCACCACATTTAAGAGTGCCCATCCATGCTGTGTTTTTGCATGCTCATTTTAAAATATGCAGGGTGCCATGTGCAGACACTTTAGAAAGAAACTTCTAGAAGGTATCCAGGAACTCTTAAAATCAGATCTTAAACTACTCAACGTCTCAACAAGACTACCTTGCTCTGGAGGTCACTTGTGAGTATTTCCTCTTACCACTTCTCCAGAAGTCTTCACTGGTGGAATGCTTCAGTGGTGCAGCAAAGATCGCCCAACAGATCAATTTATCTTGTTGAGAAGTTGCCTTTCCCGAGATGCTAGAAACACTCTAACAGTAACGTAGCTTTAGTCAGCGCTCTTCATGCACACGCAGACACTATTGCACTGGTGAGTAAAAGATACCATATCCTACTACTGCAAGCAGTTGAGGGGGTTAATTCATGTGTACGAAGTAGGACCCTTGTCAGTTCTGGTGTATATTTTTGCATTGATCCACCTTATGTCATTTACTTAGGACAAGATTCCCCTCCGAGTGACTGAGGCTTACATAACTAGATACCACGTAAAGGCGGCTGCTTAGTATTTTGTTGAGAATTCATCCTCAGAAAACCAGTCCTCTTCACAAACTAGTATCTGGAAACCTCTTACCTCTTGTCATCAGAAGTCTGATGGAACTGGCTTTGTGCAAATGGTGTACAGATTTGGTCACCCACGCTCAGAAAGCTACATTGAATCAGAAAACGGCCACTTGAGTGGCTGAAGAAGAAACAATTGTATGAGAAGTGCTTAGGTTTCTTCACTCTAGCAACACAAAGAGAGAGGGTACACACTTGACTTCTGCAAACATATCACAAAGATAGAAAATTAACTGTATTTACCTGCACACTAGATAACAGGAGCAATCATCAGAGCAGGGATGCTGCTTCTAAAAGGCTGGACCATTCTAAGTTACACAAACTTAAATATAAAGTACTCTCTTATCATCTGCTCCTTTTGCTTATTCTCCCTCCCCTCCCCTTGAATTGTAGCAGGAAATAATTTGACCTGGAATACAAGGTGACCTTATATTTAAGCCCTTATTTTTTTCCCTGAAAGAGACAAAAAGCAGGAGAAACCTAATATTCAAGCTCACATTCTATCTGTGTATAATCTAAACTAAAAGACAGCTTTGGCACAATAACATGTGTGGATAAACACATCATTAATAACTCTAGTCTGGAAATTGGAGGTTTCTAACAGAGTCTCCCAAGCAGAAGGAGTGGGAAAAACCTGCCTGGTTTCAGAATGCTGCTTAATTAATAGCTTGTGATAGAGTGTCACTGGACTTGATCCTTCTAGTCCCTCTCTTATGAAAACAAGGGGCTTATTTCTTTTCTATTAATGCAGGTAATTTTTATTTATGTAGGTATTTTCTGCAGAGGTGACAACAAACAAGAGCATCAGCTCCAAACTTCCTTAAACTTGGAGAAGCTTGGATTCTGGTTCATACTCTCCAGCTGGAGATCAGTTGAAGACACAGGTTGTGTTTATACATACGCAGAGGAGGTTAAACAATTTTGTCAACTCGTAACAGAAGCAAGGTAACACAAATTTTGTCACATGAATCTCACTTTAGAGAGTATCGTCTGAGGATGGGCATTGACTTTTGCTTGCATAACTCTCAGACAGGAACAAAAAAAATGACATATGTTTTGCTGAGTTCCATTGTCTCTTCCTCCCTTTGTAAGGAAATGAAAGCCTATTTCTCTACTAGTTCCATGAAATCTATCTGAATCCTGGTAACATGTCTCTGAGAATTTGCTCAGAGGGAATAACAACAGACAAGGGTACACCCTCCATTGCTATGTTACTATTCCATGAGTTCCAGACAAAAGCATTTATTGTGGTTTGGCAGCAACCATCTATTCCTAAAACCCTGGGACTGCATTGTTCTTTACTTGTCAAAAGCTGATTTAGTACCTACAGGCACAGATTGCAGGGTTCATCTTTTTAGGAAGGATCTTCAGGCTCTCTAGACTGCTGGGGTCACCCCTCACAGCCAGTAAGAGCACTGGAGGAGTCACACCGAAGTTGACTGTAAAGACGAGGCCCTCAAAGAAGCAAAAGGTCTGCCCTGCAATGAATATTCCAGGATTTTTATTGTGACCTAGGTTAAATGGTAATACTCCAGAAACTGAGCAACCAACTGCCAGGCCAGTTATAATAATAACTCTGAATCATTAAATACAGATATGTCTCAGCAAAAAAATATTGTTAAGGCCCCAAAACTGTTTTGCTGTGTTTGGAATTCTAATACGGTAGGTAAATTTGACTGGAACTCCTAATGATACAAAGATCTTGCAGTCCTATCTGTAGTTAAGATAATGAGCCTGGGACCTAAACAAAGCTATTAGGAGGCCCTTCTTCTGCTTGGAATGGTTTATCTTTACTTTTAAAGCAGATGATTAAAAGTAATATCTAATGAAAACCCCATCTGTTTTCCATTGAGCATACACTTGGGTTTTTTTTCTTTTTTTCCCCTAAGGTTGCATGAAGCTCTGCAGCGCACAGCACTGACACCCTCACAACGTAACAGGACAAGCCAATCCTTGACGGAGTTCCTTTGTCCAGGGAAGCTAAATATTGGGTATATCTGGATCTATTAACATAAAGCTGAACTTTTGGACCCTTAATTTCTTTCATACCCAGGAACTGAAGACAGATGTACAAATATGGTAGCGATGTAATAAATCTTAGGTCACACAGACCTGCACAAGTCTGAGTCTGCAGACCATAAAGGTTATTTTACAAAGCATTAGCAATAAAAGCTAAGACTTGCCACTCCGTGCTCTTTTCTCAGCTAAATGGGAATTTCTGTGTCTTGTTAAGACATGGGGTCTATGACACAAAGTTGGGCAGCTGTGATCCCTGCAGGCACTCCTACAGTTTTCTATAACATGAACCCACAGAAGCCAAACAGATACACATGCAGTTTCCATTACTAAGTGATTCATTTGCCAGTCGGAGAAAAACCTAGTAGTATTAGATAAACAAACATGTTGTGCTAAGTGCTGTTGAAGCCCAGTTTCCAACAGATCTATGTCTTAACGATTTACTCCAGTGTAGATTTTCTATCCTCTTAGAAAGGTCTTCCTCCCTTATCCTCTATACAGACATGGCTAGCTACAATAATGAATTTTTTAGGAATTTCATAACTTTGAGGCTTCTCTCATTCTACCAGATGTGGTTGAAAATGGTCAATGGCTTAAGAAGGCACAGGTGAGATAAACAAGCTGATACACAGGTAGACAGTATATTCTTATAGCCAGGCTAAGAATCAAAGTTAAGTATAGAGGTGGAATAACATGGCAGAGAGATCACTAACAGCATTTGTGTGGTGAATAGGAATGTGTGTGTGCTTCTGTTCTGGTGATCTGAGCGTATGCCATGTGGCTGTGGATTGCTCTTTGTTACATTGTCTGTTAAAATTTAATATTCCACAAAAAATGAAAGTCAGGACAGTCATCCCCAACCACCTGCAGTTCCTGTTAGACTCTCAAGGCTTCATCTGATTTGCTTTTTCTTTTACACCCAGACACCACTGGCCAATATCCATCATCCTGCCAGTTAACAAAGACTTGGGAGACTTTGGCACAAGTTCCAGGCTGCGTCTGGCTTTCTTTTGTCAGTCCTGAAAGGGGACAGAAAACAGGAAAGATCCCTCCCAATCTTCATCTGCCAGGCACAGGGAAGATTCCGGGTTGATGGCTGCCTGCCACACACACCCTGGGACCGAGTGAGGCGAGGAGGAGGAAGGGGACCAATGTGGAAGGTGACAAGATTAGCCAGATTCCATTCAAGTTATCTTTGGCTGCTGATATGTTTTCTTGGGGACCAAGATGAGCATTGTTCAGAAATCACTCGCATCTAAAGAATCTGAAGGAGGCCTCTGCACCCACTGTCCAAGCGTGGCTGTTTAGCACTGACCTGTGGGTCACTTCGTAATACAGACACTGGTTCCAGCTGGCAAGGGCTCCTAAAGGAAAAGCTCCACAGCAAGAACAACCACAGTCCCAGAATCTGGGTTTAAAATTTCCACTGCCACCTTTCTTGGGACCTTTCAGAGATCCAACTCCGATTCAAGGGCTTAATCTGCCATTATCAAATATAATGAAGAAATCTGGCTACTTTGCAATAGAAGATGAGTGAGCCCTGATCTCTAGCTCTTGTTCTGTCTCCATGATAGCTCCTCTTTAACCATAAATAGATGCCACCTTTCACACTGGCATAAGTGAAGCTGAATGCATAAAATTTTGTCTGATCTACTTCTTACCTTCTTGTCTCATCTACTTCTTCTACCTCTTGAATTATTATTCTCCCTCTTCACGCTTTTCATTTTTAAAGTAATTGTTCATATACATTAAGAAAACTATACTAACCTTGCAGAAGATTAAAGAGACAGTGAGAGAGACTACCAGAGTTGTCTTTCTTACAGGACTGTTCTCAAGATACAAGCAGAAAATTGGATAGGTGTCATTTTTCTTTACTCTTTGTAACTTAAAATGTATCAAGGAGGTTGGAAAGAAGGAACTGTGATTTTTTTTTAAGCTTTTTTCTTAAATCCTGCTGACGTTTTGTAATAGCCATATAATCATTTCTTAATCTAGAGGAAGCAAAAATTTCCAATGTAAAAAATAAGCAGAGACTTTGCACAGCTAGTAAGGTTATTAATCAGAGATATGGTGATAAGGTTAATGAGACATGTTATACAAGTAAAATTAATAAAATCAAGATGGACTTTGAGAAGGACGTGAAGGAAAAGTTAGCTTTGCTGAAGGTACAGAACCCTAACCCTTCACATGAAAGTTGAGGAAGCTGAAGCTTGCAGTTTCCTGGGTCAGGCCCCAAGAAATCGCTGTCAAACCACATGAAGCCTCGACTGGATGTTATTAATATGTGAAACATCAACATAGAAGGAACATGGAAAGACATCAGACCTCTTGTTTAGTACAAACAAGCTAAAATGGCTACAGTTTCCTCACTTTTTTCATATGATCGCCTTAGGCTGTGCAACAGATCACCCTCCTAGAGTCAGTGAACTGAGACTGCTGCCAACCTTCCCACCACCTTTCTCATTTGACCAGTTCCTCAAATTACCTATGATCCACAGGAACTTTCTCTTTGCTTAATGTGACACATCCTGAAGAAATGCATGAAGAATTTGCACTAAACAGCTAAAGTATGAGGGAAATAAATGAAGGGCTGGGTATGAAGACGAAGTCCTGTCTCCTTTACTGGACTTGGCACAGCAGAGCACATGCACAGTCTCAGTTTAGTTAGATGGAGTAGGAAAGAACTAAGCAACCCAAAGGACATTCCTTGAACAAGAACAAACATGCATAAACTGACCATGGCAATCAGAAGGTTTCTTCCTATCAAAAGAAAGACATTCTGGAGGAAATGCCCTAATAAAGTAGGAAACTCTGAGGAAAGGAGAGATGACAAGGAGGAAAGAGCATATTTCTGAATAGCACAATCTGTTTATGAAAAAGATTGGGAACTTGGCTCACTGCAGAAGCAGAAGACCTCGACTCAGCAACCCAAAAAGTCATTTTCAATTCTAGGTTTCCTTTCTTCCTTTCCAAATCAGAACTGATGAGGTCTGATTCTAAAGGAAAAACAATCTGTTCTTTCTTTGTACTTGCCTGTGCAAACACATAAGTTAAAATGCATGTCACCTCTTTCCCATGCTCCAGCAAGGACAATAAGAAAAGAATGTAATCTCTTGTGTGGCCCATAACAAGTATGAATTAATGATGTTTTAATATGCATTCATTGTGGCAAGAAAAATCCCCTATTTCATACAGAGTTACAAATACAGCATATCTTACATGATTGATCACAAATAAAACAGAATGGAATCAAGCAGGTAATAAATGAGGACAAAATACTAAGATTGATTCTTACCTTTTGCTTTTGTAAGAAAATGAGACTCATGTTCACGTTTGTTTACATGAATTGGACCCAAATAATTTTGTAACTGGTTCATAATTCCCACTCAAATTTTACATACTTGAGATGTTTAATTCCTGCAAGTTTTGTGAACGTAGATGGCCAAGTATAGAAGACAGATTATTCATCTCTCATTGAAGAAAGAACGTAAAACGAACTCAATCCCCACTAAACATCAAAGAATCCATGCCATAACACAATTTAAATTATAAATTCATAAGAAAAAAAGACTTCGCTGTTTGCAGAACTACTTGTATTGAATGAGATCACAGAGAGATAACATCAGTGTGACAGAATCTAATCACCACTCAACAAACATTCTGGAAACAAGTCAGCAACCACATCTGCTTCAACAGAACCAGTGCTTCATGTGACAGGAAGCTTATTAGAGACCCTGTCTCATTACCTTGTTTTTGCTTGTAACTTCCCAGCATGAATATTCAATATTGCAAAATACAGCAATTTCCTTCACAGACCATCCAGAATGGAGAAAGAAATTGGGCCAGACATTCCAGATCCTGAAGAAATTGGTGCCTGTGGAGCTATGGATTTCTACCAGCAAAACATCTGGCACAAAATAACATTAAACATGAACAACTTGCTTCTCTTTCCTCTTACCATTGATGTGAGGCAAGAATAACTCCACTGAACTTTGCTTGATTTATCAAGCCTGAAAACAAGACAAAAGAGAAGAAAATCAGACCTTTAAACATAGCGAGACATCTTAAAGGAATACAACTCAAAATACCTTATTTCCTCAACAGCATAAAATGTTACATTGTGAATTTTTTTTTTTTTTTGTTACTACATGTGAAACTGTTGCTTCACAATATTCTGAATGCAACTTAGGAATTCCCATTTGAATCTCTTTCATGGCTTTAGTCATTGGTCCAGGAGTCAGAGCCCCTGCACAGGTAAATTTGGGCGATTCGCAACAGAACTCATCTGAAAATCTGCACAGGAGTGTAGCCATGTGTCCCAAGTCCCAGGAAGGGTAATGGGAGCTCTGTGTGCTCAGCCTTTCTTAGCTGAAACCCTTCCTAAAGTGAAAGGAGTTAATCTCAAACACCTCTAAATTAGGTGGTCCATACGCATCAGTGTGGTGAATGATTGCACGGACCCCAGTCTTGTGCTCGATCAGAATCAATTTATTGCTCAAGTGAATACCTTATATACTAATACAATAGTTACTAGAGCCAATCAGCTTTGGATTCGTGGCTTTGCGAGTGCCAGTTCACGGTTGCTGTTTTCCGGGATCTTTTGCAGC
>Ga0181612_104570_pt1 | contig 10191 bp, 5 predicted proteins | sample HoacroProtozoa21_FD_119630 | JGI IMG/M metagenome (GOLD analysis project Ga0181612, IMG submission 119630) | Hoatzin crop microbial communities from Cojedes, Venezuel. Combined Assembly of Gp0051906, Gp0051904, Gp0051908 | reverse complement strand
GGAAGAGGTAAAAGGACAGATACGGCAGAATACATTGGTGAAGCTCACGGGTGGCCTCTTTGTTTCTTATTGGATAGGTGGTGTGTGAAAGAAAGAGTCCAAACGCCTTCTCTTTCCTCTACTCCACATGCAGAGGATGAATTGTCTGTCAAGATGCTACAAAATACAGAAATGTTCCAGGGAATTAACAGTACTAGTATAGTCAGCTGAAAGGTGAACACATGACTGAGGCCAAAGAGTTAAAAAAAACCTCTTTCTGGGTTTTGTGTTTCAGGGCAAGCAGGTGTTGAGAAAAAGCAGGGAGCAATAGCTTTCTGTAACCATCCAATTTTCTTTACTGGACCTCCTTGTGATTTTCACTTAGACTTACAATGGTAGGAGACAGCATGCATGAGCTGTGGTCCAAGGAAGCATCTAAGAATGGGTTTGCTCTGCATTTTAATCCTTCTTCCAGACACACACAATCATCTCAACTGAAAAAGCTGTAGTTCAAAACCTACTTAGAAAAGGAAGTAGGAGAATGATCAGACAACAGAGGGGAAAATAATTTCTGTGTAGATCTTCAGATCTCCAGGATCTGAATAAGGACCTGTAGTTGGCAAATGTTTCTGTGAAGTGTTTGGACAAATTATGTGGTATTTCACTTCACGTACAGACAAGGGCACCGTTTGGTTTGAATCTTGACGAACATTGAGAACTGGATGTTAAAAGGAAGCCTTGCATGATATGCATATACCCCTTCATTGAAGGAGCAAAACTAGGAACAGCAGCAGCTTTAAGACGAGGAGGATGTCTCACCCAAGAAACGTAATGTTTCAGTTTTGTGTGACAGGGAGAAGCTGGATGATGAAGGTTCTTGCCAAAGAAATTTGAGAGAAAAGGGAAGGAGGGCTGTACTGGTTAGTCCACAGCCAAATCTTTGTGGGATCCTACAAGCAAGTTGCTAAAAAATGCCTAGCAAAGAAGGCAATAGCATCAGCACAACAGGTAACAACTAGAGTGATCAATAACTTGTGATGCAGATAATCAGAGGACTTGAGAGATAGAAATATGCCCTTTACTTATAGACATGTGAGGCACACGTGACAGTAAAGAGGTTTGTGCTGTGTCCCTAGGGTTTTTATTAGATTGGAATATTCTCTAACAGAGCATGTTGAGAAAAATGTCTCTGTGGCTATTGTTAATTTTAATGAAGCGTGAAAGGCACTCTACCCTTTCGATAACTCCCATCTTCCTTGCTAAGATCCAACCAGGAGGAGAGTGGACCTCAATTAAAGGTAGGTAAACATGAAAAAAGAAGGTAAACAAGATTGTAGGGAAAATGGAGGTAAAGCACTGTAACTCTAATCCATATACTTTAATTTTTAAAATCAGAGTAATTCAATTCATATATATGTATATATATATATGTACATGCATAGTAAAGTGACTTGAAGTATATGCACCTTAATACTGAGCTACTTTAGTGTGACATTCATATTCATTTATAATCAGGACATGTAAATATTTTAACATATAAGCAATTTGCCATCTATTTTTATTTTACTTTGATATAAGACAGTGCAACAGATTAAAAGAAAAAGTAACATTGAAGAAATCATCATTTAAAAACAGTATTTAGAACAGATTTTAAAAGCACATTCAATAAAATATAAGGAAAAAGCTAGTAATCTATGTGATAGGAATGTGGACACAGAATATGCTGAACAGAACTCTACAAAGAAAACTTGAGACCTGTTAGTAGGCTATATTAGAGCATATAACAATTTCTTTTCAAAAATGTTGCTTTTTGCTATGTTTTCTATTTCTTTTTTAAATTTCAATATTCAGTGAAAGATATAGGTTCACATATAAATACATAGGAACGTTTCATAAGAGGAAACTGATTTCAAAGCTTTCCCTTTTTGTGGAGTATGAATACAACATAGATATATACAGTTATCTGATAAGAATTTTGCTAGTAAAAGTATTCATGTAGGCAGGTACACCAATTCCTTGAGTGCATTATTCACAGTAATTTTTTTCAAAAGGAGTTATCAGTCTATCAGCTGTCTCAGCCTCTAAGCAAATGTATTTAGTGTGCTTGAGCCATGCCAATGAACACTTATCATTCTGTTGAACCGATCTCATATCTGAGCAATTACAATGAACTTTAATCATCCTGACACTTACTATATTTTGTTAGACTTCTATTAGAAATCAGAAGACTGTCATGTTTAAAGAACAATGCTTTTACTCTGTTACTGGTGTTAACACTTCTGATACAATTTTCTTCCTGATACAGCTTTACTAGCTGGGTTCCTATAGAATCATACCAGATGCAATGACTTCTTCCCTATGCTTGGTAGTGCTCCGTCTTGAATAAAGTGGAAGAGTAAATTATATAGGTGACTACTATTTTTTTTACACTAACGGAAAAATCTTCTCACAAACAGAATTTTAAATTCATCATTTATGGTTCTGTAGCATCTCTTTTGCATGCTGAAGTAAAGCAGGCTTAAATCTAAGTTGAGCACCTGGCTTATTCAAAAGATAATGAATTTACTCAGGCCTTGAATATTCACAAGGTCCCAAGCTTTATGCACGTGATCCCACTAAACTCCTTTTCAACACGGACCAGAAGTGGTTCTTCAAAAAGATGTTAGCCAAAAGTCAAGCTTACTACTCTATTTGCAAATTCAATCATAACTACTTATTTCCATTGCAAAATAAAATCCTAATGATTTTTCTTACACACTTTATCAGAGTAGCTATGAGAAATGGTTATGATCCTAATACGTCTTTATTCTCAACATAATGATTTATTAAAATCAGACTTCCATAAATCGGCTGAGGACAGGTAACTCTTACATAGATGTGGAATACATCTCAAATAACTTCAATAGATTAAAAGTCCAATGGAATGAATCTCACCTGAACAGCATACGTTTAAGTGAGGAACAAGTATGGAACCCAGCAATATATTTTGAGGCAAAAAATCTACAGAACTGTCTTAAGAAAACTCTAAGCCCTATGGAAATATGAAGTATGAATTCCCTATATCACAATAAATATATAGTAAGGAATATATCTCATGGAAAGTAATATTTTTAAGTATGTGACTCAGTGATTCCATGATTCAGATGCAGTACATGGATTTTGTGTTTGCTACAGAGGGCATATGAACCTTGGAGATGTATTAGACTGAATGAAGCTATGCTTTGAGAAACTTTAAAACAAACCCTCATGTTTAGTACATTTTATATTATTTCTAATTTACAGAACAGTTTTCAAGGTGGCAAAGTGACATTGGACAGTGTGATACAAAAAATATATTGTTACAATTTAGAAAAACAATGTTGGCTTACTGAGAAATTTATTAAGATGTATGAAATATATTTACAACAACATTGCTATGAAACTATAATAGTATGGTAACACTTTAGCATGTCTTTTGTGCACACTACTTCAACAATTTTTTTTTCCATGAAAAATTCTTTACAAAAATACATCTCTTTGTGTGGTGTCTTTCCTTATGACAGTGTTTCCTCCCCATATTTTCAATTGCAATGTTCCTTTTTCAGTTACTGTAAAAAGAATGTATAAAATAGATCTGATACATCACTGATGACAGTCACAAGCCTAAATAACTATTTTGCATGTATGCATGTGTTTGTGTTAAAAGGGATTAAAAAAACCTTTGTCCTTGATAGAAAACTATGTGCAAAGACTGGAACAAGGGGAATTTATTTGTTTTAGCCTGCAATAAAATTTTCAACACCCATCTAATTGCCTTTTCTGACTTCATATCCCAGGGCTCTCGAGCCACCAGCTGAGAAACACTGCCTTAGGGAGAAACACACTGAGAAAGAGAATGTTTTTGCAGTAACAGAACTTGATGAAATAGTTCCATCAACATTGTTATTGACGAAAAATATAGATTCGGGCTTCCATTTCAATCACATGTTTAAATTTCAGGAAATTCTTTCAATCTAAGGAACAAAACATAAATTAGTAGAAAACAGATACACTAATAAGTTTAAAGTGGAGGTGTGTGTTTTTTTTGTTGTTCAAAGCACGACGTTGTTTAAAAATTTATACTTTGTTTCCTGTTTCAAAACTAAAACACTAGAAGCCTCATTTCAGAGGACAGGAGAGGAGGGGAGGGGAGGGGAGGGGAAGGGAGGGGAGGAGATTGTTCATTTTAACCTCAAAATGCTGACTTTACAGGTTAACAGAAACTTTGAAGCTGTTCACTATAACACAAAGTTTCAATAACTTGAAGCTTCCAAAATTAAATTAATCAGGTGCTTGAACAGCCCTCAGATTCAGAGCTGTTTCAGTAGTACTTACTTCTACAAGTAGTACTTCAGCAAATCATTCCCTGTGTATAAATCTGTCCTCTTTTAAGGCAGATGCTCTTTTCTGTGTTTAGACTACCATGTCTGCAACACAGGACTACTGTAGATGAATCACACTATGATAACTTAATTCATATTAAGTAATAGTTTATTTTAAAAAAATCAGAGTAATTTCAGTGTCACTATGCAGTTTTTGGTATGCAGGCTTACCCAGTGTTTGTAAGTACGGTTCAAAGTAACAAGCCATATTGCTACAGCTGCCATGTTTCCTTATACAATAAACTGCAACCCACAAACTTAACTGTATTCATACATGGGATAAAATAACACTTGTAATGCATCCAAAGCACCAGAAGTTGGATTGATGTGAACTGCAAGCTCTAAAGCTTCACAAAAATGTTAGTATGTTAGCTTTTAACAAACACATGATTCAGCGTTATACTGAAAACAATTTTCTTTTAAACAAAAACTTTATATCCATCCACATGATTCATTTTTGCTTTTTCTGTTTTCTTTATCTTTTGATGTGGTGTTTTTGTGTTCTTTAATTATTTTTTGTTACCATCTCAAGTCTATTTCAGAACCAGATGAGCAGTTTCATGAATTCAGTTATGGAAGATTAAAAAAGAATAACCCAGACCAGATTTTTTTCCCTGTCTTTCACAGAGAAAAATGTAGTGTTATTACCTCAGGAGAAGGTAGCTGAGTCACCTCTGTACCACCAATTGTTGAAGTAAGAAGTTTGTCACCTAGAATACTTTCTAAATAGTCTGCCATTACTTCCTGCTGCTTAGGGCTGCAGTGGTTCTCCAAAGACAGTACAAGTGGATAGTCAGATACCTGGAAATATAATTTAAAGGATTTTAGTATTAATAAATAAAAAGAGGACTACTTAATTTCCCAAAATATCTTACAAACCTCCCCTTGGCAATCTGTATTTGCCTTATTTTCAAAATTTTCAGAACATAGGTCAATTGTTTCAGGTTAGTAACACATTAAAAAAGCTCACAATATTTACAGCAAAGAGAAAGGACAACTCAAGAAGAGAAAAAAATGCATCCTCAGGAAATTAAGGGGCATTAAAACAGGGCTAGACACATACAGAGAAGAAAAAAACAAACTAGGGAAATCAGATGAGGATCAGTTAAGCAGGACAGAATACTTCATTAGACAAACCAGGTGATATCTGTGTTGATCTTTGTAAAGTGTATATTGAAGTGTATTCGTCCAATAATCCATAGAAAATAATTTATCAGAGACATTTAACACACTGATTAATGTTGGATGTAAGAATGTAGAGAGAAAACAAGTGTTAAATCAGCCAAAAATCAAGCTGATTCAATTGCGCAGAGCAGACTACAACCTGGAAGCAAAAAGCAGAATTTCTCACACAGTTAAAGGCTCAGCTGATACACAGAGCCTCTAAAGAACGATGCATTGGCTACTATGTGTCTGAAACAGAGGTTCTCAACAAATTAACTTACAAAGAAAAAAGAGGAATTACAATATCTGCCAAAAAAGGAGGATGGGGTAAAGCCTCCAAGACACACTAAAGAATAAAAAATTTTTTAGGTTAATTTCAAAGGAGACTTCAAGCATTCCAAATTCAAAAAACATCAGTGTTGACCATTTTGGTGTTTTTCAAAATTCAAGAAATCCTCATCTCTTCAGACCCACTATCTCCTCTTTCTTTTGTGTCTAAAGGTTATATCACAACTGCTCTGAAATTTTGTTGACTAAATCATCCCAACAGGGAATTATCACATTGGGTAGATGAATTTTTTAGAAATAATGATCAAATTTTGTGAAAAATAGTTGCAATAAGGTGAAATAAGGGAAAAGAAAAACACAAAACAAAATTATTGCAATTTTCATGTACCTACAGGAAGAAGTTGGAAGTTTGCCATAGTTGTGTACCTTTAAATTTACATCTGACATATTTTAGTGATAGCTCTTTTAGTGGTTGCAATCTATTTCAGAGGACAATGAAAAACCTATGATAAACAAGGCAAAATTGGCTTTCAGCTAAATATAAATTGTAGCCACCAATTTGCTACAAGTGACACAGATTTAAAATATTTCTCTTCTGTGGGGGAGAGTGGTTGTTTTGTGTACAGAATTTCTTCCACTGTTTACACAGTTTTGTTATGAGACGAAAGAATTGTTTGGGGATTTTTGTTTTGTTTTTAAAAGGTGGATTTAGATTCTAAAGTTGCAATTGACAAAGTAAACCAGGATTAAATGTCATTTGCTTTAGTTTATGGCAGATTTCAATTGACTACATTTCAAGTTGAGAGTATCCTTAAAACTTGCTCAGAAATCATTGCCTTCACTTGAACAAACTATGCATATGTTTTTATAACATCACAAACTTTTCTTGGGACTCTTTGTACCTTACTCATCACAATACTTAAGCAAGACAGGTGAAACATGGCAAATCGAGTAAATATTAGAGAGCAACTTACATGAGATATGTCCATTTACACTGTGTAAATAAATCTCATAAGTTGTCAGCAATACTGGCAGTTTTTCTTGGGTAGGATCTAAACTGTCAATTTCTAAGAGAAGTACCATTTTATATTTACCCTGTATTTACACTTTTCCCCTGATGATTCGTTATTGACCACTAATAGAAGCACACCTAAGTTAAGTACAATATGAGGTGTGTTAGCAAAATCAGGAGAGTTATATCTAATGGGTTATGAAGAACAGTGAAATAAAACCATATTTTTGTTTTCACTGTCTTTTAAAATCAGAGACTAATTAAATTTTATGTAGAAATCAGAACAGGAAAAATATAGCCTTGCTTAACTCTGCCAAGGCTATAAATATATATGCATGAAAGTCCATGTAAATGTATGATCATAGGTGTATACATTCACACACAGAATGCTGGCCTGAATACAAGAGTTATCTTAATAGTCATTCAGGACTTCATTTGAGCAGGAGTTTTGCCAGAAACCTACACAAAAGACTGAGAAAGTGCCAAAAGATCTCCAGCTTCTGCTGCTGTGCCAGAGAGAGGCAGAAGGGACATTATCGTAAGGAGTCATCTGACAGAAAGACAGCAGTAGATGTTAACCTTTATCAGGCCTTGAATTCAAAAGAAGTAGAGAGGAAATGGAAAACAGAGTAAGTCTCAAACTCCGCTATAGTCTAACAGTTTTCTCTATTTCATGAATCATAGGATATAAGACAGACTGATAGCAACAGAGGAATAAATGAAGTAAAAAACCTAGAAGATAAAAAGGAGAAAAACATCAGACTGATTCTGAAGCAGTTGTTCACTTCATACTCAGTCCTTGCATAAATGACATCAGGTGAGAGTTCCACCTAGCAAGCTGAGTAAGATCTTCTGAATTCCTTTCACTGAGTTTGATTTATAATCATTACCAGAAAAAATGTGTTTACTGTTCCTTAGATAAAATTTTAAAAAGGTATTAAGAACAGGTAGCACAATTTTCCCATAATTTAGTTCAACAAGGCCTACTGCCACAAACACTGTCCCTGTTTCATGTCTTTTTACCCTGGAGAATCTTTGACAATAACCATGTCACTGGGCTTTGTTAAAGCCACCATCATGTTTTCACCAATATATACATATACATATATATACATATATACATATACAAACATACATACCACAAATGCATACTTGTCTATCACTTGAATTACAGAATTAAATGTAATTTTGCTTGTTAAGGTATGACCATGATACACAACAGGTTCATTGTCAGAGCCATCCCAGCAGTCAATTTCCAGGCAACGACATCCTTTTAAGAGAGCACTTCAAAAGAACAAGAAAAACAATTTTACAGTAAAAAAAAAGATACCACACTTTCTTATACAAATCGCTGTATTTCTGATTAAAAGCACATTGAATAATTACAAAAGAACCACCTACTTTTTCATCACAAAAGAAAAGAAATCCTATAAAGTTATACGGATGTCAGACAGAGCTATATTTTCTGTTTCTTGTCTTATGTATGTTAGGTAATAAACTTTATTAGAGCATTAAGGAGTAAGATGGATTATCTGAATAACCTTCATTAAGAGACTAAAAACAAGGGTCAAATATTTAAATAAAAGAATTTTGGAATGATGGCAAATTGTTGCTTAAAATAGAAAAAAAAAATTTGAAAGGGCCTTTTTTGTTACTATTTCAGGATTTGTCTGCAAGTTTGAGAAGCATCATACCTAAAAATAACAGCATTGCACTTACAGAGTCCCACTGTGCTTGTTGTTTACGTAATTCAGTTGTGTTTCCCCCACCTTATTTCTAAGAGCGAGTGCTACACTTTCTAAGATGTCTTAAATTTACTCTCTTAATTTTTAATGTGTTAATGGCACCCCTTAAAAGTCTTAGGTTTCCAGTATTTGGCTTGTTACTAATTTAAATATTTCTTCTAGGCTATTTTACCTAATTACCAATGTGTCTTTTACATGTGGCCTTTTACTTGCTAAAAATATCTCAAAGATGCTCCTAACTTATTTTAGCATTTGATATTTTCTCTACTCAAAGAGTAGAAAAAGAAGAGAAGGGGTTTTATACCCTCTTTCCAATTACTTTAAGCAATGCAATATTAATGCTGTATCATTTTAAATATTGTCAGAAATAAATTCTCTAGTGTTTATGATGGTTGCAAACCATTAAAGAATATGCAGAGAACAACTAAACCAAAAAATTTTGGATCGATGATGGTTCCAGCTGCTCTCACTTCATTAAAGTAGTACAAAGTAATAGGAATGCTGAACACCTGTCTTCCAAATTCTTCACACGTTCTGTCCCCCCCTGTAAAGCCTTTATTACATAACCCATTTTCTCCTTCCCTGATCATTTCTTCCAAATGTGTCTTGGCAATAAGGCATCTTGGTTTCTTTCTCCTCTTGGAGTCAAATGCTGCACATTCAAAGACAAAGTTTCTTGTCCCTTGTAGCTACTGTAGTGCCCACATTTTTTCCCGTTATTTGTTTTAAACTGACTGCATTGCAACATAAACTGATCACAGACATCCTTGACATACTCCACCATACTGTGCCCTTACATCCTGTATATTTCTCAGATTAGAGTTCGCTTGGGAATTTTACATTTATTTCAGGGTCTTACTTATTTTTGCATGGCACGCTGAGATTAAAAACTGATTTCATCACATACTGTGCAGCATACTATAGATTTCATTTCCTGCGAGGTAGACTTTTTGAGATGTAAATGAAAAAAATAGATTGTTTCCAGACTATAAACAGATGGTTTGGCAAATATATTGAAAAGTGTACGCGCAAAATAAAATACCAATCTCACATTTTCTGCTTGTATCTGTGATAGTTTTGCTCCTTATTGCCAAGCTGGATTATGTGCGACTTAGTATTCATTAATAAAAAAAGCCAAAGGATGTTTAAAATGTTAAAAAACAGTATCTAAATACCTGGTATATCCCCATAAATCACTGGGTCCTATTAGTTGGTCAGATATCAAGTAGGTGTTGTGAGAAGATGAAATAAAGTAGTCACATAATGGGTGATTCATATCTTGGTAGATGGTCCTGTGATCGTTTTTAAGTATCGAACACTCTTCTGAGCTCATGTATCTTATAAATCCTTCAAATGACAACTGCCGCCTTTTTCTCACTGAACAAAAAAAGAAAGTAAAAAAATTCTGGTGTGAAGCTAGCTATATCTGCGTACTTTCCACAATTCTTAATAGCCAATTCTGAACATTGCTAAAGGTTATACAGCATAATGCTTTCCTGCAATTTTAAAATTCATAATGAATGATAAAACATCAGATGTGTGCAATTGGAGCTGAATTGTTGAGGTTCAAAATTATGAGAGGAAATAAATGTGTTCTGATATT
>Ga0181612_168516_pt1 | contig 10192 bp, 5 predicted proteins | sample HoacroProtozoa21_FD_119630 | JGI IMG/M metagenome (GOLD analysis project Ga0181612, IMG submission 119630) | Hoatzin crop microbial communities from Cojedes, Venezuel. Combined Assembly of Gp0051906, Gp0051904, Gp0051908 | reverse complement strand
TTCTATGATTCTATGAAAAATACTTTAGTTAAGAGTGCTTGACAGATTTAAGTCCACTGGGATAATAATCAGATGTGGCTTTCATCATTATGTTGTTGCTTCTTTTACTTCTGACTTCACTCAACTGCCTATCATGAGGTTTAAGGTTACTTCATCATATTACAGTAGTAGAAAGTAAGTGTCGGTTAAGCAGAAGGACTGTTTGCCAAAGTTTACCATGAAAATAGCAATAAAAAGAAAGTGTCTGTTGTAAATCCCTCATAGCAGGAATCCAGATAAGCATGAAAATTTTACTATGCCTGTGCAGCGCTTGTTAAAACATTTTCATATGCTTTAATTTAATAAGTGCATATCTAATTGTATTCTTCTGCTGTTTTCCTTGTGCCAGCACAGATATTCATCTGTCCCTACAAAGAGTCAGTACAGGAATCTAAACCAGTAGAAGATTGCCTTATGAAAAACAGCTGAACAAGCAGAATAACTTTCTTCTGGTTTAACTCTGCTGGATATTCACCATGATATCACATGAAGTGCATTGGGCAAGCGTTAAGGGCTGGAGCACGTAACTGTTTAAGGAAATATAGATGACTAGCTTGACTCAAAATAGAATCAAACATCATAAAGGAAGTAAAGTGCGAAGAACACTTGCGTGTCAAAACTTCAAATCACTGAATGGGAAATTGGTTTAAAGCAATACTATGAGAAAAGTCTATGTTTTACCTGTTTCTTAAATTCATACACACACATGTGCATAAAGAAATGCAATTATACATGGAGAGAACAAGCTGACTCTGTGATTCCATGCTTCATAATAACTTTTTCATTAGGATAGACTCATATCCTGTGAGTGAGAATTGTTTCTTAATATGCTAAGGTTTATGAACAGAATGGCAAGAGTTGGTGTTTGAAAAGTTTGAGCTTCTTTGTTAGTTTTAAAAAGCCATGATATTTAAACTTAGCCTTCAATACTGCCAACAACACCTAGCAAAGGAGTTAGTTACATTTAAAACACTGCCAAGCTTCCGACTCACTTCAGAAACAGACTGTCATCATCCTTCAAGAAAGTGAATGAGGCAGAATAGAACATTTTACAGTTCAGGGTATTTTTCAAGGCAGAAGATGAGAGGAAGTTGCAAGTAAATGTACTGGTCATTGTAACAGTCTTTTAATTGGACCATATTTTTTAGCATTACTAATAGCTAGTATACAAAGCAAATTGGTAACTATTCAAATGTTAGTAGCGTGTGAGGGAGAACTACAAACAAAGTATTATTTCTGTTTAATTCTGCAGATGTGCCAGGAGTGTCAAAGCCAGTAGACTTATGTGATTTTGATGCAGAAACTAGTTTCAAAGATAGTGAATTGTATGTTTCTACAGGATCTTGTTGCGTGATTTAGATGGGGTTTTTTTGCAGATTAAATTGTAGACATATATGTGGGATTTCTGCAGTACTATCTGTCCCACATTTTCTCACAACACAGGTGATTTCTGTGTATATCAGTCATTATTTTAGAAAAGCACAATGAGAAATTTGTAATGATCAGCATAGTCCTACTTATTCCAGCTACTCTTTGTTATCAGAATAGGCATGCAAGTTATTCCCAAGCAGAACTGATATGTGATTTGACTGTCAAAAAGAATAGCCAATGCTTCTTTATGCCAAGTTTAAATATTTAATGAACTCCAAGAATGGGAAGAAGATTCCATCATGATGTAACTGACTTAAACTAGTAACTTGCACTTTGGACTGGGGACAGTATTAGTATTCTGATCCACAATCCATCTGCAATTACTCCCTAATGCTACACATGGGTTATATTACACACAGATGGCCTTCATTTTTCTAACAGACTTAGCTATGCTGCTGAGAGAGATCTCGGGACCAAAGGCTATTTCTTCTAATGGTATTGGTCTCCAAGAGAAAAATGCAAAGTGTTGTACGTGTTTCGAATGTAGAAGTGTTTCTTTTTGTTTCTCCAACCCAGTAGCACCCAAGATTTGTGATGGTAGTATAGTCTTGCAAGGCTATTGGTTAAACTAGCCCTTCCGTACATAGAAGTCTTAAAGCAAGGGTATTTATGATGGTAGGGCATGATGAATGATAAATAACAGCCCGCATTTCATACGATATTTTAAACTTGAATGCTTGGAAAGTAAGACAAATCATCTGCGTTTAGCACTGGTGTTGGTTTCTCAGGCATTTAGATCAGATTTGCAGAGAATCGGGCGCTTCTGATAAGAAGGAGGTTCTGGCTCTGTAAGAGGAGAGGAGACAGCAGTGACCGCTGGCTTTGCAAACTCCACAGAAATTTGCACAGATTCTCTTGACACCTTGAACCTCCTACTCTGACTGCATATGTACAACATAACCAAAACATTAACTGGAAAAAATAGTAGATATTTCTACTTTCTTTATGTATGATCCTCAATATTGAAAAGTGCTAAGTATACTCTATATATTTCTTGCAGAAGTGGCCAGCATCTGAAATGTATCATACCTGCTTGTCATATGAAACAGTTGAACTGAAGAATAAATGATGGTACTTGTATATCTCCACCTATAGAAATAGACAGCCACTTCACACACGCATGTATTTCTAGTCTAGAACTAGAACAGGAGACCATGCTGGCAAACAATAACACTGAGGAAGTGAAGAAGTGTATTTGACACGTCCTGCAAAAAATCCTGTAGTTCACCTTCTCTCAAAAGCACAGAAGGTATTATCTCTTCACAACATGGATACTTCCTAGGGGAATATGACCTCAATTTGGCAATTTAATTTTTTCTCTAATGTGTAACAGTAGGCTGTGTGTGTCAGAAAAGATGGGTAGGTGGAGAGTGTTTTTTATGCAGTATCTTATTATATGCACTACAATGCTGCTAGGTCTCTTCATGCTTCTTTCATGTTTGGATCCATTTTTACATGGTTTTGGATTTTTTTTTAATTAGGTTTGTTAATACATCCTGTGTCAATGTTTTGCTTTTGCATTTGTCTCTCAACCTTTGTTTTGCTAGGGTAAATTAGTTCTCTGTTACTGTCCTTTTGTAGGGTAAGCTGTTTCTTACCAGATGTTCCACTGTGTACTTTTGAGGGTCTTTTTTCCTCTGCTTCAACCATAGTATGCCATGGATAGATGGGAACATTGATAAGATTATCATATTTTCATTTGAAATGGAAGTAGGGAGTCCTTAGGTTAGATTATCTAGATTATCTAACTCATCCACAGTTGAGTGGATGTCTATATTCACTGGTAATTTTTATTGGTTCTAGTGGGACTGACTGCTTGCTTACTTTTGAAAAATCTCATAGCCTATAGTGCTGTAGTTTCATTGTTAGAGCTAGCTAGACTAAGTTGATCTGAGTATATTCGTATGAATTGCTCTAGTTTGCAGCACATACACGAGTAAGATTTCCTTTAGAGATCCTCATTAACTTTTGGAAAGATGCAGATTGTTATGTGCTTAATACTGTTTGGAAAATGCTTGTCATAACTTTTACAAATTTAACATTTGGATTTGAAATGATTCCCTCATAATTCTGTATAAGCTAGAGGGGCTTCAGAAGTGTTTGGTGTACCAGCCTGAGCCCCCCGCGAGAAGTTTACTGACATAGCTTTAATTACCAACTTGACATGGAAGGTATGGATCTAAATTTTTTGCACATAGTTTTTGTCCTTTTCTTTCAGACATTCTTTATGAGTTAGTGTGAAATTGAGTAGCAGTTTCCATGCACACATAACTATGCATGCTAGAAGAATAAATTATAAGTAATTATATAGATGACATTATGATAATAAGTAATCAATGAGTCCGAAGCTGCTCAGTGTTAGACATTCCCTGTGTTTCTTCCTTCTAGGGAATCTGGCTCAGTTACTTACTTTTAAACACATATGTTATAAAAATCTAGATTCATAACTCATGTTCTTTTCTAGGTGCCAAGTAGCAAGCATAAAACTTCTCCAGAGCTCTAGTAGAAAGCTATGCCACTTCTTCGTGTTTCATGCTTCTCTGTTCTTAGCTATCCTTGTGTGAACTCATTTCATATCGATTAACCTAATATGTCATTGTTTCAATTTAAGGCATTATGTCTTCATGTAATAAGAGACTATTGATTCTTATAACAGGTCTAATGGAACAACACAGATGAAAAAATATTGTCCCTGTTTCACAATACTTAAAATTGTGTTAGAGATGGATTTCAGTAAGCAGCTGACGAAAAGCACTAGACAAGTAATGAAAACCCATATAAAGAGGAAAAACCAAACTGTTTTCCAAAAAGACAAGATATATAGAAAATATTTGTAAGAAATTCTTTAACTATGTGTGCTATCAAAGCCAAAAATCCCTTTTAGCACATTTTTTTGTCTTACTGGTCAGCAGATACTAGTAAAGGTGCCTTATGTTTTAGTGAAATAAAACTAGCGACATATAATAGGGGTGCATAAAAAGTTAATTTTTATTAGAAAACTCAACAATATTCCTTGTATGCCTAAAGCCAAGCAAGAATTGAAAACAAGAATTGACTTTCTTCTTTGCATTATGCATTTAATATAACCTGAGGAAATTTCTCTTCATTTCAATCTGATATTGGACAAGGATGGGAAGTTCTTATCTATCTGGTTTAACTTTGTGCTTTGTGAATACAATAGTCTTTTATTAGTGTAGCATAGCATTGTGTTCACTGCAAACTGTAAGGCAACAGTTCAATAGATCAGGCCTTGTATAGATAAAAACAGGAAACATTTTAATTTCCTAGACAATATAGCAAGTCAGATTTTCTTTTGAAATCTTTAAGCTTTTGTTGGTCAAAAAAACAGTTACCATGATTACCATCATCATCACTATTATATTTTTTACTACATTGACTAAGCATTCACACCTTTTTTTTATGGGAAGTAGGAAACAAATTTAGTATTATTGGCCAGTAACAAGAGTTTAATGAAAAGCCGAAATCCTTAATTTTGTGACTAAATTCCAAAGAAATATTAGATATATTTCATATGGCCTAGATATAGCCATAACGTGAGTGGAGAAGAATGAGGTTTTACTCCACCTGTATAGCTAATTGCAGGCAGTGAGAATTGTGATTTTCCCCTGGCAAATCCATACCTAATGGCCATCAAATCCTTACAGAATGTGGTATATCTGCAATCAAAATCATGATATTCCTTATCTTGGGACATTTTTTTCAGGCTTCTGATACGTATTTAGTAAGCTATTTCTTCTAAGCCTGTTCTGGTAGATTCTTACATGAGCTTCAACATTTCACCAAGTAAGCACATCCTCCAGGGACTGTCTGTGGCACTTCAGCCACTTTTTAAAAACACTGTGTCACACCTATTATGCTCATCAGACAGTCTAGCTTAACCATTTACAATGATATTTAAAAAATAGTCTTATCTAGAACTGTTCTATCCTGTGATAGAAGCAAAATCTTGAGACTTCCAGTTGGATTTGATCATCAGTTTCAGAAGATGCAAAAAATTTTTTAAAAAACTATGTTTATCTGTATCTTTAACCATCTGAATGTATGTGTAACTCTTACAGTGTGTGTCTTTGTATGTGTACAATAAATAATTTAGTTCATTAATAAATGACAGCACATCTCATCTTCCATACTTAAAAGTACTGGCAAACAGTGTGGCAATTACATCAATGAAACTCACATTTAACTTTCCAAGACTGGTCTAGTGAAAGAAATGTTGTTTTTTTTGAAAGTGTATTGTAATTCATTACACTAAGACTGAAGTAGGAATAACATTCTGGTTGTAAGACTTGTGTATATCTAGGCATAAACTTCACTTCAACAATGTACAGAAGAGGCATATGAGTGACCCCTTCTCTTGAAGCTGAGCAAATATTGAAATATTTTACTAAAATTGGCTGCATTGCTAAGTGTTGTCTAATAAGTGCAGAGCAGATATAAGACAGTACCAACATTTAAATATACTTCAAACTGAGAATTGGGTCTTAAGAACAAACTTCATGCCTCTCTTGTAATAATTCGGTTTAAACTATTAGTTTTATGTAGATTTGGGGGTGTTGTGGGGGTGTTGTGGTTTTTCACATCACAATATCAGAAAGGGTTGTCTGTTAAACACCTTAAACACATCAGCCCTTATCTGCACACAAGCAGAATTGTCATTGTGCTCCAGCTGTTTTGTTTTTCTAGAAATGCACACCAGATATAAAATCCACTTAATTGGCTAGTTAACAAGATTTATACTTGTTTTGCAATGCCAGAATGGTGGTAGGTGTTCTGCAATACATTAATACACACTGAGAAGTTTTCTTTCCTGTTTTTCAATTTGTTTTAAAATTGACTCCTAAATTTGCTTTACATGATTGCAAATCCAGACAGGACCCTTGCAGTCACTACAGACCATTGCTATTTCTGGATTGATTTTACCTGTTATTTTTCTTTTCTCTGTATTCCAGAGACATTTCATCTTGCAATGCCCATGATTTTTGATCATTTATGTTATTTTGGTTTCTGCTCTGAAAGCCATGTGGGTAGGTCTTTGAAAGTAATTTTAAACCACTTTTTGTAGCCCTGTTAAGCAGTAGGAAAGAGGAGAAAGAAGGTTAGCAATTGGTCTCTGTCCAGCGCAAAATGTTGAAATTGATTTGGCTTCAGGCTGAGAGTTAAAAACAAACCAATGCATTATAGACAATGGATCTATACCACATTTTCTTAATATGCACCAGGGGATTTTTTTCTTCCCTGTATTCCACTCAACTTCAAACCCCAGTGTCTGATTCTGATTCTTCTTTATCATATTCCAGTGTAAATCAGTAATGGCTCTGTTGAATCCATGTTGTTATTAGAGCCACGCTGTTAGTGATTGTGACTTGTCAATTAGGATAGCTAAATGGTGTCTTTGCCCCTTTTTTCCCTTTGCAAAGAGGACTTGAAATCCTCTTGGATTTGCACTGATCAGTGGAGAATTCTGCTTTGTTAGTGGACTGGATTCCTTACAGTGGTTGCAATCAAACAGACAGAGTCTTGTCTTTTAATAGAAAGTTGCCATTTATTTTTGTATGAAACATTTATTAAGGCTGTTGGTCTTGCTGCAGTGATACTGCTAAATGTTTTTCAATACATATTTTAAAAATCAAACAAGGCTGTGTTAGTTCTGATAGTTGGATCCTTGTGGTCTTTTAATGTTTTATGATTGGATCTGGTCAAGCATTGTGTCTGACGTCTCTAGATATCGTTTATGTGTTGCAATTATTTTAAGCTTCTAGACTTCAAACTGAGTACACACACTGCCATTGAACCCAGGGGAAATGTCTAGGTTTGATTCAAAGATATAGATTGTCTGTATAGCATTCCCTCTTAAGAGCTAGAATTTAGTCCAATTGCTTGTTTTGTACTCTGTCAGACTTCCACTGTCAATAAATGTTCAATAAAACCTTTCACAGAGTCTTGCTGAAGTTGAGAATTCTAGGGTACTAGGTGGCCTGCAGCAGCAACCTGAGCAGATAGAACAAGATATGTCTACCTAACATTCCCATCCCACTTCAACACAGCTTAGTTACCTCTACACAAGGCATTTTGAGTATTAGAAGCCATGTAGTCACTTTAATACAGAGTTTTCACCCAACTAATATACCTGATTTGTCATCTCAAGGATCTTGAATGCCTCTGCTGCTCGAGGTATAGCTTTTTATAACAGGATATGGTTAGACAGTCCCTAAAGACAGTCCCGGTCCCGCTGAAGTCTTTCTTCACTCTGGACCATGCACTCCTTCCTTCCACTTCCCTCACTTTGTCTGGCCCTCATCTCTTGTTTCATGTCCTTGGTAAGCCAAATGAGATCATTCAAATGGGAGAAAGCTAACTCAGAGAACTGAATGATTATGCTAAGAGAGGGAGAGAGAAGGAGAAGATATATAAGAGAAAAAGTTTACTCCTTTTAAAGGTCACAATTATTGGATTGGTTCAGCTATTTAAGCCTTATGTCCTTAGCTTCAAAGTACAAACAGTTTTTTAAAAAATATAATAAAATGATCGTGTATCAACCTCACTATTGATTTTAAGGATTAGAACAGAAGTTGTTACACATCAATGAACTTTGTGAACTGAGACTTCCTTAAACTCACGTGGTGCTCTTTCTCCCTTTTCGAGATTGTAAAATAATTTTCTGGAGTTCATGGAGACAGGGTTTTGCCATTAAGCTTCTGGTATGTGTAGATGCCCGTTTGTTCAAGCTGTTGAAGAAGGCTAAAAAGAGGTTCCTCACTGATGAGCCTCTATCAGCTATCATAGACATTTTTGAGGTGAATTCATTGCCAGAGTGACCTAACCAGTCCTCAGTCCAAGTTCTATATTTTAGAATAATTACATATTCAGTGGACCTGCACTTAAATCAGGGATTTATTAGCCTTATGACAGAAGCTCTTAGGAATGGGAGTCCAAGACAGAATAAAGAAAGCAATGATCAGCTTTCTCCTGAAGCTTCCACCGAAGTTTTCAGTCTTGCATCTATAGGCAGAGTTCGTAGATTTGAATGGAATCCATAAGGTTTGTGAATGTAAATTCCACAGATAATCTCACAGCGCTATTGCATAATTATGTCTATTTCCATTATCATCCCAAACTTTTATAAACACATTGCATTTTGTGCTCATTTGCATTAAAGTGTGGGAGTTTTTAAAGGAAACTTGGGTTACTTTTACACGATTAGCTAAAATCCATTCTGAAGAGAAATCTTATTGCCATTACTTTGTAAATCCTGGAATTACTATTAAATTTGTTGTAAAGGGCCCTCCTTATTGTAAGAATCTGGCGTTAGGACAATGTGTTTTCCATTACAGTGACAAGTACATATAAAACACAAATCCCACTTGAGAGTCTAAGCTGTTTGAAGGGTTTTAGTGTCAACCATTCATTTCTAGGAGGCTGGCTTAAGAATTGGAAAAGATGTTTTTACTAGAGCACTATAGCTGCTACATTAATGTGTATCTGCATGTCAGGAATACAAAGTGTACTTAAAGGCCAACCTTTTATATTGCATATGACAACTACATAGATTTCTTCTTACACTGAGACATTGACATTTACTACTTTCAAAAGGCATTTTTCCTGAGCACATCCCAGTGGATTAATTCCTCTCTTCAAATAAAGCAATACATCAAAATTATGTTATCCTACACAGAAGAGAAAGAAAAACTGCCTTTAGCTATTTTTTCAAATCTATATTTCTGGATGATGTTTTTCTGGACTTGCCTCTCCTCTCACTTGCATGCTTGTGAATCATGACTATCTCAGATATCAATGATGCTACAGTACTCTAAATGTGGTTTAAGAAAAGTTTCAAGGCCTGAGTGATTATTTATATATGCTACTGAAAACTTCTAAATACTTGGTTCTTAATGCATAGAACTCCAGTTGCTAGCCATTGACTTTTTTTAGTAGTATTTCTGTAGAAATGATTTAAGACAGATTCTGTCAATCTGTGCTTTTAAATTAATCTATTCACACTTGACAAAGACATAAAGAACCATATCATTTTATGTAACTGGGCAAAAATATTCTTTTGCCCAAACTTATTCAGTGGTGCTGCAACAGTTATGTGACAGATGTTGATCTGGTGAGGGCGCAGCTTTAACTTAACCTGTCATATTGTCCAAAAGCTACGGGAATTGTGATTATTATTTATTAACAAACCTGTATTGGAGAACTGAGTTTTGAGTATTTAGAGCTCTGTGTCTTTGTGATCTATAGCAATGAAGCAGATAATAGGCTTTTTCTGGCAGTAGCCAGGTAGCAATGAGACAGACAAACGATGAACTTACCCTATAGTTATTTACAGTTTTTGTATTTTTAAGGTTATTTTTCAAGCCAAAAAAACTACAAAATACATTTCAAATAAAAATAACTCTCTCCTTTGTGCAGCATAGTTATTTGTGTCTATAAACTATGCCCAGATGCAAATGGGCATTTATCTTGAGAGGTGTTGGGGCTATGCATCAGAAATACCAATACGGTCATCTTCAACACTCAACATTTGATAGAAAGTTTAATACATGTGATTTAATGACACCAGGTTTTATGACATGCTTTGTCTTAATATCAAATATTAAATATCCTTAGTTACAGTTGACTCTCGGGCAAGAGCTGGAAAAATATGCTTTTCTTTTTTTTTTTTTTTTTTTTCATTTCTAGCTTTATAGACATTGATGTA
>Ga0181612_160867_pt1 | contig 10192 bp, 11 predicted proteins | sample HoacroProtozoa21_FD_119630 | JGI IMG/M metagenome (GOLD analysis project Ga0181612, IMG submission 119630) | Hoatzin crop microbial communities from Cojedes, Venezuel. Combined Assembly of Gp0051906, Gp0051904, Gp0051908 | reverse complement strand
GCCCAGAAGGAGCAAGGACAGTGGGCACAGTTCAACAAGAAGCTGGTATTCTTGCTAAACAAGTTAAAAAGTGTTTTTTTTCTACTTACCCCATCGTGTACAAGGGCCTTCCAAGAATGCTCCAGCTTCTTGACAAATCTGACAAAGGAAAGAATTAAGAACGACTTTCACACCGCGTCCCCACTGTCTGTAAGGCACCACGCTCGCTCAGTACCGAGCCTGGCTTCCGACCGCAGCGGCAAGCACACCCCAGACACAGGCCGCTTCGGCGTCTCCTCCTTGTCCCATTTTTCTGAGGCTGTTCCACAGCCACCAGGGCTGCCCGCACAGCTCACCCTCCCGAGGGGAGACTTTCACAGGCATCACTATCAAGGGCAGTGGACTTGCAAGGACATTCAACAGAGGCCTTACACACGTAACCCTCTGCACGCTATTTATTTAACACAAATAGAACAAAAGGCAAGCCTTGCAGCTAATTTTACAGGGAGAAAGGGTTACGGCCATTTTAAGCCACCGCTTGTTTTTTCCTTGCCACTTCCTGTACAGTGCCTGAGTACGAGCACTGCAGCATACAAAACAACTTCGTAAATCTGTTCTGGGAACATGAAGTAAACACAGTCAGCAAGACCCAGAAATTGATCCCAAAATGCCTGACTTCAAGAAAATAGAAAGTGGTAAGTAAATAAATAAATAAATACAGTGTTTATTTGTGCCTTAACTATTTCTTGAGAGCCAGTCTGGACAACCAAACGGGGGCAGACAACGCTGGGAAGCGCCCTGCACCCTCCGGCGACACACAGCTGCTGCTTACCTGTAGGACTGCAGCACGTCGATGATGCCGACGTAGAGCAGCAGCCTCTCCCCCTTCGCGTTGCGGGCTGGAATGCCGCCCATCCTAGCAGAGGACAGGGCACAAGCGTGAAACCGGGGGTTCTCACACCCCGCTGCCTCTCACACAGCCTAGCGTGGGCTGAATATTATGCGAACTATTTAACAAGCGTCAACATGCGAGAGGCACCTACTGCTCAGCTAACAAAGACGAGTCGGAGCAGAACGCTGCTTCAGCGAGTTAGCTAAACCTCCTGAGAACGGACCCCCTTCTCCCTCCGTGGGACAATTTCACTGACAAGAAGGATTAATCCCGAATCACCCATGAGAGGAGGCCAAGCAACGTGAAGAGCACCTACTACCACCCACACTAAGATGGCAGCTGGGCCTTACAGGCTGTTAGTCTGATCCAACAAAGCACTCGCTATGCCTCTCCGAGGTGGATGGAAGTAACCGGTTGAAGCTGCCAACACCTGGTGGGCAGAGAACTCTCAAACACCACCCGGAAGGCGAGAAAGTCTTTTGCACATTAAGGAAGGGAAAACAAAGACAAATGCACAAAATTTGACATCGAGACCTCTCTGCCCAGCGCAACAGCAACCCCATAAAGCCCAGTCCACATCTGAATCCGGTCTCCGTTAGCCAGGCTTGGGTTTTACCCCTCACTCCTCGCAGCGTTTCACTGGGAAGAGCAACACCGACGCAGACTTACTGGTCATCCGTTTCTATGGTGCCACCTCGCCGGGCCTCTCCCTGGATGGACTCCATGGCTGTCGAGTAGAGGGCCTTCTGGGCAGCGGGTCGCCGCGTATCGGTCTGGGATGTCCCGTCTGCCATCGCGTGCTCTCTCTGTGCCAGATCGATGTTATGGATCGCAACCAGCAAACTGTAGTCCATGATTTTAAAGCTCTGCAGGACCTGGGCATAAAGTCAACACAGGCATGATCAGGATTGCAAGCCCAGTGGAACCGTCAGGGCAGACATCCTCAGAAGCGCAGTCGGCATTTTTGCCTCGAGCGTATTGAGGGGACGGTTTTTAATGCACAGCTCATCTACGGTCACCAAAGGGAATTACAGAATCACAGCATCTATGGAAAGGGATTCAGAGGAACGCCATCGCTGGTACCCCTGCGCAGACAGGGACCCAAGCCAGGGGAGAACACTGACTTCTGCACAGCCACCCAACTTGAGACCAGGCTCAGCCAAGCACCCGGACCCTGCCCTGCTCCAGAGCCCAACCTCGGCAGAGGGTGCTCCCTCCGCCGTTCAAGGCAGTGCTGGGTTTGATTCAGGCTGGAAGTACTGTGGGCATCCGGGCTCCAGGTCCTGCTTCTTGTCCACACCACCATCAAAAACACAGGTTCTCTAAGTCAACAGGCAGAGGCTGCAAGGGTGGCAGCTGCCATCTCCTTTTCGTAGGAGAGGCTCTGGAGAAAAGCAAAGAACTCTCCACACCGCCCTTCACCCTCCCACTCACCAAACAGTCTCTCTGTAACGTTTTGCACAGAGCATTGTACATGTCAGAGTCTAAGAAAAGGCCATCAGGGATGTCCTGCATGAAATCCAAGTCCTTGTACGTGGGGAAGACCTTCTCTCGCTCCTTCTGGGATGCTCGGCGCTTGTAGGTGGAGCCCTTCAGGTCGTATTTCAGGTGCATTTTGACAGAGCGCGGCAGCAGGTTGTTCATCACAACAATGCGAATGTTTTTGCCTCCGGCCTGGACACAGTACAGGCCGTAAAACTTTGGCAGCAGCGTCCTTGGGTTCTGGTTCAAATTCTGAAACACCAAAGACACAGAAATACCTTCAAAGCCATGCCGGTTATTCACACACCAGTTAGAGAAGTTACCCGCTCCCTCCTGTGCTTCCACACGGAACCAGAGCTGGCAGGGACTCCAAGCCGTTGCCAAAGCAGCTAAGAGCCAAGGGCAGGTGACCACGGGGAACAGATGGGCGATGCCTACCGCTGCCGACAACCTCTGTGCAAAGCTGAACGGGCCAGAGAAAGGCTGTAGGAAGGAAGGAGTTTGCTGCTCTTTCACACAGAAGCTAAGCTGGGGAGGCTTCAGAGCAAAGGAAGATCTTGTGCTTAGCCTTCTTAAATCCAGCGCTTAGGCCAAGCTAAACACATCAGGGCAGAGATGGATCTAAGCTCTCGTGGCTGCAGAAGACACTAGACAGAATTTTGAAGACAACCAACCTGTTCCTGGGATATAATCACGGCTAAAAATATTTGTAGGTTCGGAAGCAGTTTAAGGAACTCAACCAGTGACCCCACCAGCATCAAAAGTCCTACGGCACTTCTATACGGCAAGACTGTCTCGTGGCTAAATTCCCTTTCACAGCGATGGCTTGTAAAGACAGACACGAGCAGTCAGATCACACATGCATCGTGCTCAGGGTGGGATCTGATTTTGCCCCAGAACTGAAAAAGCCCTTTTTGCTATAGCCACTTTCACAAAATTAACACGCTTTTACTCTCCAAGCTGCTGCTTCTGCATACAGAAACCCAGAGTTCTTCAGCTCTTATTCTCTGCAGACAGAACCAAGCATCGTGCTGGGAAGGGAAACACAAGCACAGCTTTGCAAGACAAAGTACCGCAGGCGTGACACTGCGCGGCACGGAAGCAACGAGCAGTTCGCAGCCTGCAGCCTTCCAACAGGGTCCGAGTGACAAGCGCAACCCAAGCAGCCTGCGCAGCACGCCAGGCTCGGGACAGCCCAGCAGCTCGCGTCAGTCCACGGACAGTTCAGAGAGAAGCTGCCGCGCAGCTGGGGCACCGACCAAACCTCCGCTCACATCTCCCAGGCGGCCCGCAGCAACGTCTCTCCGTTCAGGGGACCCTTCCCTGGCTTGCAGAGAAAGCCTCGCCCACGTGAATTACCATGTAGTAGCCAGGCAGCAGTTTCTGTAAGAACTCGGCCTCTTTGTGCTGAACCGTTTTGATGATAAACTCATCGTCGCTGGATACGTAGAAGAGTGATCCGCTGGCCCCGGAGTTTGAAAGTTCAATGAGTGGCTCACTGCAGAGCGAGTACTGAGGAGGACAAGGTGAGAAACGCAGAGGTGAGAGACGTGTCAACAGGAAACTTCAGTGCAAAGGTTCTTCCTTTCAAACGCTGACAGAGGCAACGCCAGAGTCGCATACAGCACCCACTGCTGCGCTGAGAGAGCTTGCCACGCCGCCTCACAGCACTCCACAGTGAGAGGGGGAAGGGGACAAACACCCATCGCACAGAGCACGCAGCGAACGGAACCTGGTCCGGCCACCAACTTACCAGGTAGTCGTCCGGTCGGATCCCAAAGAGCTCCCGGAAATAGCGAAAGGCCACTGGCGCGTAGGTTTTGAACCGAAAGTCATTGTAGTGATGAGCTGGGGTCAAGTTACTCCCTTCACTGCTCGAGGGGAGAAGCACACACAAGTATTTGTATTTGACACTTTTCTTCAGACACAGCCCTAAAAGCAAACACCCCTGGCTGCCGGCTTCCAGCACGCGGGAGGGCTAGAAAGCACCCCCGAGAGGGACCGGCGTAGGCACACACGCCAGCCAGCCTGTTTCTGCAGAAACAGGTCGCAGGCAGGGGCCTGGGCTGGCCTGCGAGCAGCGCACCGAGCAGCTCTGCTCAGCAGACCCACGCTCGCTCCTGCAGGCAACTGTCCTGGTCTGGTGCGGCCTCCTCACGCGCGAGCAGCGTTAGGAGCTAACGCTGCTACTCACTACCAAAGCACCAGAGAAAGAAGAAAGCAAGCACTGACCTCGGGAAGAAAATACTTTCTACTACGTAGAAATCTTGCATGAGAACATCTCTTTCGGGTTTGGTGCTCAAGCTTCCGACTGTGTGCGTAATGCCCAGCTGAATGGCACCTTTCAAGGCAGATGACGTCGTCTGGAGGGGCAGAGAAAATGAGTTCGACAACACGGAGCAGCAGATTGCAAACAGGAATGAAAGGAGTCAAAGAAAAGAGAGCCCCCAGTTTCAAACAGCATTGCTAGCTGGGGTATTTTACACCTACTGTTTCCAGCTTCTGTCCTTTGTTTCTCATTGACTAACACCGCTTTGGTGACAGACAAGGTCCTGTGCAGCCTGCGTAGGTGACCCTGCTTCAGCAGGAGGGTTGGACTAGATGACCCACAGAGGGCCCTTCCAACCCCTACCGTTCTGTGATTCTGTGATTCTGTGACGGAACGCCTGGGAACACCCCGACATCCCTGACAGCACCCTGCTCGATCCTTCCACGCTGGGGGGTCGAGCAGCAAGGACTTGAACTGGTCCTCAAAAGGACTGATTTCATTTTGTCCTCCCACAGCTCTCCTCTCTACATCCTGTGGTCAGAGCGGGAAGACACCCAGGGACAGATCATCTTCTGCCCCGCTGCACAAACACACTTCTTGTCACCTTGGTCTTGGAACCACACACTTTGAAGCTTGCCCTTCCCCAGCTTGGCCACAGACTTGGGTCTTCTACAGGACAAGGCAGGCACGGCCAGCACAGCACACAACGCACGCTCCTGTTTGGTGCTACCGCGCTCCTCCGCCTGCCTCTCTCGCTAGGTCGTGGCTCTGTAACCCTGAGGAGCTCGCTGCCGTTTCTAAACAACGGGCAGAGACACGAGTCCTGCTCCTGCCCCTCTGCGCAAACTGCCCAAGAACAATGTGGGACTGTGTTCTTGTAACAGCTACTCACGCCAAGAGGCCTCTTCCGTCCACGGAACACATGATCTCATGTCAGACCCCTGCGACGTGCCTCAGCCTAGCTCGTGCCAGGGGCTCTCTTTCCCAGAACAGCCCGGGCGAGATCTGCTCGACACCCCGACGTTCCACGGCCTGTCAGTTCCCGGAGCACGGAGATACGAACCCTGCCATAATGCCTGCTGGAAATAGCGAGGCTGCGGAGCAGGTGCAGGTTGGATTTGCGTACTGCAGCTCGCAGACATTTCATTTGGCTCGTACATAAAGCAACTGGGCCCAGAACAAGATCCAGGGCTCATGATCCAACCAGTTTGTGTTTGTTTCCCTCAGCTAAACAAAGCCCAGCCCTCTGCCACATGCAAGAAATCCCTACAGATCAAAGCACTTGGCAACAGAGGACACCGCGGTATCTGGGGGACAAACATGTCCAGCTTTCTCCCCTGCCACACATCCTGCACGAAGCCTTGTAAAGTGACCAGGAACCTTCCTCCCACCTAACGGGTTTTCTGCTACCATAGCTGCAAGAGACCTGCTCACAGCTCCCTGAAGAGAGCAACCAAAACTGGCAGCATCTCCAGCTCCTCGACAACGTCCCTTTCTTCTTCAGCCACCTGTCTGGACCTGGTGTTTATTCAGTAGTAGGTGGCGAAGGAGGAAGAACTTGACTCCACTTTCCTTCCTCACCCTCTGAAGGCTACAGCTGCTTGCAAACAGATCTCGGCTCAGCTCCCCTAGCCCCGCTCCGGCTCCCAGGACAGTCTCACTGCTGCCATGTTTGTGAACACAGAGCCACCGGGCCAGGTTGCCAGGGAACAAGTACTTTTCTCTTCTATTAGCCAGCACGATCAGCTGCGCAGCTGACTGCCTGTTTACAACCGCTTTTATAGGGCAAAGAATTCTGAAAAACAACTCACCACCCCTGGAAAAGGAGCGGGTGGAAAACAGACAGACCGTGCATTAGCCTCCTTCCCAGCAAAGTCCCCTGCAGCATCCCACCAGGCTCCTGGGACCCTTGCAAGAAACACGTCAGGCATTTTCCACTGGCTCCTGCTTTTCTCTCCTATCACTGCTGTCAAACCTTCCACCTCTGAATTTGCTGGGAAACGGAACGCCAGATCCCAATCTTCAAGACAGAGTTTCAAAAAGGGCAGTGTAACAAACCCTGCCTTCTGCAGAAACACCGCTGGAATTCCTCCCTTCCACTCAGATTCCCGACGCACAGACGGAGGTACGTCTGGATTAGAGATTTCAGACCGGCAGCTTCGCTGACACAACGCGGTGAAACGCCCGTATCAAGGCATTACCCACTGAGCTACATCCTGGACGCCAGTCGCACTCCCGAGAAAGCCAGTCCAATCTGATGAAGTCCAACAAACGGGAAGCAGCATCCACAAAATACCCACATTTACAGGCTTTTTAAAAATACCCAAACAATCTCCCCTTTGTAAAGCAAATTCCAGTAATGCCACAAGATCTACAGAAACTATTGTGCCCTGAGAGCCCTGAGAGCACCCAGCAAGCCAAAGAGGCCTAAGAAGTGTTGCTAACGGGCAAAGTTTAAAAATAATCCCCTCTTCCGAAGGCTACAGAAGAGAAGCTAAGCAGCACACATTCAGTCCTCTGGTTCCCTTCCTCTGAGATCTTCTTCGGTGACTGTCACAGACGCTACCCACCATCTAACGCCGCGCCCCGTGAGGCACGCCGCTGCTCTGGGCAGCACCTGCATCGCAAGAAGGAGAACGGCAACAACAAGCGAGTTGTGCACGAGGCAACTTACCTTTTTATAGGTAGTCTCGCCCGTGGAGTCCACTCCTCTGTGCCCTTTCTTTATCGTCTGCGAGCCTGGCTGCCCAGAAGAACCCGGCATCTAGGATTGGAGTAAAAGATGCTGAGAACCAAGGATGTAAAACCCGCTGTCTTGGAGGCCGGTGGTTGCCCAGAACCGCCTGGCAGAATTCTGCTGTTCTCAAAGACAGCGGCTGCGCAGCGCCGCAGCCCCAGACCCCTGCACGCGTGCGAAGGGGGGACGTGGCACAGGCTGGCCTCCGGGACAGCAACGGCACCGAAACGCCTGCAAAGAACCGACCGAGCGCCCTGCGACCGAGGCATCTGATCAGAGAAACCCCTTCACGCGAGACCACCTGGAAGGGTTTGCTTTTTTCTAATCCCCATCATCACAAACAGATCGGTTCCAACCACAGCCGGTCACCACGCTTCCTGCCAGCAGGGCCAAGTCTTTGAGGAAAGATTTTAGGAAGGTGGCAAATTCTACTCTGATTCATGCCACAAGAGCTCGCCTGACTCATCGTCTTCTGTCGAACACGCAGTTGTTAAATGGCGTTTCTCAGTCAAAATGAGTTGAACATCTTGCTCACGGCAGGAGATGTACGTGGTGTTTTGGTGACACCAGAATTGTTCAGTTCGAGGACAAGCTGGGTTTTTAAGCAGACATTCCCTTGGTAAGGAGAAACGCTCCGATTTCCCAGACGAGTACCCACAGCTCACTGCGCTTCCCGCTGCCTGGTTTACCCCTAACCCCAATGAGACTGGAAAAACAGCAGACAGGTCTGCAGTGGGGCATTCTCTCAGCCAGGGACAAACCAGCTTGTTGGGCAGAAACTTACCTCAGGGGTGAGCGATTTTTTGAAAGTAGATGATCCTGTCAAAAGAAAAAAGCCACACTCAGAGAAGGTTAATCATTATAACTCATCACAACAAGCCTGACACACCGCCTCGCTTTTTGAGGCATCTGAAAAAGCACTGACTCACGGCTGATTTCTTCACAGCTGCTCCTCTTACAGCAGGCAGAAATTTTGTCAGGCCACAAGGAAATGCTGTTCTGCTCACTGCTCACCAGCCAAGCTCAGCCCGGTGCCGGTGCTGCCGGCAAGGGTCCGCTCTGCCCCGGCTTCCAGCGCTCCCCGGCCTCGCCTCCCCCGAGGTGGCATCAGCGACCTCCCCGCCCGCGACCGGGTTGCAGGGCTTTGCAGGATTAGTGCCACCCGTTAATTAGCACTGGGAGGGCCAAGTGCCCTGCGGGGTTTCAGCACATGCACTGACCATGCTTTGTCTTAAAATTCTTTCCAGGACCTTTCATTGAAGGCCCAGAAGCTCAGCCCTTCCGCTTGAAGCCAAGCCCCGGGATCTGCATAACCACCGCGGTGTGAAATCTCTGCGAGGTGAGGTACCGACTTCTTTCAGGCCTGGATTGCCATCTTGGGTTTTTCTGGATGCAGTAAGGCAAAAAATGCAACACGATGACGCTGCCCCTCTGCCACGTCCGTCCACGGCACGAAGCCAGACCGAGACCGACACCGGCGAGGCCAGGGACGCTGCCTCCGCCACGCAGCTGCACAGAACCGCGACGTGCTCCCTGCCTCCGGCCCAGAACCGCAGGCAAGCTCTTCCATTTTGTTCTTCCTGCTGGTTCAGACACAGCAACTCCTTTTTCAGTTTTCACGTGGGAGCCACGACCACAGCCCTGGAACGCCGTCCCCTCCCAGGAGCAGCACCCCCACGGCACCGCCAGCGAGGGCACCGTACCCCGCGCGGGGCTGCTTCCCCCGTCCAGTAACTGTTTCAGCGGATGAAGCGCTGCGACACAAACCCTTCTGGGCCCACCCACGGCTCGCTCAGCGGAGCAGCCCCGTCTGCTCGCCTGTTACGGGCAGCGTAAAGACTCAAGCTGTGATCTCACCAAACGCTACAGCTCCACAGAAACTGCACTTCAGCAACAGGAACAGAGGCACTTCACAGCAAAATCCAGCAGCTTCTGATCCCCTTATCGAATGATCAAAGTTCTCATTTCAATACATATTAAACAAGTAAACAAGAAAAAAAAAACCACCCTGTGACAAATGCTTTTCGCTAAACAAAGCGAGCGCAGAAGGACGGGCTCCCACCGCCTTCCCACCCCCTCTCCTCTCCCTTTACAGACAAGGTTTGTCCCGACAAGCTCTGATTTCTGCATTTGAAGTTTCTCGCAGCCAGCTCTGCCCCTTCTCCTCCTCCTCCCCCCGGCACTCTTGGGGTTCTTTGGAGCCGGCCGCCCCGCTTCAGCTCTCGCATCCCTTCCCTCTTCCCTTCACCACCGGCCCAGATCTGGGAGCATCTCCAGCTGGAAGGAAGCTTTGGCGGCATAGTGTGCTGTGACGAAGCCAATAGAGCTCGACTCCATCACCTTGCCACAAGGCTTTTGAACTTGCCGAGACCCATCAGGACACAGGGACGGTGGAAACGTCCCGGGCATCACAAAGCAACACCTGTTCGATAGCAATTCAACCTTTTTTTTAAGCAAGTATCTGTAATTATGTAAATCCAAACCTCTAAAAGCCCCATGATTTAAGCAATCCTGAAGCAGCACCGCCAGCCTCATCACCTTGGAGATTCGCCGTGTTAACATTTAATCATCCGTGCAAAAACCGTATTCCACTAGGATTTAACTCCAGCTCTCTCGCCCGAGGACCCAGCAGCGAATCTCTGCGCTGCCTCCATCCCATGCAACAAGCACTAGCAGTGAGCAGACACCACGAGCCCTGGCTGGAGAGCCGGCATCCCAACGCGCCTCCGCTCCGTCCCCCGCGACACCACGGGCTACCCTCATCTCGGAGGTCTCGCCACCACCTCACGGCAGACGCACGGCATCTCGGCACAGAGCAGAGCACTGGCCGCTT
>Ga0181612_119289_pt1 | contig 10192 bp, 3 predicted proteins | sample HoacroProtozoa21_FD_119630 | JGI IMG/M metagenome (GOLD analysis project Ga0181612, IMG submission 119630) | Hoatzin crop microbial communities from Cojedes, Venezuel. Combined Assembly of Gp0051906, Gp0051904, Gp0051908 | reverse complement strand
TTGTTGAACCTCATCAGGTTCCTCTCTGCCCAACTTTCCAGCCTATCCAGGTCACGCTGAATGGCAGCACAGCCTTCTGGTGTATCTACCACACCTCCCAGTTTGGTGTCGTCAGCAAACTTGCTGAGGGTACATTCTAACTCTTCATCCAGGTCGTTGATGAAGAATGAAATTATTTTCAGAAAAGATGGAGATTTCTCCACACACAGCAAGTAGGCCATTTGTCACATGTTGGAAATGTGGGATCCTCTAATCCAGACACTACAGGGCAACTCATTATTATTGTTCCCATGCTAGAAACACACTTTTAGTCTCAATTCTGCCTTTATCATTGGCATAGCAGATTAAAGACTACAGAGAAATCAACTCCTGGTTAAACACTGGATTCCACTACCTTTCCTGACAAGCCCACTCCAAACTGTATTTGGATCTTGCTCTGTATAACCGTTCTCTGCTGTGCCTCATAATGTTGCTGTCCTATGGACTGTGACCAAGAGGGACCTTCAACCAGAGGTATGTGATTTCTCGGTGGTTCTTTAATGACTTCCAAGGATTCATGGAAGGTGATGAAAAAAAAGCATCATTGTTTATCCACTAAATCAAATAAACTAGTTGGGAAGGTTCTATCGTCTCTGAAAATTCCTTAAAGATTCACAAACTAGAAAACTAGTCATTGGGAGACCCTAAGGAATGGTCTCTGCCTCTGAGAATCTTACTTTTTCCAACTAATTCAAACAATCTCTCCACTGAGCCTTGAAACTAACACCAAAAAAACAGTGAAAAATACGCTATTACAACAAGCTCAGCAGCAGTTAGTTCTTCAAAAAAACTATTTCAAAAAAGGTTCATTTAAGAAAAGTGGTAGTAAGTCCATATCTGGCAAGAGGCAGAGAATGGATTTTCCTCTGAGCCTTGCTTATATATCTCCCTTAAATGGGCAAAGACTGGAAGAAAAAGATCAAATGTTTCATTAAACTAACACATAATTGGAAAAAAACAGAGAAGTCTTTGCTCACTCAGAGGGACGCTTACCCGTCCTTAGAACATCATGGTATAGGACATACTACTGCTGTCTCCTTTTAAGGCAGCTTGACTACATCACTGTGGTGGCACAGTTGTGAAGACAAGCTGGTAATTTCAAACTTTAAAAAAATTTATTAGGGCCCTAAATGCTGCTGAGAAACCTAAATTTATGGCCTTAACACCTAATTAGGTGCTAAATGGCTGTCAGGAGAAATCTCCATAATAATCCTGTTAGCTTTTAATGTCTAATTATCACTTCAGAGTGTAGTCTGGGCAATATAATTGAGAATTACAATGCTTAAAAGACTCAAAGCACGGATTTTTAAAATGCATTTTAGTGAATTATTCCTCTGTCAGTAGTGAGTTTAGCAGGTACTGAGAGCACAAGAGGGTATAAGAAAAGGTTGGGGCTTTGTAACACAGTCAAATACTCACTTATCTTCCACCTCCTCCAAAGTCTAACTTGCAGCTACTTAGACAGAACAGTAAGTCTGGTGCGTACAAAGAACTGAAGCCTAGCTCTCATACTCCCAGCTCCCCAGCCAGATGTGAGCTGACAGATGCATATTTCCACTTCATTCACCAGTTTATACTTATTCTATGGATTGGTCCTTGGAAGGAACAGTATCTGTTGCAGCATCCTTCACATAGAACAGCTATCAAGGAAAGCCAATTTGCAACCTAAGTTTTCTTCTCCTACCACTTTTAATTATCTAAAGGCATGAGAACACCCTCTGTTATTTTCCAAAGAGGCAAACAGCCTTCAGGGATCTGTTATAAAACTTTCTGTACCCTGAGCAACAATTACATTCATTCCATTATGCAGAAAGTGAGCTAAAGTTAAGAATCAGAAATTAATGCAATTTATCTAGAAAAAAAAAAAAAATCTACCCAAAGACCGTGTTAGGATCATGCCCGATACAAAACACAGTACAAAATTAAATACATCAAAATTTGAAAATCAAGAAATTAGAAAATTTTTATTTCCCAACATAGGAAATTGGTGGACGTGATTATAAAATGACCTTGTGTCTTTTAGGGACCCTGAATTGATAACAATGCAACAAACTGGCTGAAAGGCTGAGGAGGTTTTACTACAGCAGCTAACCCTCCAACCATCTCCATCCTGATATAACCCACGGGATCTTCATCACTCTCACCCTAGAGATGTTCTGGCCAAACTCAGGCACTGATGGGTGACTTGTCAACTTCATTGCTTTTAGTTAAGTCTCAAAAATCGCTTGTGCTTTGAGATCAGTATTCAGGCTGGGATTTCATTTCTCCAGTCCCCTCCCCCTCTTAATTTCTTCTCTTACTTCTCTCTTCCCTCTGCCTTTACCTAGCTTAGCCAGACAACACTGCATCTCTGGCAATACCAAGCCCAGAACCAAACAGGCAGCTGAAAGCAATGAATCTAACACTGTGTAAGTTTGTCAGATCTCCTACAGCATGTCCACACCACATTTTAGAAGCATTCCAAGGCTGCCTTCCATCTTCAGTCCGTGCAAATCACTACACTTCAACACATCCCCAAGCAGGCATTTCCCCCAGCACACATTTTGTACCATCCCAATAGCTGAGTGTAACACGCCCAGCACACCTGGATAAGCTGCACAGGCTAAAGAAAAGATAGTCTTTTGATGTGAAGGTAGAAATACAAAGGAGCATGCCAGGTTTCTAGCTCCATCTGAGATGTCTCTTTTCAAGCAGAATCATCACCCTGGAGAGTGATAAGATGAAGTTCCGTCTTCCTCACTGGACTGGCAAGTTAGCACTCAGCACCAGGCCAGCAGTCCTTGATTTTCTCCCTCTGGAAATGTTTGAGTTTTATTGTATTCAAGGAAACTCACTCAGTTTCTAACAACAACATCTGTTCAAACTATGACATTTGATGTTTCCTTTTTTCCCCTGATAAACAGCTATTATCATTTAAAATAATGTCAAATGACAACAATTTCATGCAAGGGATAAGAAATCCTATTGAAAGGAGACACTCAGTCAAACCTTTATTTTTTAAATGTTTAATTTCACTCCCTTCCTTTTCCTATTACCTTTCCATTCCCATTTCTGGAAGGGAAGACAAATGATGTTTCTTAAGGTGACTGAAATTATGTTGATTCAACAGGCAGCCCATCAGGTAAGTCAGTGGGAGCTAGAGATATTAGGGAAAGAGTAGCCATCTACCTGTCCAGACAGCTGCAAAGGCTGCTAAGTGTATTTCCAGATTTGTGGGCATCTCTGTTCTCTATATGCTGGATTTGAAGGCTCTCACTTCACTCCCCACTGACTAGCAAATCTGCTGGCAAAGCCCATGCTTCTAGGTCTCCCACTTTTTGGACTCTGGCCCTTTGGAAAGCAGCCATCTCCGCAAGTGCCTTGCAATATCCTTGGAAGTTAGTGGCTGATTCCAGTATCAGCTGCCTCACAGCTGCCATGCAGGTGTCCAAAGAGTTTCCCAGGTTGTTGGGTCACCCAAAGCTGCAGGTATCTGGATCCCAGAATTCCCAGCAAGTTAGCCCCCTCAGCCCCCAAGCAGCTGAGAAACTGGCAAGACTGAAAGTACCCAAACCTTCCAGAATACCATGATGTTTACAATGTAAAATGCCGTGGAGTTTCAGTCTTCAAGAAAAATACAAGTTTCAACTAATCTTGAAAACATTTTTTTTCAGCTCAGCAAGCTCTTAAGTTTGGTTCATAATTAAATACTTGCTCATCTCTAACAAAGGTGACAGAGATAATAAATATACATCCATTTAATATACTTCTAAATTCAAAATTACAAGTCAGGGTTTTTAAGGTAAAAGGTGACTGGATCTGAACTATGAAATCTCTAGGTGGGATATAACACCAAAAAAAAAAATATAACCACCATTAAAACTTAACGTTTATATATAAAGAGTTCAAAAAGAAAAAAGAAGCTCAATTTCCTAAAAATCCCAGCTGAATACCCATTCAGCTCTCCTTCCATGACCAGTTACTTCTAAAACGAAATATTCACTCCAGCTTTATATTCCAATCCGCGACAACTACAAACTTCATGACTGTGGCCATGGTTTCAGGATAAAGCTTCTTCTCAGTCACCCAGCAGTATAACTCGATTTGGATCAGGCACAAGTGGGTGCATGACTGTTCTGTTAAATTAGAAAGGACACACCAGTATGGAGTCTGAGCTAGCTTTACACAAGCAGAGATGAGTAATCTGGGTAAACACAAAGCCTGATAGTACAAAATCAGTAAGTCAAAAAATTTTAAACAAATTGAAACCAACAGAGTCATCTTAAGAGACAGGTAGTTTTCACCCAGCACTGAGCCTGAATTCATCACGAAGCATAACATCAAAGCTCGGCCTGTGAAATACTGGTCAAGAGTTTACTATTTACTTTAGCAGGTAGAAGATTCAGTTATTTCTCTGCCTTCTGGAGATCATAAACCATTTTTTTTAATGCATTCTGACACAGAAGTTCTTGCCACTGTCCTCAGTCACTTAATCTTATTTCTACATGAGGACTATTACTTACATTTAGGACCAGGACAGTCAAATAGTCTAATCATACAAGGGGACCAATTCACTCACATTTTAGAGATTTCACAACAGCTGATGATGTTGTTTACCAAACAAAATCATTCTTTAAATCCAATACTCACCAGACCTGCTGAATGAGGCTGTGAATGCATGGACCTCATGGATGACATACTGGTCTGGTGCATGTATCCATATCCTTGGGACTGGCTTTGTTGATATGCCCCAGGGAGAACAGGGGCTGCATGTTAAAGAAATACAGGCATATTATTGTAAGTTTAAAAAAAACTCCTTATCTAGCATCTTGTAGAAACTGTAGATTATTTGCGTTGTAAATAACAATTCCACATTATGAAACAGTTCAGAATGATTTCCATGTATAACTTAAGGGTTTCCATACGTTAAATCACACATAAATGTAACTAAAGCTGTAGCAACTTATACACAAACACTATCAAGGTTAGTTGGAAGGAAAAGCTTAATGTAGAAGTCTGACCATAAAATGGCATACAAAAACTTGAGACACCACTAACCCCATTTTGATACTGCCATAGATGATGCACGAAATATCCTGTTCCATAAACTGACATTTTATAAGGAAAGATTGATGAAAAAAGCTATATGTTAATACAGTTTTGAAATGTTTCAGTAGAAATTCTCTGTGATTACTTCCTAATTGATTGCAAACTAACTCTTATTTATTGGGCTCTAAATAAAAAAGGATTGTGATTCACAGGAAGAGACAGAAATGTAAAAAAGTGAGACCACGGTTGGGTTTCTTAGTTTATTCTGATTCCATCAACACCCTTAGCCAAACACAGAGGGATCAAAGGTTAATGAAATCTTTCCGAGTCCACCTCTTTCAGTATCTTCCTCTTACCACGCAATTGCTCCATCTATTCCACACATAATTTATTCATATTATTTTAACAATTACATTAACAATTCCATCGGCTAATCGTTAATATGTTGACTTTTTTGCACCAAGAGGTGTTGAAAGAGTTAATATAATCAACAGACTCCCTACCTCTATTGCTTAGAGTACCTCTTCTTTACTTCTTAGAAGTAAACCTTCTTTGTAAACCTTCCATATCTGTGCAAACATCCTATTTCAGCAACAGACTGAATCAGAATGTGCTAAAAATACATTTGATCAAAAATCTGTGAGAAATAGCACAGCATAGGTGACTACCCACTATTTTCCCAGACAGCCCAAGAGCATTTTGAAAGTAAAATTAAGAGACTGAAGTGCTTTTCAAAATCTAAGGATTAAAAGTTTAGTCACCACGTATCTGTGCATGTTTTGCAAGACTCTCGTGCACTCTGAGAATATAATGATTTCTGGCCTATATGGAGGTTATTAGCACATCTCCCACTGATATTTACCAGAATTTTACCAGTTCAACTGAAAATTCATTTAGCTACACTGAAAAGAAAATGTATTTCTGTTGATACTTCTTCAGGTGGTCCATTTAGCCAGTATTCTGTCTAAATCCTCTGACAAAAGCCGTCTTTTGCTTACAAGTGATGGAGCCCATGCAGCACATGAGTCAAAAATCTTCAAACATGATGTCATTCAGCAGTTCGATACTTTCTGAGATATATCTCATGGGCTTGGGCTTGCTAGGAAGTGAAGAACCACTTCTGGGGCAGCCATCACACACAGATTCCAAAAAGAGCAAAGCTAATAATGTAGGATTTAATGGGGTTCAGGATGTATGGAAGGACCTAGGACTTGTAAAATGAAAAGACACAGAAGAAGCAGGAAACAACCATACACACAAAAAAATATATACGTATATATAATTAGTACTCATATTTGCAGTAATAATACTCTGTCCTTTTCTGCTTCTTGAGTGATCAGGACAATAAATGCATGTCAAAAAGGAATACTGAGAAAATGTTTGCTGAACTATTTCGGAAAGAAAGGTCAACCTTGTGCTTTTAGGATGGAGTTTTACCTATCCTGCTTCCCCATATAACAATATAATTGATTTCAACAAAGTTTTTTGTTAAAACACCCATTTAGCTTTAGTTAGCATATTCAAATGCACTAAATATGTAATTACAATTTGGGGTGTTGTTTTTTGGTTTACTATACTTGTAAAGATAAGTAATGCTGTATATTTAACTAAGGTCTTTCTGATTTAGAAAACATGTTTCAAACTATTGTAATGAATAGATTGCTTTGTTAAGTGAGTGAAATTAAAGCAATACACAGTCAGATGCAATATTGGAACATGATGAATAATGGATGTTTCGGAAGTGCCAAGTTCATTCTAATGACATATGAGTACAAAGACATTTTTAAAGCAGTTTAATCATCAGAGAATTACTGCTTGTTAACATGTTCACAGGATTATCATGCATTAAGTGAATAGTCCTAAAGAGTTCATCAAATAATTTATGTTTCAGTGTTGTTACAAGCTATTTCTATGTGACCAGATGTAGCCCTTCACGCGAAAATACAGAAAAACATAATTTAATCAAAGGTTCTGTGATCAAGCCGGAATGAATATATTTTGCCTAATTTACCACCAGCATAAACTCAGGTCAGTTCAGAGAAGCCAACAGAGTCTCATCTCCTCATACCAGTAGCAAATTGGTTATGTGGGTTGAAAACTGAGCACAGCTTGAACTTTTTAACTTAACAGAAAGTAGTGTCTTAAGCCAATGCTGCCTGCTGATCAGCCAGCACCCTGCCTGCTCTGCAGTGACAAAGGGCTGGTAGATTCTCCCTCGTCCTTGGCAGGGGCAGACACCCTTTCTTCCTCCTAAGAGAAGTGAAGACGCTGGTAGAAACTGTTTACTCTTGATTCCTTCTCCCCAAAACAGATCTTTCTCAATTCCTACCAATGATCCCTTGTAAGTGTAAGGCAGCAAGCCTACTGATGGTCAGCTTCATTACAGCCTCCAAATCCACAGGCTTATTTTGGGGAGGATAACCCATACCCCCTGCACCTGCGACAACTGTCAGCAGCAGGTCCAAGACATGCTTTCCTCTTTTGCAATCAGCTTCTCGCAAGCTGAGAGAATTCTGTCAAACCGTCTCAGAGAACCTGTTTGCTAATTTACCTGCAATGATGGAAACCGTAAGCCCAGGGAAATAATGCATTTCTTCCAAAACAGGAGAAATTTTGGGGAGCATCAGTAGCTGAAGTATTACAAAAATATTCTATACAAATTAAAAGAAGGTATTTCTAGGATTAGCCTTGCTAATTATCTTCCAGTCCTTTATTTAGGTATCATATACATGAGCATATATATCAGCACATGTCAGTGTTGAAGACACTTGATTGAATAATTCCACCTTTTTGTTCCATTAAAATAATACTGTGGTAGGGCTGAAAAAAATCAATAGTTTTTAACATTTTTTTTTACAAAAATACTTAAGAACTCTCCAGATGGTTGTCTATTTGAAAGATAATTTAAGAATGGCATAAATAAGCAGAGCAGTGAAGAGACAACAGATCTGAGTTGTGTTCCTGGTGACATACAGATAACTCAAGGTGAGATTAAATGATGCAGAGAAAGAGTTTGACTGTTCTTCATCATCATCACCCATAGCTAACTGCAATCTTCTGGCTCAGACCAAAGTATAAAGTTCTATAACATCATTGACTATAGCAGCAGCAAAAGCAATGGTTTTAGTTAACCTAAGGGAACAATAAAACACAGTGGTGGAACATGAAATTCATTTAGCTGAAGCCAGATTTATTGGTGAGGAAGCTGAGGGCTGACCATTGCTCCCAGAAGTACAGGTGGATGTTTTTTCTTGTTGCATTAAGACTTTACCAGATGCATTGTGATGTATTAAAACTTACTTTTATTCTTGTCCCACTTACCAAGCAAGCCAGATATTCATTTTAAATTATCTACTTGAAGGAATTTATCTTATTTCTCTTGCTGTATCTTTAAAAGCTTCCCCAGAGAAAAGAGAGAAAAATGAATGAACATGAGGAAAGACAAACAGAAATAAAGCCTCCAAGAAAAAGAAGTTGGAAGAATGATAGCGAGTATCAACTTGCTGCAGCAGACATGGGGTCTGCAGAGATCAGGACATGCTTTGAGAAGGACTGGGAAAGAAAAATGTCAGATTCTGGAAACACGAAAGGAATAATTAAGAGAGTGTTGTATCACTACAAGGTAAAAAAAAAAAAGTTTATGCTGAAAGGAAAATCATTTTAAGGGCAGGTTCCAAGATACATTTTATCAAAACCATACTTAAACTCTTTTTCTTTCTTTTGTACAGCAGAACCTCAATAATCCACAGTAAAACCATGTATGCCCACTGCTAACTACTGCACTTCTGCCATTTACTGCAATACAAGCCATTTACTGGACCAGATGCAAAATAACGATCACTTCATTTACTCTTACAGACATCATGCAGTTTTAAGCATTTATTTCACTTCATATTTTGATGCTCTCTCAATTCATGGTTTCACTAGTAAGACTTCCGAGAACTCATAAAGAATATTGCAACATTGTGAAATAAAAAGGCCACCACCACCAGACAGCAGGAAGTAAAAAGAAAGATGGTGATTATAATGTGCTTAATTCTAGTGTCTGTAGAACAACAGAAATCAAGATGCAGTTTTTCTGAGGAGCACAAAAACTGTAATAGAGCCAGAATACAACATCATCATATGTTTTTGTGTTACTGACATTATGATTAGCTCCCCCAAAATAGATGAAGCTGCTTGTGGGAACCATGTTGCTCCACATATATTGAAGTCCTTCCCCTGTTTTGCCTTGCTGCTGCCTTATTTTCCACAGGTTGCAACATTTAGAGAGCAGCCCTCATGGTGTTGCTTTAGAAAGCCTCTCCCATAGCTTTCAGTTCCTTCTTTCTTTTGTCCTTTCCTTAGAAATTACTCAGCTATGTGCTGTGCAGCAGAAAACATTGTAAAAGTAGTGACGCACTCACATGTGGGGAAGTGTAGGTCTAGAGCACACTTCTGGGGTGCTCAAGTACACCCCACGTGTTGTTCATGGGAATGGGTCGCTGCCGGAACTGCACAACCCCCTTGACCACTTCCCAGTCCAAGTTACAAGTAGACATAATCAAGGAAATACAGCCTTAGGGTAAACTGTTGTTGCTGCACTGAAGCTGGTGGAAAATAACAACTGATACCTTTTTAAAGCCTTCTCAAGAAAGTGTCACAAAGGTAACTTTGGTTACAAACTCTGTCTCAATACTTTGGTCTTGTCTTATCTTTTCTATCACTTTCCCCAGACGTTGGCTGCTGCTCCCCAACATTAAAATATTTTAAGTGTTTTGGGTTACAATTTGTATTACTAATGACATCCTTGAACAAAGCAGCACATTATCATCACTTACTAAGATTGGCATATTTGAATACTATTAACAGTTTTCACCTTTTTCCTGAATCTAATTGAATTCAGTGTTTCTAATAACAAAATTACTTCCACAGTGTTTTGGTTTGGCCTAGATAAATGCCAGGTGCCCACCAAAACTGCTCTATCACTCCCCCTCCTCAGCTGGACAGGGGAGAGGAAATATGATGAAAGGCTCGAGGGTTGAGATAAAGACAGGGAGAGATCACTCACCAATTGCTGTCATGGACAAAACAGACTGAACTTGGGGAGAAAAGGGAGTTTAATTCATCACCAGTCAAATCAGAG
>Ga0181612_110713_pt1 | contig 10192 bp, 9 predicted proteins | sample HoacroProtozoa21_FD_119630 | JGI IMG/M metagenome (GOLD analysis project Ga0181612, IMG submission 119630) | Hoatzin crop microbial communities from Cojedes, Venezuel. Combined Assembly of Gp0051906, Gp0051904, Gp0051908 | reverse complement strand
CAGGTGAGAGGATGTTCTGCACAGCAAGTGTAGACAGGCAGACACATGACAACTCCGTCCAGCCAGTCCCTTGGAGCCATCACCGCTGGTGTGCAACAGTTTGTACCATTCCAGTTTGGGGGGCTTTGATGGGGGGCGGGGGGAGAACACACATAACAGAACTAAACTTTAAAACATTGGGAGCTGTAGAACAAGAACATAACTTGGTTTTATTCGGAAAAGAAGCATTTCAGTACATCAGGTATCATTGCGCTGACATGTATCAGAGATGCGATTTCAACAGACTGGTCACGCTGAACATTTGGAGAAAATAAAAGGATTGAAGCCATGGTTTATTTTATATGCAATTCATACAGGATTTTGCCTGCATATTGTACTCACACACAGTGACTTAACCAGATGTTTTTACTCTTCTTGGAAGCACAGAAATACTGAAGTTCAAGATAAAGGATATGTTTATACAGTACATATTTTCTAGGAGCAGATAAGTACAGTAATCTGGTATGTTAAAAATAAAAATCTTTCTGTATAAATGGAGGCAACCACTTGCACATGAACCCAGTTAAAGGGAATGTACTGGAAAGAAAACTGGTTGCATTTTATATCGATTTTGCTAATACATGGGCTATACATGTATGATATTTCTTTTAGTGTTTTGCTTTGCATATTATTTGGATTTATCTTTCTCTCAAAATCTGTACTTTTTAAGAAAACAAAATAACTTTGTAGAGCTTGAGAAGTTTTTTCAGATAAATACAGACTATGCTATAAATGAAAAGCATGCAAATAGCATCATTTCACATCACAAAATGTGCTAATTTGCTAAACTTTCCTGCATATAAAATACACAGAGTGACTGTAATCCAATTTGGCAATGACATTTGCAGCATCACTGAGGTGTTGTTTCAAAAGGTAAAAAACACTTTGGGAGCCTAAAAGGGGAGGGGGGGGGAAGAGTTGTATCGCTTTTCTGTGCAGATTAAATGATTCTGTTTTAGAATGGTATTCTTAAATCACTGTTGCTCTCTAGTGCCACCATTGGTAAGTAATAAACTTGTGCTTTCAAACCCTTCTCAAACATATCCCATACAGAACAGCAGCAAAACACTTTTACATTCCAGCCTGAAAACTTGTTATAAAATAGATGAATTTACCAAAAGGCTGAAGGTGGGGATAGTGTTGAGGTTTTAAATTAGACTAATAATAAATTAATATGTAATGATTCAGGTGTTCTACCTCTAATCATTGTTTTACCATAAAGAAAAAGATGCATTTTAGCTAATATACAAGTTGAAATGTACAAATTAAGTTTATTAATTATGCAAATAAAATTTTTGTTTAACCTAACAAGATGGAGGAAGATGTCTTAAAAAAATGAATCAAGCACAAAACATGACTAGCTAATTCAGACATGAAAAATTAATTCCAGGACATTAAATATTCTTGCTTTGGTTTTATAATATACTTAAATTTTTGTAGCTCTACGTAAAATTTTAAGTGTATGCTGTGAGTTGGCATGTCTTTCTACCCGCTTGACCATTTTGAAGGAAAACAGAAAAGGCAAATCAGAAGCACTTTTAAAACAAATATAAAACACTGCTTGTTTTATCAATTTCATAATATTTAATTTCTGCATGTATTTGTTAAACAAAGATCTTTAGTCTGGGAGAAAATTAGGTCTTTTTTCTTTTCTGCATTTATTTGTTAAACAAAGATCTTTAGTCTGGGAGAAAATTAAGTCTTGGTTTGTTATGGATCCTTTTGAAATAGCAAAGAATTGTACAGTAAAATTCATTGGCAACCTCTAGTTTAAAAGAACTGGAAGAATTAAAGTATGCATTTTAATAGATTTTCTATTAACAACTATCAAGCAAGTTTTGCTGGGAGTAAAAGTTGTAAGCGGAAAGATTGTGCGGTCTTTCTAACAACTGTACACAAGGAGAAATCATCAAAGAATCAGCAAATAGCTTTATATCTTGATCTGAGGCAAATTTGTTTTGCCTTCAATTAATTCACTGGATACTACTAGTGACTAGAGAGTTATCTCCACTTGATTCTTATTTAAATACTGATATTCCTTGAAATTGTAGTTGATTTGCTAAAAAGGCTTAACATTTTTGTGTGCTGTATCTGGTTAATTCATTGAGTCAGTAAAGGGCTCGAGAATATTTTAGAATACTCGTAACAAGAAAAAAATCTTGTGATTGCCAATATTGTATTTACAGAAATCTCTATTACAGATCTGACTTTAAATATTGGTAGCTTGGAAACCAAGTTGAGAATTACATTCTCTTCAACTGTGATCAGGACTTTTTTATTTAAGAACAGGTTGTTATTTTTAGATACTGTTTTGCAGTGCAGCGTAGAATGCAGTACAGAAGTACAGTAGCATTAGTCAGGAAAGTTTCATTCCTAACTGTGGCATTTCCTGTCTTTTTGTAGGTTTAAACCTGACCCTTAATATTATTTCAATTAGGATTTTTTTTTTAAATAAAGTACAGTTCAGAGAGCAAAGCCTTTTGCAAGTAAGACTAAAGTTATGCTCTTGAGTAAAATTTATTATTTAAAAAAAACCTGCCACACTAAGATGTAGGGGGTTTTATTTTCCAATTTGCTTAACACATTTTGATTAAGAGATTATAATAGTTGAATACTGTGTTTAGGAGATTGGAATTTTTGTGCAAGTATTTTTCTGTTTTGGTTATAATATTTTCCATATAGCAATGATAGTTGGGTGGTCTGCAGAAATGTCGGTGGACACACAGTGATAGTACAGGGAGGAGGGCAAGGAGCGTGGGGGGAGCATAGCAGTGTCTTTTAGTCTTCTGAATACACAGATGCATTAAATAGCCCTGGTAACAGTAATACAGAAGACAACATGCAATTTAATGACAAGGCAGAAAAATGTCAAATGAAATGGGGTTTTATTTTTTAGTAAATATTTTTTTTCCAAATTTGGATGCTTATTTGATCTATTTTTATTTCTGTAAAGTGACTTTCCCCAACCTTCTTTGCCTTTTTTGTTTTTTTTTAACATTAAAGGAATATGTAGAAAAGATTTGAAATATTTTCTTCCTATTCCCTATTTAATTTTGTTGGTTATTCTCCTTAAAGCTGAAAGAAGGTCCATTATGTTGAAACACTCACCTATTTAAGTGTTCGTACAGGCTTTAATTTTTTTTCCTTTTTTTGTGCATTTTATGGTAATATGAACTGTATCATTTAGTTCATACAACAGGCTTAAGCATTGGTATTATCCTGGTTTCACAGAAATCTCACTATTATTTATATGCATTGGATCCTGATAATTTTTTTAGTCATTACAAAAAGCGAGGTATAAGGTTGTTTTTTTCCTCGTGAGGTATTTGTATACAACTATCTTGTGTTTGTTGACATGCAGATGTAAAACCTCTTGTTTTATAACTAGTGAAATCTCTTCTGTATGATTATGATCGACTAGAACTTGTTTCAACTAAACAAGCACTGTTTTAAGAACCGCAGTATCACTTAATTCACTTTGAGAATGTTTTGGTTACTGAGCCGAAGTAGATACACTTCCTTATTCATTCCTAACAATACAGGCTTTCTTTCCGTATCTGTTGCTTTGCACGCTGCATTTCCCCCCCCCCCCCCCCCCCCCTTTCCAAGCCCCATGCCAAGGGAGCCTCTGAGATCTCAGCCTTACAGACTAAAAATGTAACTTTGAAGAGTCATGAGTGTATGGGAGGGGAATCACTTCCTAAATCCAGAAGGGTCATTTAAAATAAAGATTAATGCAAATAGTGCACTAGAGATAAGAGAAACACTAGTTCCGTATGTTTACATCGTCCTTGCTTATTTAGCAAAAGTTAACGCAGGCTATTCAACAGTATTTTCACTAAGAGCCTATTATGAACTGGGCAACAATACTTCCCATCTTAATTTCTAGATCAAAATTATAAAAAAATAAAAGTAGCTATGCAGGTAAGCTTTAGATAGAAAAAATATTTGCAAACGATCATATTCCCCTTGAAAGCATACTTGAGCAAGTTTCTTAACAATATTTGAAAACATTTTTCTACCATTTAAACAAGATCTAAGTCATAAAACTTTTCAGATTTGCTATGCCTAAAACAGCAATCATACTTAAAGAGAGACTGGGAAATATTAATACAAGTTTGAATCTGGTTCCATTCCTTTATTTTCTTCCTGTCTCTTCAGATTTTCTATTAATAACTACATTTGACTGTGTGTTGTAACTCCACTTTAAAGCAGAATGAGAACAAAAATTCTGTCTACTCATACTATAATGGATTCAAACCCACAAATTTAATCCTAATCCGAAAAATAATCTTCTGCGAAATAAAGGAAGAGAGGGTGGATAATCTACAAATTTATATACATTAAAAAAGAATTCTTTTAGTCAGGATACGTAAGCTTTGATGGGAGGCTAAGGGAAGTGACAGTGCTAGTTCTTGCTTCGCAGGCTTTAAGACAGCCCGTATAGTCACAGTCACACTAATGCTACGCAACCTTCTCTCCCCAGTAGGACTTCTATTGATTATTGAAGGAGCAATGAAAAAGGTAATAATAATATACATATTTAAAAAAGAATTGTACAGCATCAAGGCTGTCTAAAATCTAACACGCATTCTGCAAAATTGATGGGTTATAATACTAATGGCTGCATATTTATGCTAATTCTTTTTATAGTATAGCTATTCAAAGCCTTCCTGGCAATAAATGAGCGCCATATAGATGGGATTTTTTTTTTCCAGTTGCAGTAGTTTCTTCCTAGTGTTAACTTTAGGGGAGCTGACTCTGGAGTTCAGCTGGTATCAAATTGCAGCCCAGACTTTTTGTATTATTTTGTCCGTGGGGATTTCATTCAGCCTGAGGGTTTTTTTCCCCTACCAGGACAGCTGGAAATTCACCAAAGCAAACTTCTGCATTCGTTTACAAATTCCATTTTTATCAGTGGGATTCAGGATAAAATAACTTATCATTTTGAATGTTAAAAGAAATATCAACGATTCAAAGTACGCATGAGAGCGGCAACAATCAATCGATGCTGATCACTTACAGGCAATGGCCAGCCAGGTATCGGGATGGAAAGCTGTTTGTTCTGGTTTATTTATTTATTGGGGTTTTTTTCCATCTCATCCTGAACTTTCAAAGGTAATTTTTCCTGACAATCAAGTATTTTGTATTCTACGCAGCAGAAGCCTAACATGGAGTAGTCATAGATTTCCTATGGTTTCCCTCCCAGTTTCCATTAGCACATATAGCATAGGTTACTTGCAAAGAAGTTTCAGCTGCATATAAAAATCTAAGTACTGTTCTCCCCAAAGTGATATAATATATTTTACAACAATTTAAAACAATATTCATGCATTCTTTTCTATTATTTTATTACTTTAAAATAAAATAATTTCTTAAAATTGATCTTCAGATCATAGATCACAACAGGAGCTATTCAGAATACATACTTCTAGCAAGCCTTTTCTGTGTTTAAAAAAAATTATATACTTCTTAAATATTTATATTGATTGCTACAAGTAAAAAAAAATATTAAATTTACCTTTTTAGTTTGTGGGGAAAAAAATGCTTTATTTTAAATTAAAAAAAAATAAAAGAAAAAAGACATGACCGACTTTAACTCTACTCTTGTACACTTCTCTAGGTCGTTCACCTCTAGGCAATATACCTCTCTCATTTCTTGCATAGGTTTTAGTAACCATCAGAGCTCCATCTTTCTTGCAGTGATGACTGGAGGAAGGGGGGAGGGGAGTCACCTAGGTTCGCCAGGTCATAGGCCAGGTGTTCTTCCAAAGTAGGCCTTACCAGAATGTCTTCCCCGCTTTATTCTGAAGTCCTCCTTTTTCACAGTGTCCCTTAGCGTTTCTTATTCCCTAGTGTGCAAAACCTGTGAAGAAAAATACTGTATATGAGATCTGAAAGGAGCAATAACTGTCTTCTCCTTGGCAATAGCGACTTGCGTCCCCAATAGTCCATGCCGCTGCTTTCCCTTGCCCAGTCTAACCAATGTGCAGACTACTGTACAACAGCATTGTCCTGAACAGGTAGTCTGAACACTGGGGCGACGGAGCAGGATCTCCGGACGTGTCTATTTATTTATTTTAAATCCTCTTTTAGTCTCGGGGAAAAACTGCCTTCCTGCATCACGGGTTGTGCTCGGCTCTCCCTCACACTCTGCAGCACTCACTGAAACACACTGAAGTGCTGTGATTTCCAGTCTTGACGTGGCACATTTGCAGCAGGCTGGGGATCTGGCAATGAATTTAGGACCAGGAAAAGGGGGAGGGCTGGGCCTGAGAGTCCATATATGGGATGATGTCACCCTGGGGAGGTTTGGGTATGCACTGTGCCGCTGGTGAGACCGCTAGAATTGCCTGCTCTCAGACATGGGTCTGTGTATAAAATGGTACCAGATGTTTTAGTGTAATGTTAAGCAGTCATTTCATCTTCGGGCCAGATTTTTTTCTTCAACTGGGCAGGAAGTGGGCCCCAGTATGGAAAAGCTGTAAAAAGTCAAGATGTACAGTTTCGCTGCAGCCAACGGAGAGCGAGTTAATGTAGACGCAGAATTTGCTGTTTTGTGAAAGCTGAAAAACCAAAATTATAAAAAGGATTCTGCCCGGGACGCGAGTGCAATAAGCCGGTGCTTATTTTCTTTCTTTTTAATGACTCTAGTTGTGCTTTTCTATTTTGGCATTTCAGACCAAGAAAAGGGCAAATAGGTTCATTTTTTCTTGGAACTGTCAGCGGCATGCAGGCTGCTGAGACTTGAACAGTAATTAGAGTTACTTCCTGAAAGTGAAGCCCCCATGAAAAGTCTGGAGAAATGTTCTTTGTCATAGCCTCTACATGAGTAATTAGTTCCACATGTGGCCTTCCTATTTCCCTTCAGCTATTTTGGCTGGCTGGCTGAATACTTTGCTATAGCTCAAGACTTAAAGAAGCTTTAAAGTTTTCATTTCAAGCATCCACTGTGAAAATAGCTATTTCTGGTGTCATAATAAATTGCTTCTGGTAGATCAGTGCTATTAGGCCTGGCATTGTTTTTCACTGGTAACCCTGCTGGTCCCATTTTTCTTTTAATGGTACTTGGTGGAATTATCCTGCTAAATTTTATCTTTGATGTTTACCAGATCTGTTGAATTTTGCCAAGTATGACTTTAGCGTAGATTTTAAGATATTCTCCCCACAGGCAGCTATCCTTGTTCTCCTGTAAACTTTTTTTCTTTGTTACTCGTGCTGTTGAATCTGAGTGTTGTACCTGGTTGTTAGTTTCAATCTACCTTAGCCAGTGGTCGAAAACAACAGCTAACATATCAAGTTAGTTCTTCTGAAGTCAAACCTGGAGGTGATTTTTGGATAGATCTGTATAGGCACTGTACGGAATTGTCGCGGGTAGCTGCTTTTCTGCCTAGAAGCCTGAGGCAAATGTCAGTATTGGGAGTACATTCTGAAAGGGGGATCTCCACCAACTTCTTGGGCAGGAATGTATGTAAATCGAAATGTGTGGTGTGAGCTCTGGTGTCCTAAATAACTTCTGCATGATTCGGTTCTTCCTAGGCAATGGCAGATTCTGAGAGTGCCACGGCTCCTAGAGGCACGCACAGGGCAGGCTGCAGAACTCTTAACTTGAGGGAGAATGAATGCAAGAAATTTGGAACGCCAGGGAAGGTGGAATCAGAATCTCAGGCCAATGAAAATGAAAAGTGACCTTCAGGCTGCTTTGTGATGGTGGCAGGCCAAGCGCTGTGTGTCTGCTTCAGATTGTGCATCCGATTCTACCGTTTGGACTCACAGTAGGCTAGGATGTGTCCAAGCAGTGCTGGAGTTTGGTGCGGTTTTTTAATTAGCACAGGTAGTGGTTTGGAGAAGCTATAGAAAGCGGTCCAACGTGCAGAGTGTTTGGCTTTCTTGGAAACAGCAGCACCACATCAGTGTGTAAGAGGGTGAGTTGTTGGGCAAGAGCTTTCAGAGATAAAGCTGTTATAGTGGAGAAAGACTACACCATTGATAAACCGGGAGGGCTCCTTGTCTGAGTGTCACTGCATGTGTAGGAGCTGGCTTTTTTATTATATTCCCACTTGGCACTTGCCTTGTGGAAGAAGAATATGATTTTGGAAAGATTGAGTAGTGAGAGATTTTTGTGAGTGGGACCCTCAGTATAACAGGTCAGATTTTCCCCAGTGAGGAACCATTGGAGATTATTTGCTGCACGTGCCACCAAGAGCAAGAAATTATGTTGTCAAGAAAAGACAGTGTTCCAGGGATCTTCTTTCCATACTAGCAGAAAGGGAGGTAGGCTGAATAAAACAGGAGGCAACATGTTAATGAGCCAAGCAGGCTTAGGGGCTGAGGGAAGTGAAGTTTTGAATCTTTCTGCCGAGTGCAGCAGCGTTAGTCTATGGATTTTTCCCGAGACGGTTAAAATAGAACCAGAACAGCTCACCACATTGTGGCCTGGAAATTCCTTCTCTAAGTTTTGTTTCCTGGCAAAAGCAAAGTTTTAGAGGAATGGAGTACAAGAACAGGGGTTTTGGGTTGTTCTGGGTGCCCAGAAAGATGCTTTAGCCTTGTCAGGGAGACCCTCTAGTATAGTGCAAAACTATTCAGACCTCTTATGCACATTTTCTTTCCTTCCTAAGAGCTGCTCAGCTAGTTACACGCATCTGTGTTAGACATTTAGACCCAATCTCTCCTTTTCCACTTGATTTCTGTTTGGAAAGGAATGGGCCCAAAAAGCAATTGAGATTTCCATTCCTTCTGACACCAAGTTCACACTATACTTGAAATACTTGAATTCTTCCACTAAATAGCTCCCTGGCTATACTGTGGGATTTAAAACTGCTTCCGATCAACTTCCGAGGCTCTCTGTTAACTGTAGTTTATCAAATGACAGGCTGCTTTCACATTTGCAGTAATCTTGACTCAGAGAGTCCATATTAATAATAAATTGTTACCCAGAGCTTATCCTAAGTGCCTTCCAAAGGTGGTGATAAACTTTCATTTTTCATGAGTTTATCATCATGTTGACGTTTCTGTCATGCCTATGAACTCAGCCCAATGATTAAATTATTTTCCACAAGCCTAAAAAATTCTTTGATTTTTAACTTGGAGGAAACTAAGGATTTTGAGAAGTCCAGTTTATTCACTGATGCTTATTTGGAGGGCTACCGTGAAAAAGAAAATAGCTGTATTTCTGCTTGATTGTTTTCTTTTCCTGGCAGACGGTGATGTAGTGCCAGGCCACTCTTCATGCTAAATGGAATGGGCATTTTTGAAATGGTCATGAAGTGTGTAGGTAGCACAGGAGCTATATGCTTCTTGTTGTTTACAAAGCATTCTAGGCTGCGTTTACACTAGTGAAGGTGGCTGAATTGTTACCAATCTGCATTTTTACATTAAAAAAGTTATTGTAGGAAGTGTCCGGACAGTTGTAAATTTCGTATCTCTGTCTTTTCAAAAGCTCTAGATACGATCCAAGGAACTACAGAACAGTAAGTGGGATGTCTGCAGTCGATAAATGAGTTGAAATAATGGCAGATAATTGAACACAGTTATTTTTGAAATTCTGCAACATAAAGTTGTCCGCCATGATTTGTTCTAGGTGTTTTTGCACATCCAGTGGTACAGGTTAACCCTTTTCAGCATTCAAGAAGCTAAATCATGATTTAAGAGGATTAGAAACAGGTAGGCATAGGATATAGGGAACAGTACAGATATTCTGTCATTGCCATCATAGCAAAAGACCCATGCGAAACTACCTCTAGGGTCTGATTTTGTAGCTGGGTGAACAAAATGAGTGCAGAATTTAATGCAATGAGAGTGAACAAATGAAAAGGAGTAGTCTCAATTTGCAGAAAATCCCCTGAGTTACACAGTGAAATGATGTTCAGTTTTATCCAGAATGCTTGGGGTATGGATCCAAGAAGATGGGGATAATGTGGGGAGAGGAGGTGAGGGTGGAGGGAGCATCAACGTAGGAGGCAAGAGTATCTGATACTTGCTTCTGCAGGGTTTGTCACCTTTCTGTTAATCAACGAGTATCACTGGTGTTTGGGCAAGGTCGCATGCAGTCTTGCAGTCCTGCTGTTTCTTGGTCCTCTGCTGCAATCTGGCCCACTAATTTTTTACTGTTTTTTTTTTTTTTGTCTTTAAATGGTTGCCCCTTAGAAAT
>Ga0181612_130916_pt1 | contig 10193 bp, 14 predicted proteins | sample HoacroProtozoa21_FD_119630 | JGI IMG/M metagenome (GOLD analysis project Ga0181612, IMG submission 119630) | Hoatzin crop microbial communities from Cojedes, Venezuel. Combined Assembly of Gp0051906, Gp0051904, Gp0051908 | reverse complement strand
TATTTAGCTGATGAGCAGGTGTGTGCAGGAGCTGGGAGGGAGCACAGCCAGACAGAGAGCCGAGCTGGCCACTGGAAATATTCCATACCACAGACATCACGCTCAGTTTATGAAGGGTGGTTGGCCGGGGGGCAGGAGGCTACTTGCTCTGCACTTTTCCATGAGTTCAAATCCTCTCTGTTCGAGAGTCTGAACTTTTTTGGGAAATTCATGAATTCAGCGTTCTGCAGTTGTTGCTCAGGGACTGGCAGCAAATCAGTTGTCATGTGGTGAGAAAAATGGTATTTTATATAGTTTGGTTTGCATATGCATTATTATCATTGCTATTATCAGTAGTAGTACTAGTATTTACTTAGTTGTCATATTAAACTGTCTTTATCTCAACCCACAAGTTTCCCCTGTTGTCCATTTTGCCTCCCCATCCTGCTGGGGAGGACAGGGAGGGGTGAGCGAGCAGCTGTCTAGTGCTTAGCTGCCGGTTAAACTACGACACCCTTGATCCCAAGGAAACTGCCCCTCACATCCTTATCGCAAACTCCAGGACATCACAACAAGACGAAAGGTGTGGATCCCACCAGGGTAAGCGCAAGGGGTCAGAGATCCCAGCCACCACCCTCCTGCCCAAAGCGGCACCCAAGGTGGTGGCTGAGAGTAAAGAAGACAAGAGGCAGAGAAGTTCCCCAGGTTCCTACACATCCTCCACCACGTCCCACCTCCCACCATCCTTCCCAAGCTCTGTAGCACAGCCTTCCTTCTCCTCCGAATGGCTGGGAACAGCTTTGGCCATGATCTGGTTTCCTGAGCTGTCTTCCATCACTCCAGCAGGTCCTTAGAAAAATGAACGTTAAAGAGGAGGGGGAGAAACCTCCGCAGTTCAAACATCTTTAGCTTTGACAAATAAGGCGTCTGGCTGTGAAAGGCGAAAGGAAATTAATTTGGAATCACATTTTAAACACTGCCATAGAGGCAAAGTATCTACTCTCTAATATTTCTCCCCCCAAGCAAAAAATGAATTTCCCTGATATTTATAGAAAGATTATTAGGGCCTCAAGGAGTGATTTATATCATCTCATCCCTGTGATGGAGAATGAAAAATTGCTGGGGCGACAGCCACTGGAATCATGCTTTTGTCCGCCTGACAATTAAAACGGCTAATTTCCAACTCCGACAGATCCGCTGGGGTTATAAATCATTCTGGAAAGGCACTTTTCACTGTGAAAAATGAACTCTGCCCCAATCAAGCATGAGAAGTTTAGATCAGAGATTTGCATCTGTTTACTTTCCTGTGTAAATATACCTCCTCCGGCTCCGGATTGCAGGAGGGGAATACAGGGAAGGGGTGCTTGGCCCTTCTGAACCAACCCCCCAGCTTGCAGCTCCTTGCAGTCGTGGGGCTGGGACCTAGCCGTTGAGGCAGCCAGCATCGGTGCCCCCCCCAGAGCAGCACGCCTCTGCACCCACTCTTCAACTTGAGAGCAGACGACCCTTTCTGAATTATCAGACCTATCCCAGGATGACTTTCCAATCAGTGGTCGCAGACAGGAGTTTTGGATAGAAGTGTTTATTCTGCCCGTCCTTCCCACTCTGTGTAGCTGGGGACCCGCCGGGGCCGGCACAGGGTCCCAGCAGCACCTGGATCTGTTCCAGTCCGGCGCTGGACGTCCTAACCTTGCATCAAAGTCTCCCTAAGACAAACGCTCCACTTGACGTTTCCACCAAACTCAAACAAAAGCCCCGCACTCTCATTTGCAGAGGCGGCACGCTGCTCCCCTAAATACCTCCCACAAAGAAACCGAGAGCAAACAAATCCGCGCGGAGGGCTCTCACGGGGACCCCCGAGCACCGTGCTCTGTACACACACACCCCCGTGCCTGGCGCACGGCTGCTGCTGGTCACCGTGCCTCCTTATCGCAGTTTGTACAGTCTGCAGCTCGTGGTCTGCCCACCGGCACAGAGGGCCCCCGGGAAGGCTCTCCGCACCCCCGGACGGCAGGGCTCTGTGGCAGCCCCGGGGAGGGCTGACGGATGGACGCGATAACCTTGTTTCGTAAAGGCTCGGTGTTTTAGTTTTTGTTTTCCTCACTTTCAAACCCCCTGGCAGAGGGAAGTGAGCGGTGAGGCATTCTGGAGAGGCCAAGCTGTGCCTTGCTGGAGTGCACCAGTAGACATCTCAGCATCAGCCAGAGGTGCTGTGGGCACCAGGCTGGGACCTCTGGGCCACGCGCTCTGTGGTAGGGAAAGATGGAGCCAGGGCAGCCCCTGTCCTGATGACAGACTCCATGGCAAAGCCAGTCCCCATCCCAAAGCCTGTGCACCAGGACCTGACACAGCCAGGCTCACAGCATCTCCCAGGGAGCCTGCCAGTGGTGCCAGTGACACATTTTGTAAGCATGAAGCTGGCCAACAAAGGCTTGGGTAGCCCTTGGCCTCCACAGAAGTGACCCTTCCAAGTTTTTGTGAGCAACCTCCCATCCTCAGCCCTTCCCCAAAGAAGCAAGAGCCCCTTGCAGCCATCCCTCCCCTTGCAGGCACCGCTAGCAAGCAGCAGGGACTCACCCGTGCAGGAATCCCGCTGCTCTTCGTAGCCAGCACTGCACACGCACTTCCCGATGGGCACCAGCCACTCTCCCTCGGCACTGCAGTACATTTTGGGGGTGTCCCTCTCCTCCGAATGTCCTACGCACTCTCCTCGCACTTCCACCAGGGAGGACGAGTCTGCCCCAGTCACAGCCTCGGAGAAGGACGCCAAGTTCCTCACCATGGCCGGGCACTTCTTGTAGTACACTCGCACCGAAACGATGGCGATGCAGGCACCTATGTCCTGGAAGGCCAAGTAGAAACCCCTCTTGCTCAATGGCCCCACGCCCCGCACCTCCGTGTTCAGCTTCAGGCGCCTCACCCCCAAGTCCACGTTGGTGAAGCTCTCATCAGCTGCAATGGTGTCAATCTTCATAAACTGGCTCTCCCGGGTGCTGGTGCCCAGGTCCCGGTCGGACTCCATGTAGTAGAGGTTGAAAGTCTCCTTGCAGGTGCCCAGCACGCCCGGCATGCTGTTACAGTCCCGCAGCGTGAATTTAATCTCTGCATAGACCCGCCGCGCACCGTCCCGTTGGACCCAGTTGGTCCGCAGCCAGTTGTTCTGGTTGGGAGTCATGACATTACAGACCTGGTAGGTGTGGATGGGGCTGAAAAACTCATCCATTTCATTGATTGAATCCCACTGCGGGACAGACACAGAACAGGTCATTCCAGATGTCCCCAGGCACCGGGAGAGCACGAGGCATGCAGGAGTCTGTGCCATCACCCACCCCGGGATGAACTCCCTCTGCTCCTGCAGCTGCATCTGGACGAGAGATCACTGCTGCCATGGGCCCAAGGAAAATGAGGATGAACAGACTTTACCCAGCACTAATTTGGGCAGTAACTGTCACAGCCCACCTTGATGTAGAGCTGGGTGAAGTGCACCCCTGTTCCCAGACGGGAATGCTCGCACGAGTCTGATGGGATGGCAGAAACTGATGGCAGTGTGTGTTTGGGAGGGCTCCAACCCCCCCAGACCATGTCTGCAAGTCCCTTGGTGCTCAGCCTGCCATTTGCAGCAGCAGCAGGAAGGCTCTTGCGTGGTGCTCACCTGGGTGTCCTCTGGCTCATGCGAGCTCCATGCACAAACAGAACAGATGGAGAATGAGTTTCGGGGTGCACACCACAGGGTGATGGGGAAGCATGCAGTGAACATGGGACTTCCAGGAAGAAACGAGGGTCCATGGGAGCTCAAAGCCCCCTTCTTCCCAGGCAAGGTGAGGCCAGTGTGGTTCCTCGGTTTGAGCCCACAGTGCTCAGCCCATTTGAGAGGCTGGACTGGGGGCTGGCCCTGGGAACCCAGGGGCTGACAGCTTGATAGCTCTGGGGTTACAACTCAGTGTAGCAGTGGCAGCAGGGTGAGCTTGAGGAGGAGATGCCGTGCAAAAGCAAGTTGCAGCAAGCGGGATTGCAGTGGATGGGTGGTCTGGGTGAGTTTAGAGGGACAGGGACATTTTTGTCATTCAAGGGAGGGATGCTAAGTGATTTTGACTGATGAGAAATGAGAAGTAGTAAGATTTTGGATACAAATGAGCTCCATAGCTGAGGGACAAGTTAATTTAGTTGTTGGGGGCTACAGGACACTTCTGGGGTCTCACTCTTGCCTCATGTGCCTCTCTCTCCACCCTCTCCAACTCCACCAACCTCTCACCAGGAACCACAGACCTTCCCTTCTCTGGGGGCTTCCCACCACCTATTCAGCTGACATCCCTGTCCAAAGCAGGCACCCCAATCACATCCCTCATGGACAGGTCTGTGACCTTTGAATACTTCTTATGGGAGCAGCAGGAGGAGGAAGAGGAGCAAAGGAGGACTTCAACCCTTAAGCAACAGGCTTTGAAGACACCTGAGTCCCACCACCGTGCCCAAGCCCAGTGGTGAGGGGCGGCCCTGGACGCAGCCCTGCAGAAGCTGGGGCAGGGGCTGGCACCCCTGCAGCACTTGCTGCTCGGCCAACCAAACTGTCTCTCTCCACAGCCTCAGCACCCCCCTGCCTGCACCTTCCCGGGGCTGCCGGCTCTGCCTGCACCGACGAAGGCAGCTGACAGGCAGCAGCCCCCACCTCGGCACTGTGCGTGCCCTGCCTGCCTGTGTGCAGTTTGGGGGGCTGGGGGGCCCGAGGAAAGCTCCAGCAGTGCTGCACAGAGCAGGAAAAAAAATCTTTTAAGCAGCATTGCTAGTAGACTAAAACAAATCTTCAGGCTTGCTCTTGCAAAATTGGTGTTTTCTTATGCGAGTGGTGATCCGTGTTTCATCACAGACTCAGAACCAACAGCAGGCCAGAGAGAAGGAGCCTGATGCTCAGCTCAGAGGGGGTGAGCCTGAAGACTTCACCCACTTTCACCATGGGACCTGACGAGGGTGCGGATCTGCTGGGACAGGCACTTGACAGCCTCGTTACATGGCCACCAGCACTGCAGGGACAGGTCACGGCTAGCGGAGGGCATCACACCTCCAGAGCATGAGAGATATTGGAAAGAGAACATCAGTGATATCGGTGAGGCAGCCTGCTCCGTGCTCCCCTCTCGGATGGGAAAGCCCTTCCTCATTGAACCCCCTTCTGCAGCTCCTGGAGAGGAGGAGATGCTGTGCCTGCTGCGAGTGCTAGGGTGATCAGAGCAGTCATTTTGGTGATGTACATCTTCAGAACTCCCCCAGCATCTTGCATTTAGGAGAATACTCTGCCTCTCAGTACTAAAGAGCTTAAGGCAACCTGGAAAAGGCAGCAGCTCAGGTGCAAACTTCGACAAAAGCTCATTCAGAGGGGAATATCACTGGCAAAGGGTGTGAAAGTCAAACCACTGCCAGGAGAGAAAAATATTTCTGCTTCTTTTAAAAAAGTTGTCTTCTGAATTCCAGAAACACCCAAGTTCATCCTAGGATCACTGCAGACCTGCTCTGCACCCCAGCACACAGGTAAACAACACGGAAACGTCCCAGGCTACCTGAGTGCTTTGCCGGAGGGGTGAGCGGCAGCACCCCTCTTATTACTTATTACTCCTTATCCGCTTCCCCAGCTGCAGAGATGGGCCCGTAGGAAGTGCTGTGACACCCAGGACGGGCTCCTGCCACTTAGGCAGGAGGTCCGGGGTGCCCTGAAGCGTGTGGAGCGACAGGCATGGCACGGCTCCCCACTCACCCCCCGCTCCCGCATCAACGTGTGCACGCACTGCGGCGCTGCGGAGGGTGTGGGAGCCGTTGTCGAAATTAATCGAGCACAAATTAACACAACAGCTGTTTCCTGTCTTTTCCCTGCTGAGCTCCCAGGGGGAAGCGAGGCAGAGCTGTGCATGGGAGGAGACACGCGGGGCGAGGGCAGAGCTGAGGGTGGCGAGCAGGGATGCTCCCCGCAAGGCACAGCCAGCTCCCCTCTGCAACCCTGTGAAGCTTGGGGCTCCCCAGGAGTGTCCGGCAAGGGAGCTGGGCTTGTTCAGCCTGGAGAAGAGAAGGCTGCGAGGGGACCTTAGAAATGCTGTGACTCTGTGTACCAGACCCCAGCAGCTACACGTAATAGTCCATATTTGTTGTTTCTTCTGCAATTGCACTCTCTGTTCTCAGTTTCAGCCTCCTCCCTCCAGCCTATTAACAGGGAAACATCAGGATCTAAAGCCTTGATTCGAAAATGGAATGCAATGATTTATTCCCAGAGGGGAAGCGCCCTGTTGACACTGCACGCACCGTGTGGACACCCTTTAAAAATCCTCTGTCATCCCAAAAAGCAGCTCTGGTAGAAGCAGGAGGCTGAACCCCAAGCGACTGGGCCTGAAAGGGCTTTTCAGGATGGTTTTTTTTTTTAACTGTCATCTATTATTGTCTTTTTTTAACTATGTTGGTGATAGAAACCTGGGCGGACTGAAGAAATGGAAGGGTTAAACATAAAAGAGGTGCTTTTTTCAGTCTGTAGATCCAAAATCAACAGAGAAAGACTTGTGTCCTTCAAGAGCTGTGAAGCAGGACCACGGCTCTCACAGTTTGCTTCTCCAAAGGATGGACTCGTGCCATTTGTGTTGCCTTTGCTCGGGATCTCAGCGGCCTTTCCAAAAACAAGATCTGAAACCAACCCAAGTCTCTCATCTGCAAAACACAGCTGTGGGTTTTACAGCTCCGGCTGGAGGCTTCTAAGCAGACGATCCTCAGTTCGGCAGCAAACAGCTTTGGAAAAACAAGCAGCGGGGCCGCTTCGCGCTCCGGCGTGGCTCAGTGTGAAAGGACGGGGAAAAACCCTGAAGAGCTGCTTCTCCTTGGCCCAGGCGTGCGGAGGGACGAGCACGCTGCCCCTCGCCGGGGTGCTGCAGGGCGATGAACTGAGAACCAGCCGCGGAGCACACCCCCGTGCCGGGGCAGGAGTCCTGCCGGGGAGTCAGAGCCAGCCGAGGGTTTGCTTTCAGAGATTTGATGGCGTCTGAGCTAATCGCAGAGAGCCAGTGGGGCAGGGCTGGGGCTGTGGGTGCTCTGGGCTCCCGGAGCTGGAGCGGGTCGGGGTGGGGGGTGCGTGTCGGCCGTGTGCCGGCGCCAGGCACTGGCAAAGAGCCGTGCGGCGGCCGGCAGGTTGCTGGGGACAGCAAAAGGGACCTGGCTTGATGCCACCCTGCCTATGCAAAGCAGCCAGGAGCAGCCAGGGCACCTACGTCCCCCATCACTGCGGTGCCCAGATGAGGGGTCGTGGGGTGCAGCATCCCTGCCTGCCCCTCCCTGCTTGAACCCACCCCGCACCCAGCCGGCTTGGGGACCAGCGGGGCTGAGCTCGGGCATTTCCAGTGCACACAACGGCAGCTGCGTGCCAGTGCGTATCTGAGTTCAGCCAGGACATCTGTCTTAAAGTCCACCCACGTGGGTCTGGACACATCCAAATCACATCTCTGGAGCCCACCGGAGATGAGGCAGAGACTCCCCTGCGACCTGGCTTCTCCCCGAGGTGGAAGGATGGACTTGAGGCCAACACAGATTGCTTAAACAGAGATTCCTCTGAAAGATGTTCTCTGATGCCTTAACTACTCATCTGGCTGATTTCCCTTTAAAAGCATGAGGTTTGCGTTTGATAAATTATATTGACACTTCATTTCTTCTTTCTTAGTTTTCCCTGATATTTCTTCTTCTGTTTCATTAGACAGGTCACCTTCCTCCTTTCTACAGTTTCACTGCTGGTAAATGGCTACCGTGGGCCTCCCCAGCATTAATCACTTCTGGTGGGTAATGTATGCTGCTCCCTCTTCTCTATTTTTTTGAAAAGGGAAGTAGAAAAGAAAATCACACATCACATCAAAATTTCCAGTCTATCACACACACAGTAACGTTCTGGTCTTTGGCCAACGAGGAGGATGTTCAACTGTAAACAAAGTGCAATATTGAGTTCCCAGGCTTTTTGTAATCATATAAAGTGGACACTGTGTTTTCTTATATGGAGTTTTCCAGGAAACTTTATGAAGAGAGAAATGAGACTTCCCGAGTCTCTAGCGTGACTGTTGCACAAATTCATAGCAATTTATAATGGGAGAACACCATTCACATCCCCTTTCAGGACAGAGTGCGACAGAGCACGATATCCTGCAGAAGAACGCAGATAAAGCAGACTTCATAAGGCCTTTGCATCTAATAGAGGCAAATCTTTCCCAAATCTGTTCCTGGGAATCCTCCTGAGGATGTTCTCCTTTCTGGGTGGAGGAGCCGGAGGACCCGGAGGCAGCGTGGTGGGTTACGGGACTGCCTTCTCCCTCAGCAGCATCCAACATTTTTGTTTTCACCTTCCTGGGGAGAAAGGAACTTGCCCTATGGCAAAAGCTTCGCTATGAGCCACTTCGTACCTACATATACGCTTGATACTCCCCAAGCTGATGAGACAAGAGAACCCAGGCAAAACCACCAGAGCCATCCGAGCAGAAGGGAAACATCTTGAGATGTTCACCAGTTACAACTGCAGCCGATTTTGCAGTAGCCTGGATAAAAATCTCATCCCTCCTCACCTGGAGATGTGGTGCTGAGCCTGAACCAGCCCTGACAAGCACAGAAGTGATGGAACCCCAGGCTGACCATTGAAATCCCAAGCTCCTGAACTCCGACTTCACGCGCCGTGTTGGCGGGGGTTAGTTACCCTGTTACCCCATTGTATGACATCCAAATGGTGTTCATTAAAACTCCTCAAAAGAAAAAAAAAAGAAAAGAAAGCTTTTTTGGAGTGTGGAGACCTCTGACAAAGCTCAGCCAGCTCTATGGTCCCTCCACATGTTCCCAGGGTGGTTCTCCATCCTCCCTCCACACACCTTGGGCCCAAGGCAGCCTGGCATAGCACTGCTTCCCCTGCCGCACGGCGCTGGGTTGTCGCGCTGATGGGAGCAAACACCGTGTCCAGAAATCCGCTCTTGGAGAGCAGGAGCTGGTTCACAGCCGACTGCAGGTAGATGACTGCCTGGAGCCGCGCGGCTGCTGAAAACAGAAGTGGAGAAGCAGAAGACACAGAGCTGGAGGGGTGCCTTGACAAATTGTCTAATCCCCCTGCTCCAACACAGGATGGAACTTCAACCCTTCCTGATGGATGTTTGTCTGATCGGCGGGGGGCTTCCCCCCCCCGAATCTTCCACTAATGGAGCTTTGACTTCAGGCAATCTGTTCTGGCGCATCGCTGTATTTACATTTAGTCCCCAAACCTCGAACTACAGCTCTCTTACCGCAGCTTCATCCCACGATTTCTCATCCTCTCCAGGCAGACACAGAGAAGAGTTTACTCCCTCCCTCCGCGCGGCAGCCGTTTATTTGCTGGAGGGTGGTGATCGCAGCAGTGCCGGAGACGCAGCTGCCGAAGGCGAGTCTGGAGGTCAGCGAGTTCACAGCTGTCTCATCTTCCCTGAGGCTTCGCTTCTCTCGACCAAACAACCCAATTCTTCCCTCGCAGATCATATTTTCTAGATTTCCGCTGATCCTTAATGCTAGCAAGCAAAGGCAGGTTTTTCAGGACCAGTCGTAGCAAGGAAGGAGCAAGTGCCCAGTCCTTGGAGGTGAGGAAGCCCCGCTGCAGGATCTGCCGAGGGATTGCAAACTTGCCTGTCATCGTGTGAGCACTGCAAGAGCGCGGAGCTAGGAGAGAAGCCAGCAGGACAGCGAGAAAAGGCAGCAGAGAAAGAGTTTTGGAAGGACCAACCACCTTTGTCCAGCCTTCAGAAACCAAACGGATTGCACCAAATAAACAATCTGCTCCGTCAGAATTTCCTGTCCCTACTGATGTGACCCAAAGGGTCCTGAACTTGGTTGCTTTCATGAAAATGGGTGATATACTGAGTCTTCTTTATCCACTAGCTCTCCTGCTTCCTGCAGATGTCTCGAGCGACAAACCAGAGCACCTTCACCCGCAGCAGCAGCCGCTTTCCCTGCCCTCCTCTTGGCGACAGGAGAAGGGGCCCAGACCACACCACGGTTCCCTGATACGGGGCTGCTTATCCTGACCATAAAAAAAAGCAGCTCCTGGTGTACTTATCAAAAAAAGGTACTGAAGGCTAATTACAATCTCCTTGTGTTGCTTTCTTCCTGGATTATTCTATTCTGTTCTATTCTATTCTATTCTATTCTATTCTATTCTATTCTATTCTATTCTATTCTATTCTATTCTATTCTATACTGTTCTA
>Ga0181612_110758_pt1 | contig 10193 bp, 3 predicted proteins | sample HoacroProtozoa21_FD_119630 | JGI IMG/M metagenome (GOLD analysis project Ga0181612, IMG submission 119630) | Hoatzin crop microbial communities from Cojedes, Venezuel. Combined Assembly of Gp0051906, Gp0051904, Gp0051908 | reverse complement strand
TTCTTTCTTACATCTAACCTAAATATGCCCTCTTTCAGTTTAAAATCATTACCCCTTGTCCTACCACTACACATCCTTGTAAAAAGTCCCTCTCCAGCTTTATTGTAAGCCCCCTTCAGCTACTGGAAGACTGCAATAAGGTCTCCCCGCAGCCTTCTCTTCTCCAGGCTGAACAGCGCCAATTTGCTCAGCCTTTCCTCATAATAAAGGTATTTCAGCCCTCGGATCATTTTTTGTGGCCCTCCTCTGGACCCGCTCCAACAGGTCCACGTCCTTCTTGTGCTGAGGGCTCCAGAGCTGGATGCAGGACTCCAGGTGGAGTCTCACCAGAGAAGAGTAGAGGAGCAGAATCACCTCCTTCGACCTGCTGGCCATGCTTCTCTTATAGAATCATTGAATCAATTAAGGTTGAGAAAGACTTCTAAGATCATCAAGTCCAACCATCAATCATAGATGCAGTCTTGGATACAGCTGGCCTTCTGAGTTGCAGGCATACTTTGCTGGGTCATGTCGAGTTTCTCATCAACCAGCACCCCCAAGTCCTTCTCCTCAGGGCTGCTCTCAATCCATTCCCTGCCCAAAAGGGCAAAATCCAGGCATACTTTAATAGTTTAGGAGCAGAGCCAGGTTCGTACTAATATGACTATGAGTTCCCTGTGTTCTGTTTCAAATGCCTTTCATGCCAACTTGTGAATTAAATGAACAATCTCAATATAACTTTAAGAAATTCATTTGAGAATAAAATAACATTTGTGTTTCCAATAGTTTATTAATCTAATTATTTGGGTCAAAACCACGTATATCTGCTGGTTTAGAAGAAATGTGAATGCACTTCAGCCTGTTTTCCAGAGGCAATAAAGGAAAGTTTTTCCTACATCTAGATTGGAGGGTTTTTTACCCTTTTCAACAAACAAATCAGATTCACTAAAAATCCAGATCAGTGGATATGGTGTTTTATTGTAAGCTTATACGTCCTTGACAGATAATAATAAGAAAGATGATATTTCAAAACTAAAGTGTCTGCCAATGCAGAATCTGCCTTATGAAGACCTCTTCAAATTCCCGCCAACATAGTGTACATTTAGAGAATAAAGGGTCTTTCAGCTTATAAGCTGTCATGAGGTCTCTCTCCTTGATTCTGCCAGTCCTTTTTGTGCTCAATTTTAATGTCTCAAACAATTCTCCCCATTCAGGCACAGACCTGTCACATACTTATTGGTGATCATTATCTTCAGCTCTGACAGCAGGCCACAGTGTGCATCACAGAGCTAGATTTTATTTTGTCTTGCGTTGTCGCATAACCTGACACATCAACATGAGTTCATGTAACTTAATTCATCCTTCACTGTTTTTGGAATGGATATTATCAGGATGTCAATATATATTTTCTTATTATGGTGTTTAAACACTTTAGTTCTGTGGTTCTGCCAGTCTGGCAATCTACAACTCCTCAGTAAACTTTGTATCTTTTGAATTTTTTACTCCATTTCTAATGCCTTTTTAACCCTTGACAAAGACCTCTGGAATTTTGGGCTTCAGTCCTTTCAGTGTCAATAAATATTAGTTTTGAAGCCTAAATTAGTTTTTTGTCCCATGGAAAATGCCTCACGCACAGCTGTAATGCTGCTATCACCATGTATCAGGAACAAAAAAATCACTGAGAAAATCACCCTCTCTCTTTTTGTTTTTAGTGACGCAGTTATCAAAGGGGATAATTTTACAACATTCCTTAAGATTGTGTAATCCTTCAAAAAAAGCTTCCAGATGCATCCATCAGACCAATTATGAAATCAAACTCTGAGCCTGCTAGTAGATCAGTGCCTGTTCCTTAGACTCAAGAGTTATGTCTATTTGCATTGGATCTGCCTCTTTTGTGTTATTCCCTGCAGAAATAATAATATTGATGGAACTGGCAGCATCAGTGCACGATCTTAATTTTCAATGGGACTAATACTTTTCCCGCTACATATAGACAACTATATAAAGAGATTTTTCTGGTACATCTTCTGTGGTCAATAGTGCCATAGGAATCATTTCAGTATTATCCAGTTTATAAATCTATCCACTGATTTTATAAATATAAATAAGGGATAGTTTAAAACACCTTGCAATTGCAAGGTAACCCTGTAAGAAATACAGAGTTTAGAGAACTATATCATACACCATCAGCAGCATCAGTGGTAGCTTTGTCTTTTGCAGGGAGGGAGGGTAATACAGAAAGGTCAAAGACTAAATCAAGGGGTTGCAGAGGGAGGTCAGTGGGGTCACAAGGATTTGCAGCTTTCACAAAGGACTCTGCAATCAGTAATCTGCTGTCATGCTGCACATACTGCTCTTTAAGCAAGTTTGACACTGATGCATGGGAAGCAATCTGAGTAGGGAGCTAAAAAGACAATTACTATAAACATATGAAAAGTACACTGGAACTGTGATGATATTAAAATAGAACAGCAAAACCTTACAAACAAACAAACAAAAAAAAAAAACAAACAGAAGAAAACACTATTTGCCTCTGTAGATAACATGCCAATATACAAATGATGCTCGAGCAAACTCACTTAAACGATAAAATTTGTTTCATTAGCATCATCACAATTTGAGTGATAAGTTGCAAAATGAAGGAGCAGCATGGACTAGCATCAGACAATGTGTACCTGCATGAGTATCCATCCATTTAATTTGTCTCATTAATCTAAATACTTTGTCTCCTGCTAGCCACATCAACCCTTAACAAAGTTAGATCGATAGTTATCAATGATATTTGAATAAGTAAACAGGAATCGATATTAGGGCTCAGATTTGGAGCTGATCTGCAGAACTAAGAAATGCCGTGGTTTTGTATGATTGATTTTCAAGTGGACATGGCTAGATCAGCCACAGAGGCTTGGGCTGCCCCATTCCTCCCAGTTCAGTGCTAATTCCAGCCCTGCCATTAGTGTTTTAATCAAATGTCAGTGATGGGGTAGGAGGAGTCAGTGCTTCCATGAGTGGCGCACCCTGCACACTGCCTACCCCAGCCTGGCTCGTCCTTCAAGTCCCTATCCAAACGGGCTTTTATCCTAAGGAAGCTGCTTACTTCTTACTTCACTGACATAAATACTCACCTGAGCTGAATCCATCTACCCAGACGAAGCCCTTTATTTAAACACTAAGCTATCTGGATGTAAATGAGTTTATTCTACCTCCTTCTCTTTTTTTACCTCTTTGAAGCATGAAACATTTCTGAAGACATTTGCTCAGACTCCCCTGTTGACACATTGCTCTACAATGTGTCACACCAATATCTTGCAATGTTGATATGACTGTTGACAGAAGTATGACATGGCGTATACAGCTGAGAGGAGACAGTTGATCTGAAGAGCTGTAGATTTACGTCCTTTGAGAAGGGAGTCTGAAAGCATTTTCCTTTCATTTATAAAAAACAAAAAAAATAATAATTTTTTAAAATGTACACAGCATTCTGTGCTTATATATAAAAATATTAAGTGCTTTCCTTCAACAGAGTATTCATGGGGTTTTTTGTTCCCTTGTGAGATCAGTGAACTTGCTAAAACCAACTCAGAGCACAGGCTGAGACTGCTTGAGCTGCCCAAAGGTGAGTGCTTGGGAAAAGCCCTGGAGAACTGACCCGGAGCATGTTTCCCACTAGGAGTGCAAAGGGCTGAAAGCCTGACCCCACAGAAGTCACTGGCTTTATTAGGGCTAAGATTCCTCCCTGATCTCTGCAATCAAAGTTAGCTGGGGTGTTTAATCCCTTTTCTCTTTCTTGCTGGTAGTAGATTTCCATACATTCCAGGTCCCTACAAGTATTTTAACTAGGCTGCAAACTTTAAAATCAGCCAAACCTATTTGAAGTCTGCAGAAGCACAGATGCCCTTTTTTTTTCCGAGTCAGATACTTCCATGGCTTACTGCTCCCGGTCAAAAAGTGACACATCTCACTCTTACAGCTGCACAAACAGGTAAAATGAAAGAGTGGAAATAGCAGCAAAGATTTGGGACGGGGAGGGTCACTCTCTCTACCTCGTTGTCTCAGCAAAAAGGCTATTTGTATTGATTCTGCCCCTAAGAGTACTTGAATTAAAACAATTTCACTCATCCCTATTCCCTCTTTTGTGAGCCCTATCAGATGCTCTCAGACATTCGATGCTGAGAAATGCACTTTGCACTGTTACTCAGCAGTGCTCAAAATCCCTAACAATACCAGACTGTAGCTGGATGAAATCTGAAGCCGAATGGTTCAAGAGACCATTATTACTAATAGGCTTTTTTATTAGAAACTTTGAAATCAAATAAAAATGATAGGAATTTAAAGTGCAAGGAAGAGAGGCATTGAAGTTTTTGACTATCATTAAAGCATAATATCACAGTTTTACTTTGGTCAGGTTACAGCTAGTCACAGAACAGGCACTGAGAATTCTCAAAAACACCTAAGTAGCTCAGAAACAAAATGTAGACTTCCAAGCTGAAATATGGCTTTAGCAGTCTAATTTAAACTATCTGCTTAAAAAACACTGACCCCTATGCCAAAGTCTCACTGCTAAGTGACAGGAGAAAATGTAAAAGGCTGGGAACAGACTCCAGCTAGGCTGCTGGAAATATCTCTTGCATATATTTATCTGTCAATACCTACACGATCACTGTGGTAAGGGACCCCATCTCAGAGTACAACCTCAGCATCTCAGGCACTGCACAAACGCCTACAAGGAAATAGTTGTCCTGAAGGTCTTGGCCCTAGAGAGAGACTCAGAAAAAGGCTGGCATCTGAATGTGTATGGTTGACTTTTGAGAGCGAGCTTACAGGAGTTTCAGCTATATTATGTGCTCGTAGTTCCAATTGAAGCTACATTACTCAGTACATTTTTAAATTTCATAACAAAAGGCAGAGGTTCTTCAATTGAGAGGACAAGTTATTGAATTTTGACCATGTCGATAAGAATAAGATATATCAGTGCAAAATATAGCAGAGCTGAAAGGCTGTTACATCTTCACTGAACTTCTACTCATGGAGCTGTTAAGAACTAAATGATACAGAAACTACTCTAAACCTCACTAGTATGGATGAGTATAATAATATTCTCCTCGGTAGTGCAACTTGCATATTTCAGCAATACCAAGAAAAACAAGTTCTCACCTGTCATTTGTGAAAATCTGTAGTGATCCCAGGCAGAAATTCACATTACACAACAGGAGTATGTTTACTGCTACACTGTCACTATTGCTTGGACAATATATCCAAAAAATATTTCCGAAGACTACAAGCTTTATGTCATCTTGCTGTCTGTTTTTCTTCAAAAACAGGATGGAAAACTCTACCCTATTATTAGAACTTCTCCTTCACTGGTGCACGTATAATTATTGGAACCAAACTCACATTTTCGCAGCAGCTCTGTAAATGCACATCATCTTGTCGGTGTGAAGGCATATGAAACGCATCAAGTTGCATTTATACCCTTCTTCCTGTGATTTAATATACCTACAAAATCACCCTACTGCAAGGATGTGAAGAACTTGTGAAAGGATGTGAATCAGACTGGTCCAAGCTGTTAAGACCCCCATTAGACATACTGCACTCAGGTACCTGCAGAACAGCCGGTAAGGGAAGAAATAAAGTGATCTTCTGTCATGTATTTTTATTCTCCAGAGAAGGAACAGTCACTCCTATCTCTTAATTGGGAATCTCCAGCTCATAATCTAGGCACCCTCAGGCCTATGGTTGCCTCAACAGTCTTATCTACCCCAGGGCTATTAAAAGCAGTGTGAATTTCATTTATGTAGTTTTTGACTGGGTGAACTAGGTACTTTTTTTAAAAAGCCATGAAGGTGAAAGACTATATAGCACGCAGACAATCTCATTTATGTGCTCCATCAGTCTTTTCACCCCTTTCATGTTATTTCATTCTACCTACAATATATAAAACGGGAAAGAAATTAGAAACTGTACCATTCTTAGAAATCCTAAGACGCAGCAATAGCAATATGGCGTCTAATAACAGGGACATAGGAACATTATGTGATTGCTGGGCGTAACAAAACAATCTCACCAGTTAGACAATGCTATATTGATCACAAGGCTTTCTACTATAATTTTGTACTGGAAAGTGAATCTAACAATTCAGTGTCAAATACAAAAAGAGGAAAATAGCTATTGATTAAATAGCTGAAAATTTAAAAGGCAAAATAGACTTCTACATTATTTGTCACTTCAAACATTTGCATGGATATGTTCCCATTCACAGAGGTTCCTGGAGCTTATATAAACACCCACTCTGCTACTAAGTTTATTATCCATAAAAATCAGTTTCTTGGCTTGCAGAGGTGAAAGCTAAAGCATTCCTGAATCTACTTATCCTGCAGATTTTCAGTTGTTCAAGTTTGTTTGTCTGCTTCCCCAGGCGGTACTGCATTCACCTTCAGTAACTTGGGTACTCAGATCGGGAAATCTGACACAGGTTACAATAATAAATGTTGAAGAGTGATGACATGTGTCTGGTAAGTTGCAGCAGGATTGCTTGGAATGGTTCTTGGTAGTTGATGATGCCTCTGTACGATACCTCTAGCTACATTAATGTACAGAGCACGAGAACAGCTGTAGTGGATCAGCCCCCAGTGTTACCTAGTCTGGTGGCCTGCCCCCAGCAGTAAGCTGCAGTCAGTCACTAGGAAAAATCTGCATCACAGAAGGAAGGCTAGGATGGTCAGGGTGTAGCCCCTCAGCTTGCAGCAAGCAGTGTTTAAGGGACTGTGTTGTGCATGTTGTATTTAATAACTGCTGTAATGTCTTCATGTTCTGGCCTCCACAGATCCCATGAAAGAGTTGCATGGCTTCGTTAGACTTGCTCACCAAAAAGGTGTTTTCTTTTTGTTCTGTCTCAAGAGACTTCACAATACTTCTTCTATGAGAAAAAGTGAATTGTCATTGCTTATTAACCCTCTTCCTGCTCTGTCATGTTCCCCTTGCAGTCACCTTTTCCCAAGCCCAGAAGCCCTTCTTCTAAGACTCCCCCCATTCAGGTATGGACAGGGCCTATTTCTGAGTTTGTTCAGCAGTTATCTAAATGCTTTTCTTTTACACTTACAGACATTAAATTTATCTGTCATTTCACTGATCAGTAGAGTATACATGCATTTCATTGCGTCCTATTATCCTTCTCTTACTCTCTGAATCACCTTTACATTTGATTGGCCTGGTATTTTTATGACTGTGCTGATACTTTTGTACTAACAGCAAACTTTATCATCTCACCATTCAGCCCCACTTATGGAAAACAGGAAAATATGTGGAGAGAATCCTCCTTCCATTTACAAGAGTGTTTAATTTCCAGCCAATCATATATTCTCCCAATTTAACTACTCTCCCACACTGCAATTTCTGACAGTATAACCAGCATAGAAATTAACCATGATGATCTGTCATCATTATGTTCCCCTGTAACTATTCACTAGACATCTAGGAGGCTTTTTGCTTCTTTAAGGAAAGATTGCAGGAGGTCAAGGTCCTTTGGTTGCCTTCTTATAAGTGCAGGGAGCTTCTGTTTCTGGCCACATTGAGTGAGAACAGGAGATGTTCACTGGTAGCTAGAATATTTCATATCACATTTATGTCAGATAAAGTCAGCTGTCCAAAAGTGTCAAGTCTGAACCAGCCATTTAGATGTCCTTTAACGTCAGGATGGAAAATGGCTTCTTCAGAAGGCAATTTGTTTCACCCTTGGATAGACATCGTGAATGACCCCATGGAATTACTGTCCCTATCCATCTTCATTGAAATAAAAGGATCCAGATAACTTCATTAGAAGATTGAACTTTAGATGGGTGGTGCGATGAATCTCACCATATATGCTCACAGTGGAAGAAATACCGCTGAAGAGAGAAACAACAGCATCACCTGAAAGAACAATTTGCAGTAAAAGAAACTTGTGTTATGAGCAGTAGCTCTAACACAGGTGTGTGCTGCTTTGTGCTGCACAAGTCTTCCTCCAGCATCCACTTAACTGTTCTACCCCATCCCTGTCTCTGTCTCTTTCCCCTCGACTGAATATAGGCAGCCCACACCTCATCTTGCACCATGATCCGTACGTACCAACTGGTCAGCCAATACCAGCATGTTGTTAGGCAGCTGGCACACTGGACAGAAAGCACTATTATTGAGCCTAAACTGATGTCTTTCCTCATTGAAATTTGTTCCTTTTCCTCTACTCCACTGTGGAGTTTTTTCTATCTATAAAATTAGTAGAAGCCTCTTGTTCCTTTTTCAGATGCAGCTGAAGTTATCTAATGGGTTTCAAAGTTACAGACATAATTGCATATGTCTTCTTTCACTGAGAAGTCAAGCTAAAAAAACATGCCTCAAGTTTAATAAGCAATATATTTCTAACATTCTTTGTTCTGTACTCTCCTCCCATGCTTTTCCTATAACGCCTTCTTTTCAGAAAGCAAAAAGGGGTGATTGGCTAACTAGCACATAGAGAGTCCATGAAATACATCTCTAATCTGAGAAATAGGGTCAGGTTTGATCTTGAGTTCTTCTGATAGAGACTGAATTATTAAAAGGCTATTGTCTGCTTTAGAGTGATATTCTGTCTGAACATATTGTACTTCGTGCTGTTCATAAAGAAAATCAAATGTAATATAACTTAAATAAAAATAGTCCCATCTTTAATGCTGCTCACCCTGTTCATTTGATAATATTCTACCCATATTCTGCTTTACTGCTTTCACTAAATAATTAGTCAGTCAATTCCCCAGGCTGTGTGGACATTTCATGCTGCAGCAGGCGAGAGAAAAGATTAAATATATACTTCAAAAAAAAAAAAGCCAGTGACAAATGTAGTTGCAGCTAACGTAAGTTATATTTTATAAAAACAATTAGTTTTCAAACAGAAGATGTCTTAAAGTGGTTTCCTCCTTTTTCCAACTCTTAAAAAGCTCTTCAAAACACAATTAGCCAGCATTATTCTTCTAACTGTAAGCTACTAACATCTTAATAAACCCCTTTAATTCATACAGGTGTATTGGATTTACATGTGTGGCTTGTAAGATAAGCTGATTTCTCTCTCTTGGGAAATGATTAATATACAAGGAGTTCTATGTTTGTTTTCCTAGAGTGTCTAGCATAACATTTTCACATATATTTCAACAGATTTCTTTGCAGGATAAGTGAATAGGAGGAAAACATTACACTGTAGAATTTTCCTCCAATTGTGCAATAGACTTTTTGTCCTTTTTTTAATCATTTAGCATATATTTTATTTTTTGCTATATATTTTAAAGTTGAAGTCAATTTGGATTTCCTCAACAGAACATAAATTATTGCTGCATTTAGTGTGTGTGTGTATATATATAAGCATACTCTGTGGCTAATATTTTTTTCTTACAAATCAAAAATCAGGCCCAGATTATTTCTTGTCCTGAAATACGGTGTGTGCATAAGCAATGAAATTAAGAGACTAAGCAAATGTTTTCCTGAGTCTCAGGAGGTCATGTTCACACCATTTCTAGCATGGTTTTAGAAAATTCCCCATGGATGGGAGGAAGATAGCATTTCTCCATTACACAGGTGGTGTATTGGCATAGTTGTGCTCTGTCTGCCTTGCACACCAGGGAAGATCCCCTGCCTAGCTGGCCTTACCCACTGCTTCACAACCGCTGTGCCATCCCCAAGGACTCTTCCCAGCCTAAATGCTGGCAAAGAGCCACTGTCACTCCCTGTATTGTTGCCTGCTGCTACACTCCCATCTATAAACTGCAGCCAGCACTACTGATGTCTTCTGCAGGGTAAAGATCTCTTTGATCAGGGAGAAGAAACAAAGGTCCAGGTATTCCTGAGGATATACTGTCATCACAAAGACATTTTTAAAAGACATCACTATTGGAATAGCTGCTTGACATTGAAACCACAAATCCAGCCCATAACTCAACACAGAAAAAAAAAATCAGATGTCCTTTCCAGGAAACCCCAGGATCACAAGAAATTATTACATGCCCATATTACACAGCATTGATCAGAATGCAGTCCCATGGCAGTAAGGAGAAGCAGATACAGCTTCAGCCCCCAAAGCTGTTTGGAGTTCAGGAAATCAAGATCTCTACCAACAGAGATGAAGGAGTAAAACCTGAAAGCAGCACAAGAACCGAGACAGACCCAGGGCAGACGGAAGACCGGACACAGCCTTGGACAACCAGCCTCTGGGC
>Ga0181612_182823_pt1 | contig 10194 bp, 9 predicted proteins | sample HoacroProtozoa21_FD_119630 | JGI IMG/M metagenome (GOLD analysis project Ga0181612, IMG submission 119630) | Hoatzin crop microbial communities from Cojedes, Venezuel. Combined Assembly of Gp0051906, Gp0051904, Gp0051908 | reverse complement strand
ACCTGGAGTAGGTTGTAGAGGACCTTGTCCAGGCAGGTCTGGAATATCTCCAGAGAAGGAGACTCCACAGCCTCCCTGGGCAGCCTGGGCCAGGGCTCCGTCACCCTTAGAGGGAAGAAGTTCTTCCTCATGTTCAGACGGAACTTCCTGTGCTGCTCCCTTCCCTTCCTGGAGCGTCTGATCCTAAACGTGCCTCGGGAGCTCCTCACAGCATTGCTCCTCTTTGCTCTATCTTGGTTTTGTTCACCGCGCCTTGCGAAGCCCTGATGGGCTGATGACTGCCCTTGTCTCCTGGGTGCCCGTGAGGGACTGCTGGTTGTGCTCCCCAGCCTCCACGTGCCCCGTACCTGGTAGTGTTTCTTTCACACTGCTCAGCCCTGCAGTCTCTCCCATCTCTTTCAACCTCCTGTTTTCTCTTTTAAGGAAGACGCCGCGTCACCTGGGCTTCGTGGAGCGAGTGCCTCTGCTTTGCACAGTCCGGCTTTCCCACCTCGGCCTCCAGCACGGAGAAAACGATACACGATCACGCCAGGGCACTTGAAATGGGACCACTTCAACTTGACCTACAAGTATGGACTCGCGTTAGCCCTAAGAGTTAGCGTTTTCTAAGTCACGCTCTGAGTTTATCCTGCCATGGTTGTGGGTACTAACCGTATTGCTAATCTGTTTGCTCGGGAATGGATAGGTGCGAAAGCCCCTCGAAAGTAGGCAGTGTTTCTACAAATGCTACACTGCTCTCCTCCGCTGTGGACCATGCGAAGCGTGATCAGCTGCCTGCTGAGGCTGCTTACTGTAAAACCAACTGTTCCGGGGCAGGTTGAGGCTTCCCAGAACTAGGGACTGCCCTCAGAAGGTAGTGACTGTAGCGCTAACTCTGCCATGCTGCTGTTTTTAAAAGAGTTTGCATGAGCCTGAATGATCACTGAGCGAAATTGCTGCTGAAAGGTTCTGTGATTTCAGGAGGACAGAGCTCTGTTGGTGCCGAGTGCTTTTAGGAGTCACTTTCTCCCTGTTGTCTTTGGAGAAGGGTGCCAACTCACAGATTACTAACAAATAAAAAGCCCTTGGCAACTGTAGGGTGAGTGAGTGTTAACCCTGATATTTTCAGGCATTTCTGCCAAGGAACGTGGCTGCCCAGATCACTGGTTCCCAGCTGGGTTTTCCACAGCTCGGAGCCAGCAGCGTTTCGGCAGCACTGTACAGCTGTAGAGTGGTCTGGTTTTGAGATGATGGAGCGATGTAAATGTGCGGTGCTGGTTCTACTTTCAGCAAGCAGGCTCATCAGAGCCAAAGGTGATGGAGTCCTATGGATTTTCACACTGAAGTGTTCCTTGCTGCTGTCTGGCTCCACTGCTGGCATGAGGCAATGTCAGTCCTGTTAGGTGTGCAGCCTTGGAGCAGCTCTCTTCCTTACTTTGGCAGTGGCTGAGCAGCCCCTGAAACGGTCCAGTGCCATGGGCTGTGGTGGCAGCATCCTGAAAAGGTGCCTTTTCTCTCTGGGAAAATACTAATGGCATTGCTGAATGTTTTTCAGGAGAGCTAGCGTCAGTTCAGACAGCACGAGGTGCAGGGAACCCCTTTGGAAGCAGCTGGTGAGCACTGGCAGGTAGAATTGGACTGTCAGGGGAAGCCTCAGACTAGCAGGAGTCCTGGAGGTTTGACTGAAGAACGGCCGGTTGTTTGCTCCTGGCCGAGAGTCCGCGCTTTCCTGGAGACACAGGAGCCAAACCAGGTTTTTTCAACGTCTTGTGTGATAACAGAGGTCCTTTTAATGTGGCTGCTAACTCCAGCCACTCTGGACTTCAAAGTACAGAGCAAGCCCCAAACCTGACCTCTCAAGAGCTGCAGTCACGGAGCGTTAAACCACAGTGGCGTGAAAGGCAGGGCACGCTGGGTCTCTGAGAACGCGTGGAAGTGGCCTCCGGCAGCAGCAATGCGTGTTGCAGCTCTTTCTTGGCGTGGGGTTGAGGACATCACTGGGAGCTGTGAGGGTCTCTCTCACACTTCGGCTCTGGAAGGCTGACCAGGCTGTGACTGTAATGGGCGGGAGAGCTTTCTGTCACCAGCAAACGAGAAAGGAAAGCGCTGTGAGCTGTGTTGGCGGTGGGTTTGCCTGAGGTGGTGGAGGTAAGGAGTGAGAAGGCAGAAGGACAGCAGCACTTGGGTCTGCCCAAGCCCTACGCTAACCCTTTCTTCCCACAGAAGCAGCAGGGGGGGAGTATCTCCAGGTCACCAAATGCAGGCCAGGAGGACAACTGGGAAGGTGTGGCCGACGCTGCAGTTCCCTCCATCCTCTGGGTAGCGGTTCCACCGCCGGTTACGCAGCCGTCTCGCTGTAACTGGCGCTGGCCCTGTTTGCTGGTCGTGCGGTGGTGGTGGTTGTGTTGTTCCGTGGGTGATGCCGCGGTGCTGACCGGTACGCGTCGCCTTCCCGGCACACAGCAGGGGTCAGTTCTGCCCGTGAGACAAGGAACGAGCGGGTGGCACGAACCCGACTCCTTCACACTAAGCAGAGAACGTAGCTCCCTTTACGCTCATCCTGAACAGGCTGAGCCTCATCATAGTCTTAATTGTCCAGGTTTACACTCGTTAACAGCCTGGCTTGATACGAAACCTTCTGCTCCCTTTAGGATGTGCTGGGACGAAGGGAGAACATAAACAGCATAGCTAAAACACAGCCAGAGGGGATAGCAGAATATACACAGCTTTTCCCAATTGCTACACTTCAGGCAGTTTCCTGCATGCAGATCTTCTTTTGGGACCAGGTAAGTTCCCAGGAGCCGTCTGTGCGTGTCCATGGTACAACAGGGGCTCTGCCAGCCGGCACCAGTAGTGCTTGTACAGTTCAGCTGCATCTGTCCCTGTGGTCTGAGCAAAAACCTCTCTCAAGTGATGAGATTTTTGTAAAGGAAAACTTGTTTTGCTATCAAACCTTTGATATTCTTCAGAACTCGATTTCAAAAGTTGTGACTGAGAGAATTTTAATTCAGTGCACACGTGGTAGCCTGTGTGTTAGGCGTAGGACTTCCCTGCTGCTGAAGTGCAGTCGTCTCCTCTCTGAGCAGCCCTGCACAGCAGGCTGGGAGATGCTAGGGTAAAAGCAGTTTTCCAAGAAAACATTGTCTAAAACGAAGTGCTTGAGGAGGGACAAAAGCTGTAGTCCAGAACACGGGATTGTGAAGAATACCAGTAATGTGTTAGTCCCTGTGGGGGTTTATTAAATGTTCTTAATATCCAGTTGAAGCTACTCCTGTTTTGAACCTATTGGAGTGAATGAACGGACTTGCCGGTCTGATGCAGCCTTGAGAGCCTTCAGCTGATGTTTGAGAAGGGAAGAGGAACTTTCCTGACGTTGTTCTGTGTCCCTACAGAATCCTGTCCTTCCCAAGAAACCTCATAAACGCCAGGGACACGCGCAGGGGACTGGCGGCTGCGTTCCGAATGTGGAGTGAAGTTTCGCCGTTCAGCTTCAGAGAAGTGCCACGCCACGTAGCCAGTGACTTGAAGATAGGTGAGGCTGCCCGGGGTCCTGCGCGGAGAGGACACCGCTGTGTACGTCAGCTCCACGGGGGACTGGTGGGGTTGCAGGGTGCGAGCCAGGAGGCCAGCGGCAGGAGATGGTCCTGCTTAGCTGTGTGGACTCAGCAGGGCCTCTTGGACAAGGACTGGGGCATCGTTTGCCTGTAATCAGGTAGAAGAACTACTTTTAAGTGCTCTAAGGAGATGTTAACGTCCTAATTAACCTTTTCTGTAAATCTTGCAGTCAGGGAGCTTTAGGTATTTGACAAGAATTAACCCTGAAAATCCGCCGCTGGGACAGGATTATCTCGATTCTGCAGATGGGGAAACTGAATACTGAGAGGTGAAGTGACATCTCCAGGGTCACGCAGAGCCAGAGAGCGGGTGGTGGGTCCCACTGGTTTATGGTTTTAGTCTCCCTTTTGTCGATCCTGTTGAAGCACCATCTTTTCTCTGTGCTCTCCCCCTGCCCGTCCTTCTGCCCCCGTATCGCTGTGCAGTAGTTGCTCCCTGCGTTTCTCAGGCTTAGGAGAACACCAGCGCTGAGGCGTTCTCTGCTCGGTCTCAGCCCCAGATGTAAACCCTTCCTGGGATTTATGGGCTGTGTGAAATAGTTCTTTCCTGTGCAGATGGCGGCAATACTGAGATAACCAGCAGATTTACCGTTGTTTCGCAACACGCTCCTCACTGTGGAGTTGCAGGACGCTACTCGGAAGCACATGGTGTGCCTTCCCAGGGGCCTGTCCTGCTGCCGCCACGGAGCTCCGGTGGCCCGGGTCCAGTGGGCGCAGGGTACAAGGCGATGCTGTCAGGATGCTAGCGACAGGACGGCAGGCAGTTACGACTCGAAGGCTGTCTGTTCATTTACGTTTAAAATGGAACAAGTAAATCCTGGGGTTATCATCTCACTGTCCAATTCCCCCCCCCCAAAATAAAAATTCCATGTGATGTTGCAAAAAGAGCCAGCATTCCTTTCTGCAGCGTAGGCTCATTCGTGTCCGCTGGAAACACTCGGAATCCAGGGTCATCGCAGGGCTGAGTATAGTTTGCATCACGTAGCCTTCGCTCCTGACAACGGCCTTGCTTTTATTTTTCCTTTTGTGGCTCTGTAGGGTTGGAAAACACGTGGGATGCTGCAAGAGATTTCTCAGTAAACCACAGGTTTACAGATGCCTGTGTCCTGGCCGGGCTTACCCTGCCAGACGCACTGAACCTGCTGCTTCCTTCGCAGGCTTCTACTCTGTCAATCACACGGACTGTCTGGAGTCGCTCATCCACCACTGCTTCGACGGCACCACAGGGGAGCTTGCCCACGCCTTCTTCCCACCCAATGGGGAAATCCATTTTGATGACCACGAATACTGGATATTGGGGAACACGCGGTTCAGCTGGAAAAAAGGTAAGGCCCGTCTCGGGGAGCACACGGTTAGTGCCCCTGGGATTTAGATTTTAGTCCTTGTTCTGGGTTTGCTGACCAAGGGACCGGGGCGATGAGGACGATTTTCTGCAGCTGTGGAAGCTGCTGGTCACGCTCTCCTGCGGCTGGGCTGCTGTGAGGGGCCCTTTCTGGTGGCAGCGCCGCTTCTTTCTGAACAGCTCAGTGGACTTACCCAGAAGTTCAGCCACATGCTCGATAGTTACGCCTGGCCTCTGCCCACGCCGGCGCATCTCTGAGAAGGGCCAGGTTATATTACTTCGACTTGCTGGCGTGGCTGTTTACATTTTAGCTTTCTGGGGTCTGTAGGCATTTTGGGGTTTGTCAGCACCCAAAAATGTCTGTGTTACTTAGAGCTTGGTGCTTTTTTCTTCCTGATTTTTTTTTTTAAGCAATATAAAAACTAACTTTAAATTAAAAGCAGATGGTCCCTGACTAACTAGCAAATTCAGTTCATGCTATATGATCAACTCAGTACCTTTGTTGAAAGGAAGATATGCTGCTTTTCACCAAATAAAAAGGAGATTTTAGGTGACATAGAGGGACTTCTGTGCTTGTTTTCCAAAGCACAGCAACAGAGAAGATGTAGGGACAAAGCCCTAAGAGAGCTGATTTTTAAGAGAAGAACTGGTCAGATTACATTTTGTAAAACACTCAGCTTTGAAAAGGTGCTCTTCTCCCTCAGACTTCTGAAGTCTGCTGACGTTTGTCAGGGATAACAAAAATCAGAGAGTTTGTCTGGTAGCAGACCTGTGCCGCGAGGTTGCAGAGTTCTCGGGGAGCAATGTGTTTCCTGGCCTGTGTTTTTCTGCAAGCAGCTGTTGAAACAAGCAGAGACACTTGGAAAACTTGATTCTTAGTGAAGTCTTACTGAGATTGTGGAATAAATCAGGGTCCAAAGTGCCGGTTCTGCTGCTGACTTTCTGTCCCAGCAGTGTAACTCCATTTGTTTATATGGAGACGGTCATGCAGTTGATGTGCACAAATTCAGTCATTTTTGTGAAATGGCAATAACACTCCTGACTTCAGAGGGCCCGCGTGAGGCTGAGACAATTAATACTTGTTCACGACTGCTTCGCCTGCCAGAGCTGAATTAGCCCTCTCCATTGGCATAAAGAAGGATGGGAACAAAGCAGAACAACATCATTGTTATTCCAAGTCGTGTCAGAGAGATTTAGGAGCAGTCTTTTAAGAAGAGCTCACAAAAGCCACACACTAGGGCTCCCTCGTTAACGTACCCATAAATGAAGCACAGGCGCAGGCTCCCCCTTTCAGGTGCTCTCTTGCCCTAAGCAGCTGGATTTAAGGCAGGAGTTGTGTGAGATTCTGGTGGCCTGTAATTGTGCGAGGTGTCAGGGTGGGGGTCGGTAGTAACGCCTCTTGGGGGTCATCCTTCAGTGAAAAGCCAGCTCTGCTGGAAGCAGGCTTCAAGCAGCTACCCAGAAACCCCAGTTTGCCCCGCAGGCGCTGGGGGATGCGGGCAGCAGCGGGAGGCCGGAACGTTCCGGCAAAGCATGCTCATTCCCAACCAGCCGTCTCCAGCCTGTGGGAACAGAGTTAGTGGGAAGCTGACAAGAGTGAGGACTGCACAGGGCGCTTCCCTCCGCGTCAGCCAGCGCCTTTCAGAGCAGCCTTCCTGTGGGCTCTGGGTCCTGCTCTCTGAAATGAGAAGCGTGTGGAAATGATTGGCCTGTCTGCTTGCACCCAGGCAGCTACAGAGAAGATAAAACCGGGGCAACCTTCGCTAAGACCGTACCCTCCTAGTGCTAAAGTATTTCCTCTGGTTTTACACCAGGATTAGCAATCACACTTCACCACACAACGGCTGCCGTTTTTCCGTTTTCTCTTGCAGGCGTTTGGCTTACAGATCTGGTACACGTGGCAGCTCACGAAATCGGCCATGCCTTAGGACTCATGCACTCCCTGAACCCCAACGCCCTCATGCACATCAACGCCACTCTGACTGGGAAGAAGACCATCTCGCAAGATGAAGTCTGGGGGATCCACAGACTTTACGGTACGGGCAGCAGGGGTGCGCTCGGGGCAGCTCTTGGTAAAGGTTTGCCCCTGGACCCTGTGGCGTGAGTCCCTCACCCTTTGGCAGGACCAGGCTCTAAGCCCGCGAGCAGTAGGCAGGAGGGCTCTTACTCCTTTTGTTTTTTTTTGCAAAGCAGAGGTAAAAGGAGGTGTAGCGTTGTCTGTGTCCAGCACTACCAGCTCCAGGTGTGCTGGACAGGAGGCTGGTGGCCTCGCAGAGGTCACGCTCCCACCTCCCCAGCCAGCAGGTCTGAGAAAGGCTTCCGGCGGGGTCAGTCCATGCCGTGTCCCCCGGCTAAAAAGCCCTGACTGGATCTGTACGCTTGCAAAGCTCAGGTGCACAGAGGGAAGGGAAAAGCTCACGGGCAGAGGACGGGGGAAGGCAAATGGCTGGACTCGGGTGTATCAACACGAGGTGACAAAACTCTCCACAAGCCAAAGGGGCTGCGGCGAGATTCTCTCGAGCTCCGCTGCGTTTGCCTGCTGCTCTTCAAGCATTACCTAGCGCAGGACTTGGAAACAGCAGCTCTCCTGAATCTGGATCCCTTCCTGTCCCTGTGCTACCCCTTACGCCGACCAGCCTGATGGTCAGTTTGCTGCTCGGGCGGAAGAGCCTGCTCCCTCCTCTGATGCCTTGTGTCTGCTTCTGTTTCAGGATGTAAAGACAGATTATTTATGTGCCCCTCGTGGGCACAGAAAGGTTTCTGCGAGAAACGCAGGAAGCTGATGAAGAAGCACTGTCCATCTACCTGTGACTTCTGCTACGGTATCTTGCCATGTCCTCTGGGATGGGCGGTGGGGTTTGCACAGAGGGAGGGGGTGAAAGTTAAGCGGTGTTTGCTGCAGGGACAGGCAGGAGCTTAATTCCACGCCGAAGATCAGTGGACACAAGCGACTAGACCCATGGCCTCATGCATCTGAGCCAAGATCAAGGCTTGGAAACAGGAAGCAGGATTTATGTTTAAACATTTGTGGCCTAGAACATTTACCTGTCCCCTTCTTCTCTGGCTGAACTGACCCTACGACAGGGGCTTTCTGAGCACACAACTGCTCCGTGCGCCTCGGGCTGCTTCCCTTTTGGACCCAACAGGGGAAGCGAGATGCTGATGTGGTCAATTCGGAGGTCAGAGCTGCAGTGCAGTTCCTGATGCAGTGGTGGGACACAAACAAGACAAATGAGGGCTCGAGCACAGCTGGGCTCGAGCTGCTCTGCAGAAAAGCAGATGAAGTATGTTGGTCGCCTTCCCCCAGGCTCTCAGCTTTACGAATCCAGCTAAGGGACTAATGCAGGATCAGGTCACGTTACTGCAGCTGTGGAACTGAGCTTCAGAGAAAGACCTCCCGCCCTGTAGATGTACTGTATAGCCAGTGCCTCTCTCTCCAGCACAGAGGTATTTTTTTAGACGAGATTAATGCAAAGACGCAGTCAGATAATTACAAACCTGTATACTCTAAGGGCCTGTTCATATACTGAATGTATACTCTTCCATATGTATGAAATGGGCAAGTTGATTTTTTTATCCATCTCTATCAGTTTACGTGCCCCCAGTGTGCTGTCTTTGCATACGAATAATGCTACATCTCCATCCGAGAACTGCTCAGTAGGAGGCGTTTTTAAATTAATACTTCTGAGGTTCCTTGGGTGATAACGTAATGCCATGAGAGTGTTTTGGAATGGCTAAAGCTTGATAATGAGATATGCTAACTTGTGCCTTTTCTTTCCCTCACCTCTGGTGGGTAGAATTCCCGTTTCCAACCGTCCCCCCTACGCTGCCCCCGCCACGGACAAAAACCAAGACGGTTTCTGAGGGCAGGAACGTCACCTTCCGCTGCGGACAGAAGATAATTCATAAAAAAGGCAAAGTTTAGTAAGTACTCTATCATTTATTCCAGTCCTTTAGGAGACTTTGCAGCTTACATGCAAACAGGGTGAGGAAGTAAGACCAATGAGCGGGCATACGAAGGCAGTTTACCTGCCGGAGCACGTCCCTGTCTCCGGTGGCACCCACAGCGGAAGGAGGGGTGGCCGGCTAACGGCGAGAGGCAGCGGGCAGATGCTGTTCGTGGCATCGCAAGCAGAGCTATCGGGAACGAGCAAGCAGAGTTGAAAAAGGATAAAATCCGATTCATGTGTATAATATTCACATTCCTACCCCCAAGTCAAATTCCCTGGCCCATAGTCTGCAAAAAAGCAGTCGCACACTTACCCTTTCAGTCAGTAGTGTGTTAGCTCTTACTAAGGCACAGGCGTGTTATTTCTGGATGTATCTAGAACTGAGCGAGAGAGGCCCACGTCCGTGGGTTGGTTTAGACTGAGGACCCAAACTCCCATCGGCTTTCAGTAAGGTTCAAGCTCCTGAATTACTCGGGATAGCACCCTGGTACAACTCCCATCAGCTACCCGTGTAGTAAAACTTTACCTGGCTTTGTTAAAGCCCCGTCTGTGCTGCACACTTACTCAGGCAAAGCTTACCAGGAGAAATACTTACTAGTATGTATTGCATTGTACTGGACAATTTGCAGTTTAATTTCTATTATTTTTCTTATGACAGCTGGTATAAAGATAAGGAGCTTCTGGAATACTCATATCCAGGTTACTTATCCTTAAATGAAGATCACATGAGCATCATTGCAAATGCAATTAATGAAGGAACTTACACTTGTATAGTCAAGAAAAAAGAAAGAATCTTGACTACCTATTCCTGGAGAATCAGACTGAAGCACTAACGAGGGCCCTGGAATGAGCACTTCAGTGACTGCTAATTCTGTTTCAAATACAGAATCTTTCTTTGGCATTCATATTTAATCTCCAGTAGTGCAACTGAACTTCTGCATCAGCTGCTTCTTACCTTGGGCAAAAGAGACGCCGAGACTTGATTACTGGAACATAGACTCTTCCAAATTAGTTTTAATGATAAAGAATATCTCACGTATGTGCTGTACAGAGAATTAAAGAAATCTTTTTTAAAAAAAGTGTCAGATTTTGCAGTTAAAGTATGCGGATCACTGCGGACTGCGGACAAACAAGACGGTAACTCTTCACCAGACAGCCGGATGAACAGCTCGACGGCTCAGCCGTGTCGCGGCGGAGGCAGAGGTACTGTGGAAGGAAAATGACCGGTTACGCTCTGTAAGTGTTTTGCTGTCATTTTTTTAGATCCTGGTGCATTTAAAGACCTAATATTCCTTTTTTTTTTTTTTTT
>Ga0181612_152538_pt1 | contig 10194 bp, 9 predicted proteins | sample HoacroProtozoa21_FD_119630 | JGI IMG/M metagenome (GOLD analysis project Ga0181612, IMG submission 119630) | Hoatzin crop microbial communities from Cojedes, Venezuel. Combined Assembly of Gp0051906, Gp0051904, Gp0051908 | reverse complement strand
TGTTCAGACTGAGATAATACTGACTGAATATACTGTTCCCAGTGCCAGTAATGGTCTGGCTGCCTCTTTATGTCAGTGGTTTTCAATCTCTTTGACGTTTATACATCTAAAAACTTCTGCTGGGGGTAGGGAACTTTATACTGCAAAGCCAACTGACAGTAGGTTTGCTGTTCTTGGTTATCTTTTATAGTGCTCTCATTCATAGTGAATAAGACTTGGACTACAGGTGAAAAACACTGACTGAGGTGTTTACATAGCCCTCCTTTCCACGGCAACTGAATACCCCAGTCACCATGGATTTATTTTTGATTCAACAATGTGAATTAGAAGAGTGCTATTTTTCTCTTGTTTAAAAACAAACAAACAGAAATCAAAGATTAGCTGCCCAAATCCATCCTTATGAACCTACTTAATGTAAAAAAATCCAGCAACTCTTGTTCACAATATCCATGGGCAGGCCAGGATTCTCAGTCCCATTTATCATTTCCACTAGGGATTTGATCTTCTGAATCCTTATTCACAGCATTTTTATTTGTTCAGTGTTCAGATTCGGCTTCTCAACTTCTCAGAGTGCAAATGAAGACAGACAAGACGTGAACTGTAGGAGCAAAAATGAGGTAAGCGCAGTCATTTACAGCAGTAATAAGGTTAGCTCGTCCAGACATTCTAGGTTTGGTGCTAACTTCAAAAATAAAACTGTATTAAAATCTTTGCTTACAACCAATGGCACACTGTACATCTACCTAATTAGTCTTCGTGGGATCTCTATTGCAAGAGCGCTCCAAAAACGTAAACTCATTTTTGTGGCCAGTGGCTTATTTAGAGGGAGGCATGAATACAGCCAACCGCACCGAGAGAGACCTGCTACGTGCCCTGCTGGTAACCAAATGAGGGGGTGATCTGGCAGCTTAAAAGGAAGGATTTCAGTGGGTCCAGCACAGTGTATTTCCTATGGGAAAAAACCCCCAGTGTCACACAACTGACAGCCTTCGCACAAAGGAAAAATTTGGTCGGCATAGACACGGATTTACCCATGCTAAATGCTGCTGAAATCCCGCTTCCAAAGGACATACCTTGTGTTCAGGGTGCTAATCTCACCCCTCCTGCAAGATGCATAGGACAATACGCAAACAAATTAAACATATGCTGATCACAGACCTGCTTCTTGTTCTTTCCTCTAGTGTTGCCATTAGGACAGAAAGCAAAAAATAAGTTTGGTGAGAACAACTCATCAGCTACAGTTTCTAAGTAAAACTTACTATTTGTACAGCAAAAATCAAAACAACCTTTTATTTGTCACTGCAGGGAGAAGAAGAAATATGATTCCTGTCTCCGTAATATCCTCTTCTTCAGCTGTGCATTTTGTCCAGTTGTGTCTTATCATCTTAGTGAAAGGAGGGTTTCTGCTTCTTTCTTTTTTCCTTTTCCTCCCATCTTTCTTTCTCTCTCTCTCTCTCTCTTTTTAATACTTCCCTGTTCTTGACCTGACCTCTTGCTCATGTAACATCTCAGTTTTTAAATGGTCGTTCACTATCACCATTTCTTTTGGGAAACACGTTTCTAAGCCTAAGCATACAAGATTATAGCAGATTTCTTAGCTTACTGTGTAGTGTGTTTCCCATGTGATAGCTTCTCCTCAGGAAAGCTATTCTTTCATGCAGCCATAGCACCAGCATTGATCAGTGGAAAAGTTCAAGGCAGCAACTCATCAAGCACAGCTTCAATACTAGATTCCAGACAAGGTCTGCAATAAATAAGACCAGTAACAAAGCATCATATTTCCTCCTTACACAGAAAACCAACAGTGACACAGTTCTAATTTTCAGAATATAAGGACAATTTCTTCTCTGCATTGGAGCAAGATGAAAGCTGGAGGTATACTCCCTTTTAATATAAACTGTCTTTAAGTAATCATGAATTTTTAGGATGCTAGTGTTGGAAGGCTGCTAGCGTATCATTTTAAATGCGCAGGTTCTTACTATATGAGATTTTTCAGTGCTTTCACTGAATAGGACTTTGCTGTCTGAACACTGTGAGATTACTGAATAGAAGTGTTTAGAATATATTATTCTGACCCCAATGTTAGTTACTCTTTTTATAAAATATAATAATGGTTCCAAGATTTCAATGTTAGCTAACAAAAAGAGAACAATCTAGTGCTGTAAGCAGATAGGAAACAAATTCCAAATAGCAGTGCGATAAAAAAATATACACCCTATGAGGCCCTCACAGATTATTGCTATTGATTTCTTTCCTGGAGACGTGGAAATGTTACCAGATGGGGTGTTAGGCAGTAAGTGTGTGGGTGCAAACGCAGTTTATTGCCTGCTGTCTAGAAAACACTGAAAACCTTCACAATTCTGTTTGGCTGTGTCACATAAAAAGGTAAATTTTTTGCCCCACACCAGTCCTTAAAAAAAGCTACATGATATGCTATAGCAATGAGCATACAGTAAATTCATCTCTAAGGAAAAAAAATCAGCAAGGGAATTAAACACCCACAGATACATGCACACGCTTCCCAAGGACTGTAAAATGCCTTGCACATATTTGAATATTTGTCCTTATCTTGGTCATATCCTTGCACTATGTTGATTTAAATTCATCTGAAAGACTAAATTGATTTATTTCATGGTTTTTCTCTTTTACTTCTGCCTGTAACATTGGGCTCTGTCCTGTATTTTATGCTTATGGAAGTGCTAATAAGATTTGCTGTAGGTTTCTAAAAGTCAGGTACTGGACCTGGAGTATAATGCACAACTGTGTCTGACCCCCTCGGGGATGCACCCATTAAAAAAAAAAAGGCTGACCTTCTGTCACTTTCTTCCTCCTCCCTTTTAATGATTCCTTCTATATCCTTTTGAGAAGATCTTTACAGCCCTTTGACCCCTGTTAGAACAGGAAGACTTAAACAGCTAAAAGTACCCTCAATATCAGCAGTTGCCAACAGGAGCTCAAGAGGCTTTTTAGGAAATGCCAAAAGACAATAACCTACATTTTCAATGCATTTAGAGACAGGTTCACATTCAATATGCTATAATTCCCCTTTCGTTTGCTTTAGCGCAGCACGCACTCGGGCTGAGCCGAGGCCTGACAGTACAAACAGACATTCCCCCAGCAGCAAGGCTGCTGTTTTGGCAGCAAACCCATTTTTAATGACAACGCAGCAAACCTGTGCTAATTCTACACATTATGCTACTTCTTATTTAGCCTTCAGAAAAACAGAATTGTGTGCTTTGGAAGCATCAAGCCGCTCTGGCTTTGCTCCAGCAATGATGCCCACCTCCACCTCCCCTCCACTGAAACTCATGCCTTGCTGTTTCCTGAATCTCACAAAATCCTCCACCACCCTGACCCCCAGCAGACGCCACTGTGCTCTGCGAAGAGAAGCTGCACAGCAGAACCAGGTCATGCCAAGCTGAAACCAGCCTTTGCCTGTTCTCTGTGGATATTTCTCAGGTGGTGGGGAGCAAGCCGGCGATCTGTAGCAAAGCAGATCGGTGCTCACAGCTGGAAAACAGCTTGTTACTGAGCTCAGACATAGGTGGGAGGAAGCCTATACGAGCCGGCTAGGACAACGCCAAGATGAAACCAAGGGGTGAAAGTGCCTTCGCAAAACATTGCTTAAGGAGGCTTGATCAGAGGATGCAAAGGAGCCTTTTCTTTCTGCCTTTCTGCAATGCTGTAGATTCTTCTCGCTTTCTGTGGAAGAGCAGCCTCTGATTCTGCTCTGAGCCTCTGCTCAGATCAAGTGAAGCAGGAGGACGCATCTGAGCAGGGCAGCTGATTAAATGGCCAGTGCTGAGCTGGGCCTGGGGTGCTGAAAAGCCATGAAGTGACGGTGGAGCAAAAATCACCTGGCAAGTTACATGGACTATTGCAATGGCATCAAACAATCTGACAGGCATCTCACTATACGTGTCATCAGGTAAAACATCATTAAAACATCAATTAAGCAGTGTGATGTAGCTATCACCTTTAAAATTCAGGGAACAGTACTTTGGGATAACAGATAATTTAACAGAACCTGAGGCAAATCCACTCAAGTCCCCCCTCTTTGCATCTGATCCTTGGGGACAGTAACCATAAAAGCAGAGCTGGAGTTGTGCTAAAATTGACCTGATCCATCTCACGAAGAGTTTGCAAAATGTTCCCTGAAACAACCAAGCCCCTGGGCTGTCAATACATTCAAGAAAGAAAGTAAAACTTGAGTTAGACTGAGGAAATTAAGTGAACAACAAGAATGTGTAATAAAAAGGTATTTCAGGAAGGACAATTAAACACAGACACTTAAGTTTCTTTCGGTGCCTCCCAAGACTCTGGCTAATGTTCTTTGCTCGCAGCACATACTAACTTCCATAGCCCAAGCAGTTTTCTGCTAGAGTGACTTAAAATAATTTATCTTGATGCAAGTGTGCCTGAATACTGCAATGGAGTTCAGCTCCCTTTGCTGCTGAGAATGAAGATACTCTTTTAAGCATACAAAACAACTGTCTATGGTCTGTTTGAGCAATTACAGTACGGAGACTGAACTACCATGGATGACCTTATTGGGTCATTTGTAGACCAGTAGGTTTGGAAAATTGATGAAACTAGTCTTCGTGGTAGAGATTTCAAAGACAGTAACAAGGAGATCCCCATATGAGTGATGTTCAAGCCCTACAAAATGAATGGCCATGAATATAATTGGGCAATATCCCACATAAAATGAGATCCTCCAGACAGTGAGATATTTTGTATGTAATTCACCCTAAAGGAAAAAGAGCCTTGTGTTTACATGTTTGCATGCCCTAGTGGACAATGCAATGACAGCCAGGTAGCCTTGGTGTCACACTGACGAAGGGTGAAATTTAGTCTAATATTTTCCATAGAAAAACACCCATGAACTCAGAACGCACACACATGGCGGAGCATCACTTCCTTCTGACTTCTGCAGACTCCATGGTGGCCACTAAATAAATACAGATTCAGAAGTTATCCTAATTTCCCTGAAAAATGTTAGCAAGTGAGATCAGATATTTCCTCCTCTGTGAATTTGCAAATCTGGCCAAGGGCGGTAATTTTATAATCTCCAGTGAAAAAAGTAGCAGCCTCAAGAAAGGGTGGGGGTGGGGGGAGGTGGGAAGAGTAAAATTTTCCTGCAAGCTTCTTGCTGCAGATGAAAAATGAATCACAACACGGGTCTGATCAGCCTCGTAGGCCAAAACAAAGCACAGCCGAGAGTCCCCTTCTCTTGCTTTGTCCTCTCCGAGGCGCCGTGTCCCTTGGGGACCAATTGTGCAGCTCAGAAAGTCCTTTTGCCTGGTGGCCTGCCATGGAGTCTGTTGGACTATAACTCACAGCTACTATTTCAGAAACATTTATTTTTGTTTGTTTTATTTCATACACACGCATGTGTGCACACACACACACGCCTAAATATACAAATGCCTGGCTCTGCTTTTTCAAGAGGCCTGGAGTGCCCAGGCATTCCACTGTTTTTCATGCATTAGCTTCAGAGGGCTTGAGGAGTAGAAGAGTATTTATTTATGGATTAGATTGACAGAGTGCTCCCTACAAGTGCTCCAGATCCAGCTCTATTGAATTTGGTACACTTACACCGAGGTCCTGATCCTGCAGAGCAAGGGGAACCCACCCCAGTGATGTTCTCAGTCCAGACGTTAAAGCTAAGAATATGTTTAAAGTGTTTGGGGACTGGAGCTCCAACCTGTAAATATCACATGAAAATAAATGTCCTGCGATTCTCACCAGCTCCTGAAGCTGTAAATCTTTTAAGTTTATCATGAAATATTAAACAAGTAAAGCCAAAATTACAGTCAAGAATGAATCGGACACTCAAGTCAGACCTTCCAGCCAGCAATCTTCATGGAGTGCATATTTACATAAGCATGTAGAAATTATTAGCATTTAGGCATATTATGAAGTACTTGTTACCATAAAAAGGGAATAATGTTCTCTCAATTTGCATTAGTACTTAACTAGCACAGAACCACCAAATCTCAGATTTCTGCTAAGTATGTAAATCTTTTATACCACGCAGAATAGGCTTTGCGTTAGCCCAAAGCCCCCAGCAGCAGCAGTTAGTGCTGTGTAATAGCAGTTGCTTGTTAATGAAATTCATCCTTCGAAGGAGCGATTTTAGAATTCCGCAATAGCCAATGAAAATTACATGCAAACATTATGGTCATTTGTTATCATTATAAATTGTGATAATGTCATGGCTGACTTACAAAGATGATGACCTGAAAGGCCATGACATTATGACATTACATTTTATCAATAATGAAAAATTGCTTCTTTTGCATGATTGTACCGGAGGTGAGCCAGGACCCTGGAAGGCTGTGGGCTCATGCAGACCGATCTCAGTGCAAGAGAGGAAAACAGACTGATAAAGAAGTATTTGGGGAAAACAAACAAACCAAGTATAGCAAGACTAGAGACAGGAGAATTTATTTACCTCCCAGTATTTAATTTGAATTTCTGAAGGCCTGGGTGATGTATGTCTTGAAGACATCACAGGGCAGATTCACCCAAAGCAAGGAGCTTACAATAGGCTCCTTCTAGTACTCGGATGGCACAGTGAAAGCCTTGGGGACCAATGAAGCCCTTAATAGGGGAGTTTAATGTTTTCAGTGGCATTAACTGACAATTCTGATTCGGTTGTTTTGTAATCCAGCCTCTGTCCCCATTGCCTAGAGTGCCCCTCTGCCACGTACCGCAGACAGTCAGCTTAAGCTGGATCTCAGTGGTACACAGTACCCCGAACTGTCTGCCAGGGAGAGGTGGGATGAACGGGCTGTTACGCAGGAAAGTAACTTGAAATAAAAATAGCTCAGCTATTACCACTGGTACAAGTGCTGTAATTTGGCAGCAGCTCCAACAACCGAAAAACTGGAGTCCTGCAGGACACGCAGTTCTGCTGTGCACAAGATACGTGGTTTCTCCTAACGGTACAGGAACCTGAGCTCTCAGATGCCTGAGCCTGGGCAGGTATTTACACCTGTAATAATGTGTAAAGCCAACCCTCCAGCCCCACCACTGGCAGGGCACAGGAGAGCTGGACCCCCCTGAGGAATCGCAGGAGCTGTGGTGACCTCCGAACCCTTTCCCACACACTAGGAGCCCCAGACCACTTATGGGTACAGCATGGTCCCTGCTGCACGCTTCCCACGCAGTGTTTCCTGCCTCCTCTCCGGGAGCGCAGTGCGTGTCTGAGACGCGTGATGCGGAGCGCATTCGCTCTCCTACACCCGGCCTTGACACACGCTGTGAGGGGGACAGTGCTGTCCAGCCTCAGCTCTTTTCCAGCACCAGAGAACGAATTAATCCCACAGTCACTAAACTGCTAAAATCCTGTGCGCAGCTGGCTCCTGCATTCCTGCCTGCTGTTGTTTCACTGTAAGAGCACCAAGTCCCCAGCAGGATCTCCTACCAGCTGCCCCTCAGCCCCTGCCCCGTGTCCCACCATCGCCCGCCCCAGGCAAAGCCCTGAGCAAACAGATGGGCTTTGCCCCGTGCCTGGTGCTCCCGCTGGCGCGGGTCCTACGAGCAACAAAGGCAGAGACTGCACGCTTCTTGGTTTGAAGTGAATAGGGGCTATAACCTGGGTTGAGACCCAACTCTGAATTCCTGAGGCCCCTGGAGTGACAGCAGGGGGGGATTTAGCAAGCAGGGCTGCCTGCCTGGCAGCATGCCCTCTGCCAGCCCCACCAGGCCTGCCCGCGTGGGACATGGCTCTGCTCTGCTCTGAGGTGGGTGCGTTAATGTTGCAGAGACGCCTCTGTGTAAAAGGTGTTCTCGCTGTAACTGTTTTGAGAACACCAGCCAAAAAGCCGTTGTGCATTTCTGGTAATATTTACGAGAACAGTTTTACAGTGAATATGAAAAGAAATGCCCATAGTGATTCTCTGACATGCTACGATATGAAGATCAAAAACGGAAAGTTGATCATTTTATTCGCTGGTTTGCCAAGGCTGTAATGTTTCACGCAGGTCTATGCAGTGATGGTTTCTCAGTAAATCAACACATAGAGGGTTTTTTTTTTTTGGAGCGTGAAAAATAAAATTTACAAAAAAGTTGGAGGCACTATGGTACCTTGTCTGTTCTCAGCTGTACTTCTTCTCTTCTATGGCAGTAAAGTGGCAAATACTGTACTACACATATACACCCCACAAGCTGGAATTCTTAAAATAAAAACCAGAAGAAATCTAAAATATTTACATTTGGGGTGCAAAGTACATTTGATTTTCTCTTTTATGCAGGTATTTCATGACAAGAACATAAAAGACATTTATTTGATACCATTTCCTCACAGTAATGGCTTCTGTACATGTTCTCTTGATGCCACCGTTTCGAGCAATCCATGTGGAAATTAAAAGCAGTAGCACCTTATACCTGAAAAATGTTACAGAAACTCTGCCTTAATTCTAGTGGAAAAGACGGTGGCGGCAACAGTGCAAGACAGCTGCTTGCCAGCACACGGTGCAGGAGCAGAGAGAGAGAAAGACTTGACCAGTTTTCACCTAAGAGGTTCACTTTTTGTGTGCCTATGGGCTTCTGCTGGTGGCATGAAATCCCAGGGCATCTGCCAAGATGTATTGCTTAACGTTCTCTGCTTCTCAAAGGTTCAGTAAGCAAAACGGGTTATCCTGAGCAAGCTGCTATGACCATGACAGGAGCAAAACACCGCTGTGTATAAATTTGAAACCTTTAACCTCCTAACTGTCAAATTTCAATATTTCTGGTCACAGTGTTAAATGCACCCTAGCATTTTTATTGAAAGAGTTTTCAGTACATCTGGATGGAAAAATCAAAGCTCGCTTTTATATTTACACACCGTTAGTAAGTTGTTAAAAGAAGAATGAAACAAGGTGACTGTCAGCAATATTTTGTATTAGTGTAAGCTTTACAGCTTCAGGAAAACAAAATATCATCCCTGTTTTCTCTGTAACCTGTGACGTACGCTCCATAACGCTTACTGTTATTGCCACTTTAATATACACTACATCTTACTAATGATAAACAGGCTGTACTCTCTCGAGGCTGGGATTCAAATATACAGAAAGGAATACAGGAAAAGATGAGACGGGATAAAATGTCACCTTAAAAAAACCCAACTTTAAGCCAAAATCTAGTTTCCAAGTCCTTCAAATATCAGTGCTCATCTCACCTATTTATTTTCGTTCATGTTTCTTGCCTTTGCATATACAAAGGGCGTGACTGCCACTAACAGATACAGTGATCTTACATTGCCCTACCTAGAGAAGCCTTCATATTTTGGTACCTTCTCCTGCTCTGTCCATTTTTATGCATGAATCCTCTATCATTCCATCACAAAGACCTTTATGACAGCAGACAGGTGAAAGAAATAATGGCTTTAGAAAGCCATTTTCCTTTCAAACAGTAAGTAAATATTATCAGAGATATCTGTGACAGTGATGGAGAAACCCAACATGGAGCTGTCTCTTCCAGCGGAATCACTTGGCTCCTGCTCACGTCAGCGCAGCCACCACCAGGAACTTCAGCAGGGAGCATTGGGGACGAAGTTTATGAAGCTTCTACAAGGCAGAACCTTTTGAAATGTCATCACTGGCAGCAGTTCTGACTGCCGGGGCTGCTCCCTGCGAGCCTGCTCCCTCCGCAGCCCCGAGGATGGCTGCTGCAACGCTGAGCGGCCCTTGCAGGGCTGCCTGCCTTGCGCTCCTAGGCTGCGTGCGACTCAGGACTGAACATTTATCGTTAAGCCCTGCTGCCAAGAAGAAAATTTACTTTTGGGCAATGAGAGGATTACAACCTAGCTTCAGATCTGCCACTATTCCGTTTTACACTGGGGTGACTGCTGGCTTAAGTTACTGTGCTTTATGTGGAGTAGATGTAATCAGAACAAGGCTTTAAGCACCTTTCTTCTGCAGGACTGTCTCTGCCTCTGGCTCACAAGGACAACAGGATGGCAGTACTGGCATCTCTCGGGATCAGTGAGCAGAGACCTGTTGCTAAATGGCCCAGCTTTTTCGGAGATGAAAGCAGCAGCACACGGCACTTTTGGAGGGTGCCGAGCTTCAGCATCCACGCAGGGACAGGAATGACTCTCACACATTGATACAACGCACAGTTGATTCAATTTATTGCTCTGCTTGCGTGGTTATATACATTTTTCATATCTGGACACGCGATCACGCTTATTCGGGTAGGCTA
>Ga0181612_145836_pt1 | contig 10194 bp, 7 predicted proteins | sample HoacroProtozoa21_FD_119630 | JGI IMG/M metagenome (GOLD analysis project Ga0181612, IMG submission 119630) | Hoatzin crop microbial communities from Cojedes, Venezuel. Combined Assembly of Gp0051906, Gp0051904, Gp0051908 | reverse complement strand
TTTTTTTCAGCTGTAACAGTCTGCTTAACAAACTTTGGCCTCTTAGCATTAGTTCCTTCAAACACAGGAAATAATTCCTTTATTATTGTATGTCAGCAGCGTCAGCCTACGTCTTTCATGATTGTTTTTTGTTCTTGCTTCAGGTAGGTAGAACAGTTTCCCCTATAGATTCATAAGGTCACTGCATCTTTTTTCATTCCCTCCAACCCAGCACACTCTTCCTGATTCTTGGATATTTAAATGCCTCATTCCTCCATCTTTCATGTGTTTCCTGTTTTTTTGAATCATAAGATCTTTAGATCATGGCCTGTATCTATTTTTGTATATCTACCACATCATTTCCCAGATGCTAATCCAGGCACAGAGGTGACACTGTCATATAAATAACTCCATCAAGTTAAGACAGTAGAAGATAAAACTCTCTTTGAGGGAAAATGCCCATTATTCACTACTGTATGCTACAACTAGCAGATGGTGGAAATCTTTGGGTTAGTCTAAATAAAAACCACGAAGATTTTTTTTTTTTACTTGAGAAGTAAAAAAACTACTTCTGCCTTACTATCAAAATGAATTAAAAGGTGCTGCAGAAAAGATCTTATTATTGTAACATACCTGTGAGTGAATACAGGCACGTCGATCTCGTAAGTGGTTATTGCCGCATTCTGCCTGTTGGGTGAGAAGTACGATTCAGCCCTCTTGTGGTGGTCTGCAGGCATGCAGGTTTCTGCCTTTGTGGAGAACTGCACTGAAAACAGACACTTCAGAGGTTTTTCAAAACTTGGAGGTTCACAAATTGTGTGAAAGGATCAGTGAACATAGCTTGCAGGATGAATTCTGTCGTAATCTTATGCTGTTGTTTAAATGTATAGGATTTTCCTAGACTAACTAATAAAACCGGGAACATTTGAAAGTTTTAGGGAGTGAAGAATTTCCAGTTTTCCAAAAAATCTTGTATAGGATAATCTCTATAGAGTAGTAATATCAAGAGATAAAGTAAGATCAAGCTTCTAGAGAGAATACATAGTTCTCACCATACAACACTAACGCTTTTCCTTCTGTTCAGCCTATACGATTCCTTCAGTCTCTCTGTAGTTAGGACACAGAACTCTGCATAGTGCTTTGCTTGAATCCTGTAAGCGCTATAATTTCAGTACGAGCAAAGGTAGACACCGTTTGTCTATTATGACAAACCATTTTTCTGTTATGACACCAGTAATGACACCAGTGCCATTAAAAAGGAAACAAAGTTCTAATAAAGCATTTTTGCCAGCAGTCTCTGCCTTCCATAGTGTTTGAAAGACCGCCACCAACAAAACAATACACGATGCAGAAAAACCCACCTCACAAGTGAGGAACTTACCCAGAAATATGTGGAAAGCCTTTTGTCAAGAGCGCGCTGTATGACTGAGGTCAATGTGTCTGCTTGTCTTCTTCAGCGGAGAGTGGATTTGTACTTTCTGTCGGGATTTGTCCAAGCCAGAAGTTGAGTATGACTGTGATAAACCCGCTCACAGCTCTGAAAAAAGAAAATTGGAAGACACTGTGGGTTTGGCACCAATAGACCGTAGGGTAAGGATAAAATGAGTTCTGTCCTGCTGCTTCTTGTGTTCTGAACAGTATGCATCTTTTAAAAAGTTGTGGCAAAGAAGGAGAATTAGGTTTTTAAATAAGCTCTGAGATCGTAGCAGCCTTCATGTAAACATGCTGAACGAGACATTATGAATGTCTGAGAAGTGGGTGTGATCCAGCACTCCGAGCTGGGACTGTGTTTTAGGAATTACCAAGTGCTTTTTCTAACAGAGCTCTTTTGCACAGTGACCTTGCATGGAGAATTTTTTTCCTTGTTTCTGCTTTCTAAATTTGACATAGATTGATGTTAGCAACTCATGGTTTTAGTCTTTAAAGCACTTAATTTTTTAAAAGGATGTTGACTAAGGTGGTTATTTCACAATGAAGATATACAGAGATGCAATACTGATCCTGCACAGATTAACACAAGCCTCTGGGAACAACTGCTGTCCTTTTGCAGCTTTCTGGTGAAAAAGCTACAAAGCAAGCAGTGGGTCTCCAACTTTTGTTTTTGCCTTAAAGCTCGGCATTAAAAGAAGAAAATGATGCCTTTGAGCAGACAGTTCAACTTCTTAACAGAATCTTAGGGTTCTTGGTGGGGTTTTTTGGGGGGAGGGTTGCCTTTTTTGATTTTGCTTATTTCTTTGTACTTGTTTTATTATTATTTAAAACATTTTTTAGCAGTTTTGAGCTGTATTGGAAACTTGCAGCAGTGTTTTACTTGGTTTCAGTTGGCCAGTTGTGTAAACACACTGAAATTAGTGTTTTATTTGGGGGTCGTAGTCTATCTGTAGAACCATTATTTACATGTGCTGCTATCTGAAAGGAAAAAAGCTAGCTCTGTTTGTATTTTGCTTTAACTGGAAGTTATAAAAATGTAAGTTATAAGTCCTTTATTCTGATAAAGGATCAGCAAGCATAAAATCACACTAAACTATTTTTAGAATCTCTTTCAAGGCTTAAGATCCAGTTTAATATATTTGGATACACAAAGCAAAGATGTTCCTTCCTACTGCTAACAAAAAGCACTGTAGGCGTTGCAGTTACAGAGCAGTTATACCCAGATCAGGAAAAATATTAACTGCTATCTCTGAGTATTTGTGGAGCACTAAGAGCCATGTGTGTTCTTTTTTTTCCCCGAAATGTCTGCTGGGCTCAGCAAATGCTGAATAACACTGTTACTAACTGTATGAGGTTTCATAGCATGCATTTGAGAGTTGATATATCTATTGCAGAGAAGGAACACAGTAGGCCACTAGTTACGACAATTAATCTTGCTTCCAAATACAGTTTCTGTGCTCACTTTTCTGCTTAGGGGCTGGGAGAGTGCTGAGCATCTGTCTGGTATTCTCTGTAGTTTATTTTAGAATAAATCACGTATGATTCTCTAATTATTATGGTATCTATTTTTCTTGACACAGAAGTGTGAAAGACTGCTGCTATACCTCTACTGTCATGAAATGAGTCTTGCTTTTCAGGATCCAGTTTCTCCCACAGTATGTACCTCACTTCTTTCCATTTTATGTCAGTAGCATAACTGGCATGTTTCTAACGGCATTTTTATGTCCCATCACGGTCCGTTATCAGAAGTCAAGTTTCCCAGACATTGAGTGTATTAAACGTGTTCAATTTTATTAGGAATGTCTGAAGGCGAGTTAAAAGTTGAAGCATTGGGTTGGAAGGAGATTTGCTGGTAGAATTCCATGAGAACTGATTTTACTTAGCACTTCAAAAATAGACACAAGAAGTAAATTCTAACACTGTTAGCGGATTTCACAGTGCTGAGTGATATCACTGAAAAGGTGAATCAGTATATGTTTTGGTTTTTTAAAAATTACCTGATTTTGAGAATTAGAGAAATTGCATTTCTTACTATTAGCTTGAAATTTATTAGTTTAAAATGCTAAATAATCTCTGGGTGCATTAGAAGTCCAAGGATACACAGGAGAGTTATCAGCGTGATCAGATTATAAGTACCTCTCTTTTATTCTTAAAGACAAATCAGTGGGGAAAGAATTCGTCAATAAATAATATGCTCCTATGCACCCTTTTAATTCCATTTGAATAAGAATTCTTCTTTTGAAGAACATTCCACAGATTTTAATAATAAGGAAGGGTACAAGAGATTAATTGATGAATCATGTGATGGTCATGTATTACTAAATTCAGGTAATATGGCATTTCTCTTAAAATGTGAATCTAGTTAGGAAAAAAGTATTAAAATATTATCATTTGATTTCATACCTTATTTTCTAATTTCTAATTCTTTCTAAAGGAGGAATAAATCTTAAGACCAAAATTCATTTTGAGCAACCCATATACCATCTCCTTTTGAGTGGGTTGCCGAAGTTTTCATATGGTGGTCTTGAGAGTGAAATTTAAGAAGTGGCTACATCCAAAAATAATGTCCAAATCGTATGCTCTATTATGCGTAGTCAATGTAGGTGGGCTTTTTAATTGTTTTTCTTTTATTAAAATAGGCATTAGGATGAGTATATTTTAGCCAGCAAAACTAGCATGCTTCACTGTTATCCCAGAAACTGTCTGCATATACCTTAAAAGCACAATTCTTGTATCTTAGAATTTGTACTTTGAAGATGAGACTATATCTTGCCCTTTCCCTCAGAGCTAAAGGTTTATGAAAGAATAAGTAATGAACATGAGTGCATTTGGTAAAATATTTTGTTCTTCATTTAGGTTCCTGATTACTACAAAATAATCAAAAAGCCGATGGACTTGTCAACTATCAAGAAAAGACTTGAAGTGACCAATTCTTTCTACACAAAGCCAGAAGATTTTGTGGCTGATTTCAGACTGATTTTTCAAAACTGTGCTGAATTTAATGAGGTTAGAAAAGTAGATACTTTATCTGGTTTTGCAGGCATAATTGCTTTCAGGAAAACTGTAGTGGTGGTAGAACTTGCCACACAAGAATTTATTGCATTAAACTTATTTTGATGGTGAGACTGCAGTGAAAACACAGATCACATTTGAAACTACTGCGGTGTTAGATGACTATGCAGTGTAGGTCCTGCCATGGGAGGAAAGAGGCTTGTAACAAACATGCTAGCTGAATGACAGGGCAGCAGGTAAAGAACAGGACAATTGTTTATCATAGAGGTTAGGGGTGGGCATTTGATTTAAAAATTGGTTTAATCCTCCTTGCCTCAAATCTTAAATTCAGTGGGATTTTCATTCTGGGAGGTCTGTACTGACCCGTAAGTCACAATCACTCTTTGCTAGTTGCATGCTGAGTGATTGTTATTATCCCTTGCTGCACGTACAGGAACAGGTGATGAAAAAGATTTAAAAAAAGGTGTACCTATGTATTTCACAGCATAAAACAACTTTTTTTTTCCCTCCCCCTTTTTTTTTTTCAGTCAGGGTTCAAGAGTTTTTAGAATCTCTTGATACAGCTTTTAGAAGCCACGCAGAATGACTTTCATAATTGGCTTCTATAATAATCCATCAGAGAAAAAAAGTCATCGGGGGCGTTGGCCAAAAGATCTATCCTTGACCTCTGTTTTGCAGGCTTGTGCTTTTTGGGACCATGTGTTCCACAGGTGCCATTCTTACAGCTGATTGATTTTTTGTAGTTTATGAGAGCACCTAAAAGACCTAATGTGATCTAAGTGTAAAGCTGTTTTGTGATTGATATTGTTAATTCACCCAACAGCCTGATTCAGAAGTGGCTGATGCTGGCATGAAACTTCAAGCGTACTTTGAAGAACTTCTAAGCAACCTTTATCCTGAGAGAAAGTTCCCTGTACAACCCAGCTGCCAGAGTGAAAAAGATAATCGAGAACTTACTGACGACTCCGATGATGACTTTGTACAGCCGCGGAAAAAACGCCTCAAAGGAGAAGATCGTCAGTTGCCGAAATGAGCCACAAGTGTTACTATGGAACGCTTTTTTAAAAACTAAGAATATTTATCACTGTTAATTGTGAAAAGGGGAAAAATCATGACTGCTTTGACTTGTAGGTTTGTTGATATTTGCTAGACTTTCTACCCCTTGTCTGAAACACAAAGCTAATGGAGGTCAAGGCATGTGGAGGGCTCCTCTGAAGTTCCAAACTTTCATCATACTTCTGGAGCAGCACAGAAATTGCCATTTGCGTGGTGTGACAGTTGTTTAACTTTGCTTTGAGGAAGAAAAGAAGTTTGTACAGAATTGAACTTTAAAACATTACGTGGCTTCAACATGTGGCTTTCTGAGTTTGAAGAAAATGTGATCTCACCAGACTTTTAATTTTACCAAAGGCATGTGGCTGGCCATAATTTGATTTCTTTGTACTGTATTTAACACAAGCCATGAAAACAGATGGTGTAAAATTATTGTCCTGCAATACTGACTGGTACAATGAAAGCGTAGTTGCCCCCAAAGAAGTTATTGGTAATTTGAAAATGTAAGGGAGAGTGTATTAAAAATAACTTTTAAAAAAAAATTGTTTGAGAGTTTTTAACAGAGGAAGGAAAGGACAGAATACTTTGTTTTGTACCATTTTTCTCACCACCAGCAAGAAACATTGGTATTCTTGTACTGTTTTGTTTAACAGATGTCTCAAGTTTGAGGTACCTCTGTTAATGAAGTTGATGGCAAAGTCTTGGAAGGGAAAAATGTTTGCTTGCAACTATCAGTCAGTCTTTGTGTGTATTTAGAGGGGGAAAAAAGCATCCTTTCTGTCCACAAGCTCTTGTTGTTTTTCCAAATTTGTAAATATGTTGTTATCAGAATGCAACCAGCGTCGTTACGCACTTGGAAGTACACAAGTTTGAAGAGGTGGAGAAAAAAAGAAAGATACTGCTCTCCAACCCCTTTGTTTGTCCCTATTAAAATCATCAGAAGGTGAGGACAAATTATGCTTTTTGTTCTGTCTACTTTACAGGCGCACTGACAACGATATAGATGGTTGTTTCTGCCCTCAGAGACTGCAGAGTTAGAGATGCATCCGCAGTTGCTCCAGCCGTTGGTTTATACTCTTCATTTGTGTCATCTTAAATGGAAACTAAGTTTTGAAGAGAGTAGGCAGCCTTTTGGATTAATTGAGCTCTGATTGTGCCAGCATTTTGCAGATGGAATTGTGAAGACATCTGAGTGTATGCAAGCCTGCTTTTGACTTGCCATGTAGCACCGGTTGGGAGCTGGGGATAGATCTTTGAAGAGACGGGACAAAAGTGCTGCTGGTGCCTCCCTGCTGTGTACTTGCACGCTCAGGAAAAGGCTGGGTTTTTCGGTGAGAGGCCCGCCTGCCTTTGTCACAGGGTGGCACTACACACGTGAATGTCGTGGACACTGGATACTTCGAAAAAACACCCAGTTGTGTTTGCAGCAGGCCTTTGACATAGCTTTTGAAATGCCACGAGCATGTGGTTGATTTTTTAAGCTGCCCAGAGTAAACATTCATTTTCCCATTTTCCTTCTCTTTTTTTTTTTGTTCTTTTTGTTTGGTTTGTTTTTTTTTTTTTTTTCCCCAGAAAGTTTTTATTACCTGAAGAGAGTTGCTTGTAGCAGAAGTTTTAACATCCCAGAGTACCAGGGAAACCATTCTAACAATACAAATGTGAGCAGTGCGCACTCGTGGAGCACAGACTTAAGACGCAATGCCATTGCAACATTTGAAGTCTGAAAGGTCTAGCAATGGCTAAAAATCACCAAGTTTAACGGGGCTTCCCAAGGAAGGTGCTGTGTGTGTCTCTGGACCGTAAGTTGCAAGCACAGATTTATTAGGTGGCTTAGTGCATTTAGAGGTGAAGTTAGACGCCTGTACAGCTTCACACTCAAGTTGTTCTCCCAGTGGAAGATACTGGGGAGAGGAGCATAGATGCAGTCCTGCAGTCCAGTTACTCACCTGTCTGCTGTAAACTGTTTGAAAATATCTCTGTTTAATCCGCTAAGAAAATCTGACTCAACTTTTGTTTTGTGGTCTTGAATGTCACCTTAAGAATCTTCAGAAATTGTCCCTGCAATGAGGTTTGAGATTTAACTACTTTAATGCAGATGATGTATGCACAAATAGTTGAGGAATGCTATTTTGTTTTTAAAGCAAATCACTGTATTCTTTCAAGCCGCTGTGGCAAAGACCGTGTCTACTTTGTGCATTTTCCCTCCCTTTGCCTCAATCCACTGAATGATGGACTGTTTCCTCCCTCTTCTTTTTTTTTGTGTGTGTGTGATTTCACTGTGAATAGCACTAGTAGTAAAGAGTCTTCATCTTGCTTCATGGGACAGGTAGAAAGCATCTTTTTATTGAATCATAAGAAAGGGAACGTCCTTGAGAAATTCGCCATTTATCTATACAAACCATAGCTCTTACACTGTTCAGATGGAATTTTTTATAATGGAAATGGTATGGAGAAGCAATCAATATCAAATGCAGCTCACAGGAAATGACAGATTCCAAAGGTTTATTTTCCTTTCCTACCCAGCTGAACATCAAATACTCGCTTTCATTTTACTTGCTAAAAAGGGGAAAGAAAAAAAATACATAAAATTAATAAAATGCACATGAAAACAAACAGAAATGGATACAGGGGAAAATAATATGCATTTGGATATGTCCAAAAGGTCTCGCCTCTGATAGGCAATCCCCATGACTGCTTTGAGAGGGGACTGATGCTGTCCTAATAAACCGAAATAAGAGTAGATAGCCTTTCCAAACGTCATTGTCTAGATTTCACAAAACGTTACTTACCTATTTTTTATTTAGTTTGTTCGTTTAGACCTAGCTTTAAGGAGCACATTTATTGCCTGGAGCCTTAGGACTAAATGTTGCTGTGTTAAAAGAGCTTTTACATCATGTATTTAAATTCTTGTAGGGATTGAATGACCGTACTGTGTGAGACCCTCCGACAATACGTTCAACACTCATAATTCAGCAGTCCCTGAATGACTACGTACACAAATGTAATCTCTGAAATGACCACGAGATGAGAGTTTACAAGCTGAATTTAAGATCTGATGGTGGCTTCTCTGAGTACGCAACAAGTTCTGCCAATTTTTACTTTTCTGTCCATTTGGCTTGTGCGTGTAAAGGCCAGCAGCTGGAGTTTGTAACTCATATTTGTAGCAAGGAGGATAATAATGCTGCTAAGTCCCCAGGAAAAGGGGGGATCCCATTAAGGAATCGTTACACTCCCATTTATCTTGACCGCTGTTAGCCAAAAGTAATCCAGCTGTAGCTGAATCAAAGCTTTCCTTTTATGTCTAAAGCAGTTTTAGTGAAGTGTTTTGCTTAGTAATTATTATAAATCCAACCATTTGAAGGCCTAAGCGGCTCTCTAGCCTCTCTGCATGGGGTTGAATTTCACCCACAAGGGAAGAAGTTGCTTTGTCCCCTTCCTTACTTCAGCTTGGATTATTTTTTTTTCTCTGGTCTTTTACAGAATATTGTATAGATATTTTAAATAGCATAAAAACATAAAAGACAAGCATTTCTAAAAGGCAAGCATCTAAAGAAGCAGGCAAATATGTTGCTTTTCTGAAATTCCTAAGGTTGACTGAAGCCCACATAAAACAGTTTGATCAAACATCTGTCTAGATTCTCAAAGAATGGATTATTTAGCCCATGGTCTTGTGGTCTATACAGGTGAGACTGGAGAATAACAGGCAGGGTGATGTGGGCGTGCTGGATGCACGGCGTGAAAACTTCCACGCTGGTGTAGCCGAATTGACGAAGCGCAGAACTGCTCACCACCTCCTGTAATTAAACTAGGGCGACTTGTGCATGGGAGGCTGTCTGAAGTTAAATCTTCCCCCCTTAATCTTTGTGCTTCGTGTTCTGGCTGTTTGCTTTAGAGGAAACACTAGTCACGAGGGCTTAGCTACGGGGCTGGTGCATTTGGGGCTTTTGACTGGAGTCTGATGAAGGCTTTGGATTCTGGCCAAATCGTAATCTGCGAGTTTCTAAACAGGATTTAGAGACAGAGGAGGAGCAGTAATACAAACCTGCAGTGCCCTGCCCTTGGTCTCGATGGGTAGCGTGAACGCAGAGATTGCACAGACGACGCACACGGATGAGAAGAGACACAGGGCCCCGATGAAGGAAGCACTCATGAGAACCTGCGGGCAGAAGAGCAGCTCAGACATCAGCTCAGTGGTATGGGAGACTGGCAGTTAACCAGCAATTAAAGAGTGGAGAAAGGGTCCTGACAAACGCCTGAGAGAACTGACAATAGGAAAACCACGTCTGGTGAACCTAAGAGCTTTCAGAAAGAAACAAATACTAGTGAGCTAAGCTCTGGGAAGAGATTTTTGCAGATCTGTAACTGGCAAAGACCACATAATTACCCTGTATAAACATCAGATAAAGGACTAATGAATTGGGCAGGGAATTGAATACATCTTTTCAGGGAAATGAATAAATCTTTTTTTTGTGAACTTCAGGGGCATCTTGGTATATTTGATAGGACTGATCGGCATAATGTTTACCAACATTATCAATTGTTCTCTTACTTGTGATATAAATGGGGCCACCATAGCTCCAACCCGGCACAGTGACCCACTTGTTCCCATCCCCAGGGCTCGCATTGTGGTGGGATAAACCTAAAACAGGCCAGAAGGAAGTCGGATTAGTGCAGCAATGACCTCTGATAAGTGTCCTTATTTTTCCCTTTTTTTTTTTT
>Ga0181612_114791_pt1 | contig 10194 bp, 9 predicted proteins | sample HoacroProtozoa21_FD_119630 | JGI IMG/M metagenome (GOLD analysis project Ga0181612, IMG submission 119630) | Hoatzin crop microbial communities from Cojedes, Venezuel. Combined Assembly of Gp0051906, Gp0051904, Gp0051908 | reverse complement strand
GAGCTTTCGAAGCACCCTGGCAGCTGTAGGGGTCAGATCGGGTGTCCTGGAGCTGGGCTAGCCTGTAGGGTTTCTCTTTGTTTCTGTGCATCTGCCTGGAAACAACAGCAGCTCCACCGCTGGTTTTTGGACCCCAGAAGTCAAGTCTGTCTCTCCTTTTACCTGCACTTTTCTCGGGTGATCAGAGAGATTTTAGGACAACCAGCAAACTACACATGCTCCATTTCCCATTGAAAAAATAAGCCATAAAACAAGCTTGCCGGAACATTCTTGTAATTCCCAGCACGTCCCTCAAGACTTGGGGAGTAACTATGTGCTTCCATCCTAAACAGCAGGTACCACTTTGGATGCTGGTCATACAGGGCATGAGCCGAGAGGGGTGTCCTCTAGGGACCAGTGTTAGCGTGAGTGTGCTGCGCAGCGATGGGGGGAGGTTCAGGCCTCCCGCAAGCTTGTAACAAGAGCCAAGAGGGAACAGGAGTTTCCAAGGCTGGAAGAACACCACTTCAAAGCAAAGGCTAAGTAACCGATGCTCCCATCTAGTGGTGAAACTGTACCAAATGGCGCTTACACATGTCAGGCATCAACCTGGGCTTCCCAGGGGATACGGGGTTGGATGGACCATGCCACAGGACAGTGCCACCCCGGGTACTTCTGCAGGGCTTTGCAGTCTGTGATAGACACCCTTACACATTCTAAAGCTCAGGAGAAACCAACCGATAGTCTCAGCTAAAACTGCAGCACTAGTAATAATACATAAAAAGACATCATCAGGATCAAGGCTTGTTTCAAGGCAAGGGAAGTGTGGAGCAGCGTTCTCAAAATATCTTACACAACTTTCAGTAAGATCTAGGTGCCCACATTATCTTGGCTTTCACTCCTGAAGCATGAAGGCCCCTTTCAAAATGTTATCCAAGGTTAGTAACTAGCAACATATTCTGATTTGTGGTGTTGTCACTTTGATTACTGTGCAATTAATACGCTAATGTTCTAATACACTGCTGAACTTACAGTCGTTGGCCAGAACAAAACTGCTTTTTTTTTTTGTTTCTTTTTTAGTTTGCATCTGAAAGCTTACAGTAAGGGGTGAAGAATTACCGTATGCTCAATTTGTGACATTACTGGGAGTCATCCCACAACGCTTTTGCAAATCTCTTCATGAGGTCTGCTCAGTTCTTCCTTAATATGCTTATTTTCAATTATTATGCTTGGAAGCTGAGCAGATCAGCAGGAAAATGGTGCTGTTCTTCTCACTGGATCTTTTTTATAAAGGCATAGTTGCTGCCTACAGGATATACCCAGAAGCAAAATTCATTAATGATGCTGAGACAGTACTTTGTCTCAAGAATGAGCTGTACAATTGGGAGAGAACTTTAAAATCACATCTCTTGTTAGACTGTAATCGCCACTGCTCTGTTTTGACTTCACTGCCCTTTTTTACTGTACCTACATATAATAGTGCGAATAGCAAAATAGTTCTAATACCAGTCTCATCTATGCACTTTCCAATGACACATTTCAGAGTACTTCACACTGCCATAATCCCCATTTTTCAGAGTCATAATTCCCAAATCTGAATCCAGTGCCACCTGTGACAGGTCTTAACATGAGCCAAAGGACAGGACACTCCTTGAGAAGCTAGAGTATTCTGGAGTCCATGCCTACTGCAGGTGAAGGACAGAAAGGCAGATCTTCTGACAAGCAGTAGGACTTCAAGCAAGACAAAGTTTGGCTTGCATTTCACTGGAGGTCACAATCGAGATGGAACTACAAATTTATTTGCTAACCTGAGTAGGAAGGAGAGGGAGCAACATGGATAGTGCTTAGCTAGATATTAGCTGAATATCTAAACAGTTCTCTCCAAAAAGCTAATCTAGTATTGGCAAGCCATGAGTTTAATGATTCGGTATAAGACCCACAGTGAACCCACAGAATGGTTTATGACAGGTTTGTTAATGAAAGATTATGTGTTTATTGATAGGAATGAAATTAATCCAATATTAGGCAACCTTTGAGAAAAATTCAACAAGAATTAGTTCAGGTTGACTGAAATTAAGCAAAAAGCACTGCTAAAACTACTGGGATGATGCAAGTGCTGCTAAAATCCATTTCCAATCAAAACATAGCTGGCAGTGTATGCATCTTATGTGGAGGTTATACACCTGTAAACGAAGGGATAGTCGACAGCAAATGAATGAGAACCCACAAACCCAGTGGGTGGCTGTCACAAGAAGTTATGCTGTCAGGGTAAAAGCAAAATCACTCTGCAAAAATGAGACCAATGCAAACGAGTGCATAGCTAGCAAAGAAACCAGAGATGTTGCCTTAGTGAAAAGGAGGTTAAGGAAAGTAAAGACGGCACCAGAACTAATGTCACCTTGTCAGTAAGGGACCAGGGGTTACTGGTAGAGATTATTCCTAGGATGAAGTGCCACTGCAAAGCCCCGGCAGAATTTTAGTGCACCAGTCAAAACAATGCTTACAAAAGTCCATAAGCAGCCACTGCTCTCAAACCTTGCACAGATGTCAACCAGAGACTTTTTGATAAAGGACAGAACTGCTAATCATCAAATTAAGTGTGTCCATAAGCACACTGCATGCACAAGCACATATGGACCCAATATTCAGGTTGTATAAAACTGCCATCCCTGTACTAAAAATCTGAGAACTTCAGGCTGCCAGCATACAACATGATGTAAATCTGCATCATGCTCCAGGCAGCTAAGAAGGGAACAAGTGCATCATCAGAGTAAAATATTGTCATCCTGTTCTTTTAGTGTAGGATAACCCTAAGAAACTGGCAGCAAGATGTGCTACTGTTACTGCATGTTCAACTTGAAAAGATACTAGGGATCGCAATTTATCTTGTCAAGTTTTTACCTTACCTTTCAGAAGTCTTGGTAACACCAAGATCCGTTGAAGACTGGGTTTCAATGGGGTGTTGGCAGAAATCCACCTTCATCAAAATGAAGTAACTAATAAAAAATCAGATGGATGCATCCAAGCTATGACTTGTGGCTCTGTTACTGCAGGTAGGGCAGTGAGTGGTTTATGTATGCAGCTCTTCCACCTCTGCAGTAATAACCTACACACAGATTGAAAAAGAAACGTATGCAATTGTTTTCTGCTGTGAGGGTTTCCATCAATATGTGTGTGGGAGAAAAGTGATTGTGGAATCTCATCATACGTTACCCATGCTGGCTGTATTGCAAAACCATCTGAAAAACCCACTCTATAAATATTTTTATTCCTATTTGAATAATGTGGCTTGTCATTAAACACCAGGGCTCTAAAATACATATTCTAATCAAATTTTAATTTTATATTAATTTGATATATCTTATAATTATTTTAACACTGTTAGGAAAGGGGAGGATGCAAGGGATCCAGAGGAGGTGCTCCAATAAACATATTTTGATTCATTCCGTCACAAAATTGGTGTTGCTGGTGACAGAGAATCATAAGTAAATAAAATGACCTTGAAACGACCAGTTGTGTGAGGTGTAAAAAAGTGGGAAGACACGACAAAAATGACAGAGCATTTGACTGTTTATTTTCACCTCCCCTGCGTTTCCCTGTCAAAGGATGAAGAACAGAAAAGCATAGCATCTGTGCTAAAGAAAAGTCTACGAGTATTAATTAATTATAACGCTAGTCCTCTGTGTGCTCGATGTAGTGTCACTCTCTCACAAACACTTTACTTGTTCCACTATCATCAACTCAATTATTTGAGATGCTTCTCAGCAGGTGTATATGATGCATTCTTTCAAAAGCTTCTTTGTGATGAAATATTCTCAATGGCTTAATGCATATTCCTTTATGCCACAAACTGTTAAAAGCCCAGTCACATCCCCAGTTCAAAAACCCCACGGTAACATTCAAGCTGACAATATAGCATGAGCCAGGCACAACGACAAGAAAATTTGTGACTTACCTACTGAGGCCAAACAAACCACTCAAAAGCAGACCACAGTCTAAGTGGGTTGAAGTCTGTTATTGCCTCATCCTCCAGCTTGAGCATGAAGAGTGTGAGGTCAGGGTGGGAGCACGTGGAAAAGAGCAGAGCAGTGTGGCTTGGAGCCTCCTCTCTAGCCAGTGGGGATGTGGGAGAGGGCACACGCTTGGCACAGGTTGGCAGGCTCTGAGACACCACCACCAGCTTGTAGCAGCCTGCTGAGTAACAGCAACCACTAGGATCAACAGGAGGACATTGCACCATGCTTGGGCTTCTGTTCTATTCTATGTGCCAGAAAAAACTCTCTGTGCGGGGTCTCACATGGTTCAGGTGAGATCTTTAGCTCTTGAAGAGTTTTCCCTGTGCCTTCGTCCTGCTGCAGCAAAACAGAAGTGCTAAAGCAAGGGCTCAGCAGACACCAAAACCAAATCACTAATAACCATATAAGTGTCAACCCACAACTACTGCTGTTGCAACTCTATCCTTGGTACCTAGATGCACACATTTTATTTGCAAAGCCAAAAATACTCCCCATACCTAGAGTAAAAAAAAGAAAAATGATGCCTCCATTAATGTTGGCACATTGGGCGTATGCTATGTGTTCAGACATCAGGTTTTACAGCTGACTTCCACAAAGGCAGGTGACAGTGCACAGTACTGGGAGGTGGAGTCCCCATCATTTGTTTCACACTCATATCTCAAAATCCAGCCTTTCCCCATTCACTGCTAGAGACCAATTTGCTCCCATTGTACAAAATGTTGAGAAAATTGTAAATGAGAAACCTGGTTACAGACACTCAGGAAGCCCCCTGCCAAAAGTTTCTCTATTTATCCACAGTGCAATGTATATGTTTTACAGATGTGGAATATAGTTAATGGGGAATATTACCTGTCTCCATTTTTAATTCTGTTGTTTCAACGTGATGTCACATACAGACAATACTCACTGGCTAAATTAGACTCCCACAGCAGCAGGGAGGGAAGAAATTTAGGGCTATTTGCTACACAAGCCCAGCTCCCATTTCTTCATTTTGCAATAGAAATGACGTACAGGTAGGCTGGCTTGTGCTCAGACCCTTGTCTTATTTACAGTTCTTTTGTACTCTTATTTTCATATATTATAAGGCAGTCAGACCAAAAACATGTTGTTGTTATAGCCATGTACAATCTGTTCTTCCTGCTTTGCGAATGTTTACTTTATAAGGCTGTTTGTCAGAGAGACAGAGGACAAATAGGAGAAGCTCATTTTATATTGGTAAAACTAAATTCAGACCTGATAGAGACACACAAAAGTGGTGCTGCAGTTCTTCCAGTTAGGTGTTTGATCCTGCCTCCATAGAAAATAATAGCAAATTCGCATTGATCCCAGGGTTAGAGAGCAGGGCTTGACTTCAAAACATCAGCTGAACAGCTCTCTGATGAGTGGTGACATTTCTGACCCTCAAGCCCTTCATTAGGATGGTATGTTGTAAGAGACTTCACTTTTTTAAGAGTTTGCTGGGTTGTTCCATACTTAATAAACTTACTGTGCAATCTTGATATTCCTGCTGCTAAGGGAGGTAGCCCGTGGAGAATATACATCCCCACAAATTCCCTGCAGGAAGTGTAGGTGCTCCATTATAATGCAGGTATATTACATTTACAACTACTCCCATGCTATTTGACACTCACTAGGCTTCTCTGTGTTCCAGCATACAGGATTTATGTGCTTCTACACTACTTCAATCTCAGCATGCTCCTGCATTAGCTGTGGTGCCAGGCACTCTGGCGTGTTTCCTTGGTCTTCCAAATGCACTTTGGTCTTACACAGGTGCATGACTTCACTAATACTGGACTTCCCATAGTCCCAGAACTTAGAGTCAGCCTTTTCCCAAACCCTGTCTGCTGTGGTTTTACTTTGGGTTTATGACTTTCCTCTTCTGGGACCAGGAGATAGTTGGAGCAAGAAGGCATTGATGGAATTGAGGAAAACAACAACTGTTTACTTCAGCAAATGCAAGAAACATATAGATCTAAATGGAATTTACCAAACTCTTTCTTCACCAGCCTGAAGCTTTCTTTATCTTTAGATGAAAGCCTTACCTTGCCTTGCTGTCCCTTCCCTTCCAGCCAGTCTTTCATCTCTCACTTCCAGGGTATTTTCCTCATTCTCCAAATGGCTGGTGAAGGATCCTGACCTTAGCAACATTTCCCACTGACGTGACCTGTTGAGACTTTGGTAACAGACTCAAATAATTGTCCATTTATTTAAGATATAGCAGCCAGCTTTTAGCCCAAGAGGTTTTCCATGTAATGGAGAAACACAGATGTTCAGAAGTTCCCCCTTATTAGGTGTGTGTCGCTCCTCCTTTAGTCTTCCTCTGGCAGGCAGATGGGCCAAATGTTCCAAGCGCTGCAACCTGATACAGATATGTATTCATGGACCCTGATGAGAAACAGAATAAACTTTATATGGAGGCCCCAAATTGACACCATTGTTTGTTGCAAATTTCCCAGATGTTATGATTCAAATGTTTTCATGATGCAAGGAAAAAACAGTACTTTCCCTGCAGTCAGAGGAACTCAAGGCTTTTCAATTATGGTCACACACTCAGTCTTATTAGCACTAAATTTAATTTGCCTTAATCAGAATGAGGTGGGTAGAGCGCGAAATTAACTTGACTTTCATTTTGCACCATACAGTAAACTGACTTGCTGGAATCACTGTAGAAATCTGAGCTGTGAATGATGGATGCGATGGAAAAGAAAAGGAAAATAAACAGTGTTGCGTAATCATCAGTGTACTAAAAGGGACACAATATTCAATTCAGTTGTGGGGAGAAATGCTTTACTAGCCTGGCAAATGAAAGGGAACGCTGCCTTCGGCTGCACCCATATCTTGCCACTGAAGCTGAGAAGAGAGTTTGGACCCAAATAGTTTTCTTTAGCATCCCCTCTATTCTGAGAGCTATATACGCTTTGTTGATCTTGCCAACAATTTTTCGAACTGCTATTTTTGCCGGAAAACTATAATTTAATGAAAATAGAAACACATTAGTTTCAACGAAATTTCCATTCGCAGTTTAAGACTCTTATTCAAAATCCAGAGGGAAAGAGAAGCATTTACTAGAGGCAAGCCAGAAGCCATGGGGTGTCCTACTGGGATATGGGTTTCAAGCGTGAGTGAAACCTGGTGAGGAAGAGTAAGAACATATACCTGAAACCTTCCACATCCCGGAGAAGTATGTTGACGACTGGCTCTTCCGGAAGTGTGTTTTCCCTTGAACTTATTCAAAAGGCTTCTGTTTCACCTCAATGAAGAGCAAAGAAAAACACATTTTTCTTTTCCCTTTCTTCTCTTTTTTTCAGATCAGAACTCTATTTTCTGACCAAAGCTAACATTAATTCCCTTTTCCCTACTCTCTGCCACCTTTCCTGTGCAGATAAAGTGAATGGGAGATGGAAGTTGCCCTATGCACTGGAACCACAATTGCCTCCACCTGAGCCATTTCCTTATAAACAACAGGAAAAATAAAACAATGCTTCTTAAACATTCACCTCCAACTTTTTCAATAAGATTTTAACACTTTTTCCCATCACTTGCCATAAAAAGAGAGATTTCTCTCTGGGAGCAAACTGCAAATTTGAGAAGGGTACTGGCACAGTAAGAAAGCTGCAGAAATGTTTGGAAGATACAAAGGACATGGGGGGGGGTGGGGAGCAGAAAGGAAGGCATCCATTTCTTGCAACAACAGCACAGAAAACAGAGAAACGGTAAAGCTCACTTCTGTGCAGCAGTACCTGGGTGAGATGGGGACTGGGGCAACTTCACCTGGGGCAAGAGAATCAGGAAAGGGCTATATGCTCACAGCTGGAGTGACAGGTGCCCAGATGCCACCTACCTCCTGACAACAGGACAAATCCTGCTCCTGTTTATACCCAGTGCTATACACAGGGGCAGAATGGTCCCCGCACAACATGGTCTTCATGACTTTTTTTCAGGGAAAGGGTAAATTTTATTACTGAGTGGGAAACACTGCTTACTGTTTACTATCTTTAAAATGTGAAATGTGCTGGAAAATAAAGACTTTAATTAAAGTTGTCTTTTCAATGCCTATTCTTTGAAGAAAAGTGACACCATTTCAAAACACAGCTTTTCTTATATGCCTCTATTTACTTTCCCATTTTTCACATAATAGCTTCTATTTAACCAATTTCAGCAGCACACTTAACATCTTTGCAGATGTAACTGCAACACATTCAAGTGTCTTGCAAAGCAGAATAAAGTTGCATAGTATGTTCTGTGTCTCTAAAAAGGTGAGGAACACAAAGTCAACCAGCCTAAAAGTTGTTTTCCCAGATCGGCATCAGAACTCCTGCCTTTATTATTTAAACAAACCAGGTAATGTTTTCACTGCAAAGTTCTGATGTGAACATACCACAGCAAGAGAGGAACAGGTTTTGCCAACTCTTCCTGTTAACAGCGGAGGGTAAAAATTGCTGACTCGCTTTGTGACAGCAATTGGCTAAACCCCACGTACTTTAATTGTGGTTTTAACTGTCTCAAAAAACTGCATTTGCATATTCAAAGTATGATACACGGCCTGTATGTATGCAAATAGCCATGAAACCCACAGCACTGCTCATGTTTCTTTATTTGTCTTAGAGAATTTGGAAAGTATGCATGATGAGAACAGCTTTGCTATACTGATCTATCTGCACTCCCCTGCAGCACGGAGTGAGCCGCGGGTTTTTTCCAGACTATGAAGAGCCGACAGCAACGCAGCATTTCCCAGTCCAGCTACAAAGTTACATGAAACAGTGTACTAGCAATAACTAGCTCTGGGGAAACGAATAACCAGCAACCAAGCTACTCCTGGGAAAGCTCCCTTGCATTTTAAATCAACAAGAAAATGATGACCCATTTTCAAAGTAGAAAGTAATTCCTGTCTGAAAACTAACTTTCTTCGGTGGTTCCTAACCGCGTGAAACCAGTGTACGCGACTTCTGCAAAGCCGCAACCCCACTTCAGGCTACGAATCCTGCCCTCGACTGCGCCTGATTTCAGATACACTTCTCTGCCTGTGGGAAGACTGCTCGTTGCCCTTCAACAGCAAGTGTCTGTGTTTAGTGGGGGGACAACACTAGCAGGGACGCCTGGGGTGGAGGCAGGCACTAAGGATGAATCTTTGAGAGCTTTTCAATCAAACGGTATAGGGGCACTTTTTTGGACCTTTCAGTTACATCCGATAAACCCTGGATCTATGAAGGTAGAAGTCAGCTGTGGTGATGAGGACAGCCTGAAGGATCTTCTAGGTCCCTCCAGGTCTGGGGACCCCAAATCAAACCTCTCCAGGCAGGAGGTTCAAAAAAAGGGGAAGCGAAAAAAGTCAGAGAGGAGGAAGTGACAGCAAAAGAGGAGAGGCCTCTCCTGATCCATGCGGGTGCACAACTTGCTGCGGCACCGCGTGCTGCCTGGGGCTGGAGGGATGAATTCTGCCCTTGCACACTGCCCGGGACTCTCTCTGCACAGGTCGGGCTGCCTCTGAGCCCACACGTTGGGCAGAGAGGGCTCTCTGCCTGCAAGGGTTTCAGGGAGTGAATATGTGTTTGCCTCCCTGCTGATAACGCCAGCCCGGCAAGTAAGTATTTCTTCTTCGGAGGGAAGTACCCCGCTGTACTTTGCGAAAACTGTCATTCCAAAACCAATTTTTTCTCCATTCTCCCTTCTTGATGATTCAGCAGATGTCGCACGTCTTTTTTTCTTCAAAAACCTGCTACATAAAAACATGTTTATTTCTGTTAACCTTTTCAACCAAAGAGCCAGGCCACTGCAGCTCATCAGTAATGCCCCCATAAATCACAACCGTGCAGAGCGCAGGCAGAGATTAATTCTCAGTAATTTTGTGTATAAAATTTGCTCCAAAACTCATCTATCTCTAGACATTTATTTACATGTACAGAACATCCAGGTTTTGAATTCCAGTGAAGTATTCCACTAACTGAGTTTTAATAAAAAATGTCTAAAGGCTGCATCCTCAACTTCCATTGAAAGGAAGTTGACAAAGAGTCAAGGCACATAGCACCCAAAGAGTGCTGCTAATGGTAGTAAATAACAGGGGGGGAAATGGACAGAAACTTCCAGACCTTCAGCAGAAAAGTGGATGAGAACCTTGTTTGAGTTCATCAAAGCAACCAGCCTTCAGCAAACTTTTACTGCCCATGCCCTTCGGCCTCTATACACCTATGTGTACGCACAT
>Ga0181612_117564_pt1 | contig 10195 bp, 6 predicted proteins | sample HoacroProtozoa21_FD_119630 | JGI IMG/M metagenome (GOLD analysis project Ga0181612, IMG submission 119630) | Hoatzin crop microbial communities from Cojedes, Venezuel. Combined Assembly of Gp0051906, Gp0051904, Gp0051908 | reverse complement strand
TACACTGGGGCAGCACTGGTCTTCCTGTTTTAAGAACATTTCAGTTGCTTCCTTTTTGGATAGGTATGCATTACAGGCAATATTAATTTCAATGGCAAGAAGTAAATACAGTGCTACTCTTTATGGACTTTTCATGTTTATGAAAAAGTTTATGTGAAACTCAGGTGTAGTATTGATGAAAAACTGAAAATATATGTGTCTTTAAAATTCTGCACCAGCCAGAATTTCTACTTGCCTACACTGATCAAAACTTAGAGCCTTTTATTAGGCGCATCTTCTCTATATGCCTGGAAGCTACAAGTCACATTGTTTAATTAGAATTAGCCTGAAGAATTTTAGGGTTCCTGATATTTTCAGAGCTTCTTTGTAATAAAACTACTGGCGTGTTCGTTTTCTGAATTATCTGGTCAACCTGCCATAAAAAACATTTACTAACTGTAACATACAATACATTTCTGTGGGTTTGGGGTTTTTTCCCGTTCAAAATTTTTTTGATAACTTTTTTTCATTACAGTGTTTGATACAGGAATATTTACTTGTATGTGCATTAAGACAAGCTTCTTCTGTCCTTTTGATCACTCCATTTATTATTGTTTTGAGGACATTATCTTCTGGGGTGACACTAATCTTATATTCACTGCATCATTACGTTTTGTAGTTAAATTAACTGTTCTTTGCCATTTATAATCATTAGCTGCACCTAAGAGAAGCACAACCAATCCACAAGATCTGGGTAGATACTGCAGAAAAGATGACAGTTAGTATTCCTATATACAGACTTCAGGTCAGATGTCACCAAATCATTAGAACTCTTCTGTGGGTAAGTGCAGAATGTTTGGAAAGGCAGATGAGTGCAACAGAGTGAAATGGAGATGTTAAAATACAGATATTTTTCTTTCCCGTATTTTTTCACAAAGGGGAGGAGTACAGGTGTGGTTTTGATCATTTTTATCCAAATAATTCATTAGATTCCCTTTATATTTCTTGTCCCTTCTGGAGTCTTTAGTAGCATTTAATGCATAGGTGATGTTAATTCAGAACAATAGAAAATATCTGGCAGTGGCATTCCAGGCAAGAAGGAAGATGTTGTGGAGAAGATTTCAAAGTCTATCTGGATAAAAGTAATGCATCCAAATGTAGGAGGAAGATAGGAATATGCATGAGATGCTTTCTTGGCAAGAGGGCTGCTGTTCCTCAAGGTAGAAAATACATTGTGGACTTTATTGGAGAACTTACTAGAGGGTCTCGCAATTATTTCAACTAGAATAAACATAGATGAGTTAAAGGAAGGCAAAAAACTGTCTGAAGAAAAATGGAAGAGAAATTACTGGATCAGAAAGAGGATAGAAGACCAGTTCTTGAAGAGTTGGTGTTGGGATCAGTTTTGTTTGGTGGTCTCCTTAATGGTAGCATAGAAGTAGGGGCAAAATAATGAAAATTGCTGATGACAGAAACTTGGAACATGTCATCAGTACATAGGAGTAACAATATATTTTTCAGAGGACTAACTAGCTGCTCTAACTAGCTGCTCTTGACGTTTGGTTTAATTTTTGTAGTGTAAAACAGCAAACTTGTGTTTAAGGAATAAAGGTATTTTCTTACTGTGAGGTGGAAACTCAGCACTTAAAAATATGTAGATTCTGTTACTTAGCTGTTCTGAGAAAGACTGTGAGCTGCCAGTATGATGAGGGAGTTTGAAAAGGCAAACAACTGTAAGATGGTTCAGGAGAAAAGAGCAGTTATGAAAGGACTATGTGGCATCGTTGCCTGCAATGGAAGGAATTGAACTTTGTGGTTTTTAAAATTCTCATCAAAATTTCTTTTTCTGTCAGTAACAAACCAGAACAACAGTCATCCCCTCTTAATATGGATCTCCAATTTTTCAGTGGCTTTCTTACTGTGGTTATTACACGGACATCTGCTTGAGGCTGTCTTGAGATCTCCACACAACGTCCAGCACACACAGAATTGTGGCTCATTTCCAGTTGATGAGGTTATGGTTAAAAAGCATAAAAAAACTTTGTGTAATGTATCTCAGTGAGGTTAGATACTCTTTAGAAATTTTAAATATTTATGGACTTAATTGTTTAAAATGTCTTCACTACCCCATGTTCACTGAGGAGGCAGTCAAGATCAAATAAGCACATGCAGTGTAACCCTATGAATATTTCATAAATGGAATAATGACTTCTTTAGTGGTCTTGTCTAGAATGCACTTGAACATCCATCAGATTTTTAGTCTTATGACCTTTAGGGTAAGGTGTGAGAGTTCCTTTGTGTTCGCTGTTTTCAGGGGTTTTTTTGTGTGATTTATTCTGTTTAAAGCACAGCTGCTGCTTTAGGGGTAAGAAAAGTAAAAGTTATTAAATAAACATTTATTAAAAAAAACCACATTCAAAAGTCAAAAGGCATGTTTTCTCATTTATCAAGTAAAATATTTCTGGTTTTTATCTTTCAATTAATTTCTAAGTGTTTAAAAAAAACACACCTAATATATTTTTAGATCGAATTGTAAAGGCCTTTTTTGTCAAGAAAGGAGAACAAAGTCATTTCCTTAAAATAAATGCAGGTTACCAATGTATTGATAAATATTTAGTAGGTTGCTGCAGTTGTTAAGCCTTTACATAGAAATTTGCATCTTTTGCTCTCCCTGTATAATGACTGATAATCACATTTTTTCAGATGATGAAATTATGAAACAAAGATACTAATGTGTGCTAATATTACACACTGTACCACATGGATTGATTTTATTAACAGAAGAGAAAACTTCACATTTTTGTTAGATATTATTTTCTTACAAGAATACTGATTGTCACTGGTAACCATTTATACATACTAAGAAATGTAGTATTTACTTCAATTTGGTACTTTATTATCCAGAAAGATATTATATGAATTTCTAAAGTAATCAAAGTAGAGCACCAGAACATTCCCTATTTTATAAATATTTTGTTCTTTGGAGATGTTTTCAAATGGTTTGTGTCAAAGTCTGTTTGAGGGAAACAGCTGACCTTCCAAATGCATAACACAATAAGTAATTGTTAGTCATTCTACCTTAGAATTAGTTCATATGTTAACAAAAAAACCCAACAACCCAACAAGTTGTGCATATGAACACTTAGTTATTAGATGAAGATAGCATAGTGAGAGAACAGAACTAAATGTTTCCAGTTACCATTTTGTCCAGAAGTTTTTAGAACTTTAGATCTGGTCCTCTCGCATTGTTTTTCATAATATGTTGCGAGAGAAGAAAGTTACAGCCCCCTCAGCCACCCTTGGAAGAAAATTTGATAAATCCTACCATTCATGTGCTTCGTGCTGCTCAGTTCTAAGAGTGGTTATGCTGATCCATACCCAAGTCCATCCAGCCCCAGGATTCTGCTTGGAACAGTGGCCATAGCAGGCTCCAAGGAGAAGTTCAATGGAACAGATGTGTTGGATGCTTTGCCCTTAGCACTCAGTCAGTCATCTTCCCTTTTCAATCCAAGGATTTTTCTGAGCCTGGCTGGGTTTGTGTACATAGTGTAACTCTCCATAGATCTTTCTTCCAAGTATTTTCCTGCTCTGTTCTTAGACATAAATAATCTTTATGCATGCAAGGAGTCCACTGGGCAGAGAACTACTTTCTTTTGGTTACTGTTGAATCTGACTTCTACAGGCTTCTTGCAGTGGCCCAGAGCTTTGTTTTGGAAGAGAGCATGAACAATTGGTTCATTGTCTTCATGCTGCTTGTGATTTTTTTTTTTGCTCGATAATTTCTGTGATCTCTAGAGGTTAATATATGTGGGGTTTTTTTGTTTGCTTTTTGTTTTTTAAGGATACTGCCTATCCTTTCCTCTTTCCAAATCAGCCTTTATGAGAATCAAAATTTGAAGTGGAAAGAGGCATCTCAGTCCTTACTGATATTTTGATAAAAATAAGTTGGAGTAATTGATGGGTTTTTTGAGTACACAGAAATCAGTCCTTCAAAGCTAGAATAGACTTTTTCATATTCAGGTACTTTGCTTTTGTAGAAGCCCTTCCTTCATTGAGGATAACAACATATACAGTTCTATTCTGATCATATTACATTGCTTATTTATTTTTTTCAGAAACTTTTATTTTTGTATCAAAGCATTGCTCTCATGAAATTATAGTATAATATCATACTGCCCTTTTATTATTTTCCTTATGTCACCAGCTTTAGGCACTGATCCATTGAAGCACTTACAAACAGTGTTAAATCCATCCATATTCTGATAACCATTTTACACTGTTCAAGGTTTCATTTTGTCCAGACTTTTTTCTAAAGTCAACGTGTGATCCTTGCACAATGCAAGAACAGGAGCTAATTATGTTGTCTAAAAGTAGACATTGGATCTTAACTCACTTTTTTTCTTACTGTAAGTCAGGTTTTCTGTTTATAAAATATTGCTATAAAATGTTTTCTTTCAGTGTGCAGTGAGGCCATCAGAGCTGTGTGTCTTCATCTTTGAGCGGCAACAAATCCAAATTCTTATGTGAGAGCGGTGCCTAAAATAGTCCTTTGTTGTATTTTCTTTCCTTCTATAGTCAACTTTTCTGCCTTTAAAGAAGAGGAAGGAGGAGTTCAAGATACAAAGAAAGCTTGCCTATCTCCGTATATTTAGGTATCAATTAAAGCTAGGGGTTTTTTTGAACCTGCATTTGTGATTCCAGGTCACCAGTTTTGTTTCATTTAAGCTCATTTCTTGGATTTCCAGGAGGGAGACTTGCATACTTCCTTCTGTTACATGAGAATTCCTTCTTCTGTATGAACGTTTCTCTCCGTTACCTCTTAGCAATCCTTTAAATCTGTGCAGTTCCTTTCTGGCTCATAGACGATGTGCAAAGAGCATTGAACAAAACTGTATTCCGTAACTTCTGGGATTTCATTTCATTTTATTAAGAGAAGTCTACTATGTTGATTGGGAGGTTGGCTGTATATATAGTTGGCCACCCATACAAGGAAAGATGTCGTTTAATTCCTGCAAATATTTAAGGATTGCTTCAGAAGGCAAGGATGGCTTGGCCAATCTTACATGTATGTGATTTTTTCATATGTGTTATTAAGAAATAGTGCAGGATGTGCGTGCTGGCCTCACCCATAAACTTTTGGCTGAAAAGAAAAACAGTGTTGATCTTTTTGTAATAGTTCAAACTATAAAAGTTGAAATAAAGACTTAAAAAAAAAAAAAGGTGGAATGCTGGAGAAAGTATTATCTGCTGACAAAGACCTTCTAACCTGAGTTATATTTTGGATATGTGATGCTTTCTGTCTGAAGAAGAGATTTTAGAAATACCTAATAAGAGATACTCTTTTCATTGGTACTGTCTTAGTGTTAACATTTGCTTCTCTCCTCTTCCCCCAGTCTGAGCCTTGCTTGGCAAAGGCTGCTTACTAAAGGAACTTAGTGTAATTTTTGAAATGACCCACTCAAGCTCTGCATATTCTCTTATGCATTGAATCTAGTATGTGTCAAAAAATAAACATTGCAGCTTATTTTATTATCCTGCATCCAGTGTCCTGTGCAGTACTTTTCTTTCCATAACTTGCAGGTTATTAATATAAAGGCTTTCAGACAGTATTTGAGGAAGAATGGTGCTAACAACGTTATTGTGCTATGTAATACATGAGCCATGTATGACCATGCTGGGAATCCTGGTTCTTTAAAAACAAAAAAAAACCAGAACAAAAACAAACAAATAAAAAAACCAACAAAACCCCACAAACAACAAACTGAGAAGCCAGCACACCTTAGGTACATAGACTTCAGTGATGGAATAGTTGTAATGTCTAGATTGTTAATCTGAGTGAAAAGTAAATATGGTATTCTTGGTGGAACTGTAATAGTAATATACATATATTGTGAAATATACATATAGTGAAATACAGAAATGGACATTGGTATTGTATACAAATACATATAAGCAGTCTTGTGTTGACAACATATTTTTCTGTTGATGTCACTTAAAGTTCATGTAAGCACAATGCAGGTTTTAGTCTTTTTCATCCATCAAACTAATATTTCTGCTGAGGAATCTTCTATTTAATAGCATATTTTATGATGTGTTAGGATTTAGGTAAAGGAGAAAAGTGATCCAAGGAGATCCAGTGCAGTAACCTGCTTTTGTGAAGTCCCTCTTAATGAAAGACTTTGAAATATGAACACTGTGTGCAAGACGACTGAATAAGTCTGCTGTCTGCCTAGCTGCTTGGAATTACTATAAATTTTGTATCTGATGAAAATGCAAGTAATTTGGTTTTCCTCCCCCTGCCCCCCATTTGATATTAAACAATCAGTTTCGGTTAGTGACTAGAAGTAGAAGTAACTTGCAGTGTCGGCAGCTTCATTTTTTTTCCCCATGTTCACGTGCAATTGGAGGGTAACTTTCTGTACAACTTAACAGAGAAAGCTGATTACTTTGTGCGATCTTTACCTATAGAGACGCAGAGCTGTCTGTCAATGACATACAAACCTGGTTTTGGAACCAAAACCTTTAGTTCTCACAGATAGTAGATTAATGATTTAATACCTGCTATTATTTAATAGACATGTAGGGAATGACATGGTCACCTGGGCCTTGATTTTTTTTTTTTTTTTTTTTAAAGGCTTCTGTATGTTTACTGAGGAGTCTTTGATACTATAATTCTGTTCCTGCAGATAAAATTTGGTATTTTGTCATGGAAAAACAATCTTGTATGACTGTTCATGAAACTAAATGGGTGTGCCTGAGGCAGCTACAAATTTGTGCAGTGTGTGCGTAGTGTCTATCTACTGTTTCAACAAATGATCTGAAACCGTTTATTTTAGTTTATAAAGTAGTACAGTACTTCTAATATTTCTGACTACATTACACTGCATAGTACTTTGTAAAAATTACTTTCTGAGATACAAAATCAGCTTTAGCTTTTAATTTTTTCTGGCTTTTATCCTAGGACTGTGGTAGTCTGTTACACTTATAATAGGCTATTGTACAGTTTCTGTCTTCAGTGGAACGCATTTAATTTTAGCTTTACATTTAGAAACATTGCCAGCTTTTTTTCATTATTTTAGCTCTCTAGTTCTGCAGCCTTGGAAGGAAAGGGACAATTAAGATTTACTTCTGGAAGATGGAGTCCACACCACAACTGCACACAGATTGCAACAGCCAATGATACCACTGTTCGAGGATGGGATACGCGAAGCATGAGGTAATGGGAAATTGCAGTCGTTCTTCAAAAAAGATAATTTCTGTTGGAGGTGGATTTTTCATTGCTTCTAACATGATTTTTAATTTTTTTTTTTAAATCAGAAATATGGCAAAGCTACCACTTATAAAAGGAAGGATTGGGCTTGCATAGCTGATGTAGTCACAATTTTTCAAAGGGTTTTCTCTGCTTTTTCCCTTCAGCTTCAATTCTAACTTGTGTGTTCAGTTTTACTGAACTATATACTAGTCTCAGGATGATTTGTTCAATACATAGGCATTACCTGAATGAAGGTGTTCTGTAATTCAACCTGAAAATGATTTAACATCAGTCATGACTATTCTATGAAGTGCCTTCATAGCATGCTATTTAAAGGTAACTTTAATCTCTGAAGGTAACTCACAGGGTAAGTTCACTCTTCGCTCTTCTGATTTTAACAAACAGTATACTATACTATATTAAAAATTGTAGCACGCTAGTTATGTGAAACTACTGAATATATCCAGATCATTTCCAAATCAATTAAGGCTTTGAATATACCTAATAAGGTGTTTCCCCTCTTGCTCAGTTGTGATTTTGATGAGCAAAGGAGTGATGTTGTGCAGATCTGTTGCCATGACTACTAAAGCCTGTGCAAGCTTTTTTAAGATATGCTTTATCCCCTTAGTACATAGTAATTTATCACTAAACCGAGAAGACTGATGTCTTGTGATAACTTTTGTTGCCTTAAAGGGGGATGACTTTAAATTTAGGTCTGTGGTTCCTGCCAGCTCAGGGGTGTAGCAATAAATCCCTGTGTTTGCCACCCTTGTGTGTTTTTGCCAAAAAGGTTTATTTAATTTAATAAACAAAAGCTAGAAATGCAAATATAAGCATTAAAAGTCACTTTCTGTATGCTTGTCATCAGGTTTGAAAGTCCTGTTCTTTGCCCTGTAAAAAGATATATAAAAATCTAACTTCATAAGTATGTGTATACTTAATTTATGAAGACTCATTTAAATGAAGCATACAAGAGGAGAGAAAGGTCAAAGGAAAAAGGAGTTTTTAAGTTGATTTTTTTTTGTGAACTTCCTCTTTTTAACATATAACATGCAGACCTTAAGATTAAAGCCTGTGTTTCTAAGTAGAAAATGTTAAAAGTTGTGAAGTCTGCTTCAAGCTCTATCTCGTATCTTGCATTGTATGAATACTGTGAGTAATTTGTGTGAAAGATGGATAGTACAGATATTTACATGATCCTCAATGAAAGTACAGGTTGGTTAACAAAAGCAAACTTCATAATTCTAATTACTTTAAGTTAAGCTCAAATTAGATAGTCCTTGAACCAATTTACGAGTACTATGCCAAAGAGCTGTTTGCAGCGTACTTGAAAAACATTCACAAGAATGAAGTCTCATCTGCAGTTACACTGTAATATGTCTAGAATGATGTGAATATTTCATAATGACTAGTTAGGTTAGAGGTAGGAGTGTAAAGTCAGGGCAGTATAAACTGTGGCAGTGTAAGAAGCAAAAAATTAGAGAGGGGAAAAAATCAAGGTCAGAAAATTGTTATATCAGCAAAGAACAAGGGAGGAAAGGTATTAAAGAAGTAGTTAGAATAGCTACTTCCATGGAGTGCAATTAGGATAGCTGTAAGATAGAGGGAGTGAACAATTTTGGACATAGCAAACAAAGAAGGGGGGCCAAAATAGAGGTTGGTGGGAAGTTTCCTAGATTGGACTAGGAAGCAATCTTAATCAAAGAAGAGCTTGAAGCAGAGGAGACAGACACTAGGCTGAATGGATTTAGAGAGATAATTATATCAGGAAAATTCGTACTACAAGAATAAATTATGAAAACTATGGGAGAAAAAGAATATGAGAAGGTGGAGCCAGTAGGTGTAGAAAATGTTTGTGTGATCTGACCTCAATCTAAGATGTAACTGGAAAATTCAATATAGATAATATTGCTGTAGGTGGGATGATAAAGTGAAAGAAAAGAATATTATTTGGGAAGGAAAGGGATCAAGTGGTCAGAATAATAGTCAAGTAGGGATAAAGGCTTTCACTGTAACCACTGCTGACTATACAGTGGACAGCAGTATTTCTTATTAAGCCCTTGCATCTCCATGAGCAATGCAAGAATTGCAAGAAAGAAGTGAAAGGTGCAATAAAGGAGAAGTGTTTTATTGCTGCAAGCATGCCTGAGATATAAATAACTTCCCGTGAAGATATTTCAAGAAATTAAGAGCAAATGTTGAATTCAGACCCCAGAATACCTGTTAGAAAGGTATGTTTGAGTGATGTCCTTAATCTCTCAAACTCTGAGAAGTTGTTGACATCGAATGTCTAAGTAATGTTCTTTATCCCAGGTGACTGCCGTAGCTGTCAGGATAAGGCTTAGTGTAGGCCTGGTATTGTTTGAACCTCTCCTTACAAAGCAAAGTAGCTCTGTATTAATAGTTAGGTGTTACTAGCAAGAGACTTCTTTATCTGGTCTGAACATGAGAACATATATGTAGCACAGGAAATATAAAGTTTTGGTCTGTCTGTGAAGAGAGAAAACTTTCACTTAAAAGAGAAAAGCTGACAAAGTGTTGACAAGTTCTAGTGAAGATTGTAGGATACTCAAATCCAAGCAGAACTTTGGTAGATGGTGGCTTTGAGAATGGACATGGGAACGGATACAGCCTTTTCGTAAAACTTGTAATGCAGCAGCGGAAGCAAACAAACAAAAATCCCAAGTTTAACAGGGAGGTAGGGAGACAAACTGATGGAACATTATGTTTTGAATAAGGACACTAGGTTATTAGCAGTCCTGCAAGTGTTTTCTGATGTGGTCCAGATGGATGATTATGCGCGTGGCTATGTAGTTTGAGGGCCACAGGTAAATTAATAATATATGCCAGATTTCAGTAAGGTAAGTTCAAAACAGAGCAATAATAAAAAGCTGTTGTTCATACCTGTTGCCTCCCTTGCATCCCAGCTTTTCATATAGGGACAACTAGATGTCATAAATACAG
>Ga0181612_172952_pt1 | contig 10196 bp, 1 predicted proteins | sample HoacroProtozoa21_FD_119630 | JGI IMG/M metagenome (GOLD analysis project Ga0181612, IMG submission 119630) | Hoatzin crop microbial communities from Cojedes, Venezuel. Combined Assembly of Gp0051906, Gp0051904, Gp0051908 | reverse complement strand
TTTCTCCCACAGTAATAAGTTTCAGTGTGTTTTGTTTTTACATACTTGATGCAATAAGTTTAAATACAATAATTACAGTGGATTCAGAGCATGCCTTAAAACACATTAGCCCTTCAAATAACTTTTTCTATCTTTATAGGTTTGGCTGATGGCAAGCACTGTACTTTTCCACATCTGCCTGGTAAAAACTTTGTGTACAATGCAGCAGAAGACAGATTGGAGCTGTGTGTGGATGCTGCTGGGCACTTTCCTATCGGTCCTGATGTTGAAGAGCTGGTTAAAGAGGCCTTAAGTCAAGTGCGAGCAGAAGCAGCTTCAAGAAGCAGGGAAGCAAGTCCTTCACACGGAATGCTGAAGCTGGGTAGTGGTGGAGTAGTGAAAAAGAAATCTGAACAACTACATAACATAACTGCATTTCAGGGAAAGGGCCATTCCCTAGGAACTGCATCTAGTAGTCAACAACACGATCAAAGAGCCAGGGAAACACCACTTTTAAGAAAGCATAGCACAGAAACGGACTTCAGTCCTTCTGCTAAAATTGAGCCTTCTGCATTCACAGCTGCCTCTGGTAACAGTGAGCTTATCCGAATTGCTCCGGGAGTTGTGACAATGAGAGACAGCAGGCAGCTTGACCCCACTTTGATTGAGGCACAGAGAAAAAAGTTGCAGGAAATGGTCTCTTCTATCCAGGCTTCAATGGATAGACATTTGCGGGATCAGAATGCAGAGCAGTCAGCATCAGTTGATCTATCTCAAAGAAAAGTAGAGGCAGTGAGTTCAACTGCTAAAACTGGGAGCTTTCAGGCTGGCTTACCCGAATCGTTTTCTGCACCAGGTGGTACTGAACACTTGAATACTGAAACAACTGATGGTAACATGGTGAATTCTGTGGGAACAACATTCCCTGCGAGGTCTAAAGCACAAAAGGGAAATTCTGTTGAGGAGCTTGAGGAGATGGATAGTCAAGATGCAGGAATCACTAATGCAACTGAGCCAATGGATCACTCTTGATAGGTTAAAATCCAGTAAGGGTAGAAGAAATTACTGTTCAAATGTAATGTTTATTGGCTGGGCCACACAAAGTGATTAGTTATTAAATCTTGAATGTATGTCAAAGATTATATCATCTTATTCAGTGCATGATAAGCGTGTGATTGGCAATAGCTTTCAATATTACCATACTGCTGCCCAGGCTGGCTCTGTTACCTGTAAATTAGTTATTAGGAAATGCACTGAGATGAATATCTGCTGTAAATGTGGGTTCTTGAAAATTCTTTGCAATTTTTAATTCCTTGAAAGTCTTAAAATTCAAGTCCATGCAAGGTTCTTACCATGCTAGTTTAAGGTTACTGGAAAGGCTAGAACAGGCAGAACTAGAAATGTGACAAAGTTAATCCTGTCCCAGGTACTTAATTCCACACTGTAAATGTGAATTACACATAAATTTCAAAAAGCAACTGAAACTAAACTTCTGCTAAATTTGATACGCAGCATATACAGTACTTTAATTACATTGTGCTGGCACTTCCTCTGATTTAAAAACCTTTTCATTCATACAACTGTATACGCTTGTCAGAAGTCTTGGAATAAGTGTAACTTTAGTAAACTCTCTAATTTCTGCATATTGTCAGTTTAAGCAAGTTAGAAAAAAGGCTACTTAGTGTATGATGAAGATAAAGTGAACGTGGTGTGGTTATGCATGGCTGGCTGAGCCAACACAACCATTTTGGTGCTCTGTTAGTAAGTGATAGCATGTTTTTATTTCCTCCCAAATACCGAGCTGGTCAGATGCTGTGCAACTTTTAATAGAACCACAGGAGAGAAGCTGGCAATTGCAAGAAACAGCAAATGTTCAATGGCAAATCCATTTCTTTTAAAAGACTTTGATTGCTAGCATTGGTTAGTAATGGCAAAAATTACATAACGGCTGTCCTCAGAGCTAATTAACAACTTATTGGAAGGAAATGACCCTCTAACATACATTATCCTAAAGTGTTCAGTGATAATTGAGCTTTTGGAAGCTCACTGTTTACTCCATGGAAACAAGGAATACATGCTGTTTCAGTGTCTATAAAAACTACCCACCTCCATTAGCCTCACTTCAGTTTGCAATGCAGATTTCCCTGCATCAGTGATAATACAGCTGGTATCCACTTAAGTAGCGTGTTCATCAGACCTGCAGTGCTAGTTTTTAAGAAGCAGCCATTGTGCTTGCTCCCCAAGGATGGAATGTGTATCTGATACTGCACTTTGCTTCCTGTCTTCATAGTCATATTGAAGTGCACTATTGTTGCTTTCTCTAATGGTAGAATAACAGTGAATGGATGAAAGATGTTTGTACAGCTTCAAAGGAATTAAGAGCATTTAAATATTGAAGTCTGTGTTTGTGCACTTGTGGGTTTTTACCAATTCACAAATGTTGTTTGTATTGTATATGTTTGTATTCAGAAAAGTCTCCTCACTTTTTACACTTCTAATCACTTAAACAGTTCTAAGCATTAGTATGATAAAATGTCCCACGAGGGAGGATTTATTTTTGTATGTGAAAATTAACTGAAGCAAGTCATATAAAGAACAGCCCCAGTTTTGTCAAAATTGAAATGCCTCTGTTGGTTAACTTTTTATCCAGAGGGATTAAATATTTTATGATTTAGTACACTTCTTATAGGTAAAAAATAAGAATCACCTTTTCACAAATAAGTGAAAGATTTTAAGATCTCAGTTTTCTCACCTGTAAGTTAGCAGTTTGGCAGCTTGGAATGTATGAAGTAATTTGGCTCACCTGAACTGACCTTGCTGATGCGCTCATTAACTGGCAGGGCTTATTCAATGGGAAACAGGACACACATGCAGCAGCTGGAAGCCTGCCATGACTTCTGAAAACACTGAAGTCTCCCGTGAATCAGTCTAGCTGTTTGAAGGCTACTTCTATGTAGGAAATATTGGGTAGAGGCTTGTGCTTTGTCACAGTGTGAGGTTTAGAAAAGTATAGCAGTGGCACGTTCCTGGGAAGGAGTTTAAGTCAGGAGAGGCTGAGGGGGAGAATTCTCCTGGATCTCTTGCATTTTAGACAAGGTAGCTATCACTTGGACATTTTTAACATTTTCTTTAGAAAAAGAAGTCTTCCTTGACTGAAAAAAATACGGGCAGTGTATATGAGAGAATTTTAAGTTTGAAATAAATTGAAATATTTATTGCACATCATCCTTATTTCAAGGGAAGATGCTTACTTCTTTCATGCCTTTCGGGTAAGACTGCAGAAGTCTGTGTGCCTTTTACTGTGTAAAGAGGAAGGCTTGGTTTAATTTTGACACACTTCCCATTTCAGCAGTAATTTGACATTTTCCTACTTATCTAAATGGAAATAGACACAGATAACAATTCTGTTTCACTCACCCTTATGGTCATCTCTACTCCACTCAGGTCATGTAGATCAGAACTCTCCAGTTCCTAAAACAAAATGGTCTCAAAAAGGAATGGTAAAATGGTGTCAAAATCACAGGAACCGCTGATGTGAATTCTCTGGTGTAAAGCAGGATTGTGCATATATCTTTGCAGTGTTCTTATTTCACGGAGCTTTCTCATGCATTTAAATATCAGTGTTTTTGAGAAAGATGGCTTTTGATACTCTCAAGTGAAGCTAAACTTCATCTACATGCTGGTGAGATGTGTAACTGTACAGGAGAAGTGAAATAAAGAACACTGAAGTGTGAGTTTCCACAGATGTTTCATTTGACTGCTAGTAGTGGGTGCAAAATTAAGTTGAGGCAAATCTGTGTGCCTGTCTTGGGAGCACCTCTGTGCTTGTTAGCTTTCCCGCTTAGAGTCGGGAAAATGGTGGTGGGGTGCAAGGGCAGGGAAGACACTGTGGGTGTGAAGCCATATCACTAGGACTTCTCAAGCGGCGCGAAGAGTGTTCCTTTCTCACCACCCCCACCCAGCTTCTTGCTACTGAATTGCCTGTGGACAGAGGCTGTGGTTCTAAAATTCTTTTTGAGTACCTGCCTTGATTACTTTCTTGTCTAGGGAGCAACCACTTTCTACACAGCGTCTCATGGCAAAGAAGACTTAAATTCCTTGAGAATTGTGAACTTTACTATGGCTTAGTATGGATAACCTAAATGAAAGATGATGACTGAAAATACAGGCCAAATACACACAAAAGAAAGGCGGGGGGAGAATAAACTAGATTGCTGATGGATATATGGGAAACTTCAGGAGAACAGATCAGTTTTCCAGGCAAGCGCAAGACTTTTGCTACTTCAAATGGCTGGCTGCCTAGTAAGGTTGACTTTTTGATACTGCTGTTTTTCTGTGAATTGTTTCAGTGAAGGAAAATAAATAGCAGCTTTACAAATGAAATCGTATAAATATATTTGGGATGTCTCCACTGTTATAGTCAGAAAACAGCAGTGTATATTGTTGGTTTTGTGAATCCCATTTCTTCTGCTGGATACAAAATGTGAGGTAGAAGCTGCCTCCAACAGAACGCTCCAGCAGCTTCACAGAGGGGCAGCACCACGAGGCTGTGCACTCACAGCCCTCTAAAACGGGCATACTTTCAAGACCAAAATGCTTAATTTACAATCTTTCAAAAAGTACCATCTGTTGTCATTGTCACAGGGTTAGCAGAGTTGCTCGTTACTTTTTCAGTGCGCTGAAAATGCCAGGTAATAAAATTCATAGGATGCTTACAACTGGGAGAGCAATGCTTGATCTGAAATATATGAAAAATGAACGATTTAAGAAGATGCCACTGTTATCTCTACATTTGTTTGGCTCCCATTTTCAAATAGCAGAATCTACATGCTTTTGTAAAATAATAATAATATGAAGTTGAACCTTCTGTTAAAAAAACCACAACAGTAAGTGGTTTCTTTGTTTTGCTTGTGGATATCAGTTTAGCTTCTTAAAATTGAAGAAGTTGCTTATGATCTTTAGAATGTAGGATTCCGTCTGAGCCCTTATGCCTGTGGTTGAGCAATAAAAGGTTGAAACAAGAGTGGTATTTTCAGAATTATTTTATGTTTAACGAGGATTATTGCCAAGAAATGAAAGAGTGCACTTTTAGGAGGGAATGCTATTTAAAATGTATAAATAAGAATTAAAATAGTGTATATATTTAGAAAACAAATCTTTTTAAACAGTGCTTTACATGTTGAATTAAAAATAAATTAGCATAGAAACTATACCATCTTCACAGTACTGACTATTATCCAGCACAGTTTGGTTTGTTTTATTTGTGATTGCTGTACTAATTATATTTGATTTTTTTATCTGTAATGTAACAATAGTGTATTATAACAGTATATAGTGTACTATACTACACTTCACTGTACAGTATTTGGAATTTTCTTTGATTGCTATATTAAAACTAAGTTAAAACATCTGCTTTGGTTTTATGAGGTGCAACTTTAATCTAGCCTTCCCACATTAGCCTGTTTAATACCGATTTGGCTACAAGACGAATGAGTTGTAATTATATTAACTTCTGCATTCTACATATAGATGGCATTGTATGTGCATATGTGAAGACTAGTACAGAAGTTGAAAAAATGGTATGAACCTTAGAAAAGTAAACTCTGATGTCATCCATTTTGCTTTAGTTATGTTTCTGTTTAAAAGAAACTTTTTTGAAAGAAAAACTCTTTATGGAAAAGTCTTTTTTGACCTCATACTTGTTCTGAATATTTCATTAAATGCATAGTACCTTTGAATTTGAGAGGTTTTTAAAACAAGTTTTTATATATTTGAGACCAAAATCTGAATCCTTTTTTTAAAGTTATCACCAAGAAGAAGGTGTAGAAAAACGCTGACCAAGTCATACAATGACATTTAAGATACCTTGCAATCTGTGATTTGAAACGTTGGTCAAAATGTATTTCAAAGCAAAATTTTAATGCATGCATGTAATACTCAAGTATGAATAGTATAATTTGGAAGAACCAGGTTTTTGAAAATTTGGCAATACTCGGAGATGAACATAGTGACAACTACTTAAATTATCTCTGTGCTTTTTCCACCAGCTACATGTGGTACTTTGTTTCAAAAATTGGCTGTAATCATAACTTTTGATCTTAAAAAGAAGTCATAAAACCCATCTGCAAAACTCTGCTACTTCTTCCTGTATTTATTGAAAGGCTTTAATTCAAAGTGTGCTAGCATTAAAGTGTTATTTAAAATGATGGGTGTAAGTATACAGAGTTAATTTTGATTGCATGTCATATCAAGAATTGAAAATTGTCCTTTGGAAGGTTTGTATTTCAAAGGCTTAAATGCTTAATGCTAAGCTAGAAATTTACTTATCTTTATTAATGCAGTGTTTATAATCTAAGCCAAAACCAGTACTGAATGTATGAAGCAACCAAGTTGAGTGCTTTCAAAGTGGTCCCATTTTTCTTCTGCTATTAATTTTGCAGCCTTAATATCTGTCTAAATTTTTTAATTTTAAATTGGAGTTCTGGGGTTTGTGTTTGTGGTTTTTTTTTTTTTTTTTTTTTTCTTAGGTATGTTCATAGCAAATCTGTTCTAACATCCCTGCACAAACCCAGCTTCCTGCTGGAACAAGACCCCTCACAGCATAATTTTCTCCTTAGGATCAGGGTGAGAGTGAACCTTGGATGTTCTTCAGCACGTGTAGTGAGTTGTGGAAGGTGCTTTTGGAATTACAAAGAGTCAATTCAAACACATATATTGACTGCAAAAGTTAATAGAAAGTGTGTTCCTTTGCTTGATGTGGAGTTCAGTTTATTGAGGCTTTGATATATATTGGCTTCTACTGATCTGTGGTGTTTTGAGTAGTGATGACTTAATAATAGATAAAGGAAAGTAGTAGTGTTTGGATCCATAGTAGATTTGATGGCCAAGCTGACATTACAGAAACCCGGATGCCACAACTGGTTTGAAATGGGTTATTCTGATTTGAATTACTCAAATGTTCAGAATCACCCAGTGTACATCAATTTATTAATATTGTCAAAGGCATTGGGCTTCAATGTAAGCATGACCTCTTGCAGTAACTTGCAGACACTTTAAGAGGCTTCAGAAAAGACTATTATTCTCTGTTCCCTTAATGAAAGGCATTGATTTGATGATTATGAGTAGCTGCGCAGACTTGTATTTGGACTTCATCCACCTCTGTTTTTTTAAATGACTCCCTAATTTTGTTTTCTGCTGGAAACAATACTTCTAGTGGCTTGTCTTGCTGGTAGCAAATCTAATTTCACTTCCAAAGTGATCCTGTAGATCTGGACCCGGTCTGTGCTGCTTGGAAACTTGTATTCAATAAGTAAAAAATTAAAAGAAAGATGACAGGTGGAAGGAAGTTACCAGAAATTAGAAGAAGGTTTAAAAGATGCTATGGTTCTTATTAGCCAATCGTCTGTGGAGCATGGCTGTGTGAAAGGCAGTCATTTCTTACAAACCTTTAAGGCATGGTTCAAGCAGCTTCTTTCAGAATAAGAAACTTGATTTTATAGCCTATGTTGTCAACTTGCTATACAAGATTTTCTTTAAAATGAAGCTTCTTTCAGATTGTCACATTGTTGTATAAATGTAGAGAGATACTTGCCAGATGCTACCTCCTAATCCTGACCTCCCTCTTCCTTCCCATGTGCGTTTGTGCAGGCTGCAGATCCTCAGGAGGTCTCTTGTGATGCTGGGCTAGCTTTCCTATTTGCTTTTCATCTGCCATTTGGACTTACACTGAATCATTTTTACCACGGACATTTTTGTAAGCTTATTGTCCTCTGTTTATACTGGTGCTCTTAGAGACAGTAAGAGGCAATGGATAAATGATCCAATTTCACACAAATTAGATTGATAGAAATTAAAACCTTGTTTGACTTCCTCCAGGATCCGTATGTATGGGACAGAAAGGAAGGAAGGGAGATTCCGAAGAGAGCAGAGGACTTGTGGCCATACTCAGGAGACGGAAGAAGATATATAAGAATTTATCAATGATTCTAAAAATCACCTAGTGGTTCTGTAGGGCAGCCACGTTTCGTGTTGTTCCACCTCCAGGGTAATGAGTTTTAGAAGCTACAGTGGCTCACTTACCTGCTTCCTTTTGCTTTCAAAATAAGAAAATTCAAGGCATGGTACAGTGGAAGAAACTAAATACCTGTATTTATTTCTTTGTTCCCTCTGCTTCTCCTAACCTTAACCTCTGCTTTACCCTGCCATATTCACTACCCTATTTTTTTTTTCTTCCCTGCATTTGAAGTCAGCTGAGGTAACTCATTCCCTTCTTAGTTTGGAAACTTTGAACTATCTCAGGTCTCCAGTAAGTGAGCAGCCCAAAAATCCCCAGTTATCTATTGTCTACTCTGAAAGTCATCTTTTTTTATTTAACATTTTGGATCTTCCCAACCTTAACCCTGAGGTTCTAGATTTGAAACTCTCATAAACTCACATCCTTGCACAAACTCAAAATACATTTGCAATAACTAAAGGCCTTTCATGGACGCTCATTGCTGACTGCAGAAGCTGCTTGCTGACTTGCATTAGGACTAATTGTTTGCTCCTGGGGTTGGCAAAAGCTAAGGATTAAATTGACTTCTCTTGCATTTGTAGTGATGACTTTGTAGGGCATAATTCCAAAACAGCGTGAGGAAAACGTGCACTGCAAATACCTGATTAAAAGGCGACTTTCAAACAATCTCTTTGGTCTCCAAAGTTGTAAGTATATTTGTGAAAGGAGGAAATACTTTTTTTTAAAAAGATCTGCATGCCTGACCAGAACTAGTAAAATTATTCCTCCATGACTTCCAAAATAAACAAGTGGCGTTTAAGAAATTAGTAAAGGCTGTTAATTGAGATTGATATTGTAATCTAATCTTGCAGTAGTATGATTATTATTTATTGGGAGAGTTGATAGTGAGATCATAGGTAATGTCTGAGTGTAAATTTGGGAATGTTTTTTTCCCCCTTTGATTGATTCAAGGCTGTTCTACTTTTAACCCCTAAAAAGTAATCTATTTGCCTACATAGTGCCTGTTCTAAATTAATAGCCATGCCATTGAAACCGTAGGTGAAGTGGTTGCCAGACAGAAATTTGTCCGAGCTGTGCACTGACACCATTTCCTCACAAACTGTGCAAGAGACAGCGTGAGCTCAGCATGAGCTCAGTTTCTTCTCAAGCCAACGACAGCTGAGGATTGCCAGAAGCAGGGATACAGAGCAGCTCATGAGGTCCAAAGTACAATCTCAACCCTGAGAGCTACAATTATTCTACAGCAAGTAACTTGTTCTTCGTGTGCATGCCTGAGCGGATCCTAGTGTAGGGCCCTGGCAGGGCTACATCCCTGGAGCTGCTTTATGATCTCCTGCACTTGGCAGCTGCGCTTGTTGTTTTCAGTGCAAGGCTTGATCCAAAGGCCACCTCAGAATTCTTTGAGTAGTCGTACAGCCTCCTTGAGAAGTTGATATAGGCTGCTTCGGGAATGTGCAAGAGAATGTTTTTTGTGCACAGTTGTCACGGAGGTTAATGTGCTAGTATAAAATCTAAGCCCATCCAGATATACCCAATTATTTTGATATTTTTGTGATATGGTAGCCTTTAAGCCTTACATTTCCACCCTCCCTACACTAGCATGAATAATGTAAACCTGTCAATACAGTAAAGCAAAATTCATGAAATCACGAAGTACGTACAGTTCTTCTGTGTCATGGTTAACAGAACACAGGCTGAGTTAGGCAGAGGTATTGGCACTTCTTCCCCTCTCCGAAAGGCTGTATAAATGGATTGAGTCAAAGCACACAGAGCTTGCGAACTCTTCTGGGTGAAGTGGTTGATCCTATAAGACTCAACATCTCAGGACAATGTTGTAAGGAGCATTTAGAGAGAACTCCAGCAAAAGCAGATAATTTTCAACAGCCATGGATAGAATATTGCCCTTCAGAATCTTTGATATTAAAAGTTTAAAAAAAGAAAGATGAAAATAAAGATGGAGTATGACTCTGAAGGCACATGGCAAGTTGAAATTGCTCTGAACCGCAGCTTCACTGAACTGACTCTGACATGACTCAAGTACGAATGACAAGCTGGGATCTTCAGTACTGAGATTCGGAGCAGATGCAGATAATAGCGTGCTGTCCATATGGAGAACTATTTTAATTTAAGAGTAACTGGTGAGTATCCTCATGCTCTTCATCGGGAATTTCTGCAAACATAGGGAGGAAGCTCAGCCCCTGCA
>Ga0181612_148420_pt1 | contig 10196 bp, 3 predicted proteins | sample HoacroProtozoa21_FD_119630 | JGI IMG/M metagenome (GOLD analysis project Ga0181612, IMG submission 119630) | Hoatzin crop microbial communities from Cojedes, Venezuel. Combined Assembly of Gp0051906, Gp0051904, Gp0051908 | reverse complement strand
TCCGCCAGCTCCCTCAGCACTCGTGGGTCCATTCCATCGGGGCCCATGGATTTGTGGGTGGTTAGATCGCTTAAGCGACCCCTCACACAGTCCTCCTTGATCAAGGGAAAGTCATCCTCTCTGTAGGCTTCCTCTCTTACCTCCTGGGCCTGGGATTCCTGAGGGCCTGCCTTGGCACTGAAGACTGAAGTAAAGAAGGCATTCAGTATCTCTGCCTTCTCTGCATCCTCCGTCACCAGGACACCCGCCTCATTCAGCAGCGGCCCCACATTGTCCCTAGCCTTCCTTTTGCTGCTGATGTAGTTGAAATGAATGCTGCTGGGTCTCTCTTCTCCTGGGTTTAGTCCAGTGGTGCAGACCTGAAGGGCCCATGCTCACTGACAGTTTCTTTGGGTAGTCCCTCATCATGTCTTGCTTTAAAACTCTTGCAGCTGTTAGAAGATCAAATAAGTGACAATTCCAGCCCCCAAACCAGGCATCTTGTTGCTCCTGCCTAAATGTAATGCCCTTATTCACCATGTAGGAGAGATTTGCCCTTACTGTTATGAAGGTGATCACAGTGAGGAAGCTGATGGAAACCTTCTTTGCTTTTAAGAGGTGCGAAAAAAGAAAAGCTGATGAATCTGGACAAAACTGGACTGAGCAAATGGTTACCTTTCCGCAAGGAAATTAAGTGGTGCCAGAGAAGGCTCCAGGGCACAAGCACCTGATCATCTGTATTATTCTTGCTGCAACAGCCCATGAACGGCACGCTTGTGACCCACAGAAAATAACAGCTTGCAGCCAACTCATGGAGTGATTCAGGGGTTAGCAACTCCCAAAAGGCAGTTTGGCCTCCTGGAGGGTAAGAGAGTTCAAAGGCACGGACAGGGCTAGTCTGTGCCTGTAGGTCTCAGTGACAGAGTGTAGGCTGAGGCAAATTTAATTATCTAATGTGATGTGAAGAAGTCTTACAGTACTATACATTACCTGTGTCAGGAAAATCTAGAAGAGGAGTAACTGGTCTGTTAGTTGCTCACCAGTGAAAAGGTGAGCTGAGTCAGTCGGTGGTGGAGGTAAGGATGGTACTCTTCACAAAGGGATCTATATTAGGGCAGACGTCATTTCTTGAAACTTCCTTTTTTTATATCCGAACATTTGTTCTAGAGATGAATCATCATCCTTATTGAGCTTCATACAAGCTATAAACTTCTTCATTTTACAGCTCCTGCAGTAAGAAAATATTAAGCAAATAGGCTTGTGGGTAAAATATAACAACACATTAATGCCATTTTTCTATTTATTTCCTATGGCTAGCCATCTCTAGGAAACAAGCTCAGAGAAGCACAGGGTCTGTGATTCCCCATGTGATATTTTACCGACTTATTATTTGATAAGGACCCTTTCATCCTTTCTAAGTGATGTTTATAATGGTTAGAAGTTTACACTGCCTTTTTTTTTTTCTTTTTTAATTTCAGTGAACTCTAAGTGCTTGAGGGATAGGTGAAATGACCTGAATTTTCTCCTCAAACTTGGGCAAACCTTTAATGGAGCCTTAAAAAATTAGGTTTGTATTTAATTCTTCTGCTGTTTGAATAGGTTGTAAGAAAGGAACTTTTACATGATCCTCCTTGCTAAGTGCTTTAGCATGGCCAATACCATCACTGCATGTTGATCGACAGCCTCATGGTACAAAAAAGACCCTCAAGCAATGACTTGAAGCAAAGTGGCCATCTGTCTACATACAGGAGAAAAAAAATTTCTAAAAAACAAAGGGACAAGTTGTTCCAACAGTTCTGATGCAATTAATTCTTGTTATATGTTGACTAGAGAGTACAGGATTGAGTGCTACATCCATACACAAATCTGTAGATGCACACACACAGAAATATGGTTCTCAGGCTTAAGAAAAGAACAGAGTAAGAAGATATATTGTGACCAAGACATTTGAAAATGACTTTGATTTTGGGAACTTGCATCTGTGAATTTCAAAACAGAGATTTTTATTCATAAGACAGGAGCTCATAATTCTCAGGAGCTCTGGACCTCTGGAGACATATCAGTCTGGACAAAACATTAAAACTCCCAAATTCTGTTGAGAAATTGAGCCTTCATGTAATTTTTTCAGCCTGTAAAACTTCTTGGCTTTATACTCTAGGTATGTATTGAATCAGAAAAGAGCTCAGCTGCAGTGCAATCCATTTCTGATGGTTACTAGCGAAAAGGATGGGTCTGTGGCTGGACTCACCTTGGTTTTGTACCTTTGCCATCCCATCAACACCAATGAGACCAGTGTAACCAGTGGTAATAAGATTGCTCTAGATTTGCAACACTGAAGCAATTGCAAGCCTTCCTCCCTCCTGGTAGCAAAGATTCAAGCCCCTTTTGTTAACACTCAGGAGAGGATATCTGAAATTCTTGCCTGCTTTATGTCAAAGCTGCATCTGCTAGGAGAACTTTATCTATGAAAAAGCGAATGCGGTTTCAGATAACCTTTGTGACAGACTCTTAAGCTATATGTAGGTTCACAGCGTTAGGAGGCTGTGAGGTAAATTTAGATTAGTGTGGACTAAATATACACATACTGCTCACTTCCCTAAGCAGTTGATGAGAAGGGGTTAGACTCCTGCCAGAAATATGAGTGTAAATCCCTGCTCTGCACTGATTTTCTGTGGAGGCTGGAGTAAATCGAGACATCCAGCCTCAAAACTTGTTGGATGGGACCTTTGGCCTTCACTTCCCATTTGGAATGTAGAGTAATGATGCTTAATTACTGAACATGAACAGCTCAAAGATGTCTGAATCAGTTTGATGACTAGAAACGTTTTAGCCACTATAGCAGTAATGTGAGAGTCTAGCAGTTGCCTCGGCATGCAGAGAAAGTTTTAGTGGCATGACCTCTGCTCCAACACATGCCTGTTCTGTCAGCTGCTTGCAAGATAAAAATGTATTGATTTCGACATTTGGAATTCAACATGACACAAGTATTAAAGTAACAAGGAAAATTAATAATTATGGAACTAAGAATATTTGAAGGTGAATCAATGGAGGCCTTGGATGAAAGGCAAGGTTTATGCTCTCCCAGAGTATAACATAAAGGCAAGGCTTTGTGTCAGCAAAGAGTAAAGTACCACATCTTTATTTCTTTAGCCTTTATGATGAGTATTGAGGAACAGCGCATTCTTTTTAAAAACTGATGCTGCAGTTTTTTTCACAGTGGCTGCTGACTGAGTTGACAGCGTTCATCTAAACCCTCTGTCAGGTGATGCTTTTAAGCCCAGATAAAACCCACACCTGTTCAGGAAAGCACTGAGTCACATATCCACAGGCCAGGACTATTTAAGTGCTGTTGACTTCAGTGGGATCTGAGTGTTTGTGGCTGCACCCTACTTGAGCAGGGATGTTGGTCAGAGTAGAACTTGAAGGCTGATTTTCCTTGAAGATAGCAAGATGATGTAGCATTCTCTGGTATATGAGCAAACTCTGAGTTTGGGTGGCTCTCTTAAGATTAGGTTTCTTGAAATCTAATGTGCTTCTTTGCATTTGTGTGTTTCCAAAGATTATCTGTTGGGTCCTCGGTCATTAAAGTCTATTTTGGGAATATTTTTCTACATTAACTAGATTTCATTTGATTAAATTCAATATCTAAAGGTATATAAGAACTGCACTGCTGCTATTTAAATTACCCAGGGAAGCAATTTTTGTGCGGTGTTGATTAAAAGATGGCTTAAACAAGAAAGTATACTTTTCCTTTTAAATTATTTTTTAAATTTGCAAGCTAGGGAGAAACCAAACAAACATCCCAAGATATTCATAGTGAAAAGCGACATAGGGAAAAATTTGTTCAGAACTGAAAGGCAAGTTAGACTTCATATATCTGTCCAAAGAAATTGCAGTCACACAAAAACATTTTCCTTGATGTTATCTTTGGCAATGCAAGTACAGAAAAAGAAGAAAAGAATCCTTCTTCCCCAAATCTCTGGAAGAAGTCTGCAAGGGTTTTTTTTCTTAGTTTTAACCCAGGAGGTCACATCAGCACATTTGTGTTTTAAGGAAGGTGAGGATCCAAAGCTGTGTCTGAGTATTTCTGAGTTTTGATGAGAGTGAATACTTCATTCAGCTGACAAACCCGAGTACAGGCTTCCAGGCAATTTTTTCAAGCCCTACTATCAGTGTTATAAAGAAAGAAAGTAGCTCTGGTTTGGCTTTTTGTGCAGATAGCAGGAAAAGCAACTCTGAAGCCTAGAGGGCCTCTCTCTGTGGGCTAAAGCCTTCAGCATACCTGTGAAATGCAGCATGGCTGTTCGCTGCGAACACGGATGCGGAGCCTGAAAACGCCGAGTAGCATCGCCCCGTACCCTGGCCATCCCTGCAGGCTCCGGCTTAGCAAGCTGTCCCCATCATGGTGGCTCCCATCATGGGAGCCTATGGGGAGCCTGTGTTCAGCCTCCCCGCAGCTCTCCCCCCAGGGGCAGGGCTTCCCACAATCTCTGGGCCCTGTTGGAACGTGTACCAGGAGGGCTGTGGGGATGGGAGAGGGGTGGTCAGAGGTGCCGAGGGAGGGATGGGCAGGAGCACAGGCAGGAGGGTGCACCTGTGTAAAGCTGCCTTGCTTGAGGGGAAGAAGGGTAGGTGAAAGGAGCAAGCACTAGGTCACGGTTTTATTTACCACTATCAGTATAGACACAGAGGCTGTGGGACATCCCAATTACTGCTAGTTATGTCTTGTTGCTCCTCTGGCAAGCAACAAGCTCATTTCTGGTTTCTTTTGTCTTTGCAGCTGATTAAATCACAGCAGCTCCTAAATCTGCCTTTGCTACTTTGGCTATAGTCTTTGAGGTGAATTGTGGATCACAAATATATGCTGCACTGCAAGACAAAACAAACCTAATTTTGTGCCTCAGGCGGCAAAGCTGCCAGTGCAGAATGTCGCAGAATATTACAACCTCTGTTAGGGACTGAGAGCATGGAAAGGGCAGCCTGAGAAGCCAAAGGGGGAACGTGCTGCCAACTCCCTCCACCGGCTACCTTGAAAGACAGGGAAGCATTGAAACAGAACAACTGCAAAAAAAATTAGAGGAGACGAGAAGGTTGCTCTCCTGGCAAAATGTGAAGGGACTTCTTATGCTTCGTTAGCAACAGTTGTAGGTTGTTTACAGATTGCTCAAGTGAGGTAAACAGCATTTAAGGAGAAGCACGTTGTTTATCTGCAGCCTGTCTGAAGAAGCATATGATGTGTCATCTGTTTAACATAGACAATGAGATATTAAGCCCTGCCTTTTAAGCTACGCACTTCTGTATTGTTATCAAAGTCAAATATAAACAAGGTTATAGTAAGATAAAGAGTTAAGTAAGGAAAAAAACAACACACAGGCATGGTCAGTGCTGTCCAGTACAAAAAATTTCTGCTGTTAGTGAATTTTACCTATGCTGAGAGTCTTTTCTTTAAAGAAAATATCCAGTGCTAGGAAGAAGATCAACAGACTGAAGCTCAACAGGTTCAAAAGAGGAAATGATATGTGCTTAGTTCTACCTTTTTCAATTTTTTCCATATGTTGTTTTCTCCAGTCTTTGTTGAAATAAAACCAGATGGTGGCCAATCTTTTTTAGCTGAAAGTTGGGTGATACAGGTCTACACATCTAGAGCCAGAAGAGCTAACCTACAAGGCTTAGCCTAGTTGCCTGTTGCAGGTATGTTTTCTTCAGTGGCTGCCAGTGAATTTCAACGATTGTTGTACATCTCACATGACAGAAATTATGTATTAGCCATGTATTCTTATGTAAATTAAAAGGCACATGAGATAGATCACTGCTCAGCGACAAACTAACCTGAACTCTTTGTGCAGGAGCCTGTTTTGATTCATATAAAATGATTTTAGGAGAAGAGAAGCTGACTACTGGGCCTTCTTTTACGGTGAAAGAGTGGCACACGCCTCCTCACCTCATCTAGCATGGCTGGTTTACTGAGAGAGTTGTACTGCCAGAACTTCAGCTAACATGAATCAGGGTGTATTGATTTATCATGGCTGAGTCCCGTTGTTTGGCTGAAATGTGTGGACACAGAAGAATGACAGGAGAACTTTCAAGTTTGAAAACTCTATACTTACTGAAACCACAAAGAATGCATGCATAGACTGGGTCAAATCTTTTGTGGTGGAGGCACTAGCTCCTGCCCTGTGTGATGAAGTTGCATAACCTGCCTGTTGCAATGATTATAGTAACCATCACAGCTGATGTCCTTCATCATTTCTAGACCAGGAGTTTAGATTTAAGATGGACTGAAGCACTCAATAAAGAACAAATGACACCTTTGGTGCCTTCCAAACTCAGCTGAACTGTTGTGTGATCCAATAGCAAGAAGTCTATCTCTGCTGTGTAAGGAGTTAAAACTGTACTGTGCAAAACTTAATACTTACAAGGTAGGACTTTATGCCTCAGAATTTGAGGACAAAAGTGAATTTAAAAGCTGGATCAAACCCTCCTCACAGTGAAAAGATGAAATTTCTGCCTTACTTTAGATGTATAATTGCTTAATGTTAGTTTTTACCGGTGGTTGTTAATTCACCGAATAAGAGTGGGAGAGCCCTAGCTTACATGTCCCTGAATCTGTTCTAGAGTGCTTTGGAGAGGGCTCCAGGCAGCATCCTCGCACTTGAAACTCACACAACTGAGCTTCAGGGATGACATCATTGCTTTCCAGAGACTTTATCTGATTCTGATTGTTGTATGAGATAAAGAACCATAGACACCAGTACAAGGCTGTGAGTCTGATGTTTAATGAGCCTGTAAGTAATACGACAGATAAATTATTCCATGGACTGCACACAATAAGATGGTCATATTGATGTTGTTGTATTATGATGCCTCCAACAGAAGAGAGTTGCAGCATTAGAGAGTTCAGAGTTACAGTGCAAAGGATAGTGTGCATACTGTGTATATCAAAAGACCAAATGACATGTTAAATAAAGATAAGTGTGAAAAGAACAAAGCAAAACCTCACTATAAGAGCTTTAATATGTACAAATATGTCTCAGCTTGAACAAATGAAATATTTTTTCAATTAAATAGGAATGAACCATATGTACTGTTCAGAAAAGGAAACAGATAAAACACAGCATTTCAAAACAAGCAGCTGTTCAAATATAAATTTCCTGTTTATTGAGATTTCAGTGGTATCAGAGTAAAGGTCTCAGAGTGGCTGAGCAAGTCAATCATTATATAGCTTGTTAGTGTGACAGCCCCCTGTGTATTGTTTGACTGGAAATAAAACACAAATACCCCAAACCCCTACTGTGTCTGCTTCATGGTGCATAAATCTATTGTGTGTCATGTCACTTAGAGTTTTGATGGCAGGCTACCAAATGGCAGAGGAAAATACACAATCAAGCCTTCATTTCATAAATAAAATTAAAGTACACACAGGAAATATAGAACAGAAGTGTTTTCATTAGTGCTATTTCAAAGGTCCATCACTCAAAATGGAGACTTGTGCAAGCCCCACTGAACATTTGATTACGTATGCAAATGAGAGGGTTTCCCAAGTATATAATGTTTTCTTCTCCAACTTTGATGGTCTTTTTGTAATAATAAACCTGTGACAAATTATTTTCACTGGTGTTATGTCTTGTAGCTGGTCGGACTGACAAGGACACTGTTCTTGGGCTCTGCCAGAACTACCACTAGCCGCCGGTGCGGTCCAAGGACTTCCTTCACAGAAGCCTCACTGGAGGGGTAGCAATGTTAGACATATTTATACTTCAAGATGTATGGCCTCCAAAGTCAACAATATAACCAGAATGAATGTCCTAATGAAGTTTGGCTTTCTTAAATCCCCTTATTTTCTTTACCTAATTACTTGCACTTATGAAACACCTAAAAATAACTCACTTAATTTTGTTGGGCATTGGACAAAGCAAAAGTGAAAAGAAGTATTTTACCCTTAAACATTGTGATCTTAACTGACATGTACACTGTGCTAGGCAAAGTGTCAATTTTGGGCAAAAAGCTAAATACAGATGTACCCTAAAGATGGTAGTTTCCTCTTCCTCACATGCATCACTTTGGAATCTGAGAAATAAAACAGACAACTTTAAGAATTAGATCTTACAATTAGACTTTGAGAAAAATGAATCTGGTACTGTATAGTAGAAAAAGCTGGCTAGTAATTTTTAGATTAAGCTGGATCTCGTCAGAATTATCACTCTCTGTTTCCACTGCTACATTCCTTCCAAAGCTTGAAACATCTGTTTATTTCATTGAGCCCAGGATGTCCCATGACTGGAATCATGCCTAACTTAGGAAAGCTGGTCCCCAAAGAGGTTTCTCTGCAACACTGCCCAAAATAAGAGGAAAAGAAAACAACTAAACCAAAGCAATGTTGAGTGGGAACTAGTCTGTTGAACCTGAGCACTGAAAGTGTTTTGAAATGCCAGGTGCAGAGTGAGGCAATCCTGGAGAAAGAGACGGGTTTCCTGTATTGTCTGTGGCAAATATTCATGTGAAGGTCTCTAAGGGAAGCTCCTATCTGTGTACGTAGAAGCTACCTGCCCTCACAAAGTTTTGTCCCATTACAGGCATTTTTCCACTTCGCTGCAGAAAATCAGCCCTATAAAAGAATATCATAAAAGGGATTGGGACAAGTACAGACACAGAGACATATATGAGTATTCAACCTTTGTGCTAACTAGTGGGTGGCCATCAAGAGGTGCCCTCTTCTGAGGCTCCAGCATCAGGATGGTACAGTCAGCAGCAATTGATGGGACTTTCAGAGTTACCTGGAGAATGCAGACATTCACACCCTGCTGCTGCCTAATAGGATTGCAGTGCTTAACTCCTTTAAATGTCCCGGGTAAAATCTCAGCTATAATTCTCGCTTGAGAGAGAGAGCAAAAATGCTCAAACTCAGTCACTATAAAAGCTTAAATGAAAGTCACTAGTGGTACAATTTTATATGTATATTCTGGCTGGTAAGGCAGTCTGGAGAAAAAAACCACCTCTTTCCATTAATTAAAATTAATTCTGCAGTAATAAAAACATTTTCCTTGCATGTTGTTTTCTCCTAATTGTCTCATTGGAGGTGGGAGTTCCAGGAGGGAGCACAATGATTTTGATGCCAAATTTGATGGCAAGATTGGAAATTTTTGGTTGCTTTTCCTTGGTAGTGTCTTATGATTAACATTTCTACAGTTTTAGGCTGAATTGCTAGTGCCTAAGAAGTAAGTGGTGTATTCAAATGCTCTTTTTTTTCTGGGAAAAATAAAAAAAAAGCTTTAGCTAGACCTTTAAGGGCTGAAATAGGCGCAGGCACAAGTTATTCACCCACTTGAAGGTAACATGACAGAGGAAGAAATGCTTCCCTAACAAAGAAATTTCTACTGCATTTTCCCAGTCTTTATACTTGGAAAAGTTATTTTAGTTTAAAATAGTATTAAGAATAAATGGATATGGATGACAGAGTGTCTTGCTGAATTCTTATTCTGGTCAGATGAATGTTTTCTGCTGCAGCTCGCTGTTTTTCCTACTTCAGGCCATGAGCATTGCTCTGAGTAGTTACTATCAATAATCTTTTTCTAGTCAGCAGATACTATCTGCTAACCCAAACCTCTTTCAATGACAAAGAGGTAATGGTCCAGACCTACAGGAGGTATAGACCAACATGGCTGTACTGACTGTACTAAGCACTTCTCATCTAAACCAGCTCACCCGGCTTCTGACTACAGCTTCAGCTCAGCACACTTCAAAAGGCTACAGATTTTATATGACAAAAGCCCTCAAACTACTCATACTTCTCTACTAGAAGAAAAAACCCCACTTTCCCTATTTTCACCATTCACTTTACTCTGTGGTTCTCAACACTGCACATTCATTTGCAGAATTAAAATTTTGATGGTTAAAAGTCCAAGAATGTTTAACCTGTCTGTCAAAATTTCCTTTCCCCTCTTTGTTACTCTACTTTCAGGTCCTGACCTCAGGCTCACAGGAGGCCATGGAATGACTTTCATTATGGTTAGGAACTCTCCCCTACGAGGAGAGGTTGAGGGAACTGGGCTTGTTCAGCCTGAGGAAGAGAAGGCTGCGAGGGGACCTTATAAATGCTAAAAAATATCTGAAGGGTGGGTGTCAGGAGGATGGGGCCAAGCTCTTTTCAGTGGTGCCCAGTGACAGGACAAGGGGCAATGGGCACAAACTGAGGCACAGGAAGTTCCGTCTGAACATGA
>Ga0181612_174747_pt1 | contig 10197 bp, 4 predicted proteins | sample HoacroProtozoa21_FD_119630 | JGI IMG/M metagenome (GOLD analysis project Ga0181612, IMG submission 119630) | Hoatzin crop microbial communities from Cojedes, Venezuel. Combined Assembly of Gp0051906, Gp0051904, Gp0051908 | reverse complement strand
TTTTAAATGGCTAAATTTGCTAAAGCCATTTTAAATTTTAAGTTCTCTAAAGCCAGGGACAGGCTGTGTCAAAATATTTTTTTTCTCTAGTGGTGAAATCCTAGTATCATTTTTCGGTTTTTCTGTCTTACCACGCGTGGCCTCTGCATTCCTACACACAGCATCTGAGCTGCTGCTCAGCTCTGCTTAATAAAAAACCTGTCTCGCTGTGGAAGAAACTATTTGTTAGCCCTGTGGATGTCTCATGGTGTGTGGTTTGCTGACAACTTGAGCTGAAGCAGGTGACTTTCCAACTGGGAAAAAAGGAGAAGAAAACCCTGATGGCCACCTCTGCCTCTGTGCCAAGCTGAGCCCCTCCGCCTGCCTGGGGCTACAGCAGGCACGGGTGGGAATTTCAGTTTGCCAGGGCAGTGCTTGAGTCTTATTTCTTGTTGGCCTGTGAACTTTTTTGAACAGATACATGGAGCTTTTCCTTCCCGATGGCTGCCTTTGTCTCCCCCACCCCTGCTGCTCTGCCCCGTTAGTTCTGCCAACAGCCCTCAGCCCGGTGACCCATCACGGGCATGGAGTGCCTCTGTCCCTGCACTTAGGTCTTGTCATCAGTGCCATCATAAAGACATAAAAAAAGGTCAGCTCACATCCAACCAGAAGACCAGTCATCCCTGTATCTCAGGTAGCAACCAGAAGCAGATGCCAAGGAAAATGCCTTAGGAATAGGGTGAGGATGGAGTGACCCTTCCTCTGAGCTACTATTTCAGTTTTCAGTGACCCAAGACAGAGGGGGTATCTTTCATTTCAGCCCTTGGTGGCCCTTGCATCCATTAAGTTGTCTAATTGGGCATCTTTACCAATTTCTACTGAATCGAGACTTTGTGCCCTACTGCACCCGTAGCTGCAACTGCCGATCCTAACGAGCTCGCTGTGAGGGGTGGTGGGTCCATCGCCGTGCCCGAGCAGTACCAGGGCAGTAGTGCGTATCCCCTTCTTCTAAACCTCCTCTTGTCCTACCACGCAGCGGGTGGGGCAGCCTCAAGGGACCTGGAGCTTCCGGTAAAATAAAGTTACTGGTAGATGTGTCCCTTCTCGAGGGCTTTGGGCCTTAGAGATGAATGGAAGCTACCATGTGTTACTGTTTGTTTATTGAATCAAACGGTCAATATTTGGCTACCAACACCCTGTGATTCACAAAACCTGGCTGAAATTGGTACACTATAAAAAAAAAAAAGTGTTTTTCGGCTTTCACCCCACCCCCCGGTAATTGTCACCAATGGTTGAGTCTCTAACCGAGCGACGTTGGCAAAATTTCCCCAGTTCATCCAAAATAGCCAGAGGGGGATCACATTTGTGTGTGTCTATAATTTAAATTAAAATATTTCTTCAGCAATTTATAACTTACACATTAAGGCTGTAGAAAACTGGACTAGAACATACAGCTCCATAAAAGCAGAAGCTCCTGGTAGTTTTGCAGACCTCCCAGGCTCTTTCCTTTGCTAGAACATCAAGGGAGATAACCCATGTTTTGTTTAGTTTGACAAAGTCATTTGCTCCCAGACTGGGAAGCTGTACACCAGCTTTTGGTCTGAAGTGGCTTTTTGTGGCTGAGTTATAAACCCTTTAAACAGGTTTGTAATGGAAATGCTGACAAACGGCAGGAAAAGTGGCACTAAATGAACGGCATTATAATATTTTGCAACTTTCTAGGAAGTTTATAGATAGCGGGCAGTGAGTTGGGCTGGCTAGAAACAGACTTTTAGCAATCCGGGTTCTCACATCCCTTTGGTGCACACGTGTGACTTCAGGTTCTGACTTCAGGAGCTGCGGTCCTGCCCCGGCGGGGAGGCTGGCCCCGTTCCCAGCCTGGTGCAGCTGCTGCCAGGGTGACTCGGCTGGTGGCTGGAACCAGCAGCTCCGAGACATGCCACCGCGCCCGCTCACTCCCCTGACCTGTAAAATCAGGTTAAGATTTCCGTGTCTCTCACTGGGTTATTGTAAAGCTGAACAGGGCTACCGTAGGGTATTCTAGCTTTTACACCAGGTATCTAAAACTTTCTGATGATGTAGTTTAATATATTGTTTTCTTGCATGAGGTTTCCTTCCATGGCAAGAAGCGTCTTCATGCTCCTTGATCTCCTTGGTGGAATACTTTTTTGTGGGTTGGTTATGTTTTAGCATGTAAGATACCTGTTATTTTGTATATGGATAGCCACTGAGCACAGCATTTTATGAACCAAAAGAGTCTGCAGGTGAGTAATGGGGCTAATCTATGTACGCACGTAACTAAATATTTAGAGGGGAGTGTACTGGGTTGTACAATATGGATGCTGCTGGCTAGGACATGTGCAGCGGGATGCTTTTGCTCCCACTTAAATTGATAGCAGGTCTCACAGGTTTCAGTGGGAAGAGATAACAATTTTTAAAATGCCCCATTAGGAGCCCAATCCTGCCACCCTTGCTCGTATGAGAAATCCCATCGATATCAGGGGCTCTATTTGCCTGATTAAGGACTAATTCTGCGAATGAGGATTTGCAGGAAATGGCCTTATCTCTTCTGCATACCACAGACCCTGCTCTCTAAAAGTGTTTGCTGTGAGGGCTTATCATTTATGTAAGTGCCCTTCAATGGGCATTTATATAATTGGGTAAATATTTAAAAAGTTGTGCGGCGCTTCAGCTATGTGGGGCTAAAGGACGTGAATGCTGCTGGCTGGAGTGTCAGGCACCTTTTCCCCAGGTGCCAGGAGTTATAAAAGGGAAACCGTGTGACTGCAGCGAGGTTTGGGAAACATGGGGCTGTGCAAGAGGGATCTAGATGTTAGCATTTTTGAAGTGGTATTCATTAGGGCATAAAATACACCTCAGCTGAAACTGCGAGTAAAACCAGCTTAGAAATAATGGAGTTGCTTAATAATGAAAGGTTTGTTGTAACTTTGCTTTTTGGTGAGCTGTCAAGTGAAACTTCAGTCTGACAAATAATGGTCTTTCAAAAGGAAATGAAGAGGGTAAAATGTTTTGAGGGGATGGCGAAACCCTAAATAGCGTGCCTTTCCCTGGAATATAGATAAGCCATTACTTATGAATGTTACTGGAAAAACATGTGCGGTGACTAAGCGGGTTTTCTTTTTTTTTTTTCAATTTAAATAAACTCTTTTGCATTGTTTGTTAGCCAGCAGCAGAAACTACAGTTAACAAATTAATGAAAACCAAGTGATACCTTTGAAGAATTTTTAAATGAACCTGAACCACTCCCTACGGCTCCTTGCTCAACGTGAAGAAAAAAAAAAAAAAGAAAAAATAAAATTAAGGTGAACTAGCCACTGTTACTAAGAGTCAATTGACAGAAGGCATGGGTCATTAATTTTGTGTCCTTTGTTTTGTCAGTTTGTTTTTGTGAGGCCTGCTAGAGAGAGTAAAACTAGTCAAGCTGAAAATTGTCTGCTCTGTAGCTTATTTCCCCTCCCAGCACGCCCTGACCCAGGGGAGCGGGCTGCGGGGCCGCGGCCCTCCTGCCCCTCCGCACGCTCCCGGTCCCGCGCCCCCCCGTAACAGATAGGGTTTTGTTAGCGGGAATGGTTAATTCTGCCTCCGCTCAGCTTTAATCATGTGCAGGTTGCGTACATCGGCAGGAATGAAACGTCTTCCCGCATGCAATAATTTTAGTGAGGGAAAACGATCCTGCGGTGCTTTTGGCCTTAAAGTAAACTCTGACCAAATGTCAGCAGCGAAAAAAAAAAGCTGTCACCCAAGGGAAAATAAATGTATTCTTAATTTTCAAACATCCTCACAATTATTCCTTGGCCTTTTTCCCCTCTGCCTGTTCATCCTTCCTACCCGCCTCCCCAGGGTGCCAGCGTGGGGTTGGGATGCTGCAGGGTGAGGACCCCGGTCCCCAGCACCCAGGTGGGATCGCTTCTCCCGCCGACACCCCACGCAACCCCCGTGGGGCCGACTTCTTTCATATTTGCATAAATCCTGAATATCTCCGCTGAAATAATCACAGCTGGTCCAGTTTTATGCAGATAGGAGTGTTTTAGCCCCTGATTGTGGTGGGATTGGAGGTCCTACAGCTTGCACAGACTATGTCCCCATGTGGTCCACACACAGAAGAAGGCATCCCTCTGCAGACAGTTTTCTCCTTGAAACAGAAGCAGTCAGTGGGATTCCAAGAAAGAAAATATCACTCACTTGCAACCAAATCCCGTAAAATTAGCAATGAAAACACTTTTCTTTCTGTACTAGAGATATGGTAGGTGATAGGTAGTCATCAGATACGCGAGGCAGATGCTCGTTGTTTTACTTTTCCATACCAAGCGCACCCACGTGAGACCCAGCAACCCTGCAATGTGACCACTCATTTCCGTGGCTGCTGAGCTGAACCCATGTAATCTCTCCCCAAGATCTGAAAGATAAATGTGAACCCTTGGTACATCATTATACCGAATTAACTTGTTCCTCCGTGCCTGTAAGGTTTAGGTGGATAACTGAATACCTCTTCATTTTGGGTTTGAAACAATCTTTTTCATCATTAGGCTGGTTGCCAGAAGTAGGTGTTTGTGGCTGGGTGTTATTGCTAGGGCTGAGGGCCAGTGTGCTCGTAAACAGAGAAGTGACATCATGTCTTTGGTATAATGAGACAGCTTAATGCAAAGCACCACAGGAATTAGGGGATGCGCTTCAAGAATGGAAATAAAGCATATGGAAAATGTGCATTTAGTGCTCTGTCAAAAAGACACTAGAAAAATCCCACCTATTTGATTAAATACTCCTGGAATGTAGTTGTATTATGAAAAATGCTTACTTTAGCTCCGTTATCTTAATGTTCATTGGAAATAAATTGCGATTAATTGAGTAGCCTTTAAACCAACAGTTAAAATTGATTTTGACACACACCATATCCTCACAGTCTGGCATTACCTTCTAGATACTGGATATTGGTGGGAATGTGCTAAAAAGGTCTTTCTTCCTGTTGAGAGATTACTAACGTTTTTTTGTTGTGTAATTTAGTATTGATGTTGCTTTATATTTGTTTTTAAGAGACCAAAACAGTTTGCTGAATCGCTTTCATGGGTCATTAAAGCAAAAGCTGCAGCTTCTGTTCTAACTGCCTAGATAACATTTTCAGATAAACACAGTTTCCTGGAGTTTGTGCTTTTTTTGTGGGTTTTCTTGTTTTGTTTTCTCCTAGGTCAAGCCCAGAACCTTTACCTTATGAAACAGATTACGCTTTCAAAATATTGTATGTTAAGCGTGTGTTGTTGCTTGTTATCTATAAATCAGATGCAGAGTCTTAATGCCCAAGAATGTTCCGTTAACTCTAAAGAGAAACGTTCACTTTTATATAGGAAAAAACTCTTGGCAGACAAGTTGGAAGTACCAGATGGAATAGGCTGTGCCACATGGATTATAATGCCCCCCCCCTTCTTATTGATGTCTTAAATTGAACATGTTCCATCTGCCTGCTCTCAATAATGAATAGTTACTTTTTTTTTTATTGTAAAGGTAACAAATTCCATATAGAATAAATTAATTCAAGCATGTAATGAAATGTGCTAGGAGGGGGTGTGTGTGTTGGAATTATGTGTAGAAATCTAATATAGTTCATGAACTGCAGCAGGTAAGACTAGTGGCAGAATTGACAGCTACTCAGGGAAGGGCAGCTAAAAATTACTATTAAAAATGATGCAAGGAGAAATTTGCAGCAAGAACTTGGGGATCTCATAGGAAGAGAAATTCAGTCATGCCACAAGTGTTTATTCTATTTAATAGTACTTGTAGGCAGGGCTTTCAGTCGTGTCAGGTCCCCTTCCAGCATGAAGGGGCTGTAAGTAGGTAGAAATGTGGTTTTTGCCAATGTCAAGGCCTCTTCATGCTGCTGGAAGGAAACGGACCATGATGTCCATTAGGCTTCGCTTCCCTCTGCATCTTCTGTAAAGGATGAACATTGTGCTGTTAGACCAAAAGCATTTTTCATTTCTCCTCACTGGAAGGAGTCCAAAGGACATAAACTTCGAGAAAACTCAAGTGCTTCGTTCGCTGAAGCGAAAACAATGCAACCTTTTAATGCAGTGATGAGCGGTTGGGTTTTAGAGACTGATATGTTTAGTTTGAGATAATTCCCTGCTGCTGCGCAAAAGTGCATTTTACTTTCTCTTCTTTACTCTGTAGTGGCTTGAGATAAAGGCACTGTGCCTCTTTTGCACATGTTGCTATAAATAGAGACTTAAACACTGAGCTTTACATGCTAAAACAGGCACACTTTGCTGTTCAGAGTTGATTTTATTTTCATATGAACGCACAAATATATGTATTTTTGTTCTCGTATCAATGAATTTTAAAGGGCTGGCTCTTTAAACTTTTGGAAACAGTTGGTTTTGATTTTGGATGTAATAATCTTTCCTTTCTGTGACAAGGGTTTTTATCTGGAATTGGAAATTACTCTTTCTTTACTTACAGATAATTGATGCAGACCGAACTTGTTAAAGTCAAAACAAACAATTTGGTTCTTTATTACATGCTTATGTGCTTAGTCACCGACTTTATATTAGATTCTGCAAATGGTACAATTTATGCAGTGACATGTCAGAGACTTAATGTTGTAATTTTCCTGTTCCTAATGGAGAATTAAGAACCTAGAGAAGCTCAGAGGTTCACATGCGCAGAATCCCTACTGCTTGGGTGCAGAGGTCTCGCAAAAATTTAGTAAGTGAGAAGGAGAACAAAGATCCTTAGTTGGGGAAAAAAAATTGGATAGCCTGTGGCTGAGAAGCTGATTGGGACAGGTAGGCACAGTGGGGCGCGGGATAATGAGGCACATGGCAAATGTGATGCACAGATGTGAAGCCAACTGTAGCTTTGGTTCCAGGAGCCGCGCATGCCACAGCGCTGCGCCTCGGGGCTATGTCTACACCAGAACATTTGGAGCAGTAAACGACGGGCAACATTAGGTTCAAATTAATCTATTACTATAGAGCTGTGAAATGTTGGTTGCTTGTTGCGGAATTACATTGCCTCTGGGTGAAATGTTTTAGGGAGATTTTAATGCATGCTCATGGCTCGCAGAGCAGATTAAGAGGAGAAAGGGAAATTAGAAGGGTTAGGAGGCCTGTTGAGGTGCACGTTTCTGGTTAAAGTATATGAAAAGAGTATTACATATTTCACAAACAAGCCTGCTCTCCTGTCGGCCACCTGCTGGGACTGAAATATCCTACGCCATAATGAAGGCAGGTTTGCAGAAGCCTTGTAAATAGTTTAGAAAGCAGATAGAGGCGACGTTGGCCTTTCCGGAAAATTTGGGAGTATTTCTTCTATCTCATTCTGGGCTCCCTGAAACCCTGACCAAGACAAAGCCAAACTTTGACTCTCCACTATTTACCGCTTGAAGTTTGACCACGTCGCTAGATGACAGGTAGTCCCCTACAGTTTCACAACAAGTTATTAGGATTAAGTAACCAGACCCAAGCTGTTTTCCCCTGGTACCTAAGTGGTCCTGGCAGGCCCCTTTAGACAGGTCCGTGGTCCAAAAGGACATGTATTCCAAGCTGCAGCGTAAGATGTTCTAAATCCTCGTCAATTAAATAAACTTTATTCGATCGGCACAAACTGTTTGGAACTATCTATAAAGAATATATGTCTTTTACTATATTGTTGCTTTTCTTATAAAAACACTTAATTGAAATGCCTAAGAGCAGCCCAGCACAAAAGTCAATAAAAAGCCTAGAATAGAGTTTATAGGGGTTGTCTCTGTACATAATTAAATCCTTCAGGCACTTTAAAACTCTGCAAAATAAATGGTTATGCAAGAATGGCCTGCTGAGAGAAGAAATGCTTGTATCAGCTTTAAGCAGCTGCTCTCTGCTCGGTGTTTCTGGGCTGGAATGAGAAAGCTATTAGAAGAGGGGACGACTGCAAGCCCCATACAAATCATCTTTGTTACTGACGCTTCAGGGAGTGCTTTACGGTGGCTGTCAAGCCCAGTGCAGAACTTGGGCCGTGCCTGCAAAAGTCAAATGGTGTTGTTTAAAAAGGAGATGGTTGAGACAAAACCAATGTCTATGTCCAAATAATGTTAGGGGCTGGGATGCAGGGAGCTGAGCCGGGAGTTAATGTGGGCTGTGGCAAGGCGCTGCTGGGCGAGCACGCGGCTGAGTCCCGGGTCTGATGGAATAACAGAGGTTAATTGCTTGCAATGGTCTATTGCTGTAATAGGAGTAAAAGGGGAGGACTGTACTTAGATTTGATTTCACTGTTCTTCAGGGAATACAGATTGAGGGGGTGGGATTGTTATTAGGGGCAAAGGAAGTAGTGCTAAAAAAAGAAGAGTTTAATGAATGTAACCAATAGAAAAATTGTAGGTTTGTTTCTCCCTCTGGCCCTCGAAGTTATGATAAATGATAGCACAAGGAAAAGATAACCTACCATGAGAGTAGGATCACCAAGGCCAAATACTAAAACTCCCAGCTGACTGCCCCATACACTGCAGCCTCTGTTCGTGTTTATTTTTTCTGCTCACTCTTGGTTTCGTCAATCAGTATGATAGACGATAACTCCTGACTAGAGCAGCCTGTGTCCTGCTCTCTCACGGTGGGTAGCATGTTGTGGTTGGCGCCGTGCAGTCGGAGGATCACCCGCATCAGAAGCATCAGGGGATGAGGTAGGGAGCAGCCTTCCAGCAGCCCAGCTCCTGGGAGAATAGCAGGCAGCGGTGTTATCAGCACGCAGCCGCGCTGCCAAGAAAATGACCACACATTAGTAGCTTTGTTTGGGTAGAGTCTAGGGGGGATGTCGCTCGCAAAAATTGAGACGCTCTCTTTCTGTTAAATCATCCCGGTTGCGAGTGTTAAAAGATAGCTTGTTCAAAAAGGAAACCATACGCGGCTTGCCCAAGGCGAGGCCGCGACAAGGCTGCAAGCAGCTAGGAATTTGTAATGCTTTATGTCTTGAGAGGCAGACACACACCCGTCTGTCTCGAGACAGCAACAGGTTTGCCGCTTGCTTCTGCGCTGAACCATCTTCTGCCGTGCCTGAGGGTGGCCTTGCCTTCCCCGCCTCGCCTTTCCCAGCGCCTTGCCTTGCTTTTCCTTTGCCCCTGCCTTGCCTTTCCTCCTGCCTTTCCAGGAAATCTGTAAGACAGAAAATGGGCTTTTGCTGTCCGCTGACATGTGGAAGGCTGCTCATTAAGCCAACAGCTCATCAGATGGATGGAATTTCCTGCGCGCTATCCGCAGATCCCTAACGTTGTTTATCTCCTCTCTCAGCGCTGATATTCGCTGTGTGCGTTGTTGTCGAAGGTTTTGCTCCTATTTCACTAATTAAGGAAAATAGAAAGTGTGTTTACTATTGCTGAAACCTCAGCTTTTTGGGGGGTTTTGAGTAGGGTATCTGGGGCCATTTTATTTCTGAGCCGAGCACCCCCTGCCTCCCCCAGCGAAGGAAGTAGCCAATGTGAAATTCTTTTGATATCTTGTGATGTAGCAGTGGTCAAACATTTCCTGTTCAACGGTTTTTTCCAATGTATTTGTGGTTCTTTTCCCAGGAACAAACGTTTCGGGATTTTGGTGGACTGGGCTTTACCAGACACTTCAGGCAAAGCTGATAAATGCATCCGCCTTGGAGCAGGGCAGCTGATGCAACCACGCTCTCTTGGAGCATCCAAACAGGCTTTTTAGGATATAACCCTGCGCGTGCTTTCCCACTCGGTGTAAATTTCTTAAATGAAACACATCTTTCCTTATTCTCACTGGTCTCTCCCTAATAACTGCTGCTCTGTGTTGAGGTGAAATTTAACACTAGAATATTAGTTTTATTCCAGCTAATTATGTTACTGCTCATGAACCCTTGGATTTAGGGTTGGTCTGTTTCTAGTTATCCTGCCAAGTTTTTTACTTGACGGAGGGGGTCTGTTTCATACTACTTGGCCTCCCAACCTTTGTAACCCCTGGTTTCCTCTCTCTTCTGAATCACAAGTTTATGTTCTCCCCTTCTGTGAAAAGATTGAAAGCTTGCTCAAGTACAAACCGACCAAAACGCAGTAGTAATTTTTAGTAGATCTTTTCCTAGCGAAATATTTTTGCTGAAAAATAAGGTAAACACAGTTGTGACTGCTGATAGAACGGAATCCAACTATTAATAAAAAGCAGAGAGGGGTTTTGAAACAGGGCTTCCACTGTTACAATAGAGACACTTTCTATTACTTTATTTAGT
>Ga0181612_159687_pt1 | contig 10197 bp, 6 predicted proteins | sample HoacroProtozoa21_FD_119630 | JGI IMG/M metagenome (GOLD analysis project Ga0181612, IMG submission 119630) | Hoatzin crop microbial communities from Cojedes, Venezuel. Combined Assembly of Gp0051906, Gp0051904, Gp0051908 | reverse complement strand
TGTGAGAGTATAACAACAATCAAGCTCCAGGTAAATAATACTGTTGGAAACTTCCTAGCCGGCAGATAGAGATGTGTAGAGGTGCGGAACTGAACTGTCAAAAATTAAGGAGCTTGAAAGCGGCGTAGACGTTTGAAGATGGGTACATGAAGTGCAGGACAGACCCTGCTGACGTGAACACGTACCTCCAGCCGGAGAGGAGCTGCAGCGGCTCCGAGCTCGTGCATTCAGACTGTGGCGTTTGGGGAGTCTTGGTGATCCGTTCACCCAGATCCTGAAGTCTGGATAAAGCTCAAGCTGGAATAGGTATGTACGCAGTAGATGGTATCGTAGCCTTTCTTCGGAATTTGCATGGTTTTATGTTGGCTTCTGAAAAATATCCTCATGGTTTCACTAAAAAGCGCAGCGTGGATTTTTGATGTACTGCTTTCATTACAGCCAGTATCACTGTGAAAAGGTTTGTTTAGATGTCCATGTAGGGTTGTGCTTGCTGCAGTGACTTCAGAAGTTCTTCAGATATGATCAAATGACTTAAGCAGTAGGCTTTTTTGAGACCCTTCCTGCGGTGTTGAAAATGCTTTGTGATTACCCGAGTTCAAGGTGTTCAAGCCTTGAGCTTTAAGACTTTATACACTTCAAAGTTGTAAATGTGGTATTAATACTGAGGTGCTGTATTTAGTTATCCAGGCAAGATGCTGTTACTTTTTTTTCTTTGCACGTCGCCACCTGTGGGTGTTTCTTTGCTTCACAGAGGAACCTTTGGTTAGGGTTAAAATTAATCACATATTGACAGTAAAACTGTAAGCATTTTGTAGACCGTACTATCTAATACTGGCATACATTAAGATTCTTGTGGGAAGCACAAAAAATTGAAGTTTTATTGCTGAGATACTGACAATAACGATGCCTATTGATTTCAGCATTCAAAGAGGAAAAATACAGAGTTTTGAGCCACTGTGTTTGTTTCAGCAAGTCATCTTTTGAAGGTGTATTGATGGAACCATTTGTACTGTTGTGAGCCAGAACAATGTCAGGTGGGTACTGCCTGTACTGGAACAAGCAACTTTATTGTTTCCTGAATCATCCTGAGTATGGGAATGTGAAGGCCAAAACTGTAATAAAACCGGATGATTATTGCTTTTCACTCAAAGAGAAAAGCTGTAGCTAATACTGAATTTGGTTTTAGTTCTTGATGTTTACTTTCCTTTACTTCAAAGCAGTTGATAAAAAAATAGTTGGTACTTTGCTTTTAAAGACAAGTATATACCATGGGACTTAGAATTCAGGATTCATTAAAATTAAAACCACTTCAGTCTAAATTTTAATATTAAACAGATTAGAAAAATGTTTTAATCTAAAATTTAATATTAAACTGGTTAGAAAATGTTTTAATGTAAAATTTAATATCAAACCGCTTAGATATTTACATGGGTAGAGCAAAGTTAGTGTTTTAGTTGATTTTTAGTGACTAGTATATGTAGGTTATGTAAATCGGGTTGTATGAGTAGCGTTTCTAACACCCAGGACAAAGAAGAATTGTAAATAAAGTTTGCTTTTTGGCTGCCTGAAACTCCTAATGCTGTCATGTGCAACAAGTGTACACATAGCTGTCTGTTCTCTTTGCGAATGATACGCTGCAGATAGCCACACTGGCACGGATTTTCCAGACTCATCGTGCTGAACCAACAGTGGGACGCGTGCCAGAGGGTGAAGTGTGTCGAGTAAGAGGCAGGGCATGCGATATACCAGCACAGCACCAGCCATGGAATGGTTGTGTTTACAAATCATAACAGAGCCCCAGAAGAGTGTGTGCAACAGTGCTTCAGAACCTTGTGTTTGTATTGCTGCTTTCATTGCTTGGGTTTGTGGCAGAGGCAGGGAGTGGGAGGGTGAAAGCTGTTCACTTTCATGAAATGCACAGCACAATGCAGAATTTGATAGAGGCTCCGTCTGATTAGCCCAGCTGTCAGCCCGTGGGCTACTCATAGGGGTAAGGTGCTCCTGCTTGTTTTGGGGTTGGGCTATGTGGAAATTTGTCTGAAACAGGCGAGTGTCTGCTGCAGCGGTTGTGGAATGCTGCTGGACTTTGGCTGTAGCCCCCTGCTCCGCTTGCTGGCCGGAGGACAGAGCGATCTGCTCCAGAGCCTGAGGTCAGCTGCTGGGACTTCTAGGGCTCTGAGGGGCGTGTGGGACAGCCCAGCTCTGGAACTGGTGAAGGGCAAGAAGCCGTGACAGTAGTGAAGATCAACAGAGAAGCTTTATGCTTCTTGTCGTGGCCATCTGCAGGGCCAGAAGCATGTCTGCGAGCTGCAACGCGTGCTGTGGAACGGCTGTCTTTGTACATGGGAGTCGTGTGGACAGACGTGCATCATCCAGCAATACACTGATTAATCAAGGAAGTGGTCTGGTGTGAACAGGAAACTGTTACAAACGTGGGCTTTTCAGTAGCACTTCCCCCTCCCTGTCTCGGCTCTGTGTATGGAAATAATGCAGTTTATTTGCTGCTCCACTTGAGTGTTTCAGGCACTCAGCAAGACTTCACTTACCGTCAAGATTTCTCTGTCTACTTGCATCGGTGCTGTGTCGGTTCCACTTCTTGTGTTTCTTAACATGCCTGTGATCGTTTAAGGATATAAAGCACTTCTTATCTTGGCTCTCCCAAAGCAAGGATTGCTTTCTCCATTTACAAAACTCCTTGCTTTACTTTTAGTACCTAATTATACTTGTTTTTCAAAGTTAGTGTGAAGAGGTTTAAAGGTTTCTGCATGACTGTGATGTGGGATGGACCAAAGACAGTTTAGTCTTCTATAGCTGACGAAAATGTGAGCTTTTAAAAATGTTCAGGAAGCAGAGAAGAAAGCAAGCTGAGATTTAACTGAATCTTTCAGAGGTTGTGGAGGAGATTACGAAGCCTCCTGAAACTTTCATCCCAGCAATCAAATGCTGTCTAATACAACCAAATTAAATGGTTCCCTTTGCGTGGAGAGGAGGGACTTGAAGGCTGGGAAAAGACAGTGCTTGACACTTTCTCACTTAATGATTTCCATTTCCTGCAAAAACCTGAAGACGCTAGACTGGTATAATTGATGGTTTTACAGTACTGCCAGGGCTGTTGTTTTCCGGTGGCATTCGAGGGCCCCAAGCAGAGCTTTGGTGTGTCAGGAGTTTATGGTATAAACGCGCATGGGAGACACGGTGCATTCGTTGGGAAGTTCAGAGCGTAGTTTGACACGAGAAGAAAGAGAGATGCATGGCGGGGAGGAGAAGCAGGGTTTGGAAGACGGGTTTAAGGGTAGCTTGTGTGGTCCTGCTGCAACCGGTGACTGAGCTGTGCCTTTGGTTGTTGTATCCAGAAATAATTGCCTGTAAGTCTTGCTGCAGATGCAGATCCCAAATGCGTGGAGGAGAGAGAGGGGAGGGGTAGCTGTTAGTTTATTCAACAAGCTGCAAAATGAAATGGATGTGGGGCAGGGAATAGGAGAGTTGGCCATGGGTCTGAGCTGTGACTTGGTGTCAGACTTCATGAGCAGAGAACTAGCAAGGGGGCAGGGTTGGGAAGGATGGAAAACTGGATAAGAAGAAACAATTATGGGATTTAAGTGTCCTTACAGAAAAGATTATTTTGGTGGCTCTTTGAGGATGGTGAGGATCATGTTTAGATTTCTCAAGTAGGTGTGTGATGTGGGGAAGAGAAGGTGACTTTGTTTTGAAGAAACACACCTGTGCAATTTCCAGATGCTGACATTTTGTTCTGGAGTGAAACTACGGCCTGAGTTACTGATCAGCTGAAAGCTGAGATTTGTTTGTTCCGATTCACATGTTTTCTTCTTGGTCTACCAACTGCAAGTGTACTAGCAAAGCACATGAGCACTTTTTTTTTCCTCTTCATCTCTCCAACTTACTGGGAGAGATACTAGTTTTATTTTCTGAGGTATTTCTGCAGAGAGGTATACTCATCCTGTTTTGTGTATCTGGCATAATTTTACTGATACCCTTCCTCTGCCAGGGCATGAGAACTCGCGAGTCTACAGCCACTTGTTACCATGTTCACACTATGATAAAAGTTTAAAGATAACACAGTTGATTATTGCTTGTGTATATGTGTCTAGGTATACTAAAAGCATTGTGAATTCATTTCTGTAAATGGATTTTCCCTGAGGTTTGTGTGCAGGTTGTGCACTAATTGATGCTTGGCGATAGCTGTATCAATAAGCTAAGTCCAAACAGGCAGCTGGTGTAACAGTGTGAAGTGGGTTTTTGTAAGGCAGCCTGACTGGGATATGGCTCTCATTAGGGGAGAGCACCACCATGTTTTAAAGTCATTTTAGTTCTTGACATTGCAGTAGTGCCTTGTGGAGATAGTGGGGTTACTCCAGGGAGAAGGTGGAAGTGCCTCACATCACTCAGCTGTCCTCCTGCTGATTAAGGAGTGACACTGGCCGAGATGCCTTTCAGAGGCAGGCAATTATTTTCAGCCGGAGAGATGTTAACCAAGAACTGAAGCCTTAGGCAAGGAAAGGGTGAGGGGCGCACTCACAAAACACAGAAAGCTTTCACCATTTGCATGGTGAAGTGTTTAGTGCTTGCATCTGACCCTGCACAGAGCTGTGTTCTCTGTTTCATATTCTTATTTTTACACTTGCTTAAATGTAAAACAATTTAGTGCTAATTTGCATCCTGTTGTATAGTTAGCGAGACCAGCACAGATGCTTTTTATTCTTGCTACTCTTTTCAGATAGTATTGGGGTTTCTGTTTTGCTTTTGTTTTAATATTGATCCAAAATCTAGTTTTAAGCAGCAGAGGGATTTATATCCAGCAGGCTGCTGCCATGCAGTCGTCATTTCTGTGGCAGACTCATTACTAGATGACAAAATTCAGACCATTGTGTACTGCTCAAGGCAACCTTTTGCCATAGTCCTTGTAAGAGAGCTGTGAGAACAGCCATGAAGCTCGGTTTGCAGGTAAGAAATTATTTTTTTACATACTTTGTGAGGCAATGTGAATTGAAAGCTCATTTAAAGGTTCTTTATCAAGTGAATGAGTTGTTACAATGGGGAATAATTTAGTAGCAGCAGAAAATAATTGTCTTAACTTGCAAAACGCTGTAATCTAGGCTCCAAATGAGAGAGGTTTATATAGTGTCACTGTTGACTGACTGATCTCATTACATCATAACCAACAATGAAGTTGTTTGAATTACTTAGCAGGTTGAGATTTCTTAAACTGACTGTGAGTCATACTGACTATGTGGAGATTAATTGTAAATTGGCTTACGTTTATGTGTACATTGGAGAGGGATCTCTGACTAGTCTTCTTAATTTCTGTAATAGCCTTGGTCCAGCTTGAAAGTACTCAGGCACATGCACACAGGTGTAGTCCCTTGTGAACAGCAATGCCTGCGCTAGTGCCTTGCTGTTGTTGTGAGGCAAGATGTTGGGAAGCTGTCTTTTTTTTGTTGGTGTGTTGTAGATAGATACTGTATGTTTTCTATTGCCAATACAACTGAAATACGAAGAATGAATGAAAAAACCCTTTGCGTGTACTGTGTGAATTGTAGCTGATCAGGCGGGTGCTTTGTTTACACTGTGAGTGTGCAAAACTGTAGTTTGAATCTGGAGATCTGTTTTGAAGACATCAGACTTTGAAGTGCTCTGTATTAGCGTATACAGAATAACCCGTGTTTATATAAGTAACTGGCAGTTGAGTGTTGGTATTTTTCTCCCAGAGAACAGCTGTGCTGAAGTTAGAAGAATAAATGGGAGGGGGATGGGGTCGGCGGCAGAGCTCAGTTGTGTTTATGCTCTGGAAGGTATTACTAGGTTTTCCGGTTATTGCTATTAAATCATGCTGATGCTTTCTTATTTTTTTAAATTATTAAAAGTTAGGGTATGTGTTGCGTAACTAGTATATGCTTTTTCTGGTTTTGCGCTTCTTACATTTAACTGTACCTTGATAATCACCATCACTGAAGCTCGCTTGAATACATGAATGAAACTCACTCCACGCAAATCCAAAAACAGTAGGGTGTTGTTTGCAAATATGTGCAAAACAAAAGGCAAACCAAGAGTAAAATCTGCCTTTTAGGAAACATCAGAATGCTCTTTCATGCTTCTAAAAGTTCTATTTTCCTTAATAACAAGAATCTATTAAATACTGAATGGATGCCGTTACATTTTAATGACACAGATGCTTTGTCTAATTAGAAACAGAAAAGTGGTGAGGAATTTGTGAGCAGTTTGAGAAACTAAGACTTGAAGTAGAAACTTGCGTTACGTTCACTGAACAGATTTTTTTTTTTTCTGAATCTGTTGGAACATTTCGTTACTTCGGTTGAGGTCTAAGGGTATCTATTAATTCTTAATTAGGTTTCTTGCTGAATTTGGTCAGGAAGAGAAAGTCAGAACTGTCACACTAAGAAAAAAGAAGTGGATAAAGAGAAATGAGTGTTTGTCACTTTGTATTGCTTTGTGGTGGCTAGGCATGTAGTGCTGTCTGAGGCTTGATGTGTTGAAACGACTTTTCACCTCCTACTATAAAAAAAATACGTGTATATGTATTTGTATCTAGGTAGATGAGCAGAAAGCAGACAAAAGAAGAGGTGGGGAGTGCAGAACGGGGAAGATTTTTACAGTAAATGAGACCATGGTGCAGACAAAGAATCGGAAACCTCTCTTGAGGAAGTTCACCTTTGTTGAGAAGGGAGTTTTTCCTGAAAAATGTTGTGACTGAGTAACTGGTGGCCACAGGTCCCGGCGCAGCGAGCGCAGGACAGGTGCAGGCAGGAGAGCAGTGTTCAGCCTGGAGGTTGTCGGTCTTTCAGGAGGAGTCTGCTGTAGCAGGCTCCTCTTGGTTTCGGTTTGGCTTTCAGGGCTGCTGGGGGATAAGGTCTTGTTTTTGTGGGTGCAGGTGGCTTTGCTGTGCGTGCAGCCTAGGAGAGGGTGGTCCCATCTACCAGTGGGAGATGTGTGTGATGCAGACCAGCTTTTCTGCTGAATGAATGAAAATGGACACGTAATTTTGGGGAATGGTGATACTTCTGATCCAGGAGAGTAGCGTCCTTTGGCATCTCGCTCTGTGGTTGCTGCTGCTCTCCCCATTTTTTGCCTGGATATGTAGCGGTGTCTGCTTTTTGCTTTTTCTTTCTTTTGTTTTCTAAGCTAATCAGATGCCATGTGACTGCTGTCTTGCGTAACTCACTCTTTCTGGGGCCTGGTTTGTTAAATACACCTCAGTACAGACTGTTCTGGCTTTGCTTTTGTACCTGTCCCTGATGTGATTGGTTTTCCCCTGAGCTTTGCAGGCACTGGAAGCCAGGAGCGAAGGTGCTGCAGAGCAGCTCAGCAGGTCTTCTGCTGACTGGGTGGCAGTGGCTGCTGCAGCGGGAGCATTGACGGGGCTGCTGCCTGCTTGTCCGGTGAATAAGATCACCGAGCGTGCCGTCACTGTTACGGAGACTGCGCAAAGGGACCTGCTGGGCCACCCATGCTGGCAAGGAGTACACCGGGATGGGTGGGGGCAAGGAGAAATGAAAGTGTTCCTCACGTTAAAGTTGTGTTCCCATCCACCGCTTCTCTCTTTTTACACAAAACACATTTTGCTGTGGCGCTTTTTTGTTTTTTCAACCCACAAACCCTTGTATTTGCAAAGTACTTTTCATGGTGCAGTTCATACGTACGGAGAATTACTGCTTGTAGTGCCAGAGATGTGCTGTAAGTGTAAGCTGGAGAAGTGTAGTTGCAGACTTGGCATGGACAGTGTTTGGATTTCCTTTTTCATTATTCCGTTAAGAGCTAAATGGTTAAAACAATGAAGAGAGGTTTCTGGTTACCATGTTGGTATCAGTTGACTGCGTGTTTTTCTTATTAATGAAATGTGGCTAACCAAGTGGCTGGCATCTGCTATGAGAGAGGGTGAATGGGAGACGAAAATATCAAAGATCAGGTTTATGACTTTGCTTTGTAGACCAGCTATTTAATATCATGCAGTAAACCTTAGCAATTTCAGCAATTCAGAGCGATCCTGGCAGTTTCACATTGTTTTATTGCGTGAACAAAGTAGCTATTGTTCTTCTGGTTGTCACTGTTTGCTCTTTGCATTCATCAGTGTAAAATAAGGTCCCCAACAACTGCTGTGAAACTAACGATTGCTTTTGAAAGAATCACAAACTTTTTTTGGGATTAGTCCGGCGTGGCTTCAGCAGCCTGAACAAGGACCAGATAGGGGTGCATAGTGCACAGCATGACGGGGCAGGAGCCAGTGGTGCATGCTGGCTTTTGCAGTTAAAATGGCTTGTAAAAATAATGCCGACAAAGTCACCCCATTGCATTCGCTTCCAGGGACACAAACAATCAGGAGGCTTGGGGAGGGCTGCAGTGGCTGAAAGTGCCACGTTTTGTTCGGCCTGGGGGAAAACCGCAGCATAACCAAATACAAATAAAGTTTGTTTTTAGAAGTTTTATAGGACTTTGGGTGATAGCCTTGTGATTGTAAGATTAAGTTATATGGATAACATAAATCTGCAATTTGAATCTTACAACTGGGAGGAAAGTTTTCAAAGAGCTCAATAAAGTAAGGTGCTTAAATTCACCTGAAAGACCAAAGTAAAATGAATGCATAGCCTGACTTTCACGCCTGTTTATTTTTTCCTTTTATATTTAAACTTTAAAGGCACAGGTCAATTAAAGAAGGGTTTTTAAAATAAATACAAGTAATTATATTACGTTATTAATATATATTATAGTACCTAATATATATTATTATAAGTAATTATAGTAATTACATTATTAATCATGTAAATACAAATTTTCTTGTCTGGAAATCCAGTGGAGGGCAGAATACTGAAGGGCCCTGTTTGCTTGAAGTTCAGATGTTGTTCTGAAGACGCATGAGGAACTTCAAGAAGAAATAACAAGTTATACCTGTTTCCTTGATTTGAGAAGCTACTAGTTACAAGCTCAGGAATCTTACAGCTCTTATTATAGGATCTGTCTTCTTACTTTGGATTTGTGGGTGAGAAGCAGATGAGATCCTTCAGGAAGTAGTCAAGGATGGAGAAGGGAGGCTGCTTGAGCTCAGCGCCAACTGATCAGGTTTTGTGCATCTTTTTAGGTGATGTGGATTGGTTTTCCTGGAGGGACCACTCATGCATTTAGAGGCTTTGGGCTTGCAGGGCTCCTGGGGAGAACGTTTAACTGTATGTTAAGAGTAGCACTTCCAAACCAGGCACTAGATCAGTAGTTGTGCTCTGCTTGAGAATTTGCAGCCTTGTGGAGGGAAGAGACTGGCAGGGGGAAGAAAGATTCTCATATTGTACTGGTACATGCTGTCTGGCAGATGATTTCCAGAGCGATGGGTTCTGTTAGTGTGTTTTCAGCAGCCCCTCAGCCCATGTGTCTTCATCAGGCTAGTAACAGTGGGAGCGCAGACTCTTTGGTTGGATGATAATTTGGGCAGAGATACGTGGTACCAGGAGAGATGAGAGAGTTCATCGAAACCACGTTGCTGCCGTAGGCAAAACACTACATACTGCTCCCCTAATTTTGCTCCAGACTGTCCCAGACGGCTTCAGATCCTGTGTCAAGTTTTAAGAGAAAGTTTTCTAAGGTCTGCTGCACGTGCAGAACACACAGTGTCTTGAGGCTGAAATTTACCTTCCAATTAATTTGATTTGAAAGTCTATCACTTTCCTGGCCTACCATGACATTTTTCTCCACATGGGATTTCCCATGAGGGCTCTTAATTACTATGTGCAATTTGGGGACTTCTCTTTGCATTACTTTCAGCTGATGTTCTGTCAATATATTTGAGTTGTAATATACATTGTGTTACAGTTGCTGTTTACGAATTACGCTTGCAGCATGCTAGAGGTTATCTAGGAATGGAGACGTAAATGGCGTAGCACAATGTAAACATAACATGTGAAATAGATGTGTATGGAGACATTTCCTTTGCATTAGCGTGAAATGTCTGTCAGTTAAATATGCAAAAATATGCAGAGGTAACATTTGTAATAATGCCAGGCGAGGCTGAAGGAGTTAATATGGAGAACTTGTATTGAAATGTTTCATGGCAAATAAGAGCAGACTTAGAGTAGTGTGGCTTTGTGAAGGAGACTTTTTAAAGTCTAGGTGGGATTTTTTTCAAAGCTGTGCATACAGCCAAAGAGAAATTAAGAAGATTTTTTTTTTCAAACTGAG
>Ga0181612_150355_pt1 | contig 10197 bp, 7 predicted proteins | sample HoacroProtozoa21_FD_119630 | JGI IMG/M metagenome (GOLD analysis project Ga0181612, IMG submission 119630) | Hoatzin crop microbial communities from Cojedes, Venezuel. Combined Assembly of Gp0051906, Gp0051904, Gp0051908 | reverse complement strand
AAGTACTGTTACTTAGGAATTCTGTTAATGTTCCCTTTTGGCTTATCTGTGCAATTCTTGAGCCAAGAATATGCATATAACTACTCCAGGAATGTTCTTGGAGGAGAATTGGGGGTTGTTTTTTGTTGTTTTTAAAGTACTGTTTCTGTTTACCCAATTCATTGAAGTATACTTACTACTGCATTTTTTTTTTTTGCACGAGCAGCGTAATTGCAGTGACTGCAAAACATAGTTTCTGCATTCATTTAGGAGAGCATTTACATGGCATGCAACTCATTTAAAACATTGCACCATGATGTAATACTAACTGTAATACTTGTTCAAACCAGGTTATTCCTGAAGTACTCAGAATGCGGTCTCGGACCTTACATTTATTTCTCTCGTTTGCTTCTGTCTCCTCAAATAAGAGAGTCTCCTAGCATGCTGGAAAAGACTTTTGAGAAAAAAGAAATCCTTTCATTCAATGCAAACTTTTTTTTTTTTTCTGGAGAGGTGTTTGAGAATATTTTGATTTTGTTTTTTCCTGTATCATTTCTATCCCGTAAACCTTGTTAGAGAAATCATGGAGGGAAATTGTACTGCTTTTTCCTGAATACCCACCTGTGTTTCTGAAGCAACTCAAAAATAGCAGCTAAACTATTTAATAGACAAGATAATAGACCTAGCTTATTTTAACAAGGAAGACTAGGGTATTTCTCTGGTTTTATATTTTGTTCAAAATCCAAAACCTCATTATTCTTTCACTAACCCTGTACTACTGAAACAGCAGCAGCTTTGAATTTCTTTAAACTGGCTTTTGTTTCTACCTTGTTTCTTACCCTGCTGCAGGTAATCAGCAGTCCTTTCTACCAGAAAATGTTAGTGATACCAAATGCCATCCTCACCTTTAGAACAGTAACTGTGTCTGTATTCTCAGTTTGGATGACTCCTTGTTCTGCTCCATGGTCTTTCACATTGGGGCATGCCTGGTTCCTGTGGCCACCTAAGGAGTGGAACTGTGATGAGTTTTTCCCACAGACAAACCCCAGGGAACAGGTTCATACCATGAAAGGATTTTTTGAGAAATATATCAGAAATCCTAAGGCTATTAAATGAAATATGTCAGTATAGTGTCCAAACCCATATATTTAACTTCGTACTTTGAAGGAATTCAGTCAGCTTTTCATTGATACTCAGTGACTATTAGTGGCTTGAAATTCATGATAAATATTTGGTGCAATAACATAATTACATCAGAATATTTAGTAATTACTTAAGCTATTAATATTTTTTTATCTGAGTTTTGAACCTTATGTTTCTCTTCAGAGTTTCAGGGTGGGGACCGTGGTGTCTGTGCTATGGAACAAGCTGTAAGTTCACAGCCAGTGCCATTAGAATCTGAATCTAATACTGACAACATGGAAAATAGTTCTCCTGGTAAGATTTCTTCATTTTAAATTGAGCAGAAAATATGCTTATTTGTCCAGTGTGTGTGTATATACATAGATTTTTAAATAACAGAAGAGTTTGTAACAGCTCAATTACGTTGGCACAGTGTTGCGTGGTGTACTTAATTGCAACTGCTGTTGTATTACATTCACAAGAAATCTGTTTTCAGGGTGATAAAATGAGGTGGAGATACATGTATATTATCACAAAGAAAACACTATGTTGAAAAAAAACATTTAAGAAAAACCATCTTCCTTCACCACCAGTTTCATAACTATTCCCTTGTTTTTAGCATCAGTTGTGGATGAGAAAGTTGACCACAGCAATGAGGAGGAGCAAAAAACTATCAAGCCTACAAGTAAAGAGTTCAGGAAAACCTGGGGGTTTCGAAGGACTACAATTGCTAAGCGAGAAGGTGCAGGAGATGCTGATGTGGACTCTAGTGAACAACAGCCACAACAGCAGCAACAGAGCTTAAACCTCAGGCGTAGCGGACGGCAACCAAAGCGAACAGAAAGAGTGGAAGAATTTCTTACAACAGTAAGACGCAGGGGAAGGCGGAGTGTTCCTAGTGCTCTGGAAGATTCCGGTGAACCAGCATCCTGCCCAGCTACAGATGCTGAAACCGCTTCAGAAGATAGTCTTGAGAGCACTCCAGATACAAAACCTGTGACTCGGAGGATTTGGACTAGGAGCAGCAAGGATCAGAAAGACTCTAAAAGCAGGTGCACAAAAGAGGAAGAAGAAGAGGAGGACGAGGAGGAGGAAGAGGAAGGTGACACTTCTGATAGCGATAGTGATGGGTTAACACTAAAGGAACTGCAGAATCGACTAAGAAAGAAACGTGTTGAACAGAAACCTGCGCAGCTGACACTGAAGGATATACAGACCCGCCTGAGGAAAAGGAATTCAGAACAAGGTCCTACAGAAGCGGGTGATGTTGAGTCTGAAAAACAAGTTGAGTCCGAGTTGCCTGTCAAGCAAGAGCCTGAGACTGCAGACAACACTGAGATCGCAAGTCAAGTGGTTGTGTCTGAGGAAAGCACTGAAGATCTTCAGGTTCAGAAGGAGGTGAAGCCTGCCATTGGCGCAAAAGGGATCACGGATGAAGAACCTGGAGAACTGCCCAAAAGCAAACCTGAATCTGAGATTTATGATCCAAATGCACTGTATTGTATTTGTCGTCAGCCTCACAACAACAGGTAGGCAAAGGTTTCAAGTAACAATGCAGTGCAAGGAGTTGGAATTTTCCTGTGATGAAAAATCAAACCAAATGCTAATGCTTACTTTTTTGAGTATATGTAAATGAACTGTTCCATTTGTTTGAAGTTTGGGGGTGAGTTTATAACATATTTAAAAGAGGGGATAAACAAATGAATACAGAAATGGAACAGTGAGGCAGAACAGTATACTGGTATTTCAGCAGGGTGCTTAAGATCAGCTTGAAATACCTAGGTGTTCAGAATTAATTGTATTCTCACAGTGTTTCACTTTTCCTTGGTTGTTTTTTTTTTTTTCAGGTTTATGATTTGTTGTGATAGATGTGAGGAATGGTTTCATGGTTCCTGCGTGGGTATTTCTGAGGCTCGAGGGCGATTGTTGGAAAGGAATGGTGAGGACTATATCTGTCCAAACTGCACCATTCTCCAGGGACAGGATGAGCCTGTTTCAGAACTAGACCAGCAGGAAGCTAAAGTGGGGCAAGTAAATACGGATGGCACAGAATTCACAAGCATAGGAACGATTGAACAAAAATCTGTCGAGGACCAAGGCATCAAGGGTAGGATTGAAAAAGCTGCAAATCCAAGTGGGAAGAAAAAACTGAAGATATTTCAACCTGTAAGTATTTTAATTGTTTCTTATTTTTCATGTTTCACCGAGTACATTGAGACAATGGCTTACTTGTACGGCTGTAAATCTGACTTGTTTTTTTAAAGCTAAATCTGAAGCCGAACAATCCACTAAACATTGCTGTTTAGCAGAAGTTTATCCATAGTTCTATCAGTCCAGGAACTAAGAAAGTGTTATTTTGAAGTGGGAAATTTAATAGTTTTTTGTAGGTATAAGGAAATGCCACACTACATGCTTTATGCTATTCTGCCCTTTACAAATACTGTTATGGAAGTCAAATCAAGGTGTTCTTTTAATAGAAATACTAGAATTCTGGACTGGTTTATACTAGCTTTGAAATAATATCAAACAATTTTGGACACTTCCAATGATAGTGCAGCTTTTTACTTAACATTGACAAGAGTCTGTTGGAGTTAATTCCAACTGCACTTCCTCTGTACTTCAATTAGTCTTTGAAGTTCTGCTTTTTGTCCTTATGCTTCTTGAAGTTACTACTACATAGAGAATTGTTTTATACTGCCTTTTTTAACATAAAAATGTGTATTTCTAATTACTGCAAATTCTAGCACAAAATATAAAAGAAGCTTTAATTTTGTAATAGCAAGTTCCATGTCCAATTCAAAATACAGGCAAAGAAGCTTCTTCAGCGCAGTGTATACAGATTTAAAAATTATGCTGCAGTGGTGGTCTCTGTACTGCCTAAGCTCCTGTAGCAATGCCAACATCTTAAACATTTTCCTTTTCTTTCTTGTTAAGCCTTGAAGAGCATGTTTAGTGTATTTGCTGTTAGAATGTTACAGCTATTCATATTTTTTTCTGTATGAGTTTGTTCTCTGAGGCCTAATGTTTAAACTTTGAAATCATTCCCAGAGTAAGCATTACAAGGTTGAGTATAAGTGTCTCTTTGGAGAGATCTTTATTGTAGTATGTTTTCTACAAAACATTTATGGAACACCCCCTGCACATTAGTCAGTATAAATAGCAGAGTTATCCATATCAGCATAGTAAGCTTAATGTATAGATAAGAATAGTTTGAGCTTAATATATAAATATTTACTATTTTAAGAGGTGTAGAAAAGCAGTATTTTTCTCCAAAATGTTGTCAAATACAGTTGCAAATACATTTGTACTTCTTTGTACACAAAACCATTTTTGAGAGTCCAGTTCTGTTGGTGTTGGTCTGCATTTCACTGACAGTGTTAGTATTAATTGTAAGTTCTGCTTCTGAGTATCACCAATTGCCCTTTGATATTAGCATGCTAACAAGTTACTTGAATGTGTTGGGCATCTCTCCTTTAGTGAAAGAAAAACATAATTATCATTAACTCCTTGCCTCTCATGGAAGAGCTGCTAATATTTTAGATATTCTTTTGGCATTTGGCAATGGGATGGAACTGCTCTATTTGTGTTTGCTGGGTGGTGTCACCTCTTGAGGGCACTGAACAGTCCGAGTCTGTCTGTGTTTATCCCATGCCGTCCCTCATACTGCAGTTAAGGTCCCTCTATGGCTGTATAAACAAGCACCACTCTCTCGCTGCAGAATTCCCTGCCCATGCTAGGCAAAAAGATCATTGCTGTTTCTTACGTTGATGTGCTGAAATCACTCTGTGTTACAGTGACTGAGCAGTTCATCTGTTCGCTTACACCAGTACGCTCAGCACTTTGACAGAGACTCCTCTTTGTTCCTGTCCATAAGCACCTATAGCTGTCGAGTTTTGGTTGGTGATTAAAACTCCTAGAAATTGTACAAGTACAGACATCAACGCTGAAAGTTTTGTCATCATCTGAGTAAATGCCCATAATTAGAAACGACAGCTCAGTTAATCTGAAGTTTGAGGTGCTTCTTAGGCACCATGAATTGATACTTCTTTCTCATACTTCACAGTTAACTGTGTGTGTGATGGAAAAGCATTCTAAAGTATAAACTTATTTTTTATGGGAAAATTCCCAAACCCGTATTTTATCAGACCGCAGCAGGTAATGCTTTGTACTGGCTTTTGATTGGGGAAAAATAAGCCACGCTAAGCAAATAAAATATATATATATTTTTAACTGGAAATATTGCTGAAAAATTTACTTTTGGTAATTACAAATTGCAGTTTATTGACAAGGGGAGAGGCTGTTCAGAACTACAGTAGTTCTGAGTGTTAGGTCAGTTGTATAACATTTTTAGGAGTCATGTAGAAGAGTGAGGCTAAAGGCATAATATGTAGAGGTGATACACTGAAGCATAAAGAACTTTCAGATATTTCTAGACTTTGGCTTAATGCACTCTGTCTTCAAGGAACATGCTATTTTCTAAATCTTAACGTTTGAAGAGGAAGTGCTTAGTGTGTAACGCTCCAGTATAAATGGAGACTAATGGTGAAGTAGAGGAAAATACAGATTGCATATGCAAACTGCTCAAGTATAGCAAGTATTAGGCTATGGCAAAATTGTCTAGGAGAATTGTTGTGTTTATGTAAGTTGGAGGCTTCTAAAATTTAAATTGGTAAACCTCTAGAGCAAGAATTGCCTGTACACCTGAATAGCTGAGTGCTTCCTTTTGCACGTGTGCATGGCTGAGGACAGCTGCTAATGGTGATCTGTAAGTAAAAAGTGTGTTAGAAACCTTGCTCTTCGGAAACCCGTCCTGCATTATTAAGCAGATTTCTCACATAATGTAGAGGATCAGACAAAAGCATTTATGTGCTTATGGGATCTGAATATCTATGAAACCGGCCTCCCCGAGTTCACTGCTAGCAGACCAACCACTTGAACATACAACACTTTCTGAAACTGGCGTGTTACTAGAGTGAAATTCTTGCCTTTGTATGGTTTGTTTCTGTTGTATCATGAACAAAAGTTGTTTTCAAAGTCACTAACAGTCCTACCTGACTTCTGCACATATGATATGTAAGCATTTCATCATGTTCTGAAGGTATGTTGCTGTTGTTTCCTCTTTGAAGTTTGAACCCACTCCATTTCTATCTGTAGGTAATTGACGCTCCTGGGGCATCGAAGTGCATTGGTCCTGGCTGTTTTAATTTGGCTCAGCCTGATTCCGTGTATTGCAGCAATGACTGCATTCTCAAACATGCTGCAGCCACTATGAAGTTTTTAAGTGCTGGCAAAGATGCAAAACCAAAACTTAAAGAGAAGATCAAACCAAAATCTGAAAAACCTGGCGTGCCAAAATCTCAACTGCAGGTAAGCTTATGTTCACGATCCAGTGCAGATGTCCTGAAGTGTAGTGGCTTATTTCTCTGCTCTCCTTTTTCAGTCAAACAAAACTGCCACGTCCTGCATTGAAGAGGAGCTTTCTATTTTTTTTTTTTGTTGTTGTTCTGTTGCCTTTTTCTGTGATAAAAGCATTGTTTAATTCTTCAAAAATATTTTCCTGTCACTTCTTAAAAATCTTAATAATTGCCTCTAGGTAGAGATAGTTTCTTGAAAGGGCCTTCTATGTGACAGCACTTTTTTTAAAAAAATATTTTAATTCCAAATTAATTTACCTTTAAAAAAAGTATAAGCAGTACACTTTTTGAATTTTAATTTCATTCCAAATTAATTTTACCTTTTTAAACTCCAAATTACTGGGTTCTGGGCAGTAATTTGGAATTATTGTGAATTGTCAACTAACGTGACTGCATTGTATATGTGCTTTGGGAAGCAAAAAGTTGAAATCAAAGCCTCCTCCTTTCCCTTTGAAACCATTGTAAAATGGGCAGTAGTTTTTCAAACAAAGAAAAAAAAAATCTTACAACTTGGTGATAAATACTGTTAGTTTGAGGTGGTTTCTTTACCATTCTCTTTTCCTGAAGTTACAGGGCATATTGTGAGTGTACGTACAGAAGCTTACTCTAAAAGACATTTGCGTACAAGTATGTAACTATATCTCTGCTTGTGAAATATAATGTATTTGATGATTATTAGTAATTAAGCTTCTCTTAACCATACAGGCAGGTATTAAGCCTCTTTCAAACCAAAAGAGACAATTTCCTGAGAAAAGAGAGCTGAATATGAAGACAACTGTTTTGACAACTGTCAAGACTGAGGCAAACACTCAACCTATTGCTAAAGAGCCAGCACCAGAACCCAGCACGCCATCCTGGGCAAGCGATCATAATTACAATGCTGTAAAGCCAGAAAGGACTGCTGCCATTTCATCTTCACTGTTGTTCAAATGTATGTATCGCATAGGGATATTCCTGAATAATCATTTACATTGTCTTTGAATACCCATCCATTCTTGGCTCGGCAAGACTAGGGAGTTTAGGATTTGGGTTTTTTTCTTAATGTGGCACCAAACTACTTTTCTCCACCTTCAAAGATTCGCGCACTGAGATGCACGCAAACGGGAGACACCTTTAGAAGTTTTATTTGTATCATATATGACAGTTGTATGATTAAGATAAGGTTGTATGTAATCTACCCAGCTGATTTCTGGATGAAAACTACATGATTAAGCTTTAATTTTTTCCCGTAAAGACATTAACTGTTTTTAATCTAGAAAAGGTAAGTATTGATAACATTTGTGTGAAGTTTTACAAGAAGGTCGCACAGTGTGCGTCATGAATCAGCAATTAACTGTACTCATTTGAATTGTATTTTTGTAATTTAGATTTGGCACCTGTCTCTCAGGTCTTGCATTTTCATTTTAGTGCCGAGAGTGAAATCTTCACGTGGTATCCAACGATACTTTACACTTCTGCAAACAGCTTTTAACTGCCAAGTATATCCAAGTTCTTCCTGCTGCTTTTCTTCCTTACATGAAATAATTTAAAGGACCATTCTTTACTTTTAAGTTTGGGGGGAGGCAGCACTTTTTTTTTTCTTTCCTTTCTATTTGTATGTTCATAATTCACACATTATCCACACACACAAGAACACATCTTTAAGGGGATATTAGGCAGAGATATTGCCTTGCATATTTTTGCAGGTTTTGAATAGCATCCTTGTAGCTCACATAAAGGTAAGTAAATACTGGTTTGTAGCCTGAACAAGTCTTTCTGCTAATGACAGTTTTTGATTGACTCCAGCTAAGTAGTTTTATCATGCAGTGGTGGAACTTCAGATGAAATGTGACATTTCACATTTACAAAACACATGACCTGGTGTCGAATGTTTACTGGCTTGCTGATTAATGAATTCAGAAATACAGTTCTCACAGCTTTCTTAACCACACTTTAGCCAATTTTACATTTTATTTTCAGAAATAAACCTAGTTATTAAACACGTAAATTATATGTAAAGTAACAGATGAGTTTATAAATTATCTTTAAGATGTAATTTTTAAACACTGAGGGAACACTAACTACCCTAAATTGCTGTTTATTATTATAGCACATAGTAGACTTACTAGGCATATTTTAATTCTGTTTACCCACATCAGATGTTTAAGTGGTTATAATTTTTCCCTGCTTATTTTTGTTGTATATTTTGTCACTTGGGCTCTGTGCCTTTTTTTATAGTGAACTCTTAAGATACTTTTTTTTTTATAAACTTGCATTTTTAATCTGCTTTTTCAGAAACTGTAGCTTTTTTGTCAGAAACAGTGTTATAACTAAAATTAGGAGAGAAAGATGTAAATGAAAGTGTAAGGGCTTATTTTACATGTCAAATGTTTATGACAATTTCTATCTCAATATAATTGCAAGTGCTCATATAACCTTATCACTTAAAATGTCTGTATTGCGATAGGTTTGTTTTTTTTTTCTAGGGAACAGGAATACAGATTTTTAGTCAGGGAGACTGAACGTTTTTTTAAGGGGGGATTGCTGTTAAGTTTTACCACACTGGGGGTTATACAGATTTAACCAATTCCAGTAGAAAATTGGATTCCTGTAGCTAAATTGTTAAATTGGTTCAAAAATATGTATATATACCAGACTTTAATAACAAGTAGAAAGCAGCCTAGTTCGTGTGATGAAGAACTCTCATACTAAATGCAAGGAAGAATTTATGACTGCTGTTATTAAGGTAAGTTGTACTAATATGTGGGGATTCTGTGCCATTACTAAATTCCCAGGTAAATTGTGTATTTGTGAAAAAATTTGTCCTGGTTTTTGATTGGATGGGCTTGATCTGTAATCTTCCTGTGAAGCTGCTATTGCATCATCTTCTACAAGATTTTGTTTATGTAGCAAATCTTTATATACTGTTCAAAACATAGGAATTAATAGCACTGTGGAAATTCGTGAGAGTCCTCTCACTTCACTTCGGGACTCTAAAAGTTAGAACTCTTAAAGTCAGAGTTACTCTGTCAAGAAAAACACCTTCAGCGGACGAAACCTCCCATCTGTTGTAGACACTCATGTTAGAACAAAGTGACTCCCTGTTTAGAAATGCTAATTTCTGAACATTCATTATGTAAGACATTTAAGATGACCAGACATCTAGGTGTCTAATGTTTGGACGTAAGGTCGCCTAGAGGAGGCTGAGGACGGGATTCTTCCATAGACAGGATTTGAAAATACAGCCTGCGTTCTCCCAGAGCTTCAAGGCGTGTGCTGCACATCCTTGTTTGTGACCTCGGCGCACAAGGCCCTGCAGGAATTAAGGAAACTTAACATGATTAGCAGAATTACTCTCTCTATTACTCTTCCCATCAGTCAGTTTATCATATTTCAGACATGGATTTACTTTATATGTTTACTTTGTACTTGTCAGATGCAAGATTTTGTTATCTATCACATTAGTTTTATTAAGTAGTAGCAAGAAGAAAACCAAGCCACTCTTACAGATGTACTGGGTGATAGGGAGATACAGTATATTTGCATCTAAACCCTGTCACCAAGCCCCCCTCCTCCCAACATGTTTTGCATTTACAAAAAAAAAAAAAAAGCTTTTTTGGAGAGGGGTCATAGAACTTTTCTTGTGAAGGGATATGTTTTACGCCGCATTATTTAGGGTTTTTCCTTTACATATTTTTTCCTT
>Ga0181612_150107_pt1 | contig 10197 bp, 5 predicted proteins | sample HoacroProtozoa21_FD_119630 | JGI IMG/M metagenome (GOLD analysis project Ga0181612, IMG submission 119630) | Hoatzin crop microbial communities from Cojedes, Venezuel. Combined Assembly of Gp0051906, Gp0051904, Gp0051908 | reverse complement strand
GGATGGAAGAAACAGAAACAGAAATAATGTGAATACCCTGTTCAGTCCCTTGAGTCCTCTTGCCTGCGGCTGTATCTTATCTTTTTTTTACCTAGGAACTGTCCTTACTCTCCTGTTCTTGGCAAAATCCATACTCATGATTTTATCCTGGTGTTAATATATTAGAATTGAATCCCAAGAGCACTACAATGGGATAATATGACATGATATTGTTTTAATCCCAAATGAATTAATTGCAATTACATAGAACAAAATATCAAATAAATTGTAAATATTAGAAAAAATAAAATAACATGATTTTGTTTTTCCTTTTCTGGGAGTTAGTCGTCTGATTTCATTTTTCATCTTGCACAGCACAGTTTTTCTGTCTGTCTGTTTCTACTGTTAGCGTATTGCTATTTTCACAGCCAGGAATATTGCAAAATTCATTACTCAGCTTTTTGCTTGCTTATTAATTTCATAAAATATTACAGTTTTATGGATTATCAATAAAGAAAAAAACTTTTTATTACAAGCATCTTAGAGGAGTTTAAAATAAAGTTATTGCTGTGTAACTTCAACCAAGTGGACTGCATCAATCCATATAGGCTAGAAAACACCTAATAATAAACCAAACCAAATTCCAGAAATATTGTCCTATTTGGCATCTTTTGTGGTCTAGCCAGTACCCGTGGAAAGACAGAGATTGTACCATCTCCCAGCTGCCAAAGCCACAGTGCTAGGACTAGTCCCAGTTTCAAACATAGAGTAACATCGCTGTCTGCATAGTGCAGCAAGAGTTTAAATAGACGGGGTTGTCAGGCACGTTCTTTCAGTGGGACTGTAGGCAGTGGTGCAGGTATCAGGGCTGCTGCTGCATGACCCAAGCCTGCCAGGTGTCACCCAGGAATACAAGCTACTGAGCTCCCCTCAGACAGGACCTTCAACCGGAAAGAAGATGTCCACAAACACTGCGTGAAATTGTGATATAACTTCCCGTGATTAGTTCGAAACAAAAAGGGTGAGATTTTACATCAACGAAACATTACAAAAGAACTCGAAGTTATTTCAGACAGTAGCAGTAAATGGAGCTGTTTCTGACTTTCTTCTTCCTCCAATCAGCAGGTGCAACTCTAGCAAGAGTATAAACTCTGATTACTTCTTCCTGTACAAACCTGTCCAAGAATAATATTACTGCTGTGGGGTGGGGTCCTGAAACAAGGGTTTATTTGCCAATAAATAGCACATTCAGATCAATGCAAGTCTCTGCACTGGGGGCTCTTGAATCTGCACAAAGGCTTAGTGGAGTCTGCAAATGAATCCCAAGCTTTAGGATCTGAGCAGGGGAGAACCCTGCAGCTGGAGGTCCTCACCAGGACTTCCATCTGACTTCACACATCTCACTCTGGGTACTCCTCTCTTTGGCAAGTCATTATGGTCATGAGTATCATTGTTATTACCCTTGATGCAGAACTTCCAAACAAAAGCTAAAAATATGCTGCTGGATTTAATTTTTGGTGTCTTTTGTCACTTGCATAGGTGTTAAAATTTTTAAAACTATGAGTTTCAAAACATCAGTAGTAAAACTCAGTGCCATTATTACTAATAGAAAGAAATGCAGCATTGCATAGGCAAAATTACTCAAGTGATTTAGGAAAGGCATAGTCCTGAGTCTACCGGTATCAGTAGCTGCAACTTTTTCATACACTGTTTTGAGAGACAGATGAAACGTGTATGGCAGAACAGCTTCAAGATGAAACAGTACACCATACTCACTGGTTTTTCACCTACTGCAGTCATATGGAGTTTAAAAGAATTTGAAATTGAAAAAATTAAAAACTCTTCCACCTGCATATGAAAGGCTGATGGGAAATTACATTCTTATAATTACCGTAGTTTTCATTTGGTGTCAGAAGGCACTGCACTATATTAAGAAGTCGTCACTCCCTTCATAACCACGAAGAATGGAGGCCTTCCCACCGAGTGGACAATAGGAAGGCCAACATAGATTCATTATGCGTGGAGGAAATGAGTGTAAGATCTGGTTGTGGTTAATGGTAGGACAAGGTGCTGGAGGTGCTTCTGTCATACTGCTACACTGAATAATGAAACACATTCATCAGCACACCCTGCTTTGGGGAACACGAGGGAAGAAAATGCTGACATTTCAAGAACAGCTAGCTTTCTCTTCAATATTTTATATGTTTGTCAAACAAGCAATTAAGCTATTTTGTCAATGTGCTGTCATAACAATAAATACACCATGGAAGGACTCAGGTAATGAGTGTCCTGCGTTGCTTGGAGTGAGTTGACTTGGTAAGATCTAGTAAATTGTAGAGTAAGGCTCTAGAAGACCCTTAATGTAAAAGTACTGACAGCTCTGTAATTTGTGTCCTAACAGTTAGAAAACAGAACAGTAGCCTTTAAACTCTCACTCAGTCTCCCTTTACCCATTTCTCAGATCATCTCTAAATATTTCGGGTGTTGGTCACATTCTATAAACTTTGATTATGTTCTCAGCTAGTAATACATTCTTGAGTATTTGCTGTGCTTGAATGCAGCTTAAAGTCAGAGGTACTAAAAGTTTTAAAGCAGAGAGACATCTTCAAAACAGAGACCTAACAAAGCTCATTTGAGAAAACAGGGCAGGATTCTGTGGCCTCCATGGTCAGGATATAAGAACTGGATGAATGCAGATGCCTCTCTATATCCTCTATATGAAACTGGATTTACTGGAGCAAAGCTGTGGCTGGAGCCCCTGCATACTTCTTGGAGTCTGGAAAAAAGTTTGCCTGAATATGATATAGCAGATGGAGGAGGAGAAGACTCCATGCAAAAACAGTTGATTAAAAGACATTCATAAGATGATAGGGAACTGAATTCATTAAATGTTGCCTGGAGTGCATGTCAGTGAGCTGTTAATATTATTTTAAACAGAAGCATCAAGAAGAGAGCAAGTATTAAATTATAATATATGTGTATTAATGTAAATTATAAAATATTCATTAGCATATGGAAAATTAAAATAAGATAGCATCTAATTAATCTGTTTAACCTCTAAATGACTAATTAATCTCATTAATATAGTCAACATTTGCTGATAGATAACAAATTAACTGCAGTTATTTCCCCTTCCACGTTTAGGGACAGCTGTTAAGTCATAGGAAACATAGACATTTTAGAAGACCGACTTTTCCCTAAGTTTCTACATGGATATTTCTAAGATGTCTTCACGAAGAAGCAGCTAAAGGCAGCGGCTGCCTGGAGTACAGGAAACGAGCCTCGCTGAACAGCAGCATAGATGGAGCAAGTTCAGATTTCATATGGATTTATTACCTTGTTATTTGGGAGGCCTAGAGCCAAAGATATGGCTTAGAGCTTATAAAAGCAAATTGGTTTTCATACTTTTTTTCTTCTATATATTTAACAGCGATTCTTTACCTAGTTTTCTCTCTATACTTCAGCTGTGTTACATTTCCATATGATTGAAGCCCATGATCTTTCAGTATAGTCCAGTCAGAGAAGAGACATGAGTTAGGATTTCACAGCCCTAATCATTATGTAGCCTGCTACTGTTTGGTAGTGATTATTGAAAAATATGTTGGAACTCCATTAGAAATCTTGTTTGGTCAGTAATTTAAAAATTAGCCATAAAATGCAGTGAGTGCTGAAACACTATATCACAACTCAGCTTACTGAGGTGCCATAAATATGTATGTACCATGGAAAGACCCCTACCCGGTGATTACTTTTTTCAATAGCAGCTCTGTATAAACATCTTTGAAGAGGAACTGCTGAATCTAAAGAATATTTGAAAACTAGATACAGTATCAAACTTTAAATGTATTCTTATGCACCAACAATTTCACGAACCTCATTCCAGTTTTCCATTCACTGAGTCATTATAGGAAAAGGACCACCTTAGGCAAGAGACTTCAAACTCAAGCATTTTTACCATTTTTCAACATTTTTTTCCTCCTCAAAAATGCTGATTTGGCAAAACAGAGGGGCGATGATAAATTTCACAATTCAAAATACTCTGTAATTCTTTTTGTGTTATAATTGTCCCTAAAACTGCTTGGTGGTCACTGTATGCCTTCAAAAAGCTCTTGATAAAGTTCGGATACATTTTTATTCTGGAGAGTAAATGAAGAAGCAAATTCTGTTAGATGAAATCCAAAATTAATGCCAAAAATTGCCCTCATTTACTATGATATAAATACATTCAGCCGTTTCATTATCCCCAGTGGTGTAAGTAGTGTCCTACTTTGCTCTGGAAGGAATTAATTCCTACACAGCCTGGGAAGTGATTTGGGAGCTTTGAATAGACTGTGCCAGATGCAAAAGCAAAAAGCAGATTGTTGTTGTGTCCTTTAAGAATCAGAGACTAGGGAAACATTCATGTTCCATCAAAATTATTTTCTTCTCGTGCAAAAAAAAAAGTTACTGCAAGATTAAGCTCTTGATATGTCAACCCTTTCAACACAAACAAAACTTCAAGCAAGTAATATTATCCCTGACTTCAGTGGAATTGTTAGTTTATATGCTTTTTTGGAGCAAAATCTTAGAGATTTTGACATAAGTTTTTCTCTGTATGAAGAAAACCTGGCTTAGCTAATGTACCCATGTTCTATTCAAAATACAGCCATTAAGACATTTAAATTAAACATGATTGGTCAGCTCTGATTGAAACCTCAGCATTTGTAGAATTTTAATTATAGTACAGTATGTGAAATTCGTATAGAAATTTTGTTAAAGATGAAGTGCTCCAAATCCATGTAATGTCTTTTTCTCCTGCTCTAAATACTCCAGGAAGCTGAAACACTAACTTTGATTAAGCAAATAAAATTGCCTCATTATTGATCTCTCACATAGTTAAAAGAAAGTGGAACCTTCCTCATATCAGCAAATCTGTTCTGCTTTCTCCAGGAAGGGACTATTTTGTGCATCTCTAAAATTATACCGGTTCCAAAGATGAAACTCAGGCAGCTATAGCAAGGCCTAAAGAATCAAAGAGGAAAAATATTTTGCAGAGAAGTCCATCTGTTATCAGTCTAGAGGAGGACTTGTAATTTGTGAAAAACACCAGAGTGCTGTCTGAAAGGGTGCTGCTTATGCTCCATGTTTCCAAACACTACAAGCATTTCCCTTTCATCAGGGAAGCAATTACTAATGCGTTGTGGTCTGCTGTTTAGCAGCAGTGATGCAGCGAGCTACTGACAGAGAAAAACCGGGGCTCATCTATGAAGTCATTTGCTGTCCAGCAGCTCTGATAAGGAAACTCCAATATACAAGACAAAGCAACTAAGATCTATTATTTCTAATAGGAAGTAAAGCAGAAACAATAAGATAGATTTTGAGAGAATATCAATAGTATTTAAACGTGCAACAAATGGTCATTAATGTGAGAATGCAGCTGTGTGATGCCAACCAAGAGTTTCCCAATACAGATATGAAAAGCAGAACAAATACTTTACGGCAGTGGACTGAGATGGGCTGTCAAATTGGCAATACCTGGAGATGAGTCTCTTACAGAAGCGCGTACACTGCAATTGTTTTCTGTCTTCCACTCTTAATTGAAGAGCTGGAACAAACTCAATGCAAAGGAATTTATTAAAACTTGTAGGAAAAAACTGAGATGTAGGCAAGGGGAAACTGCAGAACAAGGACAGTTTTTTCAAAACTTTTCTTTGTGTGCAATTAGCCTGATGCTAAACTAGCTTGTTTACAAGTATATTTTTTCAAGTTACTTTAATCAGCAACTTCCAAAGCTTCCTAAAAGCAGGAATGCCTAAATACTCATAAATTCCTAATATAACAGGGTTCATTGGGTTGACACTGAGGAGAGAAGAAACAAATCCCAGCTATCCAGACAGGTACTCCAGCTATGCAGACTAAGTATTCATGGCCACACAACTGCAGCCAGAGAGGCGGTTATCACAATAAAGCTTTTCAGCAGAAAAGCATTTAACACGGTCTACAGCTATACCCAGAGCTAAAACCACTGTGCCATATCCCTTCCCTCAGGTGCATCAGTTTTACATGAGGAAAGTTTCAATAACTCCATTGGCCCTGGTTTAAGTGGAACAAGAGTTTCTTGGCATTTTAATATAAGATGCACTGCATTGAAAAGATTTCCCTTTGCAGCTCTTAAATACTGCACCACAACTATAAATATTTGAAAATTCTAGTACCCTCCTGCCCGTGAACAAATAGTGATTTCAACTTGCCAGCACAGTCTGCTATATCTCTGCTCCTGTTGCACCCTGGTATCTATATCAGCCATTCTGGTGCCAAAGTGCAGATCGAGTGGAGAACATAAAAATATTGTGTAACAGTAAGATATTTCACATTTTGCTGCTTTCACATTGGTATAATTTCACTGACATTAGTGTAATTATCTCTGTTTTACTATGGTAAGGGGATACAGAATTGCATGCAACAGACAGATCGGTAGTCTTCAAGTTATAACACAATTCTTTCAAATTAAGCAACAGGCAACTGAAGTCTTTCCTTTCTCGTTTTAGACTGTATGCTTTAATGGCACCTTATAAATATTTATGAAGTTCATTAACAGACATATGATATTTGAGCTTTAATTGTTTAAGGACATTAAAACTTCATTTTAACAGACATAATATAATTTCTGAATTCTTAGTGTACCACCTCCAGACGTTGCATTTTTAAAACTTAATGGCAATGATGGGTTTTCCATCATGGGGTCAGAGGGTTAGCAAATGTAATTTTCCAGACCCATCTAAAAAATCGTTAGTTCTGTCCCTTGCATATAAAACAAGCTGAGTTATCAGAGTCACAGTTTAACATATGGCAAATCCTTTAGACTCTCATCTTCTATTCCTCAAATAAACTCCTTAAGTTGACAAAACTAATTAAACTAGAACAGCGTGAAGTGATATTGGGAGACTACATTGAAAATCACAAGTGAGGTTAATGCCACATCATACTAACAGTTTCTTTAAACACAAACAGTAATGTGTTTTACTGGACACATTTGGGAACTTGTTCTGCCAGATTCCAAACCACAAGCTGTTTTGTCATCTTTTTTCATTTTTTATTTACAGAATTCTGCTGCCTGATTTACCTGCAGGTACTGCTCTTGAAAGTCAGTGTGTTCTCTTCAATCCTTCATGGGAGAATGGGTCTCAAGTGGTTTAGTTCTTCAGCCGGAGTAGGTGCAAGAACTTTTGACAATTTTGCTCTGTTTCATTTCTGCCAGCAGTTAAAGAAATACATTCTCCGAGTACTTTGGCAAGCTTTTATTGCACCTGGTTTAAAGAGTTTTAGAGGGGTTTTTGCTTCAAAGTGTTGTTTCCACAATAGTAAAACAAAATATAGTCCTTTCTCCCTTTTTTTGTTGTTTTGCAGCACAAAGAGTAACAAAATTTAGCTAGCTCTTATTTCAGTCAAGTTTCAGTGAAGAAACCCTCCCAAAGCGATTCTCTTGCCCTTAAACAAAATCAACAGACATGTTTATCATGATATTCCAGCTGTGTCCCACAGTTTTGCTGTGTTCTGCAGCAGGTGATAGCCTACCCCTGCTAGGATAGCCAAATTCAAAAAATGAATATGCACTGTCATTGGAGAAAAGAACTTGTGCTTCTTTCCAAGGTATATCCTTCAATGTCCTTAGTGGCATTTTTTCTGGACAAATTTTTATTGAAATAAACTATATCCTCTTTAGAACCTTTTAAGACCTGTGGGTCTTAAAAAAAACCCCATGAAAATGTAAAAATTAAAATGTGTGATCAGAAAGATGGCTATATTTGAATAGCATCTATGACAGAAATAGAGCTGGTGGTCAGATTATGAATTCTGAAGGATGGCTATATATTCACATACTAATGTTAATTAGTACATTACTAATTAAGATTAGTACATTACTAGTTAACATACAGCCATTAAAATAATCTTATGAAACTAAACCATGTCTGACTAGGTGGACGAGGTAGAGAAAACTCATAAGCAGCCAGTACAATGAAAAGTCTAGGAGAGACCAGGTCTGCGGAGAAGGTTTCAATGGAATGAAATGCACTGAGAGGAAGTTATGTGGTAGTTATGATTACTTTTAAGATCCTAGAAATATTGATTAGAAAGGGTCCCTGGAGATCACCTACTCCAACCTTCCACTAGAAATGGGACCATTGCAAAGAACAGATGGTGTCAGCCATGGCTTTCTCAACCCACATCCCAAAAACCTCCATGGATGGAAATTCCACAACCTTTCTAGGAAATTTTGTTGTGATACCGCACACTGGTGGATCATGCTCTGCTTGAGGGCCACCATGAACCCCATGTCTTTTTCAGCACGACTGTTCCCATCCTATACTGATGCACAGCCTTACTCCACCCCATGTGCAAAATATTTTGGTTGAATTTCACAAGGTTCTCATTGTCCGGGTCCTCAAGACCCCTCTGAACTGAAACTCAACCATTTGGCATGTCTGTTATTCCTCCTCCTTTAGTATCATCCACAATTTTATAGAGGGTACACTATGTTTTTCTAACTACAACTTTCTAAATATGCTGCAATACATGGTTCTCCCTTGCATATAATTTACCCTTGTCATTGTTACAGAGGAAATTCTTTTGCAGTCAGAAACCACGTCACATCTGCCAGGATGATCACAGCTGAGTCAAGATTCCCTCTCAGTACCCAGCCTATGGGCAGAATAAATGTTAAGCCCAAGAAGTTACAGCACTTTAAGAAGTGACACTTTCAGAACACTTTGTTAAGATTTTCTAGAATGAAAAGTAGATATTGCAAAATTAAAAGCAGAGCTAAAATTTTCCAGGAATTCTTTCAGTTTCTTCATATAATTCATTTAAAATGTAGTAAAACAATAAATAATAATAATAAAAAAATCTAAGAACTCTGTTTCAGTGTCTTCTAGATGAAATTATTTTATTTGCAGTTTAAAGCTGTGTTTGAATTTAGAAACTGTTTAGAAACCGATAAAGTGAAGAGAGTCAAAATATAGAAGTGTCTCGTTAGTTGAAAATCTATTTCTTGCTTTTAAAGGTAAGTTATCCTCAAACTGGTGGATCCACTATTGGTACATGATTAATTCATGACCCAAAACTGAAAGCCTGTCAAGGTATACTTCACAGTTCCAGGAGATGCCTAAGACTCAGAAGTCTTTTATGACCATGGTAGTATCCTCTACCATCTCTCGTTTCATCACTAGTTCTCTGTAATTTTTGTATGTCTGAATATGACTGAATACAAGTCAACAGCGAAATGGCAAATTGTTTCCCTAAATTGTAACAACCCTTCTCAAATTCATGGCAAATTTCTAGTATGATTTTACTGATCCTATACAGATTTCTATATTTGTATCTGTTTCAAACACTGCTCCCACAAGGATTTCAGGGCAACTAGTCCTTGGGAAAGCATGTGAACAAGAATCCTCAAGAAGGAGAAATCCAGGTGTAAAAGACAAAAGCAATGACTGATCTGTAGGCGTTGGAGCTGAGCCCTGTGCCTGTGCCCCACACTTCACAGATACCCCAGTTCCGTTTCTCCGTAGAGCCTGTAATCTCTGGGCCACAAAACTGCCAGCTCTGAAATGACGTAAATCACATCCTGCTTCTAGATGGCATTATAGCAGCCTTGCTTTCTATACTGAAGGGCCAGCCTAATTCAGAGTGAAGTTTGGCTGACAGATAAGAAATAAACCAAGACAGATACAGTCCTGGAAAGTAACAACCATTATTACTTTAATGGAGCAATTCCAAAAAAAAAGTATTCAGGGGTTACTATAATGGAGCAAGTCCAATAAATGTATTCAGTGGTTGTATTTAATTGAACTCTTAGGATTTGTCTGCATTTGGAAGTTTACCAAAATAGCTAGTCAAGAATAATTACCATGCTAGGCTCTCTAATTCAGTTTTAAAGTGTCTTTTTCATATTTGTTATAACCTATGGTAGAATTGTGCCTGAAGAGCTGTTTTGGAAGAATTTTGTGAGTAGATAAATCCTTGTAATTATGAAAGAGCCACATAATGTAATACACAAGAACCAGGCAATGACCATCCAGCCCAGAAAAGACTCAAATTGGTATTTATCTCTGTCAAAGTAGCTTGGGGTGGACCTGCTGGAGAGCAGCTCTGTGGAGAGGGACCTGGGTGTCCTGGTGGACGACAGGTTAACCATGAGCCAGCAGTGTGCCCTGGCTGCCAAGAAAGCCAATGGGATCC
>Ga0181612_135125_pt1 | contig 10197 bp, 2 predicted proteins | sample HoacroProtozoa21_FD_119630 | JGI IMG/M metagenome (GOLD analysis project Ga0181612, IMG submission 119630) | Hoatzin crop microbial communities from Cojedes, Venezuel. Combined Assembly of Gp0051906, Gp0051904, Gp0051908 | reverse complement strand
TTGAGAGCTTGAGTCGTCCTTTGGATTGAACCTGTTATATTTGGTTACATACAGAAATACTCTTCCAAAAGACCATGAGAAAAATGGCTGTTTAACCGTAGTGAGGAATGTCATAAATCATAGGAGTTCCTGAAGTTACAGCAATTTATTTAGAAGGTGGACTTGCTCTTCTAATAGAGAGTAATGAGATCTTTGCATATGAGGTCATTCATCATCTTCCTCTGCCCACTCACCTTTTAAATGAAAGTAGTGAGCTCTGAGTGGTTTCTATAGAGCACAAAAGTAGGTATACACCCTTCTGAAAGAACTCTAGGATTTGAACCGTGCAGGCTGAGGCAACACGCAGCTTGATGTTAGGCATCCAAGCTATGGGGAATAGCTGGGCTCTCCAGACAAATCACTGTACCAACCACTTTTGTAAATGATTTGTTCTGTCTTTGTATAGTGCAAAGATAGAAATGGAAGTGCAGTAAAGGAATTCAGTAAGTAATAGAATTCAGCAAACTGTAGGCAGATTTGGTTAGGGCCAATGTGGAGGGGTAAGGTACATTTAAAACTATGTTCTTCAAAATAGTCATCTAACAGCTCCTCAAAATGGACCTCACTTTCTGCTTGGGATTTTCAGCTGTCAACCCTTTCCTCAAGTTGGGGCCCTCAGTTAAGTAAACCATGTTGTTTTAGGTGGGGTGGCCTGAGGGTGAGAGATGGACAAGGCACCTCCCATAGCCTGATGAATATCCTCTTCATTTTGTCAGTCGGAACTCTGTTCACGTATTTTTGTTCTGCTTGCTACTGAAAGAAAGGGGTTCATTTATCTCACATACAGGATAGCATCTGGCTACTTTTAATGTGTACTTGCCCCCAAAGTGCAAATTGATTTGTTGTCTAAAGTGGCACTTTTTTTTTTTTTTTTTAAATATCACCTCCTGAAGAATTGGCTTCTTTACCAGAACTCTGTGGTAAATCTCTTTTCACTTTTTCCTATTGAAGTTTTTCTGCTTTTCATATATAATTTATTCAAGAGACCAGAGGGATGGCTAATGAGAGATTAACTCAATGCCCAAGGGCTAGGACATTTCCCTGGGATGTGGTAGAGTCAGGCTGCAAGATCTTGCTTCAATTAATATTGCTTCCCACATCACAGGAGAGTGTTCTCACTGCTGGGAAACACATTTGTGTGTAAATCTTCAGCTCGCTTTTGTGTATGTTAGCCAGGCACTGGCCTATATATTAGACAGACAAAAAAAATACCAAGTTTAAGAATTCTGCTGAGACTAAGTCATAAAATAGACTCTGAGTAGTAACAGTTGAGCAGAGTTGTTAGGATTTTGAGCAGCATTAAGTATCCAAATGGGAATCTGGATTCAATGTAGTCTTCTGAATTAGCACCTGAGCAGGAATTTCAGTGGTTCTGCATGTCAAGTTCGGACCCTAACACAGGGCTTTGACGGACAGAGCTCTGGTGAATCTTACTGTAGTAATTAAAAGAAGTTACTGCATGGAATTGTTTGTACCCATGCTGGTGGTTATTACCCTCTGAGAATCAGCAGAAAGGAAGGTAGTTTTGCTCCAGCTTTTACTCTGCTGTTCCAGTTCAAACCCACCTCCATCAGCCCTTTAAGCTAAATTACTGAGCTTTGCATAGGGCTAAGTGAAGTGCCTTTGCATATTCTTTTTGGTGACCTCTGTGCTGGGGACAGTATCCTTCAAGGGGAGACAGAGCATCAGCTGGGGGAAGCATCTAGCTGGGGAGTAATGTCTTGAGCTGTTACGGAAACTTTTGCCCAGAGCTCACATATCAAAGCCTTTGTGGATCTCGTTCAGACTGCTATGGCTTTGTTTTTGAAGATTGTTCTGGCAAGGGAGCTCTTGCCACTGTTTCCTCGCGTTGTATAAACATAAATGTGCATTCTGCCCAGGAACTTTTAGAAGTTTGCTGCTAGACTAATATCAACTGTCAGTAATTTTCCCAGTATGTATGCAAGTGAATTTGTATTTTTAATCTGTGGAGTGGTGAGTGGGCATCTGTTTCAATGATGTGGGATAAACCCCAAAACCTCGGTGCGTATCGACTGACCCGTACAGTCAGTAGTGGTAAATTGGAACTGTTTGCTCTTTTGTGAGCTTCACGTTGCTTCAACACTTCAGAGTAGTCCAGTGCCTGAGCATCACATTTCCTGTACTGATCTAATGTTTAGAATCATTCATTTTGAAGTTAAACATGAAAAATGCTCCCTTCAGTTTCATTTTAATGCAAGATGTTTTCATTCAGTGTTAAGGGAATTCAGTTACAATGTATTTGACTTTTACAGTCATTCTAAAGTAATTTTCAAGACTATTGTAGATTTTAACATATCATGAACTTTATAATGGGTAGAAAATGTACTTCAGGAGTAGTGTGCAATTCATCAGCGAAGAAGAAATTTCTTATTTTTAATCTTTGACTTGCTATTGCTTTCTTTTGTGACCATGAGCAACCACTCTCTTTTGTGCCTTACAATTTAACTGTCTTGGAGGTGTAATGAAGATTAAACCCCTGATTCTATGTATACATGCAGAGAGAAGTGAGGCCTGTATCAGTAATGTCATGAAAACTTAGAAGGTGAAAAAAAGCAAAGCAGTGCAGTTGATTTTACATTTTTTACAATTTTTACATTTTACAACTTGATTTTACATTTAGAATTTTTTTTTTTTTAATATGGTAATAGCAACATGAATGTGCTTAGCTGCCTGAGATATTCTCTGGAACTTCCGTCTGCTTTTTTATAAACATGAAACATTCTTTTCTATTTTGACAGTTAAAAATGATGCTGTTGAGGGAGTAAACAGATTTAAGTTACCTGTTCAAACAAGTACGTCTTCTGTTGAATCTTCAGAAGGCTCCAGTAGTAGGAAATATGCAGCCCAGTAGTACATTTATTTGCAGTTCATTTTTTCAAAGCAGTAGTGCAATAAAAGGAGATGCCATTTTTGCTGCAAAATTTGTCTCATTTTCTTCAGTTTGTCAAGTCTGTTATGTCACTGCATAATGTTAAACGCAAACATACTGATTCTAGCTCAGGAAGTCCCTGAGCTGCAAATTGCAGGAGGCTGAGAGTATTTTAACAATATATTCTTCCTTAGGCATCTTTGGTTCTGTCAGAGGTAGCATCCTGGATGAGACAGATTTTTGATCTGACTGATCTGACTGCTGCTGTATTAACTGGGAATTATGGTTGAAGTGCAGTATAATTCTTTTATATGCATATAAGAAAAGAAAAGCAAAGTTTTTTGCAACAACAGCAGTAGGGAGTTAAGTACCGAGGGAACATAATTTCCTTTGAGAGAAACAGTGTTCTTTCCAATTAGAGCACAGGTTTAAGAAAAGAAATTAAGTAATCTAGGCATATCTCCTTCTGGCTCTGCCATGTACCTTGAATTCAACTCTGGAAATTTGTACAAGTTATTTTTGTGTGAGACATTTGTGAATAACTAAAGGGGGAAATGAGAAGTACTAGTTCAAAAGACTAGTAGTTGATAAGAACACTAGTACTTGTTTTTGTTTCAGTGAATATTATGTTATATGAGACTTAATTCTTTATCCAGCATGCTTTGACAAGTGAATGTAGGGTTCTTTGAAGTAAATACAGGAGAAGTAGTTGGCAGTGACAAAACTTCAGATTTTTAGGTCAGTCATATTATGATGTAACAAACTTAAGACAGCAAATGTCACTTATTGGAAAGAGTAGGGCTCTGTTGAGCATCTTTTGTAGCATCCTTGCACAGGGCTGTCTACACTTGCATAAATGAACATTAAAATCTAATTTAATGTCATCAATAGCTAGTCTACTTGGGTTATTGTGCAATAGCTATGAGGACAAGACTGAGTATTAGGAGGAGGTACATAAGTTGTAGTTAGCTTAAGCCAGTATTTTCCAAGTTCTGATACGTAGCTCATTGAGGGCCATTGGACTGCTTGTAGGTCATCTATGTGAGTCACTAAGAAAAGCAGATCAGTTATCAGCAGATTTTGATGTGCTACCAAGGTCTGCAGCTTCACTGGAAGATGTTTCCAGGTCTGCAGATGAAGAGGTTGAAAACCATTGGCTTTGACAATACCACTCCAGTTGCCTCATCTGCAAGGGCTTGTCTACACAGGACTTTCCTGATTAACTCCATGTCTCATTCTACAACAAAGAGTCTGGTTCTGTTTACGTTAAACCATTTTCAAAGTACAATTGCACTTTGAATTCATACCCTACCTTAATCCATGTTAACTTTCCAGTGCATGCCCTAAGGGAGCAGTAAACTAAACTGAATGACTGTGTCCACACAGGGGTTTAATGGAGTTTAACTAGCAGAATCCAAGTTCATCAAGGTACTTATTTCAGATTCATTTTCTTGATGTCCTGGTATAGACAAGTTCGAAGAATGAAAGTGGTTTAGTTCTAAGTGAATGAACCATGTTATAAAATAAATCACTGAGATTTTATTATATTTTTTGTGTGTGAAATATGACTAGGGTATAAAGTAGGCTTTTTTGACTTGTTTGGTGCCGTCTCTTTTGTAGTAATTGCAGTTAGATCTGAGAAATAAAATAGTGTTCATGTTCTTCAACAACTAAATGCTTTATGTGTTTTTCAGTTTGGATCAAAATACATATGTTTGCTTAAATAGCAGAAACTTCTTTTTCCCGGTACAAAAAATCTGTCATCTAAATCATAATTTCAGCTATGACATTATGTGTACTTGGTATGTTTTAAAGCAGATGAACACTGCAACATTTTAAGTGTTTATTGAAAATCTGAATATTAGGGAAATTAGACATTTTCTGTAAATGGGAATATTCTTTAAAATGTCTGGTTTTGATGGTCTATATGGGATGAAACTATACTTTATTATATTCCTGAAAATACGTGTGTGTTTTAAATAACTATTTTACTTCAACTGCTGCCATATTTAAAATACATTTATATTTTCAGCTGTAACTCGTAAAAGGTCAGCTCTCGTGCTTTGAAAAATCTACACAAGTCGATGTTGCATAAATAAGCATGCTTTACACAGCAGGCATATAAAGTTAACTGCCCCTCTGGCGTGCATTCAGATTAATTATTCTTCATAATTTTTAACTAAAACAAGTTCAAGAACTTGGTTTTTTTGTCCTGTCCTTCAGACATTGATCAAAATCTTGTTAATACAGTAACACTGAAGTTTACTGAAGTTTAAACAAAGTAAAGCTCAGTTTTTCTTAGTGGTCAGCTCATGTCACACTAAAGCCCTGATCACTGATCAAAACAGCATTAATTATTTGTTTCACGTTGCGGTTGCTGTGTCAAAATCCTTTAAATACCTCTTGGAGCTGAGAGGGAATCTTAGGGCCTGTGACAGAGCAGCTGGTCTGGACATGGGCTGATGCCCCGGTTGACAGGTTGTTGGATTAGAAAGAATATCAAAGGCAGTGGGTAAGATTAGGGGTAAGTGAACATCTGACAGCAGTTTGCAGCAGGGGAGAACAGATGATAAACAATGGGCGCGGGGTGCGTGGGGGGGGTGAGAGGTGAGAAGGCCATGGGAAAAGTGTGGCGGCAATCACTAAAGCTCCAGGTTGCTGAGCCTCATGAATAGGACAGGAAATGGGATTTGCTGGGACAGATGTGCTGAGCGGTGATGAATACATTATAGGGAAATGAGGCTAAACTCCTAAAGGTGAGAGGCGTTCTTTCTCTGAAAATAGAAAATACAGCGGGGGAAAAAGTTTACCCTCCTGGTGAAGTAAGCATTAATACTTGAAAACTAATACAGAAAGTAGTAATGCTAATGGTAATTTTAATTAAATGGTTATTCTGCAGTAGCATTCATGATGAACTCTAGGTCATACACTTCTCGTATAACCATCTTACAGTGCTATTACATACATAGTCTTGCAAGCATTCATTTTAAACATAAAATTGCACAAATGGTAGAATAGTTTGAATGATGGAACAGCCTGACTGGATAATGCTCAGACACATATTCTGTATCTGGCATGTATTATATAGCCCTCATATAACATATGTTTGATCCTGCCACTGTTGAAAGAGAGTTGTACTGAGTGATCTTGTGAGGTCCTTCCAGCATTACATTTTTTCAATTCTGTAAAGTGTTTGTATGCTTGTAGAAAATTATACATAACTGTTCCTGTTCCTTAGGATATTGTTTCTTTACTTCTCAAACGTCTTTAATTTATATTCTTGAAGGATCCTTTTCCAATGTTTAGAATTATCTCAGAAAGCCAACAGAGACTTCTTGTGTGTTTACTGGTAGGACTGTATGTCAGATCACTGACTTAGAATTTCTTCTGTGGGTTTTTTTTATTTTTTAAAGGCAATCTCATTAAAAAAACAGATCTTACATTAACATTTTAATAGTGTCTTACTTTAGCAGAAGGAAGAGATGCAGAATGTATGATTTTTGACGTTGCTCTGAGAAAGTATTGATTTGTTCTCAGACATCAGCAGTTTATTCCACAGTGCATTCTCCTAGTTTGTTTTACAAATACGAGCTTGCTAAAATAAAGTAGAAACACAGACTGTGAGAGTCACCAACTGGAAAACATAAAACTCAATGGTGTAAGGACAAGAGGTGACTCAGCTGTAATGGGAATGCCCACCATCTGTCTTCCCTGATCTCACATCTCTCGTATGTCCTGCCCCTGTCCTCAAGATGAGGAAACATGTATCTGGCCTCCTTTAGTCCCTGTTTGCTCCTAGCCGTGTGTACTGTAACTGTAGCTCTAGTTTTTGAAAGAACAAGGGGTTGTAACTAGAATCTGGGATGAATAGGTATGCCCTATAGCCCTGCTTCGTGAAGTAGCTCTTCATGTTTCAGAAATGCCACGCGTGGTATTTTGACCACAGCGGCATCGCTTGAATACAGCAATTGAAAAGTCTGTAGAGCTTCGGAGTTCTAGAAGTTCCCTAAAATTTGTGATAAGCAAAGTCTGTAGTGGCCATAATAGTAAAGAAGTAAAATGGTGGTGAGCACAGCAAAACGTAGATAAAAAAGTATGCTTTACTGATTCTCATCAGCATAAGTACTACCCTAATAGTTCTGTTTTCCATAAAACTCTGATTTCTGTGTTTGCATGAAACTATAACCAAAGAATTTACCATTTGTTACAGGCAGTTCCCATTTTAAAGAGTGGTTGAAGATTATTTGCAGTTGGCTTGCATAGTTCTTTACTTTATGTCCCAAGATTTAAACTGTTACACGGTCACTGTCATTATGAAGCTTTCAGAAATACTGCAGTAAAACATAAAACTGTATATAAACCACTAATCAGTTAATCACTGCTTAATTCAATTAATTGAATGCCAGTTGTATATGGCTTTTAAGCCACAGGTACATTTCTCTGTACCAGTTTTCTCTTCAGAATAGGTGACAGGTTAGAAAATGTTTCCAAGTTACTTCTTGAATCTTTCTGTGTATTATTTTTTTCCCAGTGGGAAGGTCTGAGGAGATGACCGCTGCTATGGGAATCAGATTTCAGTTGAGTCTATCAAAATTGAGAGGTAAAAGTGAAATTAAGAACCTGGAGCTAGCTGCATCTGGTCGTTTTGAACTGATTTTTTGGGGGGGTGGGAAGAAAGGAGAGGATGAAAAGCCCTGAGGATCTTTGTGAGGAGGGTCTGTGAGAAAGTCTTAGGAGAAAAATCTAAAGATTGTTACTAAGCCTGGGCTTCTATTAGCCCCCTGCTGCTGTTCTTCATCAAGTTTTTTTAATGGCTTTCAAAGCAAGTGAGTGGAAAATGGTTTCTCTGGAACTTTAAGGAGACTGAACTGAAAACTGTCATTGCTTTATAAGTAGAACACATCAAAGATTGATGGAAGAATTGCTTGTTAAACACATTGTAGATTTTAATTAAAAAAAATGGGAGATATCATAAAAGAGCCATCAGATCATCATAACTACCTAAAGGTGAAAGTTTAATGGCTTTTCATCTGCTCAGGAACCTGTGTTAAGTATCTCTTTCATAGCTTTTGTGACCCTCTGTGTGGGCGCGTGTGTGCAAGATTATATATTTTTTTCCAAGAAAGTTTTTTTTCCTAATATACAGAGGGAAAAGTACACAAGCATAAAAATGTAGGTGGTGGTTACTGTGCTTTTTAATTTTCTTGCCTGTGTATTTAGAGATGCCTTCTTCTGGTATTTTTACTTACCCAGTGCTTCAAATTCTTATGTATTTCTGAAATATTTATTTTTCTTTGTGTTGCAGTGTATATGTTCTATGTGTTCAGTGTGCACAAAGTGCATTTGTGTATCATCTAGTAATTGTGTGAATATTTCTTCTGGCACCTGGTCCTTCCACTTTCCCCTTCTCTTGCCACCTTCTTTTCCCTCCTCAGTCCTCCCACACAGTAAATAGTGTGTTTTTTAGAGTTGTGTAATAGATCTAACTAAAAAAAATAGTGAAAAAAAAGTGTGCATAGGAAACATTTCCACTGAGACTTTGAGCTTCATTCTTTTAAGCCAAGTGCTTGTTCTGATATGTCGTGCTGCCTATGATCAAGGTGCATATTTAGTAAGCAAATACAAACAATTGTTATAGAAGACCAGAAGAATTCCTCAGCAAGCCGATGACGCTCACTGGGCGTTATTCCATCTTAAGATTTCAGAAATCTTCTATATTGTAGTTTCAGTTCTGATTCATGAGTTCTTTCTGGAGTTTAACAGCTGCATCTATGCATGATTCTGACTCTAGATCTGATTCTTAATGTAGAAAATATGTGATGACTGTAATTACTGGATTTTCTGCACACTATATGCTTAGAAAAGGTATTTATCATCAAAAAGCATAATGTTAGTTGAGTGATTCTGTAAGATTTTCATGATGCACAAGATCATTTAAATTAGGAGTAGGAATAATGACTATGAAGTCAACTACATAGAGTTTGATAACTTGGTGTCATTATTTTAGGGATTATTTTCAATGATAGTTGTCATTTTAGCTGATGTTTTAGCTGTAATAGTTATTTGTGAACTTGGAATGGATGTAACATTTTGTTTTGCTGCATAAAAATGTTCTAGACTATAAATGGGTCTGGACTGTGAAAGGCCAGATACTAAGATCCTTAGCATATATTTTCATAAATTTTTGAAATTTCAGCCTTGCTGAATGTAATGATATTTTTGCTCCTCTCATTGGTGAGGCCAGGTCTTCACTTGCGTTGTTTCTACTTGATCCTAATTTAGGCAAAGGCTGAAGCAATCTGACTAGGATTTTTTTTTACTTTGAACATAAGGTGATTGGAGTCACAGCAGTTCAGTGCTTTTTAACCAGAAACTACATGTTCTAACAAGCTGAGCTGGAAGTCAAGATGTGGAAAAAAATAGGGGAAACAGGTAAATTTGTATTTTGAGTACAGCATTGTAAATAATTTGGAATTTTTTTTAGGATATGAATCTGTATAGCTCTTGTATATATTCTTATCTTGAACTGCTGAAATAAACTATCGCTGTTGGCTTCATTCCGTTTTGTTTTGGCTTTAAGACATACCTTTGTTATTATTTGGCCACTTAAACTTGTTGATCTTTTGAAGCAGCAGGACTAGAAGAGCTGGCTATGAAGTCTTTTGGCAAATCTATCTTAGAATGTCATATGTATGTCTGCACTTAGCACTCTGATTTCAGTGTTGTAACATTTCTGACACTTCAAAATATTGGGCATAGGTAGGCAATTTCTGGCTTCCTTTTTCTGCAAGGCTTGTGTTGCTCTGTAGAGTGACATTTCCATAGCACTGCAGTTTGTACAGCCTAAAATTTGATCTGTAACTCATCTGATTCGTACTACTCAGGCAGGCTAAAGAATAATGTGAGCTTATTTGCCTCCTATTCAGTGAAAGCAGTCAGTAATCATTAGTACAGAAATGATGGCTATAGTACTTTACCGATAGTTCCTCCAAGTTTGAAACCTGATTGTCTCCCTGATTGTTTCTGTAAACCATCCTGTTTTCTTGTCGAGGAGAGATGGTTGACCTGTCAGTCTGGAGAACCCTTTTTCTTTTTATCTTGTTACTTTCCCTTTGATCTGTGTAGGAGTTAAAACCTCTTGGCAGAGCTCTCAGAAGACTGGTGGGAATGTATGATCAACCCTACAGCATTATGGTACACTCCATAGAGAAAGATTAATTTGTACAAGTAATAATATAAATGTCAAGATTTAAGTGTAAGAATTATGG
>Ga0181612_171147_pt1 | contig 10198 bp, 10 predicted proteins | sample HoacroProtozoa21_FD_119630 | JGI IMG/M metagenome (GOLD analysis project Ga0181612, IMG submission 119630) | Hoatzin crop microbial communities from Cojedes, Venezuel. Combined Assembly of Gp0051906, Gp0051904, Gp0051908 | reverse complement strand
TGCTGAACCATAACACACCACTGCCATGTGCTACTCCATGCTAACTCGCTTGTGTCCATGCTCATGTGCTTGGCTCCTACATCTGCCACCACGACATCCACTCTTTGCTTCTGGGCGCGGTGGTAGGTGTCAGTTCATGGGTGGGATTGGGCTGATAGACACCTAATTTACTGCCTGGCATCAGGTGTCTGTGTGCAAACAAGGTGGGTAAACTCCACGGCGAGCCTGAGGATGATTCAGAGGAGGGATGCAGGGGTGCAGGAAGGATGATCCCATCCTCTGCTGCCCTGGGGTGAGCGCCCCGCTGTCCCCCGCCATGGTGCTTTTTGGGTCTGGGTGCTTTATTGCTCCCATCTCCAGGTATCTGTCAGGGTTGCTGCCAGACAAGCAGTAAAATTGCTGCCTGCCTTTAGCGATGCCTGGGGTCACCCAAGGAGCTCAAGCTGAGGCCCCATCACAAGTTAAACTAAACACAACATGGTTATTACAAGTTCTTCCTCCCCAGCTGTCCAGGTTTTCTAATAAATGCATGGTTTTCTCTGAGAGCTTTTCAAGGTTTATTTTTAAAACAGTCTGCATTTGATTAAACATTTGTTTTGGTTTATTTTGTTTTTTTCCAAAAGGAACTTAAAAGGGCCATCAGCCTGTAAACATAAATATTCCCATTCTTTTGCTGATTCTTTGCATTTTTCTGGATTTGCTAATGAAAGATATTTCAGCAGTGAAAGTCTCTGTGATGTGGGCAGCATCCTCTACTCCCGCTTTCAGCTCAGGCACTGGAGCCCATGGGGTGCAAGCAAGAGATTACCACAAGTTAAGCATCTTTTTGTGCCTAGGTGGCTTCCACGGTGCCTTGCGTGCACTTTTACAGTCACCCAAACCCTTCTTACAGCTGAGCAACATCTTGAAACAGGCAACAGTGTGGGTAACGGTGAACCTAGTAGGTGCTGTGGCTTGCTGTGTTGTTAATCTGTGTGTATCTAGAACCACCAGCTATCCCTGCCTCCAGCTACAGTGGTGCAGGACATCCCCACGTTGGCCATGTCCTGTTCCCCGATGCTGCGCTCTCATGTTCAGCCCCATGCTGTGGTCCCTCACAGGTCCTGGGGAGATGGGCTGCAGTGATAAACCTCTTTGAGATCAAACAACCTCCTCTGTGTGCCGATGTCACAGTCATGTTACTGAGTGCAGCCACAGATATTAATTTACATCTGTGTTTTTTTCTTCCCTCTCTTCCTGCAGGTTATAACTGAGTAGCCCTTATGACCAACATGAGCTGGAGCTTTCTAACCCGCCTGCTTGAAGAGATTCACAATCACTCCACCTTCGTGGGGAAGGTCTGGCTCACCGTGCTCATTGTGTTCCGCATTGTCTTGACAGCGGTGGGGGGGGAGTCCATCTACTCCGATGAGCAGAGCAAGTTCACCTGTAACACCAAGCAGCCCGGCTGCGACAACGTCTGTTATGATGCCTTCGCACCGCTGTCACACGTCAGGTTCTGGGTCTTCCAGATCATCATGATATCCACCCCTTCAGTCATGTACCTGGGCTATGCCATCCACAGGATCGCCCGGTCGGCGGAGGAGGAGAAGAAGCGCAAGGGATTCAAGAAGAAGAAGCAGTTTGCTTTGAACTGGCAGGCAGTGCGCAATGTGGAGGACCCGATGGAGGCCGACGAAGAGGAGCCCATGATCTCTGACGACACAGCAGAACACGAGAAAGCCAAAGCCAAGCCCAAGAGCAAAGAGCAACAAAAGCATGACGGGAGGAGGCGCATCCAGCAAGAAGGACTGATGAAAATCTATGTCTTCCAGCTACTTACCAGAGCTTCGTTTGAAGTTTGCTTTTTGATAGGGCAGTATTTGCTCTACGGTTTCGAGGTAGAAGCCTACTATGTCTGCAACAGACTCCCTTGCCCTCACACTGTGGACTGCTTTGTGTCCCGGCCAACAGAGAAGACCATCTTTCTCCTGGTGATGTACGTCGTGAGCTGCCTGTGTTTATTGCTGAACATGTGTGAGATGTTTCACCTGGGGTTTGGGACCATCCGAGATGCCATCCGCAACCGGAAAATCAACAGCTTTAGGCAGCCTCCCTACAACTATGCCTACCCAAAGAACATCTCCTGCCCTCCTGAGTACAACCTGGTAGTGAAATCTGAGAAGTCCACCAAGATCCCCAACAGCCTGATGGCTCACGAGCAGAACTTGGCTAACGTCGCTCAGGAGCAGCAGTGCACAAGCCCAGATGAGAACCTCCCGGCAGACTTGTCCACCCTTCACAAACACTTGCGAGTGGCCCAGGAGCAGTTAGACATAGCATTTCAGAGCTACAGCAGCACCCAGGCCAACACGCAACCTTCTCGAACCAGCAGTCCTGCCTCGGGTGGCACGGTGGTAGAGCAGAACAGGGCCAACACCGCCCAGGAGAAACAAGGTGCTAAACCCAAGGCCTGCTTGGAGAAAGGGAGCTCAAGCAGTAAAGATGGAAAGACATCGGTGTGGATATAGATTTGTCTAGAAGGAGAGAGGGCAGCGTACGTGGGGTTTTCATTTTGGTTTGTTTTTTGGTATTGTCTTGCGTTCGTTGCACAGGCGCAATTTTTATATGGAAGTCAGGAGAGAAAAGGATTTACAGACCAATTTAGTGCTGTCTTCCAATGTGTTAACAAAAGACATTTCTTTCCAACACGTTCTCCAGTTGGGAACCTCCAGTGAGCAACAGCAAACCCCCCGCATCTCCCACCCCTTCATTCACCATCGAAGCCACCAAGAGACCAGACAATGTGCTGCGATGGGAAGCGGAGCTGCTGGTGGCTCAGAAGAGCAGTCAGGTCAACAGCGAGCAGCTCCCCTCCTGCATGCTGAGGCTAGAGTGCTGTAGGCCAGGCAGTGTTTAATTACTAAGCATTCTTAATCAAAACTAATTTCTGATCCCTTGATGAGAAAAGAAAACAACTGATGTGTTGCATGAACCTTCACGATACGCTTACAGCCGATGTCCTGCCTGAATTGTCAGATGCTCTAGCAGGCATCGCTGGAAACGAAGGCATCGTTCGATGCTGCGAGCCACGAGCTGGCACCCACATCAGGTTACGGGGCAGAAACACAGCGACTGTCATACACAGGGAGACCTAAAAGCATGGCACGGCACTGAAGGTCTTTTTGTCTTTTATTCCTCTTCGTCGAAGCAAAAAGCAAGTGCGGTCAAATGCTACACAGCAGGAGGGAGCAGTGACGTTGTGTTGTACCGGTGCCTGTGTAGCGCTTGCTACAGATGTGATGGGAATCGCTGCAGTTACAGCGTTTTTAACAAGTTGTTGCTTCACATCATCAGAAAGTGCCTTTATGCAACCAGGAAAAAAAACCCTTAAAGGGTTTAGCCTTCTTTATTTGCTGAATATTAGTAGAGATCAGAAGATCAGTGTTGGCAAATCTTTTTTTCTGTTTAATCAAACCCTTATAAATGTGGCAGATGGCTCATCTATGCATCGTGTGTCTATGATGTGTGTGTGTACATGTACGTATATATACAGACACATATGAACACGTGTGTGTGAATATAGACATAGACATACATATATATAAATGTAATATCAACCCTCTGGTAATTTTACAGCCTTCCACCTTCCCTGGGAAAACCCGGCTGGTCCAGGGCTATGGCTGATCTCATCCTGGAGCAGTCTTTGGGCTTCCAGCCTCCAGCCTCACCTGGGGAACTGGCAGGTTTCACACACTTGCTTGGGGACTTAGCAGAAGATCTGGCTTCAGTGGGGACAGAACCAGGATAGTAGCAGAAACTTTTTCCCTAGTTTATGGGGAGCTTTTTTTCAGCTTGGCTTGGTTTTAGGGTAATTTTTGTGCAGCCACAGGAGTCTGGGAGCATGTTAAAATCAAGCTGCTGAGCTCCAAGGCTCCTGCTAGTGCTGAGGATGTGCTTTGTCAGGGTGGATTCATCCTGTGTGTCTTGCACAGCTGCGGGGCTGTGCCTTTGTGCCCCATCAGTAACACAAAATAGAAAGAAAACCTGATCAATGGGAGCACAGCAAGCATCTCCTGCCAAATGGTAGAAGTTGAAACCAATCACTGCCCCACTCTGCCACATCTCAGGGTGGGTCTGATCCCTGAGATGTTCCCCAGATGCCTGTGGCTTGGCAGATGCTCTCGCAACCTCCCAAGAGTACGATGGTTGATTCACCACCATGGAGAACCCAAATAGGCAGAGCCCTCAATATCAAACCTAATGTGAAAGAAGTAAATCCTCACTGAACACAGCACCATCTCTGTGCTGAGCTGTTCCCTCGGGGCCATGCCAGCCACCCAAAGTCACATGTTGGTCCCTGTGCAAATATTTCTTATCCATTGGATCTACGTGACTACTTCCTGGGCATCTTTCTCATGTTGTTAAGATCAGTCCCTGAAAGCCTTGAGGATGCCTGTTCTCCATGTTCCTTGGGTGTGGCCTTCAGCTCCTGGAACCCTGGACTGAGCTGTGCCATGCCATTAAAGAACAGTGCTGGCAGCAAAAAAGCAGGTTTAAAAAGAAAGCAAAGAAACATCCTACGAGGCATCCAGCTGCAAATATTCAGTATGGCTTTGGGTAACAGTCTGGGGAATGCTTTCAGGCTTGTTCCTGGTCCTGCTGAAGGCATTGGTAAAATGCCTGGAGTGCTGCCAGCTCTCGCTGCTAGAGATTTTCCCCTTGAAAACAGACAGCCGCATGCAGGAGGAGGATCAGTGCATCCCCCCAGCAGCGATGGTCAGTAGTAACACACATCCATCGCGTGGAGGAACGGCCTTTTTGCCTTGAATTTTGCATGAAAGGCTCAGAAAGTTCACACCACGGTGGTGGGGAGACAAACATACCCAACAGCACTGTTTGTCGTTGTCCCACGTGAGGGAACGTGTTCCCCTCCTGGGCTGGGGCTGTGCTGGGCAATGCAGGAGAGGCTGGTTGCTGCTGGTGGAGATAAATGCATGCAGGTCCACAGCCCAGAGCCGCTGGGGAGAAGAGCAGAGGTGCTGCTGGGTGGAAGCTTGCTCCCGAATAATTACAGGTGTCCAGGGCACAAGCTTGCTGTCCACATCAACGTGACTTCTCCTTTATCGCCAGCCCTGTGTCCCACGGGAAACAGTGTGTATTTAAAGTCAGGATCCCAATGGAAGAATGGAAACTCTGAGGAGAGTGACTGTTGGATGCTGCCTGGGTTTTTCCGATTCCTTTTAGATGAGCAGCAATATCACAGCCCCGGGTGAACTCATCCTTCCCACACAGTGACAGAAGGCACTGTGCTGTGCAGGAGTCCGGATTTTGGATTTCTCCGGCCCATACCAGAGACACCTCCCTCAGCCCCAGACGGCCTGGGCATTTCCCGATGACTCAGATCGGCCTCTTGGCTCCTGCTGACCTGCAGATTCACCAGCGAGTCACCAAATGGAGGGATGGACACAGGCCTCCCTTGTTCTTGCTTCAGGAAACCATCCTGGCAAACGCCTCACCGTGGGGGAAGAGGGGTCAGATTTTAAGGCAGAAACCCCAGAACCTGGTCACAGGGACCTGATCGACTCATTAAACCCACTTTATACAGCAGGGCTATCCCCCCTGCTGCAGCGATACAGCTGGTCAGCACCCGATGGGAGGAGATCTCAGGGCTCCACGGCTGCAGGGTTGCAGACACTTAGAGCAACAGGGCTGGAAAGGACCACAGATCTTCTCCGCAACTTGTCACCATCAAATGCTTCCTTAATCGCTACGACAAACCCCCCTCGCTGCAGCCCCTGGTGTCTCCTCTCCTCAGCAGACATGGAGAACATCTCATGCCTTTAATGTCTGCAGAAGCTTTTGGGTATTTGAAGACTGTTTTCATCCTCCTCAAGTCTGCTTTCAGCTAAACAGCTCCGGTGTCATCAACCTTTCTCCAAGGGCTGCTTTTCTAGCATGGTTTTCCTCAGTGTCTTTGAACCACCACCAAACAGTCCATGTCTTCCCAGCAGTGTGGCAGTGCCGGTCCTTAGGCCACCTTCCCACTCTGCTCCTCTTCACGCGCCCATCTGCCACGCCGGTCCTCCCCAAAACCCCATCCTCTGGAGGCACAGGGATCGCTCCCCTCTTCAGATGTCTGCTTGTACAGTCAGGATCTTCCTGCCCTCCTTCAAACTCCCTTTTTATTTTCACACCGTAGACCCAGAGCACGAAGTGAGTTTTCAATGATCAGTCTGTCCCGCAGCAGATTTGCAGCCCCCTCCCAGCTGGTGTCACCATCACATTGAATGTGCACACATTGTTTTCCATAGTGAGAGTCAATAACTGCAATATTGACAAGTACTAGAGCCAGGGCAGACTCTTGGCCGATCAATACAGCCTCAGCGTCGGGCAGGGAGACAGGGCAACCACTCTCTCTGCCGTCCTTCCAGCCAGCCCCGCTCGTCTATCAGGCTTGAAATACATCCTTGCATAAAATGCTTTGCGAATGGGAGCTGATCTTGCTTCCCCGCTTTTTCCAAATGCTTTGACAGGGACAGAAGCACAAGGGCACATTCCCAGCAGGACTGCTCCGGTGTCGTGAGTTGCCTGGGAGAGATGCAAAGTCACTGGCAAAGTCCCAGCCAGCCCGGAGGACACTGTTGACTCCTCTAACCCCGCAGAGGAGGGACCCCAGTTCTCCCAGATCCCATCTGAGTCGCACACAGGAGCCAGCATGAGTCAGACAGCCCTAGAAATATACAGGATTATTATTATTGTTATTAAGAATAGTGAGTTGCTCACCTCCCCCCTTCCTCCTCCACTCTTCGGCCTCCAAAGCCTTTAGGATATTACGTTTTTCCACCGAGTCACTGCCACATAGGCGACCGACATACATTAACTTCTCCGCAGGAGAGAATCCTTTCGAGGCAGGGGCAAAAGTCTCCTCTTTTATCATGTCGGTTTGGGAAGGAAAAGGATAGAGGAGCAAAATAAGCATAACCACAAGCAAAAAATTCATCACAGCCATTACAAACTAAACCGGCATCTCAAGGAATTTCAGTTAGACGACAGGCAGCGTCAGCCACGGAAGAAACTCCAGTAGTATGATTAATACTTTGCCTTTTTTTTTTACAGGTTAGTAGTTTTGTTCACACACAAGACGGGTTTAGCTTTGTAGCCGAACTAATCATAAATGTTGACTCTCTCGCTAAACTTGGTCGGATAAAGCGCCCACACTTATATTTCTGTTCTTACCATTCAGGGCCAGGAATGTCCCACGTAAAAGCCAGATTACCTTGTTGCTTGCATTGCATTCCACTGGGAAATACTTGAACTTAACTCAAGGGCATAACCAGTCTGTGCTGTTACGAAGTTTCTGGGATTGTTATTTTTCTGTTGTTCATTTTTTTATGTACTAACTGTATTTGTACTAGAAATTTTTTGAGTATGAGGTTGAATCTGTAAGTATTTTCCAGTGTAAATGTTACATCTGGACTGTAGTTAGAATATTAAACACTGGTCAAAAGAGAAAGATACATCAGTCCAGGTCTTCAACTGGCTGTTCCACGTCCGTTACTAATAAAACAGAATAAAACTTGCATTTTGTTACAGTATGCAAAGCATGTGAAGTTTCCATGAGAAGGATGCTGAGTGTGGATGACAAGAAATTTTTCTCAATCTACTATTTGCCTGTTTTAGCCACGTAAGAGCTCTGTTTTTCCAGATACGGCTATAAATCACTGCAAAATATTTTTGCCTTAAGAAGTAGTTGACCTTCTAGTTGTTTGGGATGTGTTGTCTCTCTGATGAATCACTGCCTACAATTCCTTCAGGCATGGAGCTGAAACTGCTTAGGAAAGTCTGCACTTCCAAAAGCAAGAAAACTTTGCAGAGTCTGGGACAAACTGATGATTCAAGCTGAGCAAACGGTGGGAAGGCACTTGTGAGAAAGCCTTTCCAAATGACCTCGGTCTTTGCTCCTCCCATTAAATGACAGGCACGTTCACTCACAACCACTGCCCAAAGAGTCTTCAGGAAACAAATTCTGGACAGAAACACTAATTTTTTCTCTTTCTCTAGCAGCTGTGGTATCTTTCAAATTTCTTTGGCACGAACAGGACCAGCTCCCACCAAGAGACACAGAAGAACAGGATCCTCTAAGAAGTCCACAAGGAAGGCCAATAGTCAGCAGCACTTTAGCCTCATAGGTCATATCCTTTGCAGTGCTACATAAAACACCCAAAACGAAGAAAAACTTTGCTAAATAACAAGGTGTCCTTTGAACCAGCAAGGTCTGAGCAGTAAGGTGAACTTATCTTTGCTGTTGGCTGCTGGGTTGGCACCAGATTTACTTGGACATAGAAGCACCCATGGACGGCTGACCTTAGCTTGATACTGGTACCAGCCACTGTCATGCAGGAACAAACCCCGTAGGGAGTCTTCCTTGCTAGCAGCCTTCATCCCTCACTGCCAGGCTCGCTCAAGGTCTCTCATGTCCTGCTCCAATGGCTCAGGCGACTGGCATCAGTGGGGAGTGAGTGAGGAGCAGCCTCATCCCTTGTCCCCAGGTCACCTCCAAATTGCTTCTGCTGGAGATTGCGGTGGGGACAGTGTCCACAGAGGGGTGACAGTGTCCATGGAGGGAGGGCAGAGCCAGAGGGTGACAGGGCCCCCGAGTCTAAAGCTCAGTAGAAAAAGGAATGGCAAAAGCAGCCTCCGTCTCCCTGTATTTTGGGAGCACACAGAGCAATTGCAAAAAAAGCTCATTTCTGAAAAACACCAGTGACTCTCCAGTGTCCCATTCTCTCTAGGGTTACAAGACCCATCTTCTTCATTAGCTGCTCCACGCTGCAGGCAGTATTCCTGTCAACAGCATCTCACTAGCTCATAATCACTCTCCCTAGGGGAATGCTAATAACAGCTTTACCTTCGTTTTCAGCCCCGCTAGCACAAAACAGACCCTTTGGTGCACAGCCTCTCTCAGCTGCCACTTTGCTTTCTTTCTGCGTCCAACCTGTTGTCCTTGCAATTTTCCCCCCATCTTCATTGGCCTTTGCATTGCCCAGGCCAGCCACAACCCGTGTTTTCCTCTCCAAGATTGTGGGATGTTGTCCCTGTGCCAGAAGTGCTGCTATGGTTTACCGCAGCCCCAAGTCCCGGCTGCTGGCTGCCTGCGTCAACCTCCTGGAGCGCAGCTCAGGGAGTATTTAATGTGCAGAGCTGGGGTTGAACGATTGCAGCTCACGTGGGTTCGTGGATGAGCGCTCGTGCTTAGCACCCCGAGAAAAGGCTGGAGAAAATGAGTTTATTATACCAGCACTAACCCGCAGGGCTGGCTGCGGAGAGACAGCAGTTATCCCCGCTTTGTGCTAGTGCGGATGAGTTATGGATGAATAAACGCCGAGGATGAGCCCTCGCGGTGGGAGCCTCGGGCCATCCTGCTGCTGCAGCAGCCAGCAAGCCCCAGACATGGCAGGGCTTCGGGCGGTGGGAGAGCAGAGAGCGGAAAGCTGGTGGAGCAAGAGGCTGCCGGCAGCTTCTGCAACTGCCCAGGGACTGGTGAGGAACAGAGAGAGATTCCCTGTCCTTTTCCACCATTTTCTTCGCTGTGAGAAGGGTTTCAGAGTTGCCTTGATACACCTGCCCGGATGAGAGATGTTCTACCAGGGGTGGATTTCAGGGGATGTCCCCTTTGGCATAGGGCTTAGCTAGGGACATTGCATCTTGTCGCCCTGACACCCCATTCCACCAGCTCTCCTTCCACAAACACCACAAGAAAGGACAAAGGTGGTGAGGGACGATTCATCAGGCTGATGTGGGTGCAGGATCAGGAGTAAGAGGGAGCTGTGGCTTTCACAGTCCCACCATGATGTGGAGAGCCTATCAGGTACAGAGGACAGACTGATCTCCACTACCATTAGATGCCTGGATGGAGCTGATGCCCCCAGGACCACTTGGAGTCCGTCTTGGCACAGCTGGTGTGGCCTGGTTTACGCAGAGACTTCAGGGTAAAATGAAGGATGGGATTGTTTAGTCTGGAGAAGAGGAGGCTGAGGGGAGACCTTCTCGCTCTCTACAACTACCTGAAAGGAGGTTGTAGTGAGGCAGGTGTTGATCTCTTCTCCCAAGTAACTAGTGACAGCACGAGAGGAAATGGCCTCAAGTTGCATCAGGGGAGGTTTAAATTGGATATTAGGAAAAAATTCTTTACTGAAAGAGTGGTCAGGCATTGGAC
>Ga0181612_153997_pt1 | contig 10198 bp, 7 predicted proteins | sample HoacroProtozoa21_FD_119630 | JGI IMG/M metagenome (GOLD analysis project Ga0181612, IMG submission 119630) | Hoatzin crop microbial communities from Cojedes, Venezuel. Combined Assembly of Gp0051906, Gp0051904, Gp0051908 | reverse complement strand
TGAACCTTCTGCCTAAGAGCAGGCTCTGACAGCCATGCAGGATTCACCAGATTCACAATCAAGAGCCTTTAAGCTCACACTTGCTAAACACTGTAGACGGACCCAAGAGAGACCATACTAGCAAATGTGTGGGTGGGAAAGGATTAGGAATGAATGCTCCCAAGATTACTTAAGGCAATGCAAATTAAAAGGAAGGTCAATACATGCTAATATAAACAGGTTTTAATCATTTGAACTGATTAAAAGTCCTATTCTTTGAAAGAATGTTAGCTTAACAAAGGCAAATATTGTAACATGGCCTAAGTCCAAATCTTCTAAAGAAATATTTAATGCTCTCAATTCTGACTATTCTACACCCAGCATGACAGGATGGAAATTTTTCACTGAACTGGAAAAAGAAGTAATGGGAAACATGTTACTTTGACAGCTATCTTTTATTATTTGGTAAAAATAAAATAGAAACTAATTCACTCAGAATCAAAGTTCTAGTATTGGCCTATTCCCCCTTAGAGTCCTCAGCCCTTGAGGAACTATGATTTTCTTTGCAAATTAAAGAATTCCAAGGAACTTCCTTTTATAACATGATTATAGCACCGCAGAACATTTTAAAATGGGAAAATGACAGGTTTCTTTTATAAAGGTTCTGCAGAGACATTGGATGGTCTTTTCCCCTCCACTACCTGCTGAGCAGCACGTTCTGCAAGGTTACAAAGCCTGTGAGAAAGCAGTTAATCAAAATGGAGCTCAATTGCTACTTTTAGAGCAAACATTTTCAATTAACCTGAAGTCATTAATTACACCTTCCTTTAATAAAGGCTCTGGTGTAATTTTCTTTTTTTCTTCTCAGTTAATCGATTCAAACATATGCCAGAATCATGTACTGCAGCAAACACGTGGGAAAATTTGGTACTTGCATTAACTACTCTCCAATGTAGATGAAAAGAATGGGGAAAAGCGTTTTGAATCAGCATGGAAGAACAAGAACACCGTGTGCGTTGTCTGACTGATGCACGAGGTAAATATGTTGCACCAGCAACGTATATTTTCCTTCAGAACAACATGAACAACTCTGACAATAGGGAAAAAAGCTGATGTCAAAGGTGACTTTGTAACCACTATTCTCTCTTCTTTAGTACTTGCTCCAGGTGTGTTTGTTGCCAAGCACGGGGGTCTTTTGCCTGGGGAAGCTCTGTGCCCTGCCTTGCCATGACCCCTCTGAAAGGGGCTGCTGCCCAGCTTGCTCCCTGGCTGGCTATGACTCCTGAGACAGGTCACCCTCCCACCAGCGTGCATCTGCCATGCTTTCCTTATGCTTTTTAGGCTAAAAAGACTGCTCGGGTGTTTCAGATTTACTAACAGGAATTGCAAACAGCTTTTTCCAGACTTCCTTCGCTTCAGTATCCAACCACAAGGTGTGAATCTCCTTGTCAGTCTCCTGGTTTACGTTATCTCACTTCTCTTGTTCACCAGGGCCCCCACAGCCCTGAGAGTGACTTCACATGCCAGAAATCAGAGATTTCCCTACCTGCTTTATTAAATGCTAAATCCCCAGGATTCTTCTAATAGCATAACGTGGACAACCCTGTGCGAACTCATCATTTTGTACTTTTTGTGGAAGTTAAAAAAAAATCCTGACAAGTATGTTTTATATCAACCTGAAATATTTGTTTAATAACTAAAGATAAAAAAATATGTTTGTGTGTCCCTTTTTAATTTTGTTAAAGAATTTTCTTAAACTTTTTCATACCCAAGAAGAGGACATCATTAATTAAGTAATTTTAGGTTAAAAAATCAGAGTTTTAATGAAATTTTTCTTTTTTTTTTAAAAAAGGCAACATCATGGAAGCATTTTTGCCTCTCATTCAAGCATGATTGCTTCAGCAGAGCTGGAATGCTCTCACAAAATATTTTAGAGTTGAAAACAAAGTCTTTACTGGAAACTTGTTTCACCTCAAAATTGTTGCCTAAACCTACTTTATAAATGGCCTCTTTCTTTATTCTGTGCAATGGTGCTGAAAAAGAGGAAGTCAGAGCTCCTAATGACTCCATCATGTAACGTGGGGTTTTGAGCTAGCACAACCACGAGCATACCAAGGGTGCTAATCAGCAGAAAGTGATGTGATCAGAGATGGTGAAGGTAAATCAAGAAAAAAATAACTGGAGGAAAAAAAAGTGAGTAACTGAAGAGAGGACAGTTCATTTTTCAAATGGAAAGAGGAAGCCTGAAAGGACCAGAAGGGGTAGAGCATCTACTCCGAAGGAAGCATACTGCAGTTGTAAGTGTCATTTCTCAGACTAGATTAATGGGTACATCAAGGAACTAACTAAGACACTGGATAAAAAAAATCTTGACGTTAAGGATTGGCACTATAAAGGGCTTACACATACTGCTCAGTGACCAAGGGAAAGAACATTCCTTGAACTGCAAACACAAAAGAGAAAAACGATACCTTCAGCACAGCCTGGATCTCCACAGTGAGAAGAGGTGGTAGGTTGAGAGACTCGCCTAGGTGCAAAGGAGACCAGGAGAAAAATAACCAACCTGTAGGATGCTGGGCTTGCACTTTCCATTATGTTTGTGGTCATTAGCAGGCCAAGAACTGGCATTCGGCCACCTGTCTGTCTCTCTGTCCATCCACCCATCCACTCACCCATACCCCCATGCACTCACTCACTCGCTCCTCTTGCCATAGAAATTTCATGGTTTGAGGGCTTTCAGTAATTTTATTTTAGTTGCTATTTTAAAGCTACAAGTCTAGCAGCCCTGGGAGACTGACACCTTCTGCTTGCTACGTGAGCTACCCACCCAGGGTGCTCCAGTCCATGTCTGAGACACCCTCAGCCAGATCCTATCTGTTTCCTTTGCAGTCAGCAATGCCAACAAGCAGAGCTGGGAGTTACTGATGGGACAGGGCATAAGGGAAGAGCGGTCAGCCTGGTCCTTTTCACACCTGAAAGTGATAATTGTTTCACATGCACCTTTATTTTTAAAGAGACAGAGAACATTTGGGGCTACATTGCAGGGATTATTTAGATTTTCAGGATGAATAGAGCCCCTTCTCTCCCCCAAATGATTGCTGAGAACAGTAGAAGGCCACTGATGAATATTTCAAGGTGTAAGGTCCTATAGACATCACACACATCTCTACAGATCAAAAAAGAAAGCCAGGAAGAGCTCCTTATGCCTTGCATTTATGAATGGCTTATTCTTCCTCACTTTACCTTCAAAGTCCCAGTAAGACAGCATGGAAAGCTCTGATACAGATAAGCCAGGTATACCAATTGACAGCTGCCTGCATTGGTGAGGTTCAGCCCTGCTCAGGAGAGAAGCTGCTTCGCTGCCAGGAAGCGAAGGTCACTTTTTTTCTGTCTCTACCAGCATCTAAAGGGAGCCAGTCTCAACCCAGAGCCTGTTTGGTAACCACTTGCTCCTGCCCTTATGGATTCTTCCAGTGGCACTACTCTCCAGGGAGGGAGATCGGCATGTTAGAGAAGCACAACAGGCAAGATACAACCAGGAAATCATACACTGACTCCTTGTAAAAAGCAGAATAAAAGTCAGTATGAGAGCTGCCAGGACTTGCCCCATGCGGGGAGCTGTGCAGCAGGAGCCCCTCTCTGCACCCCAGCCTGGCTGTGGGGCTGCACTCCAAGGCACAGCAGTGATGCAAACAGCAGTCGTGGTCAGTCACGTAGGAGCACATTGGACTGGACACAAGGAAGTAAAAGTATTTACCATAAGGCAAACGAGAACTTGCAAGTTTTAGAGGAAGTGCAGGGAGGGGATTTTTTTCCCCATCATTCTGCCTCCATAGGCACAGGTGAACAAAACAAGCTGAAACTGGTATTTCCCTCAACTTTCTTTGAAATCATTAAGAAACTTGGCTCATTGAAGAAGTCAAGTGTCAAAATAGAAACCCTTAGCAATTCAAAAGAGAATGTTATTAAATTAAATCACATAAATCACCTAAATATAACCTCTGCTTTTTAACATACACAAAAAATCCAGTCTTTTGAAGCAAAGGAGATCTTTTGGTCTGAAACGGCCACACTCCTCTTCATTTCAAATGATGCATTGCGTGACTGTGCCAACAAGTTCTGAATGAAACTGGAAAACCAACCAAACATATTACAAGGAAACCTTGTTCCAACAGGTTTTTCCTTTTCTATTTCCCCAGTGAATATCTAGCACAGAAATTGATGGTGTTGCAAATTTTAGGTATTTCTGTTTGACCTAATTTTGATCCTGGTTTTAAGCAAGAAAAATATTTATGCACAACACATTATGCTACACTGAACTGGAAGGACCCTGTTCATTAAGTGAGAAAAAAAAGGGGGGGGCGGAGCTGGAAAGATGAATAATTTAAAATTAAAACTTCTGGCAAGCGATTCAGCCTGTGAAACTAAATTCAGGTCGAGGGTGACATCTAGTGATGCTCAGTACATGATCCTTGCACAAATTCTGCCAGTTTTTGCAGTATTCTCACACGTAAATCCTTCCCAAGCTACACAGCTTCATACATCATAGCTTCTTTTATGTCTCTCTAAATTTATTCTCAAATTGTAAGCAGAAATAATATATTTCAATATGAAAACTGAACAGTTTATGTTCAACTATTCCTGTTCAAATCAGACTCTTTTATCCAAAACCCGGTCCAGCCGTACCTGGCAGGATCGAGAGAGATGACGCTCCAGATCTGAGAGCACCAGAATGTATAAATTTCATCTTTTTTTTTTTTAGTTTATAGCTGTGACTTTGAAATAAAGCCCCAGGGAGAGAGGAGAGAGCTGGGGAGGGATGAGGTGGCTGGGACAGGACCATCAGCATGACAGTGCATCCAGCCCAGCAGGACACGCGGATGCCCGGGGACCATCAGCCTGTACGGAGGCACCAGCATTGTGCAGTGGAAGCTTGTGCCAGCCACACTGGCTGGACATGTGAAAAATTTAAACATTTTTCCATATGTCTCACCAGGAATACTGTAACAGAAATATTTTCTCGTGAAATGTGGGATTTAAATTTTTTCAGGTAATTTGATTTAATTTTGTAATTAGTTCAATGTGCACATTTTGAATGACTACTGGGAAAATCCAGAAAAGGAGAAAACAAAAGCTAGGAACTAGAAAACAGAGATAATACATCTGTTCTTCAAAATGAAGAAGTAAGTACATGGTGCCTAATTGATGGAGGTGTCAGGTTTTAGCTTCTTTTATAAAAGGAAATATTGTTTTTTCATTCTTCACTTTTTTTGTACAATACATTCTGCAAAGTATGGTGGCAGTTTGATACATAAATAAAGCAAATCAGTAATTAGCAATGGAGCTGTTAGTTGCTCCTTTGTGAATCGGTAATGCACAAACAACTTAGTTGCTGAATTTTGAACAACAAAACATTTCCAGCGGTCTTCTGCCTTTGATAGTGGTTCATTGTCACCATCAAGAAAAGAAAAGAAACAACCCACACATTTCTAAAAATAACAGTTCTTTATCTATTTGAGCAATTTCCTTTGAGCTTCCCACTATGTGCAACAAACATTAATAAAGGAAATGTCAGAGCAGTGCTCCCCATGCATCCCTGTGGTGCCCTGGTCCTTCTGGAGGCTCTGCTCGGCTGGGAGGAGGGGATCATCCATCCCAGCCGCCTGCTCAGCTCCACCGGACGACAACACCGACCCCAAACTCTGCACTCAAGGAGAGGAGAGGGAGAGGAGAGAGCCACAGCTGCCCCTGTCATGGCAGCAGCCACCGCACCTTCCATTCTCCTCTGCCTGCCACAGCCCAGAGGGGCCGTGGGGGTACGGAGGCAAAATCACTTGCCTGAAAGGGGTGAGCTAACCCTGACAAGGACAGCTTTGTAAAATTGTGATGAAGTAACATAAAGCCAAGCAGCGCTTGTTGTGAATGGTTCCTTTCAAGTTTAGTTGAAGCTCAATGGCCTTTAGCCTGCACTGCTCACACCTGCTTGCCCCACAGCCTGCGCTTTAGGGTCAAGAAAGCTTTGCTGAAGGTGGTGACACTACACCAATTCATATTTTTAACTCATTTTTCAACTGCTTACGATATACGTCATGCAAAATTCTAGACCTCTGGTGATCTCACTTTGTTAATATTGATGCTGCATGCAGTGATGCACCCAAAAGCTAGACAAGTTAAAAAACCACATTATTCCAAGTTAAAAAAACAGGTGACAGCTCTATATGTTTACTCTTCTGTGACACAAGATGGCACCACACACTATCTTAATGTCAGGCTATCAAAAAAAGTAGACCATCAAAGCAGTTTAAAATTGAAAAGCCAGATATATGGGTTTAAATAAGATGAGTCGGAATACAGTGGACTCTACAGTTATTGTGTCCAGGGTGTCCGTGTGGGAATGGCTGAGGCACAGCAGGAGCAAGTGGTAAATGCTGAAGGGTTTGAAACAGCAAGATATTGGCTGTAGAATCAGAGAGAGCTAAAGCAATCCTGGCTCTTGAAAGCCTCTGAGGGCACCAGTCGGATCTCTCTTCTGAAAGCTGTGACAGTTGGCTGTACCACCCCTTTAATGAGGTGCAGAGAGGGTAGAGGAGTCGGGGTCCTCCAGACTCCAGCATGGCCTTTTCATCCTGGAAAGAGCTCTGTGGCAAAAGGATGCCTTTTCTCCTGCAACCTCCTTTTGAAACTTCAGTCCTTTAATCAACCAAAACAGACACTCTGTTTTCGACAAAAGCAAGTATTTAAAAAAAAAAGCACAAGAGACTGCAGCTTCTTCTCACCATCCCCCCCATTTCATTCTGGCCACTGCACCATGTATGGAGACAGGTCCGATACAGTCACCTGCTCAGTTTTCAGTCTTGGTCAGCAAATGACAGGGTAAGAACAAAGTAAAAGGCTTCCACACACAGTCACTGTGTCTTGGGTAAGTGATAGTGTTGGCCGAAGCTACCCATGCAGTTGTCCATCTGTGCTGTACACACAGTTAATCCCATTGCAGGCTTTAGACAGCAGTGTTGCAAACGTAATGACTAAGCATTCACTAAAATCCTCACCCTTGTTTATACAGGCAGTGGTGTAAATTTAAGCTCAAACAAGGGAGCAAATCACCAGAACTTTAGCAAGCACAGTTGCAAGCCCAGCTTTTCTGAAGAGGGGGCTATTACACGTCACTAAAGTCAGTGAATACAAGCCAGATTCCTAGATGCTGGCTTTAAAAATGGTTGACAAAACTGCTGTTCGAATGAGGAATTTCACTGAAAGAAATCTTGCCTTTGGGCAGCCTCTTTTGGCACAGTCTCTGAAAGAGCATCCCCAAGAAAACAGGCCTGCAGGCACCATCTTGGGCACCAGCAGCAACAAAACTGAAATGGGCTAAATCGAGACCCTGCCCTGCCAATTTTCCCTCCAGGAAGCACTCATCATTATCCTCTATTTTACAATGTAGGGGGCACTCAGCTGCACTCTCTTTTGTATTTTTAGCCATAGCTGTTATTTAGCAGCCTTAGCCACCAATGTTTGCCAGTGGCAGGTTATTACTAAGAGCTTTTTGAAATTCCAGTCTCGGTGTCATTGAGGTATTATTCATCATCAGGCTATTTGCTGGGCAATGGAAAGACCAAGGGGAAGTCTGCAGAGCTTGGCCGTACTCAGTCATCGCTTGGAAGACGAAGGAAGAGATTTCAAGAAAAAACACCTGCCCAGCTATAGAGAAAACATGAAGCTCAGACTCACAGACTGAATGAGCTTACTTCTCTGCTTTTCATGGAGTGAGAGGGAAAGGAGAACTACATTTAGAAACAAAAGTATCTTGTGGGTCAGACACAGGAATGAGATATCCTGGCATTTAATCTCATATCTCCACAGCAAAATGGTGAAAGCAGTATTTTATTCTCCTTCTTGCTCTGACGTCTAATTAGCCAGCGAAGGAACAATAACCCACTAGGCAGGGCTGTGTACATACAGCAGTGACAGATCTCTGGACACCCGGTTAGCACGCAGTCTGTCCAGACAGTCCACACAAGCCTTTCAAGCTGGCATTGCTTGGAGGAGGAAAGGCAGCATTAACTCACATAAAGAAAATCCTTAGTAATATTATGCCTACTATGGTAATATTGTACCTAGTATTTTGTATTTAAACACATTTATTATGTGCATACATATAAATAAAAAAATTAATAACAACCAGTCCAGCACACAAAGGGAATAACAGAGCACAGATTCAAAGTGTTTGGAGTCAGGGGAAACAGGAGGGGTCTGAAGGTTCACTCTGCCCCTCTGCAAAAGTTTGCTGGGCAGTGACACCATATCCTGCAGATAGCTATGAATGAGGGAGATCCTGAGGTCAGGCTTTGTTGGTTTAGGCTTCTGGCACCTGCATCGTCTGAGGCACTGGCCTAGAAGACCAGGTTTACAAAATGTTTTGAGAAGTTTCTAAGCAGTCAGCAAAAGTGCCCTTGGTGAATTCAGCTGAAATTTAATTATTTCTGCCATCAGATGTTGTGTAAAATGAGTGATAGATGTAACCTTTCCAAGACTTTTTCTTGTAAAGACAATATTCAGTACAAACAAAAACTTAAACACCAGCTTGTTTTCTTGTGTTAAATGTGAAAACATGCTATTCAGAAACACCTAACCGTATATTATTATTAAATACAAAGAAAGATGTGTAAATAATCTTGTTCACTTGAACTGAAAAAAAAGGAAGAAGAAATTATATTAGACTAACTAGTTGTCACTTACGTTTTCCATAATAAATGGATACAAGGTTTCATGAGTCATATTTGCTTTCCAAATCAAGAAGATTCAATTTTTAATAGAAAATATTCCATATTCACACTCTGTAGTTTGACAATACTCAGAAAAACTGTCTCATATTGCAAATTTCATAATGTAGAACATTTTACTGTTGAAGTGCAACATCTGAGGGCAGCAGTATGATAGCGCACGTGTGGTTGGTTTAATAGATGGACACAGTCCTTTGCTACTCCTAGCTACCCCTAAACCATAAGCAGTAAGGAAAGATTGCCTCACTCTTTTCTAGAAGATATTTACAAAAAGCAATGCACCTAAAAGCAGTGAAGCTGAATCCTTTACAACCACAGGACAGTATCTTCCAAACACAAAGAGTAGAAAAGGAAATCTTTGGACCAAATTAACAAGACAAAAGTTAGCCCTACCTGATAATTAAAATTACAGGACAGATTCTGATAGTTTTATCACTGTCTTTGAGAGAAGCAGTCTTACAGGAGTGCTCTTCCGCAGCTAGAAAGAGGAAACCACCCACCCCATGGCCTTTCCTACTGATTTCAGGAAAAGCCCATATGCTGAAATGTAAACTGACAAACGAAGTAAACACTTATGGGACTTTTTTATCTCTCTTTTTTTTTTTTCAAGATGGCTTAGTCAGCCAAGGACATTTCTTTTGCAGTCTTCCCATGGGGCAACACAGAAATAGGCAGACACACAAGTTGACAACATTTTAAACAGTCTGAAACTGGTACTTGTGCAGATCTAGGAGTGGCTGGTGACAGGCATAGCACAGTCCACCTCTGGCATGTAAGGAGTGGCAGCATCAGGGCAAAAATTTCTATATTCTGGTTGTGGGGTGTTTTCTTCTGTCCTTTTATGAGTATTTTTTCTGCAAGGAAGCAGCACTGGACTCCAAGTACAGCAACAAATTGAGGTGCTCTACGCATCAGCAGAAAAATCTCTCCCAATATCCATCCACCCACAGCATCTGACAGCTCAGTAAAATCATCTTTAAAACTTGTCGGTCTCCAAAGTCTTCCAGTTACCTATAGTGCCAGAAATGAGGTCAGTCAGCAGTATTACGTTATTAGGCTTTAAAAGGCCAAATGCACCCACTGCTCAGCCCCAGCACTGCAGGGCAATGAGATTTATGAAGACAAGGTCTTCCAGGGAGATGAGGAAGATGTTCCAGGGATTCTTGGCACTGATGAAGCTCAACAGCAGAATGCAGCTGGCTCAATCATGTTTGCTTGTCTTTCACTCTGTAAGTGAGAGGACAAAACTGATACAGAGGATTATTACTCTAAAGCACTTAAAATCCATTGAACATGACAAAGCACCTGCAGGTGCTGGTAAGTGTTTTGCAATCAGGTCTGCTTTGTCTCCTTTTATCTTTAGATGAGAAGGAAAATTTTATATAACGTCCAAAAGTTAAGACTGTTTAAATTAACCTGTTAACTGGCTGAAATTACAG
>Ga0181612_141139_pt1 | contig 10198 bp, 1 predicted proteins | sample HoacroProtozoa21_FD_119630 | JGI IMG/M metagenome (GOLD analysis project Ga0181612, IMG submission 119630) | Hoatzin crop microbial communities from Cojedes, Venezuel. Combined Assembly of Gp0051906, Gp0051904, Gp0051908 | reverse complement strand
GCAGTAAGGTCTCCCTGGACCCTTCTCTTCTCCAGGCTGAACAGCCCCAACTCTCTCCGCCTTTCCTCATAGGAGAGGTACTCCAGCCCCTGATCACTTTTGTGGCCCTCCTCTGGACCAGCTCCAACAGGTCCACGTCCATCCTGTGCTGAGGGCAAGCATGCCCCAAGCCCTTCAGAACACCAGTTTCTTTTACAAGTTTTTCTATGTACTTCTGATCCTACATTATTGCCTCAGTCTTCCTTCTTTCCTTGGCAGAAATGAGCACTTATCCCCAGCTACATTTGACCCTTACAACTTGGTGGACAGACAATCATCACATGCAAATCTACTGGAATGCTGAAACAAGCAGGTCTCCCCACTACAAACTCTGCCCCGGAAGGTGGTGGTATCACAGCAACAGTGGCAAAAGCACAAGTGTTCAAAAAGCATTTTTTCCACCCATACTCAATTTGTAAAAATCACAGCTAGACTTTAAGAACTTTATACGACAAGAAAACACTGAAAGGCAATCAGAAATATTTCCTAATGAGTAAATGCAATCCTACACAAAAAAAACAAAACAAAAAAAACCACACACACCAAAACCTTGGCCTGATCCAAAGAGCATAGAAATTATTGGAAAAGTTTCCTTTGAAACATCTGGGATTTGTAGTCTTCTCGCTTGCTTCAGGAAGCTTTGAAATAACCTTTTTTCATGTAATCTTCTTCTACAATAGGAGTGGCTTTTAAACTAATTTAGTACTTCCCCTCCCCAGGAATAGGGAACTTGGAAACCCCTGTACTACATATAATACGAATCATGAAATGTACCTCTGGTGGGTCTTGTTTTGTTTTAAATACAGCTGGTCTTTGTAGCACATCTGATGAAGGCATTTCTAAGGTGCACATTGCCATAACTGAATAATGTAGGAATATTCTATTAATTTAGCCATGAATTATCTGCAAACAGATGGAAAGTTTTTACAAACATGTTCTGTACTAGAAATTATTTGACGAGTGTTTTGTGTGCAATATAGATTGCTCTTCAACTGCTTAGGAAGTACGTGTCTTAGAATTCAATATTCTTAATTCACTGTTTGAACTTTTATATTTGCACTGTAATGCAAATGCACCCTCTGACTGAATGAGCATTAACTCTTAGGAGACAACACTCTTTTCCAGCACCGACTGCCTGAATGCAGCACTTCCATGCAAAGCAAAAAAACATAAGAGATGCAGCTCGCTCCTAAGAAGAGTCAGACAGGAGAAGATTAAGCCACTATACCAATAAGCTATTTCAAATAGAAATCTTTAGATGAGCAAGCAGCAGGCTTAAGACAGTGTTTGTAAAAGCACTCCATTCTCCAGGTAAAAGACTGCTCACTACATGCTGGTCATCTTACTACTGGAGACCTCCCCTTTACCAGAGTTAGGGTGCAGAATACTCATCTGAACCTGGACTGCAGGCTTTCCTTAAAAATCCTACTTACCAGGTTCCTATCCTACAATGCACTCCGTGATGTCCTACTGATTTAGTCCCACTAGCCAGCTATGCAGCTACAAGTTTTGCTACACTCAGAGTTGCTTGGGTGTGGAGGGTGTGTATTTTTCAGTTGCGTTGAAGGAAACTGGGAAGCTTTTGAAAACTACTGTCCTGTATTTTTTGGAAAGAGATTGGAATAAACATAGTGTTCACAGCCAATCTCCCAACTCTAAGTACGAAAATCCTTGCTTCTCTTCGAACAAGGATATTGGTCAAAATTTAAGAAAGTGTCCCCATGTACTACCTTGCTACCATGATACGAATCCACTCTAAGGACTGACTGACAGGCTAGCCCAGAATCTTTGGCTTCACTGCTGAAGCTGTCAACAGAGATGGCCAATTAGTGCTAGCTCCTGTGGACAGATCTTTGATGCAAAAGACAAGAGTTCTTCACCACATTTCCCGCTATCAAACATCCTGCAGATGGCGATGACTTCCAGAATCTGGTGACCAGCTGAATTCAAACCCGTGACCCAGGTTTGAAAAGGTCTCAAACCTATTACCAAACTCCTGTCTTACCAATATTGTTACTGTCGTGAAGGCAGAAAGCTAGTCCTATCAGTTTACCATTCTGCACCCAAGCACACACCTGTACTGGCAAGGAAGGAAAGAGCACTTCTCCAATCATTTTACTTTGTTTCGAGTTCCCCACTTGCAAAATGATAGAGGTGCCAAATAGAAGCCTTGGCCAATTGCATAAATCAGATTTCACTTAAGTAACTAATGTCAGCCTTGGGGGAGGGGAAGAAGGATATTAAGTGATCATTTCCAGCACATCTTTTGTGCTTCAAAAGCATTTGAAAGAATATAGATCAAAGACGAATATGAACTGGCAAAGCTAATTCATTGCCTAGCTGTTTCATTTCAGTTGCATCTTCCCCAATCTCCTCAGCCAGGTAACATGGCCTTTCCTTGAAAGTTACACAACAAATCAAGTAAGTGGGTGCTGGGGAGAAAAGAAGAGGGGAGGAGAGGCAAAATTTATTGCTGCCTAAAAGGGAAGGTGACTCATAAGAGAGTGGTATTAACAAAGTGACAGTATGAGATGAAGAGCGAGTGCTTTGAACTCATTCTAATGATCTAATGACTAATATAATCCATTAAGAAAAGCAAGGGCAAGATCTTTTTCACTGATTAACGTTGTACCTTATCCTTGTTTTTAATAAAAAATTTAATATATACTGCTCCTCAGCTATCTGCATGTTTAATTAAAATGCTGAAAGCTTCCAGAAAGTGTTCATTTCATTCCATCAGATGAAATAGTGAAGTATCCAACCCTTCACCATGGATCTTGAAGCAGTAGCAGAAAGTGAGAAGAAAAGAGAAAAAGGAAGAACTGTATCACACTAAACACAAGAACACCCACCGGCTTAGCGGTGTACCTGTTCAGTATGGTAACATACTAGACAAATACTACAACAATTTAACACTAATATTTTATGAAGCAGATATTTTATTAAAGCTAGAAATAGCATAAAATACTTGAAAAATATTAAAATTCTGCTCTTATACTTCAATGATGTATAAATGAATGCAATTCACTTTTAGGGACATGAACTTCATACAAACATAACCACAATATTAAAAAAAACCCCAACAAACTCTACAGTTGCCATTTACTCTACAACTGTATATGAATCTCTTAGGCACTCAAACTGAAATTAAAGAGAAGACCCACCTTCTGGATGTCTATCCAAGCATTATGCAATCACTTAAAATTGTGATGTTCTGCTATCAGAAAAGACGCATCAGCATGTGTGCAGCTAAGGTTCTGCCAAACACTGTATAAATACCTTTCCTGTTCAGGCTGACCAAATGCTGTAATGCATTTTAAAAGTGAAACACGTTATTAAAATAAATTCAACTCAAGCAGGCAGTTGAGCTATTTCTGATCCCATTTCACTGCGTTGCAGCTGGACTACCTGATCATAGTTTTGAATACATCCAAAATGGAAGCCTCTTGCCAAGACAGTGTTCAGCTGACTGACTCAAATGGTGGTGAGCCAAAAGCTCCGTTCAGACACAGTCCATCCTTCTGACCACTTTGCTGCTGTAAACCAAACATATTCAGTAGTGATCCAAAAGTAGTCCTTAGCAAGAGCAATTACAGCTTATTTTTTTAGGGTGCCAAAGTAGGTATGAAGCATACAAAAAGACTACTTGCTAATTGTTTGCAACTGTTTAACATTTCAGTAGCAGATAATTATTATTCATATGTATTTTATTAGTAAATTGAGAAATACTTGTGACTGTACAGTTTTGAACAAATTACTGTTCATTCAACTCCTATGTTTTGGGATCTTTTTTCCTTTTTTTTTTTTTAAGCACAGTCAATCTGCTCTGGGATAACACGGACATATTGTGCAAGGCACGGCTAAAGGAGTGCTCTAAAATGTTAGGTTTTCTTTTTATTAACTCCTAGAATAACAGGGAATTTCCAAGAGAAATTCAGCATTACGCTGGTATTTTTAGAAGGTTTAAAGAGGCAATCCTGACGTTCTGAACACCAGAGAATCAGCATGGGACAGGTTAAATGGCATCAGAACCTACTGATGAGTCTTACAATGTGACAGACAGGAGATGATTACTAAGTAAACATTTTCACAAGGGAGAGGGGAACAAGTCCTGCTATATAACATACATTGAGAAGAATACAATAAAGACTGCAACTGGCATAAAGGTAGGGTAATGACAAATGAAAGGTCAAATAATTTATTAAAAAGAAAGCCTGTACAAGCAACATACACTATGATAAAATTCAGTGCCAAATGACATGCAGGAAGAAAAACATGGCAGTAGTGAGTCTCTGAAGATACCTGTTCTGGGAAGCACTGGCACTGAAAAGTATCTGTTCATAACATCGGACGGTCAGCTGAACTTGTGGTTGCAGCCGGGCACTGCCACCAGAGGCCCAACCTGTGTTGCTCTGACATGACGACTGAGCTGGGCTCCAAGCACAGTCATGCAGAAGACCATCAGGGAGCTGGCACCTGACTACAGCTCTCAGGATCAGTAACACGTTTTCGGGCCAGGCAGCAAGGTGAAGCAGAGTCTGGAAGAAGTCTGACTACAGCCAGCTAAACCCCTTTACATAGAGAGGTGCTGAACTTGACATATTTTAAAACTGCTCTTTTATATGACAAAAATAAACATTTTTAGCCAAGTAATGAATTATTTCTCAGGATAACTACTGTAGAAATCATAATCTGAACATAACCCTTCCACCCTCAAAACGCTTTTTCTATTTTTCAGTCTGTTGAGCTCCCCACATAAATTACACTTGCAATGAACTGACAATATCAAAAACTTGATATTTTCACCCTATCCCTTCTCAAACAACCAAAATAATGCAAGACTTTGACAGTGTTAATGTGCTTTGCACACTGTCACTCAACACAGCAAGCAAAGCAAAAGCTAGCCATCTCTCAACAAGATGCATTTTCAGAAAATGACTTACTGGGATCAATACAGAGATTACTAGATCAATTTTGATGTAATCTGTACACAGGAGGTCAGATGGTCTAATTGTCTCCTTTGGCCTTAAAATCTATTAACTAATTTGTTTTCCACAGATGACGAAACATGACTCCAAGAAGAACAGTCTTCACAGTCTACCACCCTGGACAAGCAAAGGGCAAGGGAAAGCCACCTTGGTAGGGCAATACTTTTTATTAGAATGTATTAATTTTCCACTGATACCATTTGGCTTAGGTATATACTGGGATATAAATGTAGTATCTGAGTGCACAGAATTCCTGAGGTGATGAATGATGTTATAGATTGCTGAGAGGAACTTCCAGACAAGCACACTATCAGTACTGATATTTGGCTTAGATGTTTTTCTGACATGACAAGCCATGGCAAAAACAATTAGAAAAATGCAAAGGCTCTCAGTATAGCCATAGCAGAGCCTGTCCAAAGCAAAAAGATTAAAGATGCACTAAAAAAGGTGGAGAAGCCCAAAGTAAACATGATTAATATGGGAACTTGGATTTACAATGCATAATGTGATCACCACTGGGCTGGCTCCCTTGGAGTATCATCTGTGGCACATCAGAAAAAAAAAAAAAAGCAAAGTGCTTGTCCTGCATGCAATTCAACAGTAGCTTACTGGCCATGAGAAATAACCTCTTCACAATACGACTCATCAGCTTTTCCCAGAAGGCTGAAGGCTGCTGCGTTATACTACTAACAGTAACCTTATTCAGCAAAAGGTTTAGAGAAGACAACGTGAACTCTGATAAGGATATGCAAGGTTTAGCCTTTCATCTGAACTTATTCACCCATTTTAATGCTTTGTTACTATATAAACTACCCTGCTGCTGCTGTACATGATGGTATGCATTTAGTTTTATTGTATCTATCATCTTTAACTACTTACAACAGTTTTAAGAACCTCATACATTAAATCGAGACGATTGTGTCACTCAAAAAGCTTTTCACAAGCTTAAAACAACAGCTTGCAAATGCAATCCTATGGAGGCTGACAAACATACTGCAAGTACTCTTCCTAACAACGAGTAAGACTCCTACTACAACTCCCAGGTTACACGAACCTCCTACAGTACAAAGGTAGGAAATTGGTAGACTCCAAAGGCAAATGACTGCTAAACCTAGCAGGGGAAGGAAGAAAAAACACAAACAAAAACAAAACCACTAAAGCAATCTCCCCTAAACGGAATTTTGAAGAATATCCTGCTCCTTAAGAAAACCCTGGCAATCATCCCAAAGGTTTTTCAACCACAGTTTCACAGTTTTGGCTTGATTTCTTTATATGATCACTTCTGCAGCAGTATGGTATGGAAAAAAAGTCCAGGATCTCAATCAATACTCAATCTTATCTAAAATGCTATGCAGTACCACCAGCCCTGCACAGTGTGCCTGGACAGTGACTGGCAACAGCTTGAGAGTAAATCCCCACGTCCAGAATAAGAATATTCTGAAGCGGTACTGCTGAGGTTTATAAGAATGCAAAGACAGTGCAGTTGTGCCACTTCCAGGCTGAAAAGAAATCATTAGAAAAGATGGAGAAAATTAAGGAAGGATGCAATTATATTCAAGAAAAAAAAAATTAATATTACATGAGCTCTCTTGCTACTTACGGCAATATCCATGAAAAGATTTTTGCATTTTTTCCAAGTTTAGTCTTGTAATATCCCAACCATGCCAATACATACATTCTTATTTTGAGGCCAGTGAGCTGAAACATGGAATTGCAAACATCAACACTGTGATTTGCTAGGCAGAACTATGATTAGAAGTGGGAGTGGGATTGCATCCTTCTGAATTATTAACCAGAACATGTCCAATGATTCCCTTTAATAGCACTTTTTCTGTAAAGAATACAGAACCCTTTAAAAAAAGATCACTTCTCTTGTAAAAAGGATATAATTTTAAAGTATTTTAATGTCCTTTCTCTCAGAAAACTATCAAGCACCATTATAAATTTTTATTAAGCTGCAAATACAGTTTAACTCAAGAAGAGGTAATTGCCATTATAACCATAAAAAAACCTCAACAATGATGAATGCATTAGAGACAGAAGGGAACTGGCTACAGAGACAGAGCAGGAGACTGACTGGGAGTGCCCAGGATGCCCCAGGGTAGTCCAAAGCAGGACTGATCCACACACTTTCAACGAGAGAATTCAAGCCAATTAAAACGTGCTATCTTTTTGCAAACAGGATGCTTCCTAAACTTGTTTGACAAATGTTTCATTGGAAAGGCCTCTCTATCAGGGATGAGATTGCTAGTCAAAAACAGAAGGGGGTAAATGTTTTTTCCGCCCCTCTGCTTTTGGGACAGTTTAATCACACACAACTGTCCAGTCAAAAAAGATTACAAGTCAATCTAAGCCCCGTGAAAGGTAGCAGAGAACAGTATTTCTACCAGTGATTGCTATGAAACTCAATGCAGTGGAAAGGGTTTCTTCGTGTGAAACCCTAGAGGATATTTCTGTGAAACCCTAAGGGATATTCCTGCAAGGAAAATACCAGAAAATTTTGTGGAATAAAAACAATAATCTGGTCTGCAGGATATAGACTGTGCTACCTAAACATGATTCACCTCCAAAAATAAATCAGTGTGACTGACTGTACACTTCTTGCATCTCCAACAAGGAATTTATTAAATTTCTGCCATTTCGTATAAAGTCATTTAGAAACCTTCTCTTTCTGTAGCATATAAAACAACATATTGTACAGAGAGTTTGTCGGGTTTCTGTTTTAAAGAGATATGAAGGGCATGAAAGCTGTGAATAGTTACAGGCAGATATTTTATACACTTCTGTTAGGCATAGACTCTAAGCACCTTCCATCATTGATGCCAATTTTTTTTTTTTATTTTTTTTTTTTACACTAATTCCCTGAAAAGACAGTGATTCCAGAAAGCCAATTTTACTTCAGATTTTAGAATTTAAGGGCCTCTTCATTCTAACTCCAAACTTTGATATGTTGTTTCACTAAAAACATTTCCTAAGACATTTTAGATGTATAAAAGTCTTTTGTCCAAGTTGTGTGCCTAAAATGCATGCACCTTTCTATATATCCTAAGGTACCCCAGTGAAGGTTCCCAGGAAGGAGTTGTCGTACCAGTTCATTTCCAGTCACTACCCTCATTTTACGTCACTGAGGGGAGAGGGCTTCCCCCCTTTTCCATTTGCAATGCCCTAACCTTTGCAAATCCACAGCTCTTATGCTAAAGGCCATTTCCTCTGCAATAAATCTCACTGCCATACCATCTGCTGAGCCCCCTGACAATTTTGCTCCACGCTGTGGCAGCAGATAACAACAGTCCACAGTTTGTGATTCGAACCTACCTCTCTCCCCTGCCTCTCCAGGCTTCCTCCTTTCCTTGAGCAGCTCTTGAGAAATAAAGTTTGGTCCCACATTTGAGTGTGGAAATCTAGTGCCACCTTCTCCGCTTTCTAGTGTTTATGAAACTTATTATTCAGGCACAAGTCTACATGCATTTATTTATGTTTTTAAACATAATTTTAAGAAAAGAGAGAATAAGCTTTCCAGTCAGTTAGCTACCATACCAATGGCACAATCTCTTCACAAATAAACTTTGCTCTTGTAGAATTTGGCTTTGTATCAACTTACACTGTAAACTGCAAACTAATGAATTTGTATTGGCAGAGGAAAATGTTTCTGCTTTTACAGACTACAGCATTTACTAGTAAACAAGATTACTAAGAACAATTCCCAGTCTCCCCAGCAACTTAGTTACTTGTCTCTTACAAGGCTCATATGTTGATTCACTCCTCTCTGTGGCCCCAGAGTAATGAGTCTACTCTTAAACACCAGATAAAATTATAGCAAATGAATGCCAAGTTTTTTGAGTTCTGATATTCTGAAAAGTTAGTGTATACCTAGTGCTGGGCACAGGACTTGGTTGTATCTTGATGTCACCAGAGCTCTAGGTTTCTGCTTCAGGAGCATCCTTCAACATGTTTGCAAGTCCTCTCAATTACTAAACTCAAAAATAAGATATGCAGACCAAAATCGCTACTTACCTTGTCAGTCCTCCTCCCATCCCATTTTGTAAAAGCATGGAGCAATCCTTAAGTTATGAAGCCAGAATTACTGCACAAGTAGGAGTCTACCTAAAGCTACTTAACACCAGCCCTTGTAATATGGTTCCTTGTCCCTCTCATCGGTGCCTTCCAAGTGCATTTATTTAGAACAATGGGAAGACACTTGTTTAACCTTCTAGGAGCTCCAGCTCTCCAAGGCAGTTTTTTAACCTGAAAACACCTTACATCTGCCTCTGATTTTATCAATTACAACTGAGTTTTGTGCAGTGGTTAGAAATACACTGTCAATTACAAAATGACATACCAGTTGCATAAACAGTGTGACCTGCTAAAAGCACTCTGTTGATAAAAACCAATTGACGGTCTTTATCTGTATTCTTTGAAAGCTGGTTAATAAAGAGTGATCTAAGATTAATATGTTATTTTACTCAAGAAGTGAATTAAGCCACACTACTTCAACAGCAAGCTTCTGAAGAACCACAGATCTGAAGTACTCATGCACATGAAACTATTACAATAATGCCTTCTAGTAGATTTACTAAGCCTTACTCAAAAGGGAAGCACAAATCACTTTGGGAACTATGGATGAAGTCCACCAAACCAGTGAAATGCTTAGTCCAGATAAAGAAAGATTTGTATAAAACATTCTATTATAGTCTGACAAGGCTTAAAGAAAAAGTACAAATAAATAGCACGCATCTGCTATAGACAGATTTTTTACAGGCTGTTAAGTACCTAACAGTGCTAAGGTATCTCAATCCCATGGAGATAAAGGAGAGTCAGATTCTGAAAGCTTTTTAAAAATAATTCAATAAATCTAGACTACTTTTTTTTTTATATATATGTCATCAAGAAGAACATAATTTCCTGTATTTTAAATAGATCTCTACTAACACTAGGAGGAAGAAAAGTCTAGCTATTGAAATGTATCAGTTTGAAAACTGATAAAAGAAAAACCTTTTATAGAACCCACTGTTAGCTTCTGGTACTCACTGCAATAAAGTACTGAAGCCAAGAGCATTTTAAAAAAAAAAAAAAAAAAAAGATTAGCTTTTTCAAGAGGGAGAAACACCCATAGCTCTAGGAATTTTTGGATGTTTTTTTTTTAAGGTTAAGGCCCCCTTTTTTGGAAAAGG
>Ga0181612_130545_pt1 | contig 10198 bp, 13 predicted proteins | sample HoacroProtozoa21_FD_119630 | JGI IMG/M metagenome (GOLD analysis project Ga0181612, IMG submission 119630) | Hoatzin crop microbial communities from Cojedes, Venezuel. Combined Assembly of Gp0051906, Gp0051904, Gp0051908 | reverse complement strand
GTGGGGTGGGAAGAGCCGGAGGAGGGGGTGGGGAGGCAGCCATCACCCCTCCTGGCTTTGGGAGAGGAGACCCAGCCCCGGTGCTGCACCGGGCAGGGAGGACGCGGCTGTCCGCGCCTCCAGAGAGAGGAAGTTTTGAAATTGAAGAGGAATTGCAAAAATACATCTGCTTACTTGAAACCAAACAAACCACCCAAACTGGATCTCGTGCTCGCGTTAAAACGATGCCTTTGCTCTCAGTTCTGATTCTGTTGGCGTGAAAACTCGGGTGCTGCTGTCACTGAGAGATGGTGGGGGAAAACATGTTTGCTTTTGTTTTGCCTTGTGCATTCGACAGCTTTGGGTGCGTACTCTGATTTTTCCCTGCTGAGGATTTAATTTTCTTTTAGTCAGGGGACTGACAGACGAGGGTAGCGCCTGGGAGCGCATAGAACTCGTCTTAGAAGCTGAGGGCGGCTCTGTAGTGTGTCGTAGAGCGTGGCAGCATCCCACTTCTTCTCTAATGCTTTTCCCCTTCTGCTTCAGTCTGTGCCAGAAGAAATTCTGCCCAAGTCCGCAGAGCCAGTGACGAAGCGAAAGAGAATCCGCACGGTCCAAAGGGCTGAGACCAGGGCAGGTCTCCGGGCTGTGCAGAAGCAGCGGGAGGGGACCGCGGGGAAGGGCTCGGGGGCCTCGCCGCTGGCCAGCCCCAGCCAGAAAATGGAAAGTACGGGCATGCTAAGCCGCTTGTTTGCTCTAAGCTGTTTATTTTGCCGCTGAAGGATTTTATAATCTGTTTGGCTGAGTGGAAGCAGCCAGAGAACATGATGGTCTGAAATTCCCTCCTACCTGTGTTAGTGATAGAGATATTTATGTATTTTTTAAATATATATATATATATATATATATAATTAAGCATGCACCTAGTAAATGCGTGTACTTTTACTGGTGTGGAGCGAGGGCTGTTTGTCTTCGACGGCACGCCGGGCCGCAGAGCCCGGGTCCAAGGCCAGGGCAGCACAGAGCAGGAGCACGGAAAGCTGGCTGGAAGGCTGGCTCTCATCCATTATAATATTACTAAACACCCTAATCCTGTGAGCCTTCACTTTGTAATGCGATAATGAGTTATTAAAGACTAAGGCAGGGTACTTTGGGGAGGGAGAGCCTAAGCCTGAGGTTTTGGGCCTTTTTTTCTCCTTTTTTTTTTTTTTTTCCCTCTCTGCTGCTGGCTCTCCCTCTTGCCGTGGCTGAGCCGTTTCTCTCGTTATTCTCCATTCCTAAGACGCCGCAGCAGTTTCAGAAGTTAACATTTTTAAAGGCTATAAAAATGCCAGTTTCTGAATATTGTGTGCCTTTTCCAGACAAGACGAGCTGTTGTGTTCTGTTCCCTGAGACACCAGCTTGCCGTGCAGCCCTTAGGTCCTCTCCAGGAAAAAAACACAAGGAATGAGCTCAGAAGCAGCCGCGCGCCGCTGGCGTCTGGGGCTGCGCTGCAAGCACAGCGTGGTGGTGGGAAAGGCGTTCCTGTGGCCACATGCGTGCTCTGCTCCGCGTTTGCACCCGGCAGAACGATGCTGTTTGAATAAAAATGAGGGAAGCCTCTCGCAGCTACCTCCGTGTCGCGGGCTGTGCCTGCTTCTAGGAAATCCTGGCAAGGAAATTGCGTCGTGCGCAATGCCAGCACTGCTGAGGGGGAGGGAGACAGTTCTCACTGGCTTGGAAAATAAAGCAAGAATAATTAAAAAAAAAAAAATGGAGGAATGTGCCAGCTATTATTTGCCAACTGGTTACCTTTTGGTTTTGGGAGCACTGGACAGCTCTAGGCTATATTCAAAGTCAAGGCACTTACTCACATAACCCCTCCAGCCCGGAGTGGGGGGAAGCCTGGGTGCTTTTTTATTGCAAAATACCCTTTTTTTTTACCGTCCTCCTCTCTGATCAAAAATAAACACCTTGCACAATCAGGCCTGTTGCTGGTTTGTGTTTCGTTGGAGTTTTTAAAGCCCTTTGGACAGGGATGCGGCTGCACCCCCCGGCTCAGGACGCTGCTCCTCCAGCCCCACGCCGCTGCGCAGGGCACTGCTCGCCGAATACTCTGGTCCAGCAGCAGTAGGATGTGTGTTATCAGCTATCAGTGCGAACTTAGAACCTGATAAATGTCTTTTTATTATTTTACAAGCACAATAATTACCACTGAGAGCTGTTTTCCTATAGCTGAGTTGCTTTGCTCCTCCTCTGGATGTGCATTTGTCCTCAGTTGTTGAATGGGTTGCCCAGAGGGGTAGTAGAGGCCCCATCCCTGGAAACATTCCAGACCAGGTTGGACAGGGCTCTGAGCAACCTGATCTAGTTAGTGGTGTCCCTGCTCGCTGCGGGGGGTTGGACTAGATGACCTCTAGGGGTCCCTTCCAACCCAAAACTTTCTGTGATTCTATGATAATATCGTCGGCAGAAAACAGGGTTTCTCCCAGCACGCTGGATCTCAAAGCATCACCTCTGAAGAGCTGTGCAAACCGTTCTTCTTCTCCCTCTGATTGTCAATGCCAAAACTGAAGAAGGGGCAGAGGAAGAGGTTTGGCTTGATTTGCTCCAGCACTTGGTAATTAATGTTGCGCTGAAGGAACGCTTCGCTCTCCGGGAGAGGACAGCCCGTTGTCACCCCGTGATGGCTCAGGGCAGAGGTCTGCGACGCGGGACTGCGCTGTCGGGGTCGCGGAAGGAACCTGGACCCATCCGCCTCACCGGGAGGTGCTGTCAGACCAGGGGTTTGCCTTCGCTCTGCTGGGTTTAAGCTGTGGCGCGCAGGCGCGTGGTGCCTTTGGTGTGCTCTTCCCATGCGATTTGTGTGCTCCTCGGAGGGGGGAAAATTCTGATGGATGATGATGGGCAGATGACAGTCTTTGATCCGAGTCTGGCTGCAAAGCGCGAAGTGGCAGCTGGCAAAAGGCAAGGAGTCGTTTTCCATTCTAAAAATAGTAATAATATCTATGTAAATCTGAATCCGTATTAAAAATAGTAATTTCCAGGTGAATTTGCACAGATGTATCGCTGGTGTAGGAGAGCGATGGTGTGTGCGTGTAAGAATGGCAGCGCTTGGCGCATACGGATGGGAGCAGGAGAAATCAATGCAGTGCTTCGTCTGTGGAAGGGACGCTCCTGGATGTCGTTACTGAAATGCCTGTGCTTTGGCCGACCGCTCCTGATAAGGGAAGCAAAAAAGGAAGGTTTCTGTCCAGATGTGCAGCTGCTGTCTCCCCTGGCAGCACATCTGGGGGCAGGGGTTAATGCGGAGCACGGAGGTCGTCTCCGGTCCCCCCGTGCTGGGTGGCCATGAGGTGCCCTTTGCGGTCGTGTGGGCTCTGCCATCGTCCTCCTGCCGAGGCTGGCACCCTGGCACGTGTGCCCCAGCGCTTTGGACAGCCACCGAAAAGCTGCCTTGGGCACGGTGGAGCTGCAGGGAAGGAGGAAGAGTCCGTGCTGAAGCAGTGGATGAAGGAGACAGGGGGTCTGCAGGAGCTGACATGGGGATGAAGATACAATGGTCAGCTTGGGACAGGCCACTTCCCCACCATGACAGATTTTTTTTTCATTTTTTTTGTTCTTTTTGCTGGAATTTTTTTTTTTCTGGTTTTTACCCCCCTTGTCTTCCTCAGGGCACAGCAGGTGATCTATAAAGGACTCCTTGCTGGGTTTGGCTGGTACGGATCTTCCACGGGTGCACCTCAGCTGCTGCTAAAACACAGAGACAGGGTAGAAGCCAAAGGGTGGGTGAAAAAGGTGCTAAGCCCCATGGTTCCGGGTAGCTGAACTCTTCCCTCCAGCTTTTCCAGGCTCTGCTTTCCGTGGCAGCGTGTGCTGAAGGTCTGCAGACGGGGAGCCACTCGCTGGGCATCACCGTCAGGTGGTGCCGGCGTTGGGCCCATCGCCAGCATCTTGCCCAACGTCACGCAGTCCCGTTGCAGGGGACCGTCACCATCCAGGTGGCACTTCAGGTACCGATTCCAGCTGAATACCGACGTAACTACTCTGTGGGTGCGTTTTTCTCTCTGGATTTCAAAAATGTGGTCTTTGACGTTACAGCTCACAAATGAGCAGATCATGGTTCCTCCGTGGTAATGTATCTCCGTCAATTTATTTCTCATTAAAAATTTTATGCGTTGCAATAAAAGTCAATAGTGAGAAAACAGCGGAGCTTTATAACCTGTTACATCAGGCCTCTGCTTATCCGCACGGCAGCCTTAGGCTGTCGTCGGGGTTTAGAGTGAAAGTAAATCAATCCTGCATTCCCCCCCGTCCTGCGACTGCGTGATGCTCGATACCAAAGAAGGGGGAAAAATCATTGCATTTCAGTCACTCTTACTAAAGAGTTTGGCGAGTGGGAGAGGGATCGATCTCTGGAGGATGTGTGTTAGACAGCTTTGGGTTTTTTTTTCCCCCCTCCTTTCTTTCTGCGCACATGAAAAGCGACAGAGGTTTGGGTTTGAGGGACCCTGTCGTGAAAATCTTTTTAATTAACAGTGGATTAGGGCTGGAGCCGAGCCTTAGGTGACACAGCAGAAGCCTGCGCCTTGTTTTGCTGGGCAGCCAGGCGGGCTGTTAATTATCATCCCCGAGGGCAGGAGGGTGCAGCGGGGTTTGTCCCCCACCCTGTCCCTTTCCGGCACCGGAGTCACCTGGCACTTGCTCCGCTTGTGCTAATGGCGGTTGATTCCCCCTGGGTTTACTCCCATCAAATCTCATTCACTGCCAGCTCCAGGTGCCCTCGTGGTTTCTGCTGTCGGGAAGGGCTACGGTGAGTCTCGCCGGGCGGGAGCTCGCACCCGAGCGATGCTGCGGGAGGGAAGGTGGTGCCTTGTGCCGGTGCCGCCCGTCCCCGCTGTGTCCCCTCCCCGCCATCGATCCGGCTCTGTCGCATCTGGAGCCTCTCGCCGTGGTCCTGCTTTGCTCTAAGTGCAAAGGAAGGGAGGAAAATCAATTCCCATCAGCTGAACAGTGCCCTTTGATTTATGGCCGGTGGAGGAAGAAATTCTTTATCTCCTTCTCCTGGCAGGGATTGCTTTGCTGCTTGCTGTTAGGGAGTGATGCTGTAACAGCCCCTTCCTTCGAACCCTGGCATCTTGATAACCTTTACCATCCCGAGGACTTTTGCTCTCCTGTTGTGACTGCGAGAGCTCTCTTTTGACGAAGTAATTACAGGTATTTAATTCCTTCTTTAATTTTGAGCTGCAAGGCTGCAGCCGCCATCCCTGCAGAAAAAGAGCCTGCAAAGGGACTTTATTTTGATTTCAATTTTGTTTTCAAACTGAAAGGGACGCTAAGATGATAATAACGTGTGGGATGGAGCCGGCTCACAGCCGTGCCCAGAGGTCCTCTGCTGACACACACACGCGTGCGGCGTTTGGTGGCGGTTTTGCAGTGAGCACCTGGCGTGAGGTCTGCTCGCAGCGACCGAGGACCCGTGCCGGGGGAGCTGCTGCTGCGCGTGGCAGCGCTGTGACAGCGGTCTGGCCAGGACAGACGGCCAGCGGCCCGGGGGCATCTGGGCTGCAAGCGGGTGTTTTCCTCCCGTCGTTCAAGGGGTGCTCTACCCAGGGGAGAGCGTGCGGGCTTGGAGGCCAAAAGGCCTCGTTTATGAGCGGTGTCCAGGGAACGTGACTGAAAGAAGTGGAAGGGATGTGCCTAAAGGTTTTGGGAGAGCCTCAAAAAATCTCTCTGTATTCTTTGTGTATCATTCAAGGTGCTGTGTAAACCCTGGCATTTCTCAAACGCTCCCAAGTTACAGGTATTTGCATTTAACTTGTTGCCCATGCAGTTCCCTCCATGCCGCGTAGTCACAAAATCATTCCTCCTCTTTGATCGCTGACTCAGGAGGATGGTGCACATGGGCTCTACCTCTCTTCTGGTCCTCAGAAAGGAGAGCAAGAGCTTCGGGTTGTGTGGTTGGACCCGTGGATAAACCTTGAGGGCACACCCTCGACATGCCCCCCGGAGCAAAAGCTGGACGGTTTGTTTTATCTCTCTTTTCCTCAAAAAAAAGTTCCCTGTAGCAGCATCTGGCAGTGGAAGGCAGCGTGCGCAGCTCACTTGCGTGTGGATCCTCGGCACATCTTTGGGGCTGGAGAGAACACTCACCTCTGCAAATAACACTTGGTATTAAATAAAAGATGATAGAAGTGTGTGTGTCCCCCTGCACATGCCTCTTCGATGCCGGGGTGGCACCAGCTTAGCTTGGGGCTCAGCAAAGCCCTTGTTTTTAAGGGACTGCTGAGACCTTCTCCAGACCTGTATTTGCTCGGTGAAGGAGGAGTTGGAGGCTCTGGTGTCTTCTCTGAAGATGCTCCCTGCAGACACAGCTCCCTCAGCTGCCCTCCCCTCACCTTTCGCTGGCTCCCCCCTCTCCTTTGGGGCCTTTCAGTGTAAAAATTAGAGCGGCGTGGTCAGAGTCAGCCCCACCAGCCTGGTCCCAGGCACGCCGTGTTTCACGACACGTTGCTGAAGCCACCGTGAACTACGGAGTCAATGGAGGTGTCAAGCCTGTAAATCACAAGGATGAAAGGAACGCCGCTTGGAAGAGAAAAGTTAGCAGGCTTCAGGGTGTTTGTGAGAGCGGAACAAAGCTCAGACAGCCTTTGAAGGCATCTGGGCACAGAAATGGTCTCCACCATGTGCAGTGAAATGGGACAGCTGTTAATCCCCTGGTCTGCTGGTGTGGTTAGCAAAGGTCCAGCACTTCTCTGGGCTCATGGTACAAGACGTGGTGGCTTTGGTGCTGTGCTCCCTTGGCAGCTGAAGTTACTCGTATTCGTGAGACTTTGGAGTTGGTTCTTCTGTCTGGGGTTATCTAGCATGATTTTTTGGGGCTGCAAATAGAAAATAGCACCGCTCTGGAGAGCAAAGGGGGTTGTCTTGGTCCTCCTTGCTCCAACTCCTAGGCAGTTAGACTAGATGATCGTTGTAGAATAGACTGAAATAGTCTATCCTATTGTTTTTTTTGTTCTATTCTTGCCTTCCAACACCGGTCACCTCTCCCGTTAGCGTAAATCGTGGCATGGCTGCAGAGGATAGGTGTAAACACATCGATTTACAGTCGGCGAAATTTTCCCCCTTTCCTTCATCTTCCAGCTGAGGTCCAGAGAAGCAGTGGGAGATGGGCAGACCAGGAATCAGACCTGACTGTGCTCTTCTTCAGGGGACCGATTGGAATCGTAATGACAGCAGGGTGAAGTTTTAATTATACATAATTGCTAATGCAAGTTAGTGGCCAAATGAGCAACCTCAGATGCACAACTGGCCGAATTTTTTGGCAGGAGGTGTGAGCTGGTAGCTTGGCAGTGTGATCTGTGCTAATTCTGCATTTCTGCAAACAACTCCCCTCCGTTTTGGGGTTTGGGGTTGCTTCTGGCCTTGGTCCTTCTGGTCAGAGGCCGCTGGTGGTAGCGGGAGGTGGGTGGACATTGCTTGGTCTGCTAAAGCTCTCCTTGATAGAAATGCAGTTCTTCGTGCCGAAGATGCTCTGATCGATACCTTTCCTGCAGGGTGACCGATCGGCAGCTGGTTCTCTACATGGGCGATACCAGGACCGCGCAGCAGCAATGTGTGTGATCTAGGGAAGATGGAGAAAATTCAAGACCATCTCAATACCACTTAGTGTCAAAATTAGCTTGTCTGCTCTGTTAGTTACTCTGATAACGTTTACTTGTGCAGCTTTCTAGGACATCAAGGTTTTGCATCAGCCACAATCCATCAGTTTAATTCCCTCTTTAAAGCAGAGATCATGAGTCTTAAAATAGGAGGAAAAACAGCAGCCCGATAGGCAGCAGGGAGCTTGTTTCCAGCCTCAGGCGATGCAGCTGCAGGCATGAAGTTCTCCCAGAGGAGGAACACCTGGGGTGGTCGTGCCCCACCAACAGTCCTAGGTCTTTTGGGCAAATCCCAGTTTTTCTGAGCAGCAGTTTTGCACAGAAGAACTTCAGGGCTTTGTGAATACAGAGAAGTTCTTTATAACCCAGCTGTGGGCTGTTTTTGCATAGTTGGTGATGATATCTACCCTGGTTGGGCTTGGACAAAGCTCCTGATTTCTAGCACCTGCCTTGAATGCCTTCCCTTGGGTCTTTCCCTTTGTTGGTTAGCAGGTAACGGGGAAAGTGGGAACACCTGAAGGGAAGGGTGGGTCTTGGAAGACCTGGGAGGCAGAGGATGCCGCCCACAGCTATCGAGGTGAGCAGAGCTGGTTGGGTGCTCCTTACCTCCCTGGGCTGGCTGTGGTGCAGAAACACTCCGTTATTGATGGCCGGAGGTCAGCTCAAGGTAGGTGTGTGGCAAAATTTTGTTGTTTTATGAGTGAGACGTGTGAGATTTTCAACAGAGTTGCCAGTGGAGGTCAATTAAATGCTGGGGTGGTGACCCTGTGGAGCATGTCTTTTGGTCTGGGTTATGGGGAATGAGGAACATGGGGTTGAGTAAACCTCGGAAATCCAAGACTGGTGTTAGCTGGGGCTGGCTTCTGGTTTTAGGGTGAAGGAGGCTCAATTTGCACTATACCGCGGTTGATTTAATCCAGGTATTTTTTGTGCGTTTTCAAGTGTCTTTTGGTCTAGAGGACTTCTGTAGCATGGTCTCTGTCGTTTTGCTGGTGCTTTGGTCCCTGTGTGTGAAACGTGCCGAATCCTGCTGTGGTAACTGCGTAGAAAAACTCAAAAAGGGGAAAATTTAAGGGAGGATGAAGCCTTGAGGGTGTGTTAGACTTGTGCAGAGCTCGGCCAAGGTCCAGAACATATCAAAGGTGCTGCAGAGTGAGTTTCTTTCTGCAGGATTTTACAATGTAAGGCAAGGACAGAGCTAAGCAGCATTCTTTCAGAAGACGATAATTCTGCCTTCGGTACGGACGGCTTTTCTGCAGGGGCATCCCAATCCGGGCTGCGGCAGTTCTCTGGTGTGCTGGGGTTGAACCGGGTCGTTAGCATTGCTGCAGCGTTAATTACTCCAAAAGCAAAAGGTTAATTTGAAGTTTTGTGGGTTGCAGAAGGTACTGGGGAGAGCAATGCCTTTCATTTGGTGCCATCGTGTAGGTGCAACAGAAAATATGTATTTTTGCGGGAATGGTTGGTGAAAGTGGTTGGGTGCGCTGGATCCAAGGAGACGCAGGGTCTGCTAGCGCCGCCGCGTTCCGGGAGCCAAAATAAAAGCAAACCTCCATATCTCTTGTAGTGATTTTGCTAGTGAGTCCTGGATTAAAAAAAAAAAAAATTAAAAAACCAAAAAAAAAACCAAATACAAACAGCCAACAAGAAAACCCCACACCACAGGCTGGACGGGTATTATTAGTCAAAGTGAATTATTAAAAAAGTTGTACTTCAGATTTCCTTCCAGCCTGAGAAAGCAAAACGTGTCCTCCTTTGCTATGATCCAGCCACTGTTTTATCTCTTTTTTGTTCCAAGGAAGCATTTGGAAGCAGTGGGCATGCAGTTATCGCTCCGCAATAACTCAGCCAACATCAGCTTTCTGCCACAAATCTTCTGAGCGCAGCCGGAATCAATAGATGGTGTTTGTTTATTTTGATACAGCAAAGCAAGGGGGGAAGAAACAACCAGGCAGGTGAGGGAAAACAAGAGCTTCGACAGATTTTGTTTATATAGAGTTGTCAGGCTTGTTTTTAAAAAAAATAAAATGAAAGCGCCGATCAGATTAGATTGAGATTTCCGGCACGGATTGAAAATGCACACGATGCTCCCGAGCACAAAGACAGCCTTTCACCCGTGCCTCAAAGGAAAGATTTGTGCTTCTCTTGCCGGCGCTCCCCGAGGAATATTTGAATTATTACGCCCAGGCTGCCATGCCTACCTGCCAGCTCCATTACCGCTGCGAGGTGAGACCCTGCAGCAGCGTCCCCGGTGCTGAGCACGCCAGAGAAAATCTCGGCGGGCTGGAAACTTCGGGGACCTGCGGTATCTGATTTTGCCCAGGGTGGTGACTACCTGTGCACAATGCTGCTTGAAATTTGCCCCTGCTTGCTTGGTGTGGGAGGAGCTGCTCTGAGCATTTTGGGGACCTTAGAAATGCTTATAAATTTCTGCAGGGGGGGTGTCAGGAGGATGGGGCCAGACTCTTTCCAGTGGTGCCCAGCGACAGGACAAGGGGCAACGGGCACAAACTGAAGCAGAGGAAGCTCCAGCTGAACCCGAGGAAGAACTTCTTCCCTCTGAGGGTGACGGAGCCCTG
>Ga0181612_161088_pt1 | contig 10199 bp, 9 predicted proteins | sample HoacroProtozoa21_FD_119630 | JGI IMG/M metagenome (GOLD analysis project Ga0181612, IMG submission 119630) | Hoatzin crop microbial communities from Cojedes, Venezuel. Combined Assembly of Gp0051906, Gp0051904, Gp0051908 | reverse complement strand
GCTCAGCTGACTAACAACCTCAAATTAGTGTAATCATTGCAGCAAAACTCACACTTTTGGCAGTTTAATTGATTTCCTTTGAGGATGCTGTATAGAGGGATAGGATTTCGCCATTTTATGTTCCATCTCTCCCACCAATTCTGCTGATAAACTTAAATGATATCCTTTCTAATTTATTGATACGTGAAGGCACAACAGTGGAATATATTTCCAATCAAAAAGCTCATTTACTGTTAATCTAAATAACAACTTCTTAACCTAAACTGTTACAATAAATTTAGTTGGCAATCATGGTCTAGAAGAGATGGAACAGCCTGCTTTACTGGGACTGTTTTACAGCTCCCATATGATGGCCTTGTTTAGCCTGAGGTTTTTAGTCATTGAAACGAGGAAGCTCAGTTCAGAAATGGCAAATGATAAATCTCACCCACAGCTTCTCCACCAGACCGACCGTAAACCCAGCTGCAGTGATGCTAGGAGGTGACAAAATCGCTCCTTTGGTCCTATTAAATGACCAAAGGCCTATAAACAGGCACTGAGTAAGCAAAAAGGAATTAATTTCAGGAATGCAGGCACGTTCCTATAAAACGAGTGCACAGGGATAGCAAGACAAACAGCCACTGGTGCAACCAACAATAACTTCTGTGTGGCAGAGAAGAGGATCGCTTAAATCAGAAGACTGAGATGGAAGATCCTACACACCAGCAGAAATCTATTTCATGGTCAAGGTTAACCCTGTTACACCATTTTCTTCCACTGTCACCATTCCGTAACGTTGTACTTCAGTTAGTTTCCAGAAAAGTCCTGCTGGGTCTGTCATAACCTTGGATTACACTACCTGCTGTACAGACGAGTGTTTTAGTCCTGTCAGACGTGAGAGTTGCCAGGATTGGCCTCTGGGTTGTTGAAGTACCCTCTGCCAGCATCTTCTCAAAAATGGATACAGCTGCACATCCTAAGGTTTTTCAGGTTGCAGGAAAATAAAGAGAAGTCATTTTTAAGCGATACCTTTAATTCAGCTGATGTTGTTATGGGCTGGAGAGGTAAAACTGATAGATGATTTTGTCTTTTGTGGTCAATAAATGATGTACCTTTTACTTCTTAAAACATAGTCCTTTTCATTAAAAACACAATTAATGAAATCTAATAGTGCAGAGACATTCTAGATCATGTAATCTCTTTGTATGGAGCCTTATGCTTTGTATTTGTGATGTAATACCAAAAAAAGATACCAAAAATCTGTTACTGGTTTTGAATGTCTCTTTAAACAACAATTTAACGCTAAGTAAACCCTTTCCTTTTTACAGTTTCTGTTCACAAATGTGATCTCTTTTGAGATGACAGAAAAAACTTTACTTTCCACTTCGCATTAACAGAGGTTCTGTTTGTGTCAGTGATGTCTCCATTTTACTATTTATATCTATTTTAGAGTTCTAAACAAATATCAACCCATCACATAAATTAAGAAGATTAAATAAGGGCAGCACTACAAAAAAGCAAGCCAGGCTTAACCCTGGTGTAAAGGATGAATTAAGCACAATGACATCAGACAGGAACAGGAAAATTTGAGAAGCAGTAGGTGATTATTGTCTCTTAATTTATGAGAAGGATTAGAGAGTAAATGCTTGAAGAGTGCACACAGAATGGAATAAGTGCTTTTCATTACAGAATAATCATGCAATGAAGACAAGAACATCCTCTGCCTACTCGTCTTACTGCAAAGCACTCATCTCTGGCCATGGAAAGCCTAAAAACTTCAGATGTTTTAAAAACTTTTTCTCCATTACATAGTAATGAAAATTTCAGCCCTCCCAATAAATCACTTCAACCTGCCCCTTTTGTTCAACCTTGTGTTTCCTTGTGCCTCTCTTTATTATTAACTTCAGCTCCGCAGGGCATTACCATATTTAACATCCAGGACTTACAACCTGTACTCCATCACCCACAGAGTCGACAAAGGTGCGATGAAAGCTGTGCGCTGCCCATGTTGTGCCTTGGTGATTTTCCTTTGTACGGTTAAAGCTGTAACTAGTGATCGATGTGATCCAGCCTGACCTCTTTCCAACCTGTCTTGGCAGCTCCCCTCTTTGTATGGCCCCTCTGACATTTCTTGATTTAAATACATAATGTACAGCTAGACTGTTTTCTCTTTCCTCTTCCAAAAAGATTAAAGCATGAGTCAGGGGAGCATGACCATTTAAAGGTAGTGCATATCTGTGATATTTTGAAACACACCCGAACATTAGAAAATCACCAGGAATTTGAGATTATCATTATAGAGCTTGCTACAGTCAGGAATTTCCAAAGAACCCACCTGCAAGAAGCACCCACAGCTGTATCACTGAGAAGACATACATGCATCTTTTCTTTTTCTTTTTTCCTTTTTTTTTTTAAGTAAATAAATATCTGCCTTTGAGACACCAGCTGTCACCTGAAAATGCCCAAAGGATATTGTAGATCCTGAACTACGCTTTCTTGTAACTGCTAGCCCAGAGTTCTAATGGCAGAAGGTACCATGTCTTGACATCTCTGTGGCTGTAGTCAGCTTCAAACTGAAAATAATATTGCATTTGAGAAAATGAAAGGCATCTCAGAAACTCTTTGCCTTGATCAAAAATGAAGATGACAGTTGGGTCACTTTCATTCTGGCAATGTGTTATACTGTATTAAAAACACATTTCTATCTATTAATTGCAAAGTAAGATTCTTATATTCTTTTTTGTTTTATTGGATTGTCCTTATTGAGGCTTCTGGACGTACTTCAAGAAACAAAGGCAAATAGATTTTTCTGTTTATTCATATCACCCTTCAGTTTTCAGCAACACATTCAGCTCACCAACTGAAATGTTTTTTTTGACCACATTAAATTCATGCATTCTGATAAACTACTGCAAATATCTTACTCTTGTCTCAGCATGTCTGAAACTCTATATGTAAAAATGTCCTTAAAAGATGGGAAAATCACAGCAACAGAAAAAAAAAAAGACATATTACCAATGAAAAATGTTACTAAGAAGAAATATATTTTTTTTGCTTGGCACAGAGGCTTCATTTTTATTGCCTAAGTCAAGTCAGATTATTTTTCAGAGTTATGTAAACCTCAAAGTTTTTGTCTGGAGGAGATCCTGAAAGAGAATTTGAGGAAGGTTCATTCCAATTCCTGCTATTTGATCCACAAAGGAGAAATACTACTGGCATGAGCTCGGCACGCCTTGGGATGCTGTTGGCCTGTCATCCTTGAAAGAAGAGAAGTATTGCTGGTAAGGAAAGAGGCAAGTGGTCTCCATGCGTGACTTCCAGTGAGCTCCAAACACAGGTTGTTAGAAAAATAGACCTCCACCAAACAGGATTCAAAATCCGGTGTGAAGTTAGCTGGCTATTTTACATCAGTACCACTGTCATCTGGAGTATTTTTTTATATTTCAGCTCTAGTTACAGATCAGAATCCTTCCTTGCATTTGATAAACATAACAAAAACATCAGTTTCTGTGCAAAGAGCTAGACATGACCTTTCCCTTTTATAATTCCAGTTTTTAGTACCAGCATGGCAGGCATTTGACAGCAACAGGACATTTTTTGTTTGTTTGCCATTCCAGTGCTTTACTGTGTGACACCAAGAAAGATGGAAAAGATGTTTTTGACTCTTGCATACCTGTATCATGCTATAACTTGCCAGTAGGAAAGGAAAGGAACCTGAGCCTGCAGGGACAGCCCGTATTAATGGTCCATTAACCTAAAAAGAGTTATCAGTTACCTGTCAGACAAAAAGAATTTTGAAACCATTTTAAGTATCTTCTCTGCTTATCAATTGCATAACCAGCACAAATCTGCCATTTTCTGCGGTCTTCTAAACCAAAGTTCACCACACTGAAAGTAGAAGAGCAGCTCTTATACCTTTGTGTCAATAGAAACTTCGTGGTCCTTAAGCAAAGCAACATTTCCCCAGAGCACGAGCCCCTGTAACTCTTTCTTCTCCCTGACAGAGTGGACGTTTATCATGTCGCTGACTACAAATTAAAAACAACCTGGTGAATGTAAGGAGACAAAGAAACAGTTTAATCCTCTTATTTCCTTTTCATCCTGCTTTTAGAATTATACTTCTGCAATTTGCCTTTGTTGCGGTGTATAGCACTGACTGTAAAGTTGCCTATGGTTACGTCATCCCAGGAGTGAGAGCAAGAAGAGAGTAAGGTCCCGTTACTGCCGGAATACTTAATTCACCTCTGCCATCTGAGAGATTAGTCTCTGGACTGCAAATTCAGGAGTGTTTTATGGGACACAAATGCATAGCGCTGCACACCTTTCTGCAATGTAACAGAAGTAGGAGGCTACCTGAGAGAGAAAACTTTGAGAAGAAAAATTCTCTGACTCCTGTAGGACAGTGAAAATATTTGAACAAATCACAATATGTGACTTGAACCTATATCCTAGAATGGGAGACAGACACACACTCTGTCTTCTCTCTTCTTTCTTACAATGAAACCTCAATGTAGACCCGTATGTGACTTTTCATTGTGAAAACAACCCATGGAGGAAAACTTCAAATGATTAAGACATACTATCTCCTTTTTCTTAAAAACCTGCCAAAAATCCTAAGGTTTGTAAACGACTCCTCAGCCTCAGATGATCTCTTTAGGGTTTTCAATTCTGTATTTCTCATATTACTCCACTAAAGGGAGGAGATCCTTCTTTTGCTGAGAAAAACAAATGTAAAACAGCAGCAGCTCAATGACGTGTGTTACAGCGCGCTTCTGTGAAAACCAAACTTGTAAAAATTGCATCCTGGGGTCTCCTATTTATTACTTTGCAGTTATTCCTTGATCAAACCTCTCCAGCGTAGCACTGAGAGGATGGGTTCGCTACTGCCTGTCACTGCGAGCTCAGCAAAGATAAAGACTGATATTTTCTGGGTCACACTCTCTGAAAAGATCTTATAATGGGAATGCTGAAAAATCTCCCTCACAATATGTAAGCCAGAACCCCAGTTACCTTCCACTTCTACAGGGTTGAAAAAACCCCCTAAAGAGTAGCAATAGGTTATTTAAAGACCAAAGTAAATAGATCTGAGTCTAAGTAGATGCAGGAAACGGATCAATGTCTCACGACGGCAAAATCTGTACAGTAAGTTTTTGACAAGAGCCCCAAGCTGGGTCTCATCCAAGAAGTGTCTTTCCACCGACTGTTTGTTTAAAGCTATAAAGATTCAGATTAGCTTCAGCCAACCCAGAGCAGCGACGTATTTTTGTATATCCTAGAATCTTTTATTGTTGGAGGGGCATGACTACATAGTGTTTTTGTAGGTTTATATAACCCAATTCTAACCCTATTGCAGTCTCTCTGCAGTTTTTTTTTTCCCTAAGAATTACTCCTATACCAATCACAGCTATATGACCTCCACTTTGCTTGGATCAGGGGGAGAGAGGCCATGCATGCCTGTAAAATATGATGCAAATACACGCTAGAGCCTGCAGCTAGCATCCAGGAAAACGTTTTTGACAAAACAAAAACACTATGTGGTCCAAGACCTCTACAGCTCCAAGCTGTATTACTGCCACAACTTCAGACCACTGCTGTGACTGGGTTTATAGGGATGAAATGACATTAATTAGGCTTGTACGTAACCATGGTTTTTTCCTAAGTTGTTACAGATGTAGATGAGTTAAGTCAAACATTTTCATAGCACCGTACCCGCTTTGTGGGCAAGGGGCTCCTTCAGTGTGATCCCATTTATTCTAACTTACAGTACTTATGGCTGTGGTCCTGAGGACTGGCACACCCAGGGGCTCAGGGAGAAGGGGCTTCCCCGTTTCTCTTTAATTTCTCCTTGAACAACCTGGGGCTGCAGCAGAAGCTGCCCAGTCTCACCACTCGTCCTGCTCCTCGTGGCAGCTCATCAGCTGGGAAGGTGTCAACCATGTTATAAGCAATGGGCAAGATTATAAAGAAATGCAGAGGGAATAAGAAATTAAAAGACCTAATCTGGAAGAATTGTGTGCACTGTTTCTGTTATTGAAACACTGGAGACAGGCCAAAAGACAGATGCAAGAATAATACGCCCTCTGGAAAACTGGGAATAATTTTAGAAGCTCTATCTATTCAAACTTCCAAAGGTGACCTGCCACTATCTAGACCCCAATCTAGAGTGAAATGGATAAAAACAAGTATCTGGTATCAGAGGGTATTTTTATAAGATCAGACAAAGTCATACGAAGATTGAGAGACTGGAAGCTGAAGACATATAAATTCCAACTGGAAAAAAGGTGACGACTGTTTTTCAATAGCAGTCAGTCACTGCAAGGACTTCTCATGCACAGTTTCCCCATCAATTAAATTTTTCAAACAGAAGTGGGTGTCTTTCTAAAGTATATCCTTCTGTGGAACAATGTAGTCTGCCCTGTACTATGTAGGACATCAAATATTCTCTTCTGGCCTTAATCTATGAACGATTATAAACTTGTTATATAAAGTTACTTGTCTATGGAGATGCTTGTCTCCTCTCTATTCAAGGTGATGATATTTTCAAGGCATGAGATCAAACTAGCCAAGACAAGGTGTGTTTGACAAAAATGTGCGGTTAGTGTGACATCTGTGAATCACAATTGTACCTGTGGTGACGTTATTAAGTAAATATTGAGGCTGAGATCTTAAAATACACTAGGTAAAGAACCAGTGCTGTCACATGACTGGGTGCCAGTGTGCCATCCTGGGACAACCACCCCCTTTGCCACTGTCTCTGCCCCAACCTCCCCCACTAATGATGGGGAGGCAATTTGCATTCACATTTAGTGACTATTGTGAGCACCCATGCTCATTTTCACAAACAAAACTTGCCCGATCAGTAGATGCACATTTTCCTGCCTTGCAGATGTTGTTCCAATAGCTTTGCAGAGGAGTTACGGGTGGGTTTTGCACTCCCGTTGGGTCCCACTGTAGAGAGTCCCATACAACAAAGGCTTGCAGGTGTTTCCCATATCTTTGTGGTTATTCCTTTCAAAACGCATCTGTTGAAATGTATCTTGCCTACTGCTTAAAATAATATTGCTTGGCAATGCGGGTTGTTTACCTTAGTTTTAACTGCCCACCCACACTGAACCAGAGTGCATTTTATATTATTTAGAAAGGCCACAGGTACAATGTGAGCCTTTGAACAGCGAGGCTTCCCTCCAGAGTGGGAGGCTCAGAGGAGAAAGGTGACCCAGAGATGTGGTAACATTTTTTACCTCGACTTCACTTTCCAGAGGGGCAGCGCTGTAGTAGTTGGCAGCGACTGCTCTACCACCTGCCGTCTCCTCAACATCCCAGCAGAAAACTGCACAAAACCCAGCTTGTCTTTAAGTAATTGCACTTGTAAAGTAGAAGCAAGTCACTTCTGCATTACATGTGGCATCTTATGAAGCACCTCATGATACATAAAATTAAGGCAAATGAAAGAAAATTTCCTAAAACACTGCTGTGGTCAGAGGCTGCATAGTTAACTTGAATTTGGTAAGGTTTCCTAGGCTATGAGTCCATACTTCCTATAACCTTTTGGAAAAACTGTGATTTAATTTCATTTTACTTCCATAATAATTACTGATATCCTGTGAAGCAATCAAAATAAAACAAGCGATCAAAGTAGGGCATAGTGAAACGGATCTAAAATGCCTCCAGCTTAATGGAGATGGAGGCGGTACACAATTTGCTTCTGAATTCTTCACATGAGCTAGTAATGAAGTTGGACTTGTAAAGTGTCTGGAAGGCATCTGGAAGTCAGAGGGTTATATTGGACAGTACAAGTCTACTTTACTCTGTTAATTTTATTGTAGGAGCAGCATAAGGTTGGGGTTTTTTCAAGATACGGTTTAGAAACCACTGGGAGTTATTTGGATGCTGCCTTCCAAATTCAATGCTTTTATTTTTTAATATCGTCATTCACTGGATAGGCCAGCACTTGCCCAATTCTAGCCAGTTCCTTTAGAAGCAGTGCCCAAAACAGGCAGGACCTCACTAGCACCTAATTTCTTTTGGAAAATAAACATTTTACTTCATATTTCCAATGCTCTGCCTAGCAACATGGTAGGTCCTCTGCTTCTTATGCGTGAAGAGAGATTAATGAGGACTTGGGTAGCCATCTCTTCAGACAGCCATCTACAAATAGGTGGGAAGAGTTTATACCTGGGGTCTACCTCTTTCCTTTGCCTAAACGAGACAGTTAGCTTGGTATAGGATAATAACTTTTACACTGTTAATGGCTAATGCAATAAATGCTATCTCTACTGTGAAGTTTAAAAAGTTTTTCCCAGAAAAGTTTTGTACAGTACTGGTAACTGTAGAAGTCTACCAGCATGCTCCTGACCTTGAAGAGCAATTCTCTAAAGTTTCCGTAGGACAGTAATCTACAATTTTTTTTCTCCTCATTCCCTGCTAAAAAAGGAAACTCTTTATATTTTTGGTACAATAGATTCCTTGAAGTGTACATCTTTGTAGCCAAATGCTCTGTAGGGCACATTTCTGCTATTCTGCACAAAAATTACATTTCATTCGCTTCCCGTTCGGTTAATTCTAAGCAGCAGTGAGACCTAAGAATGATGACTTTTAATGTACTGGTCTGTTATGCATAAGAATCCTAAATTCCCTAAGTATTTTATGATTTTCAGTATTGTAGTGGTAATAAGAGAAGTTTCAGATGAGTTGCATATGAGTAACTCTAAGCAGACAAAGTTATTCCAGTTGTGCGAAATTGGGGTAGGCAGCTACCACAGACTGGTGGGTCTAGTCCTTATTCCTGAAACTAGGCTACTAACTAAACATACATACTTAAACACACTATGTGCCTGAAAGGTAAACTTTCTTCTGTATTTTAGTATTTTTTGTATCCTCAGATAACATCCTATGTAATTTCTCTTAAGAAAGCTCAAAACACATGATGTATGGCAACACATCAATGACTGACACTCCGCTTTCCTATCTTTCTTACTCATCTTTTCCCCCTAGATACCTTGGTCTTCACGTCACAGGTTTTATTCTTTCTTGTTTTCTTACCTCGAGCATAGTAAGTGTTTTTATAATAAGATACACTGTCCTAGTCCCTTATTTAGAAGCTTGTTTAAATGTACTTTTACCAACAAAGTACAGGTCAACTGCATATGAAATAATCGCCCTTAAACAAATCCAGCACCTTCTACTTCCGTAACAAAGTTGTTCTGCATCATTGTTAATGAAATTTTGGATGGACAGGGAGAAATAATACACTGCATAAAAATTTGAGCTACAGAGCCACACACCTGACACCTCCATCCATAAACACATTACCTCATTTCGAACCACCAGTAGCACAAAGCTGTACCAAACATTACGCAGGGCCATAGGGTTACCTGTTCAAGCAAGTGAAAGGTAGCGCTCATAACCAAAGGCTCTTGACCTGGTGGTGTCCCACTCCCTCCCCTTCTTAACAGACTTCTGTGAGGAAAAAGAAACCCACTAGAGTGCTTGTCTGGATAGTTTTCTGAGGAGAGGCAGGGGGAATCTCATTAACCTTGAAAGACTTTTTCCTGAATCCAAGACAGGTTCCTTCGTATTTTTCAGATTCATTATGCTGCTGTAGTTAAATTAACCAGAATAGCTTTCAGATGCCTGTGCAGTCATTTATGAACAATACTGGTCATTCTGTCCTAAGATGGACTAAAAATGTGGAACAGCTTTTTGTATAGCATGAAAGCAAATATAATGCTGAAGTGGTCTAGATGAACAGAGAAACACGTGGAACAGTATAACCCAGGGGCTACCTCAGTCATCCCAAATACTGCAAAATCTCCTTTAGATGTCTGTAATTGGAAAAACAGTAAAAGACAATGAAACCAAAGAACTGTTGGTGGGAAGGCTAACCCAGGTAAAAACAGAACTAATAAGAGAATACAGAACTGTCTTCACTCTAAACCCTGATGACTTAAATCTGCTTTAAACTCCACAAATCTCACAGATGGAAAAACAAATAAAAGACATGAAAAAGTTGAATGGGAAATACACAATGCTCTTTGAATACAAAGTGAAATCAGGCGTCCAAAGGTGGTGCTGTCATGGAAAAGGTCTTTTTTACAAAAGTGTCACCTCAGAGGAATTCCCATTGTTATTTCTGAGTGAGACACCAAGAATCACAGAATCACAGAATAGTAGGGGTTGGAAGGGACCTCTGTGGGTCATCTAGTCCAACCCTCCTGTTG
>Ga0181612_168792_pt1 | contig 10200 bp, 6 predicted proteins | sample HoacroProtozoa21_FD_119630 | JGI IMG/M metagenome (GOLD analysis project Ga0181612, IMG submission 119630) | Hoatzin crop microbial communities from Cojedes, Venezuel. Combined Assembly of Gp0051906, Gp0051904, Gp0051908 | reverse complement strand
TACAGTGTTATTAAATGAGGAGGAAGATAGCATCTGTTCTTTTTGGAAAGAGTTACAGGGCTGAGAATCTTGCTAGCTTTTCTGAGAAGTAGTTAATCTTCTTAATGATTTACTTTAAGCAAAAGATGAATACAAAACTCAGTCCTACCAAGTGTTGGGACTGAGTATGAACTAGTGCATATTTAAAATAATCAAAACCCGATACGATGACTTATTTTCATACAAATGCTATTTTCTCCACCCTCAACTTTAGCTTGGACAGCAATACCTGTTGCTCTAGACTGCAAGTTCTTTAGGACAGGAAATGTTTTAAATACTTGTGCAGGTGTAGTGCATTGAAACTTAAGAACATCCAGAATATTGTGATTTTATGCAAGTAATGTGGATTTAATGACTTTTGGATACGATATAGTCCTTCAGCTCTAGATAGAAATCCTTATGTAGTAGTCTACAAACACCAGTTTAACATACATTTATCATAGCAAGTTATTTATAACCTGTAGATGTCCTGCTTATATTTGAAGTTGGCATCATAGTAACAGATTGTCTCTGCCTTAAAAATTGTCTATTCTAAACAATAGGAATCAGGGAATCATGCTCTATACTGATGAGGAACTCAACAAGTACAGAAATAATAAATGAAGATGAATGAAATACATTGTTCTGAATGCTGTCTTGAGGATCTGTCCCATTCTCCTTGTTGCTATTGCCCCATCCTGTAATAGCCTGCTCCCTTTTTAGATTGGCTGAGGTCATTCTTGAACCTGAGCTTTTAGAAATGATCTGAATTTAAACAAATGTTTAAAATGGCCTAGATAATTTTGATAGAGCTCAGTTAGGGAACAACAGCAGATGTTGCTCTATAATCAGCAGCTGAAACCCTGTTGAGAACAGGTGAGGATGGGAAACAGGAAGAGGAATAACAAACAGTTACAGGTGGGCTGAAGGCAATAGTTTATTAACCTAATTGTGCTACTGCTAGAACTGCTAGTATATAAAGTGAAAGCCAGATGTACGTTAATGTTGTGGAATAGTTCTTAAAACCCCCAGGATTTAACAGTTGTTTTTTGTTGCTAGGGAAGTTTGTCCTTGTACATTGCCTGGCATAACAGGTCACTGCTTCATGTGTAGTGTTTGCATCCAAAATAATTAAAAGCAATCTCCTGGTTGTCATGCCTGTCTGTCCCATTAATCACATGATTAGCTTTCTCTTTGTCATATCTACTTTAGTTTCCAGAAAACTCTACTAGAATACATGGTCTTGTGTTTGTAATTCAGAGCAAATCCTGAAAAAAAAAAATGTGTATGCTCAGGGTTTGTTTTTTTTATAGTACAGCGCGCACACACACACAAAAAAGTGTTGATGTGAAAACGAAATGCTGTTCTCGGAGTAGTCTTGTTCTGCTATACAAAGATTTTGCAACATAAAAGTAATCTAGTTGATGATAAAATTTTTTTTTCCTTTGTGAAGTTCATACCCCCATGAAAGGCTATCTCAACTGTTCACCCAGCAATTGCTATAAGAGTGTAATTAATCTAGATTTTTTTATAAGCTAAAATCTGAATTTTCACTTTTACTTTCCCAGAAATTACTGGCTTGCTTGTATGAGCAAGAATGCCTCTCTCCTTTGACAGGTCATGGGTTGAGAAACATTGACCTGAATAGTCCACCAGCAATACTAGGACCCTCTTGGCATTTTCAGAGTTGTAAATGAAGTCACCTTCATGCTTGTAAAGAAACTGAAAGTGTGCAACTGGTGAACTTTGCTGTTCACTTCTGTGGCAGTAGGCATGTGTCAGCAGTTTGTTTCAAGGAAGAAGCATTAAGGTTTTATTGAAAAAGTTTGATATTCTCAAGTACTTGAAATAAGGGTGGTGCTGAAGATCAGGCAAATTTGTGATGTGCTTATGAATTTCCTGAAACTGGGATGAAACTAGCCTGTGTATCTGTCCCCTGAAGCATCTTTTGAACCCACTTAATAGAATCAAGGTGGTTTTGTTTTCTTGATGACCTCTTTCATGTTCTGTGTTCTGCCTTTTCTTTGTTTGTATTAATAGATAACTGTTTATAAGTGCTGTGAGTCTCTTGTCCTTCCTCAGCCACCGCTTACAATCAATAAATGCTTCTAATTCTGTCGTTTCTAGGAAGGACGTAATTAAAGCAAAGCTCTAATTATTAGTAATACTTAGTACTGGCATCATAAATGACTCAAATCCACATCCTTTTTAATTAAAAACCTAATTACCTAATTATATTTGCTCTGCTTCTTTGTACTTGAGAGAAAGCAATATCCTGTTGCTATTTAAATGGTTATGAGTGAATAATGAAAAAAAAATCAGTTGTTGCATGCAGATCTTCTGATAACAAAAGTGATGAGCAAGATTCTAGCATGGACCAATCCTTAGCTTCAGAAGAGTGGGGTGGGGGGGTGGAGGGGCAGAACAGGGTTTGTATCTTCTTTCCAAGACAAATGTAATTGCATCTACATTAACTGTTGATTTGTAGCAATAGGTACATTTTACTTCTGCATATGTATTTTCTTGTTAAACTGAAAAATTTGAAAGAAGCAAAAATATTTCTGAAATTAAGTCTGACATAAGCAGTCTCCTATTTGGACCTCAAACTGTTGTAAATTAGGAGCCTAAAGCATCTACTGTGCAAATCTTCCAGATATGTAACAGTTAGTTAAATTGAGCTAAATGGCAGTAAGAGATTTACTGTTGCCTGGGGAAAGTAAATAGCCTTGAGAATAGGAAAGCTTTTGGCTTGGTGGTAAAACTCTCTGCTGTCAACTGAGGGCCTGGGCTTGAATTTTCTCTACCGTATATTGCTTTGTGAATCGAATTGGCTACAATGCTACTTTCTTGTAGATAAAAATTTATCTTTAGGCTTTCTTGATTTAACCGCTGAACCAATTTCCTTCCTTACAGGTGTATCTTTGCTTTCTTTTTCTTTCTCTCTGAACTTCCTCTCTCAGGAATAGTCAGGATTCCTGATTTGTACTTGTTATATTCTGCTTAGCAAGTGTTCAGTAGCAGAAAGTTCCAGCTGATGCCTAGAACATTCTTGTTACTACCATCTATTGAGAAAAGGTGGAACAAAAGATAACTGTTTCCCTCTGTCTCTGTCTAGTATACAACAGAAGTTGTAGATGGCAGACCTATGACATCACCTAAATTTAGGGAAGTGATTAAGAAAACAAATTTTTGTATGAAAAGAAAGAGGGGTGTATATTAGAGATGACTGGAAAATGAACATATTCTTGTGAGAATACTGTAAACTTAAGTTCAGTTATAAAATAGATGTTAAGAACATTCTGTGTTTATGGTATGTTGAGGGCAGTGTCTGAAATGTCTCTATTTTGAGAAAAGTAAAGCCAGACTTCAGTTAGAGGCATGCAAATGAGATGGTCTCTGTTTCTGTTCCTCTCAAGTCTTTGCACTTTATTCTTTCTGTGTCTGATGTTCATTTTGGAGATTCTCTTGCATTTGCTTCTTAGCCGCTGCACACTTGGATTCTTTAGAAGAGTTCACAAAGAAAGTGCTTTTATAACTAATCACTAAGTTTGTCTGGTGATGTTTGTCTTCTCTGCTCTCTTATTAGTCTAGTCAGTCGGCAACAATATCTGTAGGCTTTTGTATGCTGCAGTGATGGGGTTTCATTTGTATAACTGTCAGTAAGACTTCACGACGTGACACAACTCTTTGAAGTCCTTGGTAATTTTTTTTGTTGATTAATTGACTGGGTGAAGAGTTTGGGTCCAGAATGAATAAATCGCTGTCAAAGCCTCTTTCTCTTTTTCATTGCTGGGAAGACCATGTCCTGGCTATTATAGAAGAATCCTAAAAGGAAAGATGGAGTTTTTTGTTCAGTGGTCTGTGGGCTAATTCTTAATAAGACTGTGTATGCCACTTTTTTCCTCTTTTAAATTGAAAAGTCTGTTTTCTATGCTGACTTTTTGCCTGATTTCTGTGTTCTGTGAAATGGCTGCATTTCTTTGAGAAGGTTTTGACTGTACTGGAAGCAGAGCGTGTTTAAGTGCAGAAATGTAGAGGAGGTAGAATAGCTCATAGAATCTCTGACTAAAAGGGAAAAAGTAAAGATGGTATTACAGTGTTTCTGCTAAAACATTCATAGTCTATGACCAGTACGTAAAAAATAACTGGTAAGCCTACTCAAGAAGCCTTTGGTAAATACAATGTTCTAATATTTTCCCCTGGTTTATAGTGTAATACTGAGAGATTCTTAAGAATATACAAGTCTACAGAGCCTGTATTAGCTGCTATGTTAATGAATATTATAAAGTAATAAAATAAATGTAGCTTTGTACTTCACGTTTTATGTGAAGGAAGAGTTGTGCTGTTCAATTTGATGCTGCATTAATTAAGGAGAGGGTTCAAATTTCAGTGACCTAGATTTTCTGTTTATTGCCTTCCTCCTGTAAGAAGGGAAGGCATTCTTTGCAAACTTCTCTAAATGAGAGGTAATGTGTGAACAAAAGTAACAGATTTTGTGTCTGTATCTCATTAGTCAGTCTATTCAGACTCGAGCTGTGCTGTTAAAGATGCTAAATACTATGTGCTACACAACTCAGCCTTTTTTTCAAACAACTTCCAAACACCTGTAATATTTTCGTAGAATCTGAGTTGATGTAATCTGCCAAAATAGTGCTCTTGACAGTTCCATTATCAGAACTTAAGTTCCATGTGCCAGAAGTAATAGAGTACTCTTTGTGTTTAGATGAAGAAGATGACTTTGTCAATAAAAGAATTTCCCTGAAACCGAAGGAGAATGGGACATCAGCGGTTGGTTGTCTAGGAACAACTACAGTGAAAAAGGAAGATGCAAACTCACGAGCTAAAAGCAAACCATTATCTCCAGTGAAACAGACTTCCAAGACTCCCACCTCGGCACTTGATTACTTTGGGATAAGTAGCGTCCAACGATCAGAAAAGAAACTGGTAGCAAGTAAAAGGAAAGAAGTGAGTACTGGTCATGTTCCTTTAGGCTGCTCATGTGTCTGACAGCAGATCAAAATGGCCAGTGTAATGACTGCAAGGAGGTACTTAACTGCTTGTCCTACTTAATGTTACTTTTTGATGACCACTCAAGTGTAAGTTCAAATCTGATGATATATGCAGGCATATCAAGTCTTCAAATACAAGTTTAGGGTAGCATTTCCATGTTTGAAAAGATAGCACAAAGTTGAAAGTAGTATTTTCTCTATTGCTGCTTCTCAAGTGACTTTTCTTAAAATTAAGTAGTTTTCTGAGATTTCTGAGTGGGTGGGATAGCTTATACTTGGTGGTGGAGGGCAGGAGGGAGAGGGAGGAGATTATTTTCCCAAGCTTTATGGCACACAGATTAATGGAATAACAAAGCACCAAATAAAGTGTAGAGGAAATTAAAAATTCACAATGTAATTACTGATTTCCGCTTCATGTGGGCCAACTGCGATAGCTTCAGAGATGTTCAGCATCATTTGAAGAAAGGAGATATTTGTATTACACCGTGGTTTTGTTTTGAATAGTAAAATCTCTTAAAAACAACCTTGTTTAACAGTGTTTCAGTTAGAGAGCTAGGAATAAAATGCTGCATGTCTCATTCCCAGTCCTTTTCTAGATGTATACAAAATGAATCTGTAGAGATTAAATTATTATAATGTACACAGTATTGGGGAAACTGAATTGTTGGTCTTTATTTCTTAAATATAGCCTTCACAAAGCAGAGACAGCATGCTAGATGATGAGGCCATTGCTAGGCAACTGCAGCTTGACGAAGACTCGGAGGTAAAAGCTCTGTAAATTTGCTGCTCTATGCCAAGAGCAGTTTGTTTGACTTAAAATTGGTTTTGCTTAAGAAATTAAGATAGACTTGCCATGTTATGCTATAAATAAGTGTCATAAGTCATCTATGTGCTTAACTCTTGCATAAATGTGTAAATGTAGTCATGCAGTTATTTTTATGGGCATTATTTCAGTTACATAAATAGAACATCTCACTTAACCTATTTTCTGTCTATCCAGACTTTCTCTACCTGTGCAGTTGATGAGTTGATATGTCTGTAATCTTTTTGCACAGAATTCACTTTCTGCTTCCTTATGTTTTTGTGGTTTTGGTTGTTTTTCATTCCCTGGAGTGAAAAATTGAAAGCCATTGCCATCCATGATTTGTTTCATTTGTCATCTGGGTTTTCTTATAGTTAAGAAAAACGTGAATTGAGCCTTACGTGTCTCTTAAACTTTCCTGTTTGAATCGGTGCTAATATGAGGGAAAGGTACACTTGTCATACGCAGTTAGGTGCTTTTGGGAAAATCGGTTCATTTCCCATGTATTGGTAATACTGAGTATCATTTGAAATGAATGTGTCGTACATGCGAAAGTCTCATCCTTGACCTCTCCAGAGGTGTGATGAATCTAGCTTTAATGTGTTAGGAAGTTAAACAACCTGTCAGGAAAAACAAGGTGGTGTCTTTCATTTGAACTGATCTGATCAGTAACACTCATTGTCTATGTGTATCATCAAAGGAATGTCCTTTATTTCAGGCACACCTCTGGTGTGGGTGGGGTAGTTGCTGCCCTTCCCCTTTCTCACTGTACACAGACAGATGCATCGCGTCCTTATGGGCACATAAAAGTAACATCTGTGGCATACTGATTTTTTTGAAGTAATCTGTTTGAATCTTATAGCATGGCATGTTGGACTTTGAGAGAATTATGAAAGGGTTTTTGTTGTTGTTTTGTTAAAACAATGGTCAATATTAATTGGCAACAACATACACTATTCAGGAATAGAAAAAGTTTTCCCCAAGGGGCTGTATTGGATCGGAAAGGCAATGTGATGATCAGTTATCACTGTAGATGTCACGTTTATTTTGTTAGGCAAAATAAAAATGAAACCAACTTGGCTTTGTTTTTTACAATGATTAAAATAACTTTCTCAGATTCCATGTGCAATATTTGTTCTTACTTGTTCTTCTGTCAAAATTATTTGCCTCTTGCAGGATACACTTTTTCCAGCTATGCTCTGTCTTATTTTAGGTAAACTTTTTGTCTTCAAGAGCAAATAGAGTTTTAAAAAATTACAGTAGAATTAAAACTTGTCAGACATGAGCCTTAAAATATTTTTTTTCTTCTTTCAGCTGGAGAGACAGCTGCATGAAGATGAAGAATTTGCTAAAACTTTGGCCATGTTGGATGAAATACCGCAGAAGAAAAAGGTTTAATTCTTTTTGAACTTCAATTTTTAGAAATTGCATTGCTGGGAGTGTTCTTGTTTAGACACCTAACCTTTGTTTTGAGACTTCCATACAAATGCGTTTAAAAACAGCAAAAAAGTGTTTGCGTGAAAATAGCATAATCACTTGTTGTATTTTCCCCTGGATTTTCCTCACTCAGTAAATAGTGTCCTTCCTAATCAGACAGCAGGCATCGTTGTATCTTTTGCTGTCTGCTTCTGTTGAAACGGGATTTTAAATCCTAGTTCCCATTGAGTGAAGTGTGTCACTGAAGACTCGTGCGTTAGATCAGCTGTAGCTCCCTTGGTTTGGGAGGACCAGATCAAGTAAAATGAGTCAATGGCACAAGTTTGGTAAAATGTGATGGGAGAAAAAGGGAGGAGGAGAAAGCTTTGCTCTCTGTGAGAGAAGGGGTTAGCAGGGATCTTGAGAGCTTTGAGGCTAACCCCAGCAGTGGCAATCTTCCTACTTCTCATAGCTTGTGGTGTAAGGCATGGTAAAATATTTGCTGGGTTGTACATCAAGTCTCTTAGAATTTAGTATTGCTAATTTGAAGATAGCAAGTATAAGTACTTCTAGACTAACTGGTAAACCAATTAGAATCAAAATTTATTGTAATTGGGACATTTGTCTGGGCTTTGACTTAAGGAATGATTACGTGCGTGGCTGAGTGCAGAATTTGCTCATCTGCCTGCCTTTGACAGGGATTGTATTCTGACTTGTGGTAGGGATTGGCTTTGTTAGGTGTTGTTTGGTCTGTACTTAATAGCAGGGAACTTGAGGATCTGGGCTTGATGGTAGCTCGGGACACGTGTCTCTGACCTTAGTATTGTGTGTTTACTTAGGCTCGGAAAGATTCAGGAGGAGAACAAACAGTATTGAGCATCAAGAGCAGTCCTAACGGGACAGAAAGATATAAACAGTCAGAAGGAGGTAGGACATGGAATATAGAAAACATTTCACTGATTTATAATATCAATGAGATACGTTCTTACATGTGTGCTCTCCTCCCTCTACCTCCAAGCAACAAACTCCACAAGTGAAGCAAAGAATTACACTGCGAAGCAGCAAACAAAATCTCAACATTCAAAAGGCCCTCGCTTATCCCCACAATCATCTGTTGGTAAAAGAACAGCAGAGTCGGATAAGACCTCGCCTTTGAAGCCTAGCTCTAAGCTTGTGTCTCTGAAACAAAAAGAAGAGATTGCTGAAAAGGAAAGAGGTGCTCAAAGTTCAGCATCGAAACAAAAAACTGCTTCAGGGAAAGGAGAGAAGACCACACCAAAGAAGGAGAAAATTTCTCCTAAGAAGACTGAGGTAGAAGCTATCAAAATTAATTTAGTTGGTTTGGTGGGGTCTGCAGGAAAATAATTTTCACTTGTTACTGCTTATGTGTCACTGTTGTAACTTGGTAATTTGAATCTTCTGGACAATTTTGAAGAATTTGAATTCTGGTAAGGCTTTCAGTTACTAACAATTGTGAAAATACAGGAAAAAAATTAGCTGGAACAGCTAGTTCTGTTTCTGAAGAATATTTCTTATGGTGGATATGTTGTGTAAGAATAGACTTTAGTTTGCTTTGAACTGTCCGATTCGGTCACTGTAATTACTGAACACACTGGCAGTTATTGGCAACCTTAAAACGTACTTTTAATCCTAAAGTACAAAATGCCCAACTTTGACACTTAAATAACAGTTGTTATTGGTAGGGGTAGCCTGCAACTCTTGGAGGTGAGTTTTAAATAATTTTGTACTGATTAAAAAGCTTGAATGTCTCTTAAAAGTAGAAATACTACAAAGCAGGCTTTATGTAAGTGTAGATCTTGTCTACACCTGATCATCATTCTGAAATAAAATAGGATGTAAATTTAAAGCAACAGTTTATGGATCAAGTGAGCATGTACATGTGGAATACAGATGAATCTACAGAAACTTGACAATAAACAATGAGTACATATTTTTTAAACTGTTAGGTAAGTTTTTGAAATCTTTTTAAAAAGAACAACAACAAATACCTCAAAACACGAGCACTGAAACAAGAACCAACTTTGGTATTGCATGTTAATGGATTAAAAAATATTAGAACTTAGTTTTCCTTTGGTGCGTAGCAATGTCTTAAACTGTGATGCTGGGGTTTATTATGTTGTTGTTATGTATGTAATATATGAAGTAATTTTATTTTTATTTTTTTTTTCCTCTCCTGCCCAAGTCTATAAGTCCTGAGGACTCAGAAAAGAAGCGAATCAATTATCAGGCCTACCGAAGCTTCCTTAATCGCGAAGGTCCGAAAGCACTGGGTTCCAAAGAGATACCTCAGGCAAGCTGGGCTACAGGATTCGATACGTAGAAATGGAGTGTGTCATAGACTTACTGTTATAAGTGATCTAACAAGTATCAACTAACTTAGTTAAGAACTAGTATTTTTTTCAGACAGGAAGTGTGTATTGGAAAAAGCTAAGTTGTAATGCAAAGCAGTGGCTAAATGTAAGGAAATAGACTAAGAAATTAAATTCAGTACTTGGTTTATGAAGTCATGACGATGAGAAATAGTTACTGGCCTTAAAGTTGAAGATTGCTGTCGCTCATTTGACTGACATGCTGTGTTTGAAGCACAGAGTGTTACGAGTGTCATCGGTCAGGTGAACAGTGTGTGAAGTTTTGTTGGTAGCTATTCATTTTAATGGCTTTTGAACTTTCAGAACTGTTACCTAGCTAGGTAGCGTAGGCTTATTTTTTAACTTCTTCATCAGTGACCTGGATGATCAGTTAGAGTGTACCCTCAGCAAGTTTGCTGATGACACCAAACTGGGAGGAGTGGTAGATACACCGGAAGGCTGTGCTGCCATTCAGCGTGACCTGGACAGGCTGGAGAGTTGGGCAGAGAGGAACCTGATGAGGTTCAACAAGGGCAAGTGCAGGGTCCTGCACCTGGGGAGGAACAACCCCATGCATCAGCACAGG
>Ga0181612_164381_pt1 | contig 10200 bp, 8 predicted proteins | sample HoacroProtozoa21_FD_119630 | JGI IMG/M metagenome (GOLD analysis project Ga0181612, IMG submission 119630) | Hoatzin crop microbial communities from Cojedes, Venezuel. Combined Assembly of Gp0051906, Gp0051904, Gp0051908 | reverse complement strand
GTTGGACCGGGTGATCTTTAAGGTCCCTTCCAACCCAAACCATTCTATGATTCTATGATCTATTTCAAATTGTTCGCTATTCTGCAGGTATGAATAGAAGATATTGTAAGGCGTGATAAAAAAGACTCCATTCAATCAAAGTTCTCCAGGAAGGCATATTCCCCAGTGCCTTTGTCTTTTTCTTCCTGCTTGTCATTTATCTTGTATCTTATGTCTGGAATTCTAGAAGGCAAATATTTTTTAGAGCTTCTATAACACCCCAGGCTATGCCTACAGCTACAGATACGTAACCATATGGTTCCTTAATTACTTAAATCACTATGTAAGGCCTAAGTGCTAACATTCAAGATACATTTCACTCTGGTTTTGGCCCATGGGGACCCATCTGATAGTTTGTAATCTCATGACTTTCGCATTGCTTGTTTTGCTTGTGTAGCATTTCCTTTGTAGCTCTCTTAAAATATAAGGGTCATTTCTCAGACAGCTACCTACTGTACTAAAAACTGCAGTCTTCTCATTTGAAAACCTCACTGTATTGTTATTGTGTATGGTATATGTCTATCTTTCTTCTTTTTTGCAGTTTTGCAGATGATCATAGAATCATAGAATCACAGGTTGGAAAAGACCTCTAAGATCATCCAGTCCAACCATCCATTTTATATTTTTTAAAGAAATAATTTTTTTTTCCAGCAGAACAGCTCCTTTATTTTTGACGTTACCCTGCCTTTGACCATTCCATTTTCAGCACATGGGTACAGGGAGAGGAGCTGCTTAGTATGAAGAGAACCTGGGTTCAGCCTGCAGACCTCAGTGGCCAAAGAGCTGCCAGTCATAGCAACAGTTCTGCTGTAAGTTTGGGGGATGATACAAAACTAGGAGTGGCTAATCCAATGACGGTTGTGCTACCATCAAGAGGGACCTCAACAGACTGGAGAAATGGGCCAAAATGAACCTCAGGAAGTTCAGAAAAGATAAATAACTAGTCTTGTATCTGCAAAGGAATAAATTCTAGCAGCAGCATAGGCTAGGAGCTGACTGGAGGAAAGCAGCTCCGCAGAGAAGGACCTGGGGGTCCTGGTGGACAGCTGCCTGAACTTGAGCCAGCAATGTGTCCTTGTGGTGAGGAAGGCCAACAGCATCCTGGACTGCATTGGGAAGAATGTTTCAAGCAAGTTGAGGGAGGTGATCCTTATCCTCTGCTCAGCACTCGTGAGATGCTCCTGGAGTGCTGGGTCCAAGTGCAGAGCTCCCCAGTGCAAGAGAGACATGGGCATAATGAAAGGAGTTCAAAGGAGTCCCATGAAAATGATTAAGTGGTTGGAACATTTCACATATGAGGAGAGGCTTAGAGATCTGGGACTGTTCAGTGTGGAGAAGAGAAGGCTCAATGAGATCTTATCCAGCCGTATGGATACATGGCTTTACCTGAGTAAAGAGGATGGAACCAGGCTCTTTTCAGTGCTGCCCAATGACAGGACAAGCTGCAATGGACACAAACTGAAACACAGGAAATCCCATTTAAGCATAAGAAAAAGCTTTTTTTATAGTGAGAGTGATCAAACACTGGAGCAAGTTGCTCAGAGAGGCTGTGGAGTCTCCATCATTGGAAATTCTCATAACTTGAATGGACACAGCCCTGAGCAACCTGGTCTAGCTGACTCTGCTCTGCAGGGGCTAGGACTACAGACCTTGGAAGGTGCCTTCGAGACTCAGCTGCTACGTGATTTTGCAATTCCACAACCCTACTTTTTTTAAAAATCATACCTAAAGGCAATTTCTTTCTTTCTCTCCACAACTGAAAGTTTCAAGTTTGGTAAGTGACTTTCCAAAAACTGCTGGATTTCTTTGATCTTGTCCCTTGAAATATGAGGGGAAAACAGATTATATGGCCACTTCCTAGTGAAAAAATGAAAATAACTTTATCTCTGGTAAAAGGACAAAAATATTCACTGCATTTCATGAAAAATAGCAAATCCAAGCATTCCTACTCTATTTCAATAAGACTGAAGATTATTAAAAACATTTTGACATTCATTTTCCTGATGCTGTATGTCCACCACATGCACACGGCAAAACACTGTTTTCTGTACTTTGTCAGACAGAATTATTTACTTCGTATTTGACAATCTTATCTATTATCCAGTGGCGTATTACATTCCTGCCAACTGAAGGACTCATCATGTCAGGGATATGGGGATGGACAAAATGAGAAAGGCTGTCTGCTAAGATGGAATTTTTCTTTCTTCAGGATCACCATATTGGCAACAAAAGCAGTATCTTTCAGTATTGCTATGTGATATCACCAGGAGAAAGTGTAGTACAATAAGGCAGACTTTAAACACATTTTAAGTCTCCACAGAATAAATAGATTTTGGACTATTAATCTTCTCAAGACCTGCACTAAAAGAATACAACTAATCTCTGTCTTTTTAACTACAGTCTCCATGTCCAAATCAGTCTTCAATTCAGTACGTGTGTTATACTTTTTTTTCAAAACTTTGTTCTCCAACTCAGACTTCTCTGCTTGAAATCTTTTCCTCTTCTGGCTTTGTGGAACTTGCCTATCCCATACTCAATCCAGCTCCTCGTTTTTCTCTTTAAATCTAACTTCCTTTTTCTACTTTTTCTCTAATGAGTACACTGGACTCTGTTGCTCGTTATCCCATCTTCTCTATACCTTCTTTTCATGTAATCCCACTCACTCTACAGTACTTAGCTCTCATTCATGACTGCTGATGGTTTACAAACCACCTTTTTTTCCTTTCTGTTCTTCTATCCAGCCATGATAGTAAAGTACTACAAACTGACACCATTCCAAAGCTGTATTGCTGGTCAGTTCAAGAGTATATTTGCTAGTCTTAAAACTCAACAGAGCTCTGGTTGAGCATGTAATTTGGTTGAGCTGCTGTATTTGACAAGTAAAGCTTTCTATTTACTGCCTATGTTTGAATTTAGAATGAAAGTCATGAAAAGCTTACTACTAAGGAATGGAGTTTCGACCTTTTTGGCCATAGAGTACATGACAGTTTTGGAGCAAAACCCAGGCGATGATAGTTTCTGACACAATTTTTAAAATCATCAGGGAATGTTCACCTTTATATATGCCATTGTATCCTCCATGGACTTCTCCAGAACTGGAGATTTCTTCAACATGAGCCCCTTGGTCAGATGTAAAGTATACAAAAGTGTTATCACTCAGATTATATTTCTCCAGCACTTCCAGAACCTGCCCTAAAAAAAAAAAAAAAAAAAAAAAGCAGCTTTAATGACTTCAAGCAGTTTTTTCCATTAGCCTTGGCACATACAAATATTTTTGTCCTTATGTCTTTTTAAGATCATTTTTCATATAAACATTATTATACACAGCAATTGGCACCATGCAACATATAGTAGGGACAATTGTGCAAGGCTTGTTGCAATCAGGACCAGGGCTCGATTGCTGCAGGGTTTCATGAAGCATAAAATGAGAAGATTTGCCCATTTCAGAGAGAAGGGCTGATCCACAGAGAGCCAGTGACCTTTGGAAGCAGTTGCTCTCAATCAAGGAAAGCCCTCAGCAAGAAGAATCAACCGACGAAAGACATCTGAAAGAGTGTCAGCATGCAGAATAGAGCTAACAGTCTGGGGGTAAAGCTTTGCTGCCTAGCAACCTATAGAGGCAGCATGGCAAAAATCTCAGCGTGAGTGATAGAATAAGACATTCGAAGAAAAAAAAAGAAAGCTAATGTATGAAATTCCTCTGGAGTCCAAACGGTTTTATTATCAAAGCTACTAATTAGTCCCTAATTTATCATCATTTAAGAACAGACTTGACTAAACTCAAAATGTGCAAGGTAATAAACACACACACATGTATTTAAAAGAAGAATCCACATGGATATGCTCTGAAACTCCAACGCACCATGGGCTCACGTTTCATTTTCACAAAGGGCTCCTTACACTACCTTGGCACTGTGGAGAGCTTTGCAGTGCACATAAATTACATTTAAACCTATTTAGATGGAGTTCTTTAAAGAGGATTTCTGTATGAATGAGAGTGAAGCCGCTCTTTGTAACTTGCTACAGTGAATTTCATACTGATTAGGAATCTGAAATTATTGGTCCCAAAAACTGCTCAAAGTATAAGAACATACTTCTTCACATCAGCCTGCAAATGAGCTCTAACCTTGTCCTTTAGAGCATTTAAAGACAATTTTGTCTTCACAGCCATTGTACCTTTATTCTTTTTACTTAAACATCCAAGAATGGTCCAGTTTGAATGTTAATTTTGATTTGCTCACCTGTCCACTAAGAATTAATTCATCAGCTGATGCCCAATTATTATGTCAAAAAAGATGAGATAAGAACTCAGAAATACAGAGCCTTCTTTAATGATTTTCAAATCATCATTTCTGTTACTATGCTCTTTTTCTGGATAAGGACTAGTTACCCTACCTTATTGCTACTATTTCTACTAATCTTCTAATGTTCTAGCATTCTAAAGGTGCCTTGTTAAAATGGTTGACTCTTCATCTCTCATCAGCTCAAATGACTGGGTCATGAATAAAGGAACGTCAGCAATTAAATAGGTGATATTTGTTGGTCTTGTTTGTACACTAGGATCAACGAAGAAATGTAAGAGTAGGCGAATTTGTTTATGTAAATTTTGAAACCTTGTGGGAGTTGAAATTTCCCAACAGAGCTGAGAAAAATCTGTTACAAAGGTTGACATTTTAAAGTTGGTGGGTTCAGAGAAAATGATGCAGATCCACCTGATAAGCCATTCGCTTGTTGCAGCAGGTGGACCTAGAGGCAGGAAAGGAAGAGGTAACTTCCCCTTGGCTTCTGACATTGTTTGGAGAATGTACTTGCTAAGTAACTATAATAACACTCAGAAAGGTGGAACTGATGAGAAAACAAGTGGAGATAGAACATTATTTGTGGTTATTCAGCCACATGAACTCCAGAGTTCTGTCCCAACCTGTATCAAGCTATGATTTTATGATTCTATAATAGTAAAAAATGGGATTGCACAAAGAAATATATGTTCAATGACATGTATAAATGCATTTATTTTTACCTACACAGTTTCCCTTGATGGAATTGGATTTTCAAATTCATCCTGTATATAAAACAAATCGAAAATAAACTGAGAATTCCACTCAGTGCATCACATCAAAAGATCTCTGGTGAACAGAGACATCTGCTGTCATTCAATAATGGCCATTTTGATTTCCTAATTAATCTGGGAATAAATGAGAAGCAATGAAAAATGTCTTGCTATCACAATTAATAAATAAAGCAGTCATCATTATGATGGCTTTCTTTTTCTTTTTGAAACAAGGTTGAGTAGTTTGACTTGGCCTGAAAAAAAGAATTAATAAAATTCTTACACTTGAACATTACCCATTTCAGAAAAAAACACCCCAATAAAATGCATAGAAAATTCCATCCAAAGATTGTTGAACTCAGTGGTAAAACTTCCATTTCCTTCATTTGGATTATTAAACACAAAGATGATTGGCTACATTAGAGTTAATTAACAAAAGCTAAAATAACAATTTATTTTAGCAACAATATTTTTCAGTACAGATGGACTAATAGTGGTAATTCAGATAACACTACTGTCAGGGAATGGCCATCACAATGCACTTGCAGAAATGAAGCAAAATTTCCATTTCTATTTTTCTTGAATACTGACACCTTCTAGAATGAAAACTATAAATAAGCAATAAAGTGTGTGCTACCAGGAGATATGCCCCGTTAAAGTGCATTTGAATGATGTGCCTACTGTTAACACAAGCAATACATTCACTTATTAGCATTTCTAAATGGTAACCAATACAGAAGAAAAATGCAGAGAATGTATTGTGGATCTCTATGAACAGAGATCTTTCATCTGCAATATTATATCAATTTTGGAAGCAAACAGAAAATATTGCAAAGTAGGCAAAATATATCCTTTACTGTTTTCTTATAAGAAGTTAATTCCTTTTTTACCCTAATTCCTCCCCTCTTATTATTTCTGTAGGTTTCACAGAGACTTTAGAAATAAGTTAAAATTGATGTATAAACATTCCCAGGCAATGCAGTTAATGAACAAGAGGGAGTTTCATCTAACCTGTTTTAGCTGCCTAATTTTGGAAGAGGTGAATCACAACTGCAAAAGCCTTTCTTACCTGTTGACTAAAATGGAGAAGGGCGGAAAATAGCTCAAAAGTAAATGTCTTCACACTAGACATCAAGGACAGCAAGATGACTCCTACACAAAATGCTATACATGCAATTACATGATAATAGAGAAAAGATGTCGTGAGTAAAAGAAGTTGGTAAAACTGTATTGCTTCACCCATAAAATATGACCGGAAGTGTATCATGTCATGTGCTCTTGAATTACAAGAACTGAGTTTCAGCTGGCTTAGTATCCCCTTTGAGTCTCATTGCTGGTTGCAGAAAGCAATATAAATTTTAAAAGACTTTTTGGAGGTAAAGAGTTTATACAGAATATGAAATTGTAGGATAATTAAGCCAAAACACTGGAACAACTGTAGCTCTGTTCAAGCAATAATAGCTTGCTAGCACCAGAGTAGGAAATTATCAATAAAAACCGCAGGAATCTTGATTGAAAAGACTCACTTGAAAACCATGTACTAAAAAATTAGCAGCTGCACTGATCTCTGTGGATGCTACCGTTTACATTTTTTCTGATTTGAATAGAACAGATTTAGAAACAACATTTCTGAACAACAAAATCAATCTAACACTGAAGAAGATGCGCAATTTCTGAAGCCATTTAGTAACTAGAATTTCAGATCAAGTTTCTCCTCTACTATTGCCTTTCTAGGAATGTATACTTCAAGATAGGTGGCTAACACTGTAGCAGACAAAGGCATTAGATCATTAGACGCTTGTAAGTAAAGATTCCTCCAAAATACACTGAGGACTGCTCTCTTCTTTCTGCTTTCCACTCTTGCTTCAAGCTATGTTAAATTATAAAGGGTTATTTCAGTCTTAACGTGAAAATGCCAGTTTCAGTGGAGTGATAGTCATGTGAAAGTGATGAAAGCAATTGACTCTGTTCTTTAGAAGGAAACTGAGAGTGCCATACCACTACCCAGCTTCTGTAACACAGCATGAATGGTAGTTGAACCAGCCTCTCTAAAGCTGAATGTAATTTCTGGAGTTTTGAACCACATAAAACTCCTATTGTACTCATCTACATTAAGATACAGAGTTTATTAAAAATCACTGTTTATTAAAAATCACTATTTATTAGAAAACAAGGTATGTACATTGAAAAACAATGTGTTTATAAATGTGTTAGTGATTTGGAAAATTGTTCAATGTTTAGTCAAGCAAGCATAAGAACAAATGCATTTGATTCATAAATTAGCTTACTGTCATTTGAATTCAATATGACAGAAATGTATTGATTTATATTAAATGTATTAATTGTATTAATTTGAAATAATTTAGAATCTCACTGAAATTATGAATAAAAAGCTCCAGCATACAGAATACCTCCGTATAATCTAGGCATTAGGACAATATAGTCTCTCTATTTGTGAGGAAGGCTTTAAAGCAGTTAACCAGATTCAAAGAAACAGGATTCAGAAGGGGGGTTAAGGATCTATCTCAGAACAAGACAGTTGACAACAAAGCGAATTCCTGTAAATATAATATTCTTTTCCTACACCAGCAGACTTTCACACACCTCTGTTGTATCCAGAAAGTTACAGTACGCTTGAGACAATTACTGGATAAAGAGTGAACTGGAACGATAAGCCATCACATCTCAGCCTAAAAAAGGTAGTTAGGGGTTTTTTGGTTTATTTGTTTGTTTGTTTTGTTTGTTTCTTATTTGTTGTTTCAGAATTCCCCACTGATACTACTGTTTGTTTATGAATAGCATCATTAACCAGAATCACAACTAACTTACAGTCAGCTGAAGGGGTTCACCTCTGTGAGTGGCAAGCCAGGAGTGCTTTGAATATGTGTATAAACTCCTACAAATTAACCCTACATGCATAATTATCTGGATTCCCATATTTCTCCCAGAAAAGATATTTATGCCTTTCAGCTATATAGCCACTACATGGTAAACCTCTTGGGACCCTTTTCCTGCTACAGGAGTTAAGTTAATTCCACAGTTCATTGACCCTTCAGGGCTAAAAGGTTAAGATTTTCACCTTATGAAAACATAAAGTTGCAACTTCTGCACACCATCATTTACAAGCTAACAAACGTTTTAATCTCTATGTTGATTTTGTATGATGAAAAAAGATACTTCACTCTTTAATGCACTGATCTGATTACAAAATCCACTGACAAAAACCTTTGTACAAAAACAAGTTTAGTAATTAAGACCAAGACATCCCTATCTCAGTTTTAGCTTTTGTACATTTCAGATTATACATATGCAAATGTTTCCGTGGTTTGCTCAGAGCCATCCAGTTTCCCCTTGATATACATGTAAATCAGATTGTCTCTGCAGTGGGGAAGTAATTATCACTTTCAGACCTAGTCATTGAGCACAACACTTGAGGTAAAGATGGAAAATAATAAAACCATTGACAGCAACACAAGAAGTGGCTGCACATATGGTGAACAGTACATAAACTCTGCATACAACTTGTTTAACATTCAAAGCTAGAACACAGTCACTGGGAAGTGGAAACTGTGACGAAGCGACAGGTTGATGTTATGACACATTATTTAGCCAGTCAACAGAACACAACCACCTCAGAGATGAGTGATTTTACACAGGGGGAGTATTAACATATGAACCCCAAAGGTGAGAGTGAATACTAGTTAGTATAACTGACTAGAACAGAAAATAAATGCATAACTAATTACAAAATGAACAGTAATTCCTTCAGGACGCAAGTGGAGTGTAGATTAAGTGCAAAGTCTTGAATCAGTCCTACTGTGCTATCATTATTTTTAAAGTTACGCTATGGAAAAAGCCCATACAATAGAAGTCTTCTCCAAAGTGCAAAGCTGGAGACTCAAATGTGCTAAGTTCCTACGATGATACTTTAGTGGGATCGTCAATGTCAACAGGACATTCTGCGAAACAAGTAGCATCTGATTCTGAAAAAGCACATCTATATCAGTGTTTTAATTCAGAACAGGAGTACATATTTACAGTATATTAAGTCATGGACAGTTAATATATTTCTGTTTGCATGGCAAAGCCCTCTTGGACTGTGTGACCTGGATCCCTTTCAAACTAAACTAAACTTGAGGAAGGACTCTGGGAAGGCACCTAAAGCACTCTTACTACTCAGGGGCATTCATTCTACAGGACCGCAGCAGAGGTGGTCTGAAGTGGATTTCCTGTCTCTGCTGGTGTGCTGACCTGCCACTGCTGGCAGTTCAAAGCATGGTAGGACTGATGAATCCTACTCTGAAACTCTGGTCCTAGCACAATCAAGCTCCACCTGTGCATATTGTAGATACATAGAGGGTGAGATTTCATACAATACACAACTACATCTAACATAGTTACTACAGTGTTTGTAGTTTTAATGTCAACGAAGCAAAAGAAGCACTTTAATATGTAGCTCACCTATCTTAAGATGAATTAATTTGGCCCCCAACATTCTGAATTCTTTTCACCGTGAGGCAAGGTGAGGCTATTGCCCCAGATTTTACTATCTAGGATTATAATTCCAATCAGTAATTGCTAGGTCCAGAGAGTCTGTAGAACATCAAACACTTTTCTGTTGGATTCCCCTAGACTAGGAGCGAGAGAAGTAAAGTCAGTGTAAGGACTCAGAGAAGGGCAGTCTTTTTTAAAAGAAACAAAGCAACTTTGGTGTGGGGTCAGCTAAGATATCAGTATGAATTTTCTTTCTGTTTGTATTTGGATTGCCATGTAATTGTAAATATGTAATTGTCTTGTGACTGTTTATACAGTCTTATAAGTATAATGTGTCTTTTAGACCCCCAGGATAAATTTTCAGCATAGTGCACAGCAGATTAGGTACGCACTGCTTAGCAGCTATGAATAAATCAACCAAATTTGGACTTATAATTACACATAAGTTTTCACTAGAGATAGGTACCACATCTCTTATTTTGCTTATTCATACAGGATTCAAATTCTTCTGTAAATATGAAAGTTGGAATCATACCTTAGACATGTAAAAATACATGTGGATAATGAAGTAGAGTTAAGATGTGGTTCTGAAAGTTGTAAAGACCTGTAAGTATAGC